>Ga0307931_1000456_pt1 | contig 25656 bp, 35 predicted proteins | sample OrgLakmetageno47_FD_201816 | JGI IMG/M metagenome (GOLD analysis project Ga0307931, IMG submission 201816) | Saline water microbial communities from Organic Lake, Antarctica - #47 | ecosystem: Environmental > Aquatic > Non-marine Saline and Alkaline > Saline | place: Antarctica: Organic Lake...
CCGTTGGACCAGAAGAGGACAACGACTTAGAAGAGGATCTTGACGCGCTGGAGGAGCAGCTGCGGCAGAAAGAAGCGCTAGCAGCGCGAAAGAAGCTGGCGCGGCGCGCGCGGCGGCGAGTGTTTTGGGTGATGGACGCCCCAAACCGGGCCCAAGACCGGTTGGAAAGGCGCGCGAATCGAGCGATTGTCAGCAACGCGCTAGCCACCCAGCGCGCTAATTTAGTATTGAAAGAAGCCAATATCTTGCTGCAGGAGCACGCGTGCATGGTCTACGAAGACGCACTCTCCAGAGAAGCGGCGATCAAAGCGGCTGCGGCTGCGGCGGGCATGGGCAAGGTCACGAAAGTTGTGCAGGGGCCGTCGGCAGCAGCACAGATGTTGGTACTCGGAGGGCGTGGTGGCGGCAAAAATAGCAATAAGAAGCACCCGCATGCGAGCTCCAACAAGCTCTCGAGGGAGAACAGCCAGAGGTGGAGCAGTAGCCGCCCTGGGAGTCCAAATACTGACAATAGGAGCAGCAGCACTAGTCTTGCTCGCACTCCAGACCAAATCAGAGGGCCTGAAAACAGCGATGTAGAGGACCACGACAACAGTGCAGAGAACTTGCAATTCAGCGGTGTTGGGGGTTATGTGGACTCGGATGGGAAGTACCACAGCGACAGCAGCAGCGGTGATTCCGACGATTATTCGTACGAAACCGAGAGCTTACCAGAGGGCTGGCACGAGGCGTTCGACGAGAGGAGCTTTGCACCGTACTGGTTTCATGCTAGTACAGGGGAGTCGACGTGGGAACGCCCGCTTTCGCCGGATAGAGATCAGCGTCGTCGTCGTCGCCGTCGTCGCTCTCCACCGCCTGACCCCAGTCTCACGGTGAGCTACGTGTTGCCCTCCATTTGCTTTGAGCCCTGGCCGATGGAGGAGAAGAGTACAGATAGCAGAACACCTCGCCAATTGATGCCCGTGAGTGGGGATCAAACGGCATAGCCGCAGCCATTGCCGCTTCACCCTTCTTAAGGACCGAACTATAGGTAGACTATAGCTATATGCATAACACATGAAGCATTCAGCATTCAGCTCGCAACATGTAGCATTTTGATGCTTTGACGTGGAACTCTTATTCCTAATGCAGCAGGATTCATGTACCACTTTCCCAAATATATACTTCATTACTACGGGGTTGAATTAAAACCCATGCACTCACGCATAGTTCCACGTAGCCAGGAGAAATGCATAACACAACTCATCGCTTTTGTATCGCCGAAGAGTAAGACTACTCTATGCCTACTTGGCACTATCTCGTTTCTCAAGTCACGCTGAATAGATCAGGCAATTTTGATCAATAACTAGACCCTGGAGTTTCTTTTTCAAATTGGTATGGCTCACACTGCTCGAGCCAGCATGACTAGCCTGGGTGACCTCGTGACGTCAAAATGTTGCGAAACACCCGGCCTCCCTACTGCAACAACGCCACAGATGCAGCACACAGCACACATGCAAGTGTGAACGAATGGACACATAAAAGCATTTCGAAGCAAAAGCAACTCGAAAGGTCAAGAAATATGCCCAAAGAAGTGAGCGATTCCATTAATCTTTTCTTTAATAACAATTGCATGCGACCAGAAAGCCTCACCTTTCTCGCCCTGCCTCTCGGCAGCCCCAATGCGCCGGACGACGCCAGGCACCGCAGCAAGATAGCATGGCCAGCGGCGTTCGGGTGCAAACGATCCGGCATGAGCTCCAGTTCCACCTTTACAAAATAAACAAGCGAAAGAAAGGTAAGCAAGGGAGCGAACACACTGCTGAGAAAACTTTCATAACCATTAAGGAAAAAGGTTGCAAAAAAAAGTATCGACGGCTCAACAGCCTCCCTAATTTATGTATTCGAATGAAAAGAGGAAAAAAAGGACTTTCACCTCTTCTTCAGTGGGTGTAAACCGCCCATAAGCGCTGCCTGGTTTTCCGTGCTCTTGGCGCTGAGCTCTGGCCCCTCGTGTCATCAGCTCGTCGCCGCAGCGCCGCACATGCATCAGCCGCCCCGAAGCTCCAGTGCGCTTCTGCAGAGAGGTAATGCTAGACGCTACCATGTTGTTCACCTAAGGTAGTTTTGATTGTGTGTGTGTCAGTCAACGACAGCCAAGAGTTGTTTGGGTAGAAAGCAGCACAGCCAACAACATGAGAGATAGAAGGAAGGGTCGAGCGATTTTAAAATACAAAACAGAAGGAACAGGAGATGTCTTTCAACAGAAAACGTACCCGTTCCACGGCGGGCATGAAGGACAAAAAAGGTCCACCGCCAGGCGCGCACCTCGGCGGGCAAAGCTTGTCGAGTTTAAATTTACCTGCACGAACGGAAAATGGGTACACGACCAGCACAAAGCACAAGCATACGACGCTCAAAGAAAACGTGAAGCAATGATAATTCTTCTGTGCTTAGGATTGTCTTTTGAGGTTCGGCTAGGGGTAAATATCTTTTCGTAGGTAGACTGAACAGAATTGAGGCGAAGGATGGCAATGAGGAAGAGAATCACCCACCACACTGCGCCCTCCCCCCTCCCCCCTGCCCTGGCTCGAACTCCTTTAGGTTGACTAACCGTCGCCTCGAGGTAACAAGTCGAGCACGACGATTTTGCCCGCGGTGTTTAAGAGCAGCCAATCGACTATGGCCATCACGCCTGCGGCGGCTTCTGCCGGCATCATGCCGCTGCCTAGATTATTTGTGCCAATCAAGACCACAAAGGTGGCACCCGGGAGCTCTCGAACCCGCCCCATGGGCAGCTCGCCGTTCTGCAGCCGCCACAGCAAGTGCTGCGTCTGGTCCCCGCTGATGCCGAGCACCAATGGGAGGAGCGCGTGGGTCTGGGCGAAGGTTTCGAGCACTTGAGGCGTGCCGGCCGCGCGCTCCACTTTGTCTCCAAAGGACGTCCCCAAGTAGCTCTCCGTAATGGAGTCGCCCAGGAGTATGAGAGGGCGCGAGCGCGACTCAAGCGGATTTCGGGTCGTCAAATGCTTCGTGTAGGTAGCAGCATTTGCTACCAACAAGTTGTGTTCGTTGGTCCAAGCCTGAAATTGCTCGAGGGTCCGTGCGCTGTATGGCGTCCGTGGAGTGGGTACGGTAGCGTTTTCGTGGCATATGCCGTCAGCTGAACACATGGGTGTACCAAACAAGTTCCTTCGCTTGGACTTTTCCTTCTTTTGGAGATTGGATTGGGTGGTCACAGGAGCATTGCAAGCCAAAAGTGCGAGCACAATAGGTCCTCCTCTCATGGCTCTACGATATGTTACTGCAGTAGCCAAGTACGAGCTAAATATGTTGGCACTGTCAGCTGTTGTCAGCACACCGCGTCTAAAAGCTACTTCTGTATTAGTTGATACTATAGCGCTTAGTGACTACCCTTAGTAGCTCTGTCTATCCATGAAAGGAAATGAGTGAAGGGGTATATGGACAATCCGATCGACTTCATCAATTCAACATGCCTCCTGGTCCCGATCCTGTGACAGTAGCCGTCGCTTCTGTGCCGTCAAAAGTGAAAAGCGAATGCCATGCCCGGCGAGAGTTCAGTACAGTACAAATCTCTACAGGGTATAGTAGCGATTTTTGGCAAGATGATTGTTGTTGACTCCCTTGCTTGCCTCTTGGCTTGACAGACGAGAATATTTAGGAGAGGGAGATTCCTTGCGTGCTTCTCGTGTCATAACACCTCCTTGTCTTATACAAATCATTGGGTTAAAGCGTCTGAGACATCTCTGATATACTTTCCCCCAACCCGCTGCATCTCTTGTGATGCTTCGGCATTCGAGGCAGATTTTATTCCGCGGTGGATTTCGTGGGCGGCGGCGTTTCTCGGCGGACCAAGTTGTGAGTACGAACAGTTTTAGCCTACCTGTATTCTTTGAAGACAAATTATGCAAAAATGTGGGCTAGGGAGAAGGGTTATTGTCTAGCTAGAGCTAGGTCAACATTAAATCTAAGGCCTTGCACCTGCTCAATCTATCCCTCTCTTATTTCATTTTCAGTCGGATGATGCACTCAGTATGCTCCGCCGAGCGATCGCTGAAGGTGCTTGGCCTGATGAGCCTGCCCAATACGGTGGCGAGGGCACCTCCCATGGCCGTAGCGGCAGCAGCTCTAGCCCCACACCTGCGCTCGATGCCCCAGTGCAGCAGGGCAATAACTGCAATTGGTCAAGAAGCCTCGAGGGGCGAGCCTTCACCATGTTGAGGCTTCTAGCACAGCCGCCTCCTCCGATGTCTGGTGTACCTCACCGACTGCCGCTCGCCGTGAGCGTTGCGGAGGAGCTGTGCGAGGCTGCGAAGGCAACAGGGACAACTAGCGCGCCACGGGTGAGTTGCGCCTTAAAAAGATTATCAATCTATGTCAAATACTGTGAACGGCTCCAAAGGCTCACGTTTCTCGACCAAATTTGCTCTTTCATCTTGAAAGCCGTCCGTAAAAATCTTTACCGTGCACAGCACGCTCGACTATGTTTCAATACCTTCTGAGATCGACTTGAATACTTGAACAGTACTTTATTGGCTACTTATCTTTCGACCTACCATCATGTTTCATTTGTCCGGCTACAGGTGGACAAAACGAACCCGTTCTTTGCTGCCGCCGTCACCTCTGTCGTTGATGCTTGCCTGCAGCCTCCCAACACCCAGCAGGTCGCGAGCGGGCCAGGCGGAGGTTTGGACCAATGGGACAACTTTTGGTTCACCGGTGAAAGGGCTCAGCAAGATCTGGACATGTCCCTCCATGAGTCGGAAGCTGAAGCCCGCAAGAGCGCTGCGCGAGAGTTAGCCAACAGCGGTGGTGATCTTACAGGTGCTGGTAGCATTAGTGCGGCTCCTGCTGCCGCAATTTCAAGCATAGAAAGAGACGAGCTGCATTCGGACCTCCTCTCGCATGAAATCCTTTCGCATGCAAATTGGGAGTTCAGTGACAGAGAAGGCGCCGAGAAACAAGCAGAAGAGGAGGTGGAAGCCCGACTGAAGCAAAAAGTGCAACTGATGGACCCGAACATTCTCTTTGCCGCCTCAGTGGGCCCGGCCAGAGATTTGCCCTCGGCATTGAAGCTGTTTCGTGCGTGCTGCCCCTATGAGGTTTGAGGCATGCGTGCGCGCATTCAAGCTGCTGCTGCTTCTGCTGCTGCTTTTTCTTTCTTTTCCACTTCGAAGCTTCACATCCATGAACGAAGATCTTACTCTCCGATTTGTCTTCTTCAATGGTCTCATGCACTTGCATTCGTTTGCATTTTCTCTTATCTCTCAATACATATATATGCTTTTCCGTTCTTCATTTAAGGTGCGCCTCGACAACGCTCTGTACATGGATCTGGTGTCTCAGCTGTGCTACGCAGCAGCATCCGCATCTTCTTCTGCGAATCAGGAAGAAGCAGTCGATGGAATCGATCACCGCACGCGCCGCCGCACCCGCCGCTTTCACAACTACAGCAACAGTGACAACCCCGCTCCCACTACTTCAACACTGAGCTCAACAGCTAGTGTTCGTGCCAGTTTAACGAGTGGTGCGGCATGGGCAGCCGAGCTCGCTTGGGTGCTGGACGTGGTGCTCTCTCACAACGCGGCTCTGCCGTGGAGCGTGGTGGGGCAGTGCGCTGTGGTGTTGTGTGCTCACGGTCGAGCTACTACTGCCCTGGCTCTATGGGATGCCAAATGCATGGGTGCACCTTCCACTGTTAAGTACTCCAACCTCAGCTCGAGGAGCTCTAGCACTACTAGCCCCAAATCTAGGGAGCCTGCGGTTGGCGATGAATCGACAGATGCTCTTGGCACAGATGGCAGCACTGGCAGCAACAGCAACGGCCACAGCAGAAGCAGGGGTAGCAATTTTAGCGGTAAATCCATGGCTTCAACTTTGTCGTTGGACGAGTGGATCAGCGCGGCAGTGGCGCAAGGCACGCGGGAGTCCAACAGCCCAGGTAGAGGATTGGGTGCTTCGGTGGACTCCACTAGCCGTTGGGACGACGCCCCCGAAGACTGCGCGCACCTCGTGCTTCAGGTTAGTTTGTTGCTGTTTTTGTGGACATTGCTGTTGCTGTTACGAAAGAAGGAAGCTGAGTAGTAATCCCAAGCAGGCAAACATTTTCTTCCAATTTCTTTGCGCTTCTTTTGTATCACTGAAGATCTACAACAGTATGCCTCTTCGGTAGTTCATTTGTCATCGTCATTTTCCCCTTATTCTAAATGAACAGGCAGCCACGAGTCGTGAAGAAGTACTCTCAGGGCTGCGGCACAGCCACAATGGCAGCACCGGTCCAAGGATAACAACAGAGGCAGGAACAGGAACAGGAGCAGGAGCAGAGACAGCAAGCACACCAGAAGACGATGCAGAAATTGAAACGTGGGCCCTCGAGCGCTTATCGCAAACAGCTTCTGCCGCTTTGACCTTCTTAGAGGCTCACTACGAAGCACAGGGGCAGCACTTGGCTGGAGCAATTTGGGGTGACGACGACGATGATGACGACGACGATGATGACGACGACGACGGTGAAGAAGAGGAAGATTTCATTGTGGATCACGACGACCAGGAAGACGGGGGTAACGGCAGTACCCGCGGTGTTGTGCGCGCGCCTTCCCTCGTTGACCACTACCATCACCACCAGGACGGGTCCAATCGTTGCTCGGTTTCATCGCCAGCGTTCAACTTCGTTTGCCCTAGTGGGCTTCCCGAAGGCCTCAAGGTCAATTTCAAATTGTGAGCGGCGGTTTTAAAGCTTCATTTTATTTCTGTGCTGACTCGAAAAGTAAATGGACAGAACTCTCCTTTTTTCTTTTTCATTTGGTACTTTTTTTTAAAATCTTCTTCTTTCAATCATCTCTTTTCCTTCTCAGGTGGCAACAGCAATGGAAGCGCTAGGCTACGAGCGGCGAAGGAACCCCGGCATCAAGTTGCTGGCGTACGTGTTGGGCTTGCAACCCCGCCAAATCTTCACCTTTCGCCCTTTGGTAGGGCAGAACATGGAGGGTTTCGCGCGGGATGCAAGGGTCTGTGCCGAGAAAGCAGGGGTGACTTTGAGCGACATTGCGGCGTGGCCTGTGCATTGGAAGAGCAGCGACGAGAGGGAGCGTGATGAGGAGTCAGAGCGCGCAGAAGACCTTCAAGACAGTAGCTGTTCTAGCCACAGCAGAGTCAGTAGTAGCATTCAAACCAGTACTATCTGTAGTAGCAGCAACAGTAGCAGCAGTAGCAGCAGCAACGACAGCAGGAGTGTTTTTTCAATGCCAGCCACTCCGCCGCAGCATGCTTCTCATTCATGGTTGACCTCACCGGAATGCTCACCATCGCAGCCTTCTCTTTCCCCTCGCAATGTTTCTTCTTCGACTTCCACTCCTTCATCTTTATCATCATCTTCAAACAAAGTTGCTGCTGATGAAGCGCATATTCTTCGATGGTCTCGCGGGTTGCCTTCCGGGTGGCACCTACACGGAGGAGGAAGACACGTAAGAAGGAGTTCGAGGTTGAGCACAGGAGAACAAAGGGGTGACCCAGCTAATGCAGGCCCTTATGGAGCGTTCTGGCACAGCAGCAGTAGCAGTAGTGGCAGCACGGTGATGGGTACCGGGTTAGGCGACGGCATTCCATTAATTGGCGAAGTAAGCCACGCCCCACAGGTTTTGGACCAACCGGGCGCGTGGCTTCATCGACGCCCTTTCCACCCCTTCAAACCTGACCGAGGCCTCGCCCAAGCGAAGAAAGCCGCACGTCGGGCGCGCCGTAACGGGCACCGGGGCAATGGCAACGGCAACAGCGACTTACACTCGGTTGAACTGCAAATGAACGGTTTAATTATGACCTTGGAAGAAATCGATTTGGATGATTTCGATGATACTGACGACGATGACGACGACGATGATGATAGCAGCGGTGGCAATGGCGGTAGCGAAGGGGGAAGCGGATTTCAGAAGTGATGGGATATTTAGTAACTTTAATACGGACTTCGATAGTGGGCGGGGGATACTTAAGGTTCTGAAATGCCATTTCCGATTAACTTATAAACCATAACGCTTCGGAGCATTTGAGACGAAAGCTTCGCAACCACGAACTTCGCACTCATAAGAGTTGAGAGCTTCGCAAAATTCGCGTAGACCTCGAAGCGTTCGAGTCGAAAGCGTGGCAACCACGAAGTGTGAAATTTAGAGCTGAGAACTTTGTATTGGCCACGTAGACTCGAAGCGTTTCGAATTGCAAACTGTGAAATTTCTTGTTAGAGTTGAGAGCTTCGCAAAGCTAGCGTACGCCTCGGAGCGTTTGAGACGAAGGCTTCGTAACCACAAATTTCATACTCATTAGAGTAGAGAGCTTCGCTAAGTTCGCGTAGACCTTGAAGCATTTGAGACGAAAGCTTCGCTAAATTCTCTATAGCTTCGCAAAGTCTGCATAGAACTCGAAGCGTTTGAGACGAGAGCTCCGCAACCTTCGGGCAAACTCCATGGAATTTTCGAACTCTCGAAAAAAAAATTCTAACAAATCCAAAATTATTCTGAAGATCAGAATTGCTGACGTACGGACGGGCAATTAAATCTTGTGGAGTCCTCCTACGGAGCTGAAGCTCCTAGAGGATATAAATCCCCTGTTTCTATTTGCCGGTATTCGCACGGTAAAGTAGTTGAACGACTAAGCGGGCTGCTAATGCTGTATGCTAGCTGTGGAACTCGAACTCACAGAAGCCAATGCAGCAGGCAGTCCAAGTGTGCTATTGCCACTTTTATCACTTGAGGCAGAATTGTAGGTCTAGCCTTGGCCTACATGTAATCTGCCTCTTAGTTACTTATCTCATCGAAAAAGGTATCCTAGCCCGGCTGCTATTGTTATGCGAGCTATAACTTTCATCTGTGCGCTGTGCCACTGCGCGTTCGCCTATTGCCCCCCACACACGCCACACGTAGTCTGGCTGGTCATGGCTGGTCTAGTCTATTATATGGATTTAGTATGGAGTTATCCAAAAGAGAGCTAGGATAAATGCTATGTCGCTATCTCGGGTTCCTTCGATTGCAGCTTGCGAGTTCTTAATTCCCGGTGTATAGAATCCGCGTATTATACACATAAAATGTGCTATGTGGCGTATAGCGTATACAGCCAATGAAGACAAACAACAGACAACAGGCAGGATGAAAGATGAAAGTAGACAAGACGATAGACATATGGACAGATGCTAGAAGATAAAAAGGATCTTCCTTGGGGTGTGCGAATTTTTCCTCAATCCAGGGCGAACGCCAACAAATCTCCTCGTAAACAAGATGGCCACTGCAATTGGTGTATGGGCACATGACCCCATTAATACTCGCCCTTGGCCGTATCGGACGAGGTGGAGGAACAGCTGTGAACCCGACGACGGCGAACAAACACGGCAGCGCCCATATACGTATAGGTACTGCCGCACCCATCAAGCAAGAAATATTTACTGCCTCCTACAGCTCAACTCGAGTGCGCGGTGGGTCGCTGCTGCGGTTGCGATTGGTCGTCGACGAGGAGGATGACGTGGTGTACGGCGGTGATGTTCGCGCAGGAGGACTCCTGCGCTTCGGAGGAAGAGAAGAAGCTGTTGTTGGCGCTGCGGCTGCTCGCTGCGTGCGGGGGTGCCGCGGCGGCGGAGCCCGCTTGCTGTTGCTGCCTGGGGTGCTAGCGCTGTTGCCGCTGCTGCTGTGGCCGCTGCTGCCACTGTTGCCGCTGCCACTGCGGTGGCGGCTACTGCTGGAGCGGTTCGAGCGGTACTTCTCGGTCCTGTTCACAATGGCCAAGGCTTCCGCGATCATCGCGTCGACATCCACGGAAGGTGCACGGTTGCTGTCGTCGGACGAGTACGTCGATGCGCTAGTTCCGCTCTCGCCGCGGCTCATGGAATGAGTGCTGTTGCTGCCGCTGTGGTCGCCGCCGCTGCGGTAGCGCCGGTGCTGAGGTGGTGGGTGGTGGTGAGTCAAGTGCGCGGAGCTGCTGCCGTGCGAGGATGACGAGCGATTTGGCACTAATTTCCGAGGCTTTGAAGAAGACGAAGAGGAAGAAGACGGCTGTGGCACTTCGAGAGCGCGCAGCCGGCCTTGCCGCTGTTCGCGCTGCTGCGCCCGGCTGCGCTCTTCTCCATCGGAGGAATAGCCTCGGCTCCGGGTTTGGCGATACGCTTGAAACCCAATCACGGGCGCTGGACCATGACGGTTGTAGTTGTTGCGGTGGTGGTGAGGCATCCCAAGCGACCGCTGCTGCGACCGCCGGTCTTCTTCGTCTTGGCTGTCGCGCACCATTCGTTCGAACTTCTCTCGAGACGACAAATGAGGCTCTGCGTCAGCGTTGGCCTTCTCACGGGACACCTGGAAGGATGGAGAAAAAACAGCGCATGAGTGAAACATGCATACACATTAAAAAACATAATGTCGGCAACATCATTGAATCAAAATGCTCACCAAGCATGCCCAAAACTACAACTACAGTAGAAACTCAGCCTCTCCCCTCAAGATCCAATACCCCCCTTTTTTTTCTTCTGGGACTCGTAATCTCACCATGAGATCAAAGCGCTGCGACATGCTGAGCGCTGGCTCGCCATCGTCGTGACAATAATCACCACCACCGCAACCCCCGATGCCTCCTCCATGTAAACCTGCCTCACGCTCGGCTCTCTGCTCGGCTTCTTGCTCTTCTGCCACCATGCGCTCAAAGCGCTCCTTCGCGGTCAAGCCGTCCGCATCGCGGGCAGCGGTGTTCGACGAGCCATTGTTTCCATTATCACGGGAGCGAGACTGCTGCTGCTGCTGCTGCTGTTGGTGACGGGGTTGTGCTCGATCGATCGGCCGGAGAAGGTGGTGACGCCCCTGTGAGTCCGTCTCGTTTGGGCGGAGAAGGTGATGGTGCTGTGGTGGTGGTCCTCGTGGCGGCGTGGGCGCAGCAGGGGTGTATCTGAACCACAGCAAAGATGAAAGAAATGGTTACATGTAATACACAGAAATGCCTACAAGTGAAGTATAGCATCTTAGTTTTCCCTCCTTACTGTTGCAAGGTAGGTGAATTGCTCATGCAGAGACGCATGCACATTAGAACACACAGGCGCACGCAAGCAAAGCAATGTATACGCAAACATGAATACCCACCGGTCATCTTCGAAGCTTCCGCTGGCGTGATCCAAGCCGTTTGCCATCGGGTTGCGCCCTAATGAGATGCGCTGCCCTCGCCCCTGCAAGTCACTAGGACCGTGATTGTGGTTCTCGTCCTCAAGCGAGCCGCTACTCCGCGACTGCTGCAATGAAGGCCCTCCTGTGGTACCTTGACCGCTACTGCTGTCGTTGCCACTCTTATTACTGCCGTTGTTGCCATTGCTGTTGCTAGCACTATTTGCTTCCGCAGCTTCCTCTTGTTTCTTCATTTTCTTGGCAGCATCGAGCAGCGTCGACTTGAAGGTCTTGACCACTTTGCTGGCGCGGCGCGCTTTTTGGGCGGAGCTTTCAAGGCTCTCTTTCGTGGGCAGTGTTCCCGCATTAGCCTAGAAAAGAGAAAGAAGAAGAAGACGAGGGCAAGAACATGGCAGTTAGCTCATGCACAGATCGTCGAATATGTGTGAGGAAGATACTTAAAACTAAACGACGAGCACATTCATCCAAAGCGTGTGCAATGGAAAATGTAAGCAAAAATACTGGAAGACTTGAGCAAAATTAGATAAAGGTTAACCTGGTTTCGCAGCGCGAAGAGTTCGACGGTCAAACGGTCACCCAAAAGTCGCACCAAGTCTGCGGGCGGCTCATACTCTAAATCGGCGGGGACATTTTGAGCAGCAGCAACAGCAGCAGGAGTACCAATGGTGGTGCCGTTAACTGCGACAGTAGTAGCATTCGTTGTAATTGCACCACCAGCACCAGCACCAGGAGTACCAGGACCAGATAAAGCACTGGCGTGCATGGCTTCTCTCGAGAGGTCGTGGTGCACCCACCCTTGCGGCGTTTCAGCCCCCGACGGCAGTAAGTCATCGGCCGCTCGGCCCAGCATGCTGGACACTGCGGCACCAATCACCGTGTTCAGGTCGGAGCCTAATATAATACAACATAACGAGAAGGAGAAAGCATTCATTGCCTCCGCACGCGTAATCCAAAGAAACTTGAAAAGTTAATTTATTCATCGAAAAAGGAGTGCGGGATAGGACTGTGCGAAAATGCAAATTTCAACCCCTCAACTTTCGCTCTAGCCCATACTTCCATACCGTCGTCGCGGTCGGCCTGTTCTCTCAAAGCAAAGTTCCGTTGCATCGCGCGCTCCACACGCTCGCTTTCTTCCACGCGCCGCTGCAGCTCTTTCTCGTCCAAGTCTTCGAGCTCTTCGTCGTAATTCTTGCCCACCGACTTGGCGAGGGTCAGCCACCTCGACTTGGCCTTGCGCTCGTTGCGCGCGCGGCGCACCACGTTCACTTGGTCGGAGAACTCTTGAAAGCTCACCTGATGCGATAAATGTGCGTGAAAGGAGATTCACCGATGCAACGATGAGATTGCAAGTGGAGTAAATGAAGAGGACAGGAGATGCACATTTTGTATTCAAATAAACATTGAATAAATTGAAGTAAAATTGATGCATTCAAAACATAGAATGCTGTGTGTCTCATCGATGTATACTAAACACGCACAGACTGCCAAGCTGCGGTTAAAGCAAGCCTAAATAAATATGCGTTCCTTACCACTTTGTCGTCGTCTGCGTCGGCCGACGGCATTAAGCCAATCACTTGGGCTTTGGTCAAATAAATGTCGAAGGACTGCAGGCCCGCCGTCAGCTCTGCCACGTCTAGATTCCCACCCCCATCCGTGTCGAACGCCGTGAAAACTTCCATCAAGCGAGGATTGGCTTCGCCTTCCGCCCGGTCTTCGCCCAACCAGTCGAGCACCTACACAAGGGCAGGGCAACACATGTGTTCAAGGTGAAAAATGCCGAAGAAAAAAGACACGAGCCACCGGTATCGGATTACATGCATGCAAGTGTCTTTGTGATGAAGAGCTGTAGAAGGATGAAGAGCAAAAATGATATTTCCTTACCATGCTCCACGCTGACGCGAGGGCGTCTTCGTTGTGTTGGGCCACGATTTGGTTCCAGGCCCGAACCCGGTGCGCGTTCACCTCTTTCACTGACTCCAAATTCCCGCTGCTGTGGTGCAACAAGTCCCCTAGGGAAGCGCCAATAGAAGCTCGCCGCAAATTGCGCCTCGAGGGCTGCGACAGCAACGGCTTGTTCAGGGCTTTGCTGGTGGTGTCTACGGCATCAAACGAGGTTCCAGGCGACGAAGCAGTACCACCGCCGGGAGAGGCCGCAGCAGCACTCCCAGCAGTCCCAGTACTAGGAGCGGGCTTTAGCAGAGCAGTACCGCCTGCGCCTGGAGGAATAGCGGGATTGGTGATCGGTGGAAAGTACTTGTCTCTCAGAATCTCGTCGTTGCGGCACACTTCTTCCAGCGCTTTCACGATGCCAATAAAGTGCACGAACTCCGGGTACCCCAGCTCCGTGGATCCGTCCTAACACGGTAATATGAAATACACAAATGTGAGCAAGCACGGACGAAGAAATGAAGAAAATGATTAAGTCCAGGCCAATGTCATTCTAACACGGAAGAGTTTCGAGAGGTTATCGAGTATAATCACGCCCCTGTTCTATGCTATCTTGAAGAAGTGTACCAAGTCGAGAAGGTGAAAGAGGGCTTCTTGCTGTTCCAATGATAGTTCCACGTTGAACAGGGACATGAATACGTAGCGCCAAAAGAGCGCAATCTCGTGCACATCCAAGGTCAATTTGCCATCAGCATCCAAGGCGTCAAACACGGAGCGCAACTGCAAGCAAAAACAGAAGAAAGAAGAAGAAACGAGACAAAGACGAAAGGGCAAGAAGAGGCACGGTGAAATTTTTTAAGGAACAAAAATTGAGTGATTTTTGAAAGGAGTAGCGAAGGTATGAGATGAGACGAAGAAGAACATTTTTCCAAATGGAGCGCATTTCACTGTAATCGAGGGCGAAGGAAAAGAAAAAGGATACATACCCGATCCATGCGCCCGCCTTTGAAGAACGCAGGCAAATCGTGCTGCATCTTGGTCACTACTCCGTCGACGCCTTTGGCCATTTCTTCTACCACTTCCGCGGTTTTGTTGGCCTCTTCGAACGAGATGGACACGATGCCCACCAGCACCGTGGGGAGCACGTAAGCCCCTAATATAATCACCACGAGGAAGAAAGGCACCGACAGCCAGCCCCAAGCTTTGGGGTCTCTGCATTCAATGGCGTCGACAGCGCCCTCAGGGTGCTGGGTGAAGGGGTAACCTAAAAGAAGGAGGGGGTGAAATGAGAGGAGAGAGTACGAGTTTTTGTCTGAATGTGCGTGTGTGTGCACGATACTCGAAGAGTGATTTGGCAAAATGCACGAGAAAAGAACGATAAAGTGAGACAGACAGAAGTCTGCCATGCTCCCTCGATTTCTCTGTCTCTCTACATACATACAATCGCTTTACCCGCAGGGAAAACGTCGCAGCCAAAGATAGCAATGTTCAAGACTTGGTCCCATGAATCCAAGGTTTGCATCCGAAGCATGGTGAACATTGCGCGCGCCACGTTGCCTATGGAATAAGATAACACAAGAAGATTACATAAGGGTTTGAGGATGCACAGCAGAAAGCGAAAGAGTCACTTCGATTGAAAACCAACTCAGGAAGAAGAAGAATGCGTCTTTAGAGAGGAAGCAACGCTGCGAATATTCACTCAAGACTGAAAACAAAGAAATGAGTACGAAGAAACAAACATGCCCTATTTCTCACCGAAATGGAATGGGTCAGACGCTTGCATGCCCAGCATCATCATGCACGCCGTAATGTAGTTGAACACCACCATAAGCACCACGATCCAACCCACCTGATGAACATTAACACACACACATGTACATGAACAACGACAAAGTGAGCACAGTTACAGATATCTTAGATGAAAATACAATACTGTCCCTTTTCTACTCTCGTCTTACTCGAAGATCTATAACAATGCAAGGATCATGCCACCACCAAAACTTTGTCACAAAAAAAACTCACCACAGCAAAGCCGCTGATCAGCGCTTGCACAATGGACCGCAGCCGCGGCAACGCTTTGGCCAAGCGAAACACCCGCAACAGACGCAAGAGGCGAAACACCACTACAGGGAAGTACTCGAAAATGGCTTTCGCTGGGGTCATTTCGAGGAAGCCCACCACTACGATGAAGAAATCAAACCTGATGAGAGAGTCAAAGCAGAGAGTGCGAAAGCGAGAAATGTTACCAACGAAAGAAAAGGAAAGAAAAGGACCAAGAAAGAGAAACATAAAAAAAATGGACCATTATGATTCCCTGCATAATTTCTTGTTATAAAAATACGGAAGCTTCAGTCCCATTTGCATACGCACTTGTTCCAGGCGCCGTTTTCTCGATCGGTGAAGTATTTTAGGGGGCTGTAGCCTTCCGCTAAGATTTTCACCACGCATTCCCAAGTGAACACCACCTGAGCAACGATGGCCACCGCCACCTGCCGCACGTTCACGTCATCGCACCTGTAGATAGACAGAAGGCACATGTAAATACATGCCAAGTCGCGTTGTTGTGCGCGTGTGTGCACATGCAAGAGTAGCTCGAATCGCCACTGAGGGTGTCGAGATAACAGAAGAGGGCATAGTTTGCAGCGAAGTGGCGAAAATGAATTGAAAAAAAAAAAAGAAGTAAAAAAATCCAGCACTAACTGCGCTTGATTGATGCGCGCACAAGCCCTACTTCCTGCACAGTCGCTCTTACCAGGAGTCCTGGATGTCTTCAGGGGCTCGGCTGAGGTTCCGTAGGCGGTACCGCTCGCAGTGCGCGCCTTGGTCGGCGTCGATCCCGATCATCAGGGACACCATGACGATGGTTAGGGTGACAAAGACCGTGAACTGTGTGGAGTCGCGAATGTTTAAGCACCTGCCGAGAAAAATCAAAAAGTAATGTACGTGAGGAATTGCTCATAAACTACAGAAGCGTTTCTAGTTTTAAGTTTCAAAATTAATCGATGCCAAACCAAAAGCGTCTACAAACAATCAAACACGGTGAGCGCAACAACGCAACGTCATTGGCAAACGCACCGCACAGCGAGCGCTTGAAAGCGGATCTCATTAGGGGTCGCCGTGCTCGCGGAGTAATGGTGCACGTTTTCGAGGGCCACGTCAATTTTGTCCTTGAGGCTGCCTCGGGTCTTGCCGCCTTTCACCACTTTTACAGGGTGGTTTTCGTCGGGAATGGGGTTCGCGTTGGCGTTTTCTTCCAAACGCTTCAGATAAGCGGCGCGCAAATTTCGAGCCTGATGAGAGCACACCGAGGGATTCGGAGAAAGAATGAGGTTAACACGGGCAAGAAAAAAAAGATCAAATATAGAGTGGAATCTAAAATGAACTAAAATACATCCTTGTCGTCAGAAATCTGTGTATGCTTTTACAATCCTTTCACTTTCACGAGTATTTGTGTCTCAATACCAAAAGAATAGTACCCTAGTCCGTACCTTCAAGTCTTCAAACGCTTCAAACATGCCCATGCTGATCACCCCAATGAACAAGCTCATGATTACCCACGAGGTCAAGACAATGTAGGTGTGAAAAAACACAAAGGTCAGCTCGGGCTTGGCTTCAGAAATCCCACACCGGTGGCCCTGAAAGCTGCCCAGCTGGGTGTGGTACATGGAAGGATTCGCACCGCTGTTGCCCCCACCACCATACGGGTCTCCCAGGTAAGCATCGCAGCCAAAGTAGGACGTGTAGGCAATCGAGGTCCAAGACGCCAGGGTAGAGACCTGAAAGAGGGTAACCATGCCGATCACCACGCTGCCGAACCTTGCTGGGTCGTTGGACCCGAAAAAGAGGCAGGCCTACATGTAGGGAGAACGGAAAAGAAAAGGACCAACGATGAAAAGTTTTTTTTTGAAAATGGCGACACAGCCAAAGAACGAAGGCACGTACTACATGGAAGTTAAGATCTAAGAGGCGCTTGCTCGTGTGTTTATTGCAGTGGTAATCGTGGCCCCAAGTTACAGTGACGAGATAAGCGTTAAACGTTCACTCAGGTAGACAACAAAAGACTCAAGATTTGTGGAGAGCAAACACCTGATCGCACTGTGGCCAATGCCAAATTATTCTATTTTTCGTGAGCCGCTTTCTTACCATGATGCTGAAGATGTAAATCACCAGAAAAAGCAGCACCACGATATACAGCACCGACTTCATCCCTGTAATGAGGCCGCTCACGATCACCCGCAGCTGCTGCACCCCTTTGATGAAGGTAAACAACCGCACCAGGCGCAACATCCGCAAGGCGCCAATCATCGAACCGTTGGTAGAGCCCTGACAGAAAAGCCGAACAGCAAAGATGCTTACCCAGAAGACACGCAAAAATATGTAACCAATCGTCGATACATTCCAACGCACACACATTCCGCAAGCACACCACTGACATTTGAACACTTTTAAGAAACCAGCTAGCTTAGCACGAGATAATAAAAATAATTTTTATTCCAATTGCCAATGAAAACATTCCAAGCTAGCAAGCGCCCCTTCGTTCGCTCGCATTTCACGCACCATGAAGGCGAAGCTGCCTACGACAATGGCAAAGTCCAGCTTGTTGAAGTGGCCGTTTTCCGGGTCGGTGAAGTAGCGCATCGGGTAGTGGCCCTCCGCCACCAATTTCACCACGCACTCGACGGTGAACACGGCGGTGGTGAAGGCGCTGACCTCACTCACGAGGGCGTTGACGCTGTCGAGGGGCTCCGGGCGGCCGTTGTTGTCGAGATCCAAACCCGTAGCCGCCCCGATGAGGACGATGTTTATCAGGATGAAAGTCTCGAACCACACCGTGTTGGTTACATACAGCCACACGTAAAAAGCCAACCTGAGTCATGAACACGCAAAATCAAACCAAGAATAAAACTGAGCTCATACTCTTGGGTGGCGAGAGAACTAACGACTCAAGTTGTGACAGGAGAGGGTATTAGGGAAACAAAGGCCGTCCTCCATAATTGAGGACAATCTGTCGCAGATGATCTCTAGGGAAAATGAGTAGCAATGGCTAGCTGTCTAGGGGTGGCCGAGTAGTATTCATTTTCGCCCCCCCGCGCGCGCGCCTGCCCCGTACTCACTGGTCGTATTTGTGAGGGGACTCCAACTGAGCTTTTTCGCGGCGGTGGAGCGGCGTATCCTTCACGTCCAGTTCCCGGTCGGCTGCGGAAGGCTCAGGCAGCAATTCTGCAAACTGTGCCATCCAAGGGGCGAAGTTGCGCTTCAGAAATACGGTGTCGCGCGTCTGCCGAATGGCCTTTCGGTCTGTGTGCACAGCACCGGCGAGGAGGTTCGTTGCATTGGGGGGTCATGAGTCAGGAGGTAGTGGCACAACAATAAAATTTGGGACAATGAGTGGATAGAGCAGCGGCAAGAGGGCAAGTGACAGGAACAAATATCTGACGACCCTACTTCGTCATCTAGCCATGTATGACGCTTCTCTATGAACTCGCCAGGCGGACACGACATCTAGGAGCTCTAATGTATGTCCTTCAAAACAGGATTGGCGAGGCTACTCGGTCTAAGCCCCTAAAATTATGACTATATTATCAATCAGCATAAAGCAATAGTATAAATATGCACACTCACAGGCCATGTTTGCGGCATTGATGGCCACAACGGCCGTCATGGGGACGGCCCTTAGACACTGCTCAGCAGCAACGAAAATATAATTTTGTCGTCAAAATGTGAAAGACAGACTGAAAGAGTTCGAGTTGGAGCTCTTCACTCCCTATCGTTCGTAAACCTACGTCGATACCTTCTCCGGATAGTTGGAGCTAAGTTAGAGCCAAGTATACCTTCACTACTCCTTTCCTTGAAGCGTGGGAGTATTATCCTGAGAAGGTATCGGCATATGTTTACGAACGATGGGGAGTGGGAGCTCTAACATCTAAATATTTTATCAGCGCAACATCGCGAATTCCCCACCACGTGAGAAGATTTAATTTACAGTTTACAGTGCAGTATGTTGTGCCTTCGCTTTTGAGACAGGCCCCGAAGGGCCGGAATTAGAAGACTAACAGGTAGAGAAGAAAAGCAAAGCAGCGCAAACTAGACCTAAGAAGCTAATCAGGCGCACATGCCCGAGTGGCCATGGAAGTGATGGTAGCGGTCCAAAGTGGCACGCTCCTCCATGCTCTGAGAGTGCCGCTCAAAAGAAGAGTTTCCGCCCGCAGAGGAGGGGACTACAACGAAGTCCCTGAGGCGATCCAGAAGAAGAGTCGCCCTTGGTTGGGAAAATGCCGAAAGAGTTGCTCGTAGAAAATGCAAAACAATAATGCCTCATCATAATCATGAATGTGTAGCCCACCGAGTGTTCGGCGAGCGTCTTGACGGCCGCGCACGGGGACCGTAGCAAACATATAAACCACGCGCCGAGGAAGTCGCCATCGCTCAAAGCATCAGAGACCCACGTAGGTCCCATTCTACTCTGACTTCAGGCCGTAAACTAGAACCCATAACCTAGCTGGCGGTCTGGCTTACATGTTGCATTGAATTAGAGATAGATAATGATAGGAGGCCCAGGGCAACCTTCCCAGCTCCATGGGAGCATGGTAGACCGCACAAACAGGCAGTACTAAAGATTGTAGATACGCAAGTACCGAAAGCCGGGGTATTTGTGTTGATATCCCCCATCACTACATTAGGGTGCTCTGCCTCTGGCGGAAGCGTCGGTCCGTATACCGGACCTCACTCTAGCCTCGAATATTTATCGCTTGAATTCACCTTGATATTGAGCACTAGTATATTTTTGGAGGAGCAGTCGGCCCGCAGGCCCGGAGGCCGCAAAGCCACACAACACAGCCGACAGCCGATTAGGCATTTAGGAATAAACAGGCAGATAGCCCTGTTTTCTCTTCCCTTTTTTTTCTTTTTGAGAGCCGTATACCGTATATGTTAAAGCCAAAATTCCTCGTTCTTAGCAGAGCCACAGCCAGCTGGCTGCGGATAGTTATAACGTAAATCGTACTAGAGTACATTGCACGGCACAAAGCACCCTAAACCCAAAATCGGGCTGATATTTAAAAAAAGCAACAATTGGAATTTTTCGATTATTTTGTAAATCCATGTGCGGATTGGTTTGGTGCCTCGTTGGAATTGTCATCATTGCCATCTCCAAACGAGCTGGAGCCTTCGTCTGGCTCTGGAAACGAGTTTTCTTCGGCTTTAGCAGCCTTTCCCCGATTGGCCTCCTTCTCATCATCGGCCTTTGGTGCAGCTGCCGAGGCGGTAGCTAGAGCTTCCGCGCCAGTGCTCGCCATGAGCTTCAGCCCATACATGGAAATGCCCATCGAAATCAAGAGCAGCACCGTGGAAAATCCGCCCATAATCATCTCTTGGTGCTTCGCGCGCGGGTCTTCGTCGTCTTCTGCGTCTCTGCCTTCCTCAAATTGCTCGCTCTTACTCCGGGTTTTCTCGGATGTTCTGCTTTCCTCAGAATGCTCCAATTCCTGCTCCTGTTTCTTTTGGCGCTGGTATTCTTGCCGGTGTGTCCAACCTTTTGCGCTCGCTTCCGAGTCGGCAGCAGCGCGCGCCACCTGCTCCTGCAAGTGGGTGCCGTACACCGCAGCCCCAAAGTGCAGAGGCACGCAAAGCGCGTTGGCGGCAGAGGCTGCGGCCAGGGACGCCACTGTGCCCCCGACTACGGCACTGCTGGTCGGGTCGCTGAGACCCCATTGCGCGAGGAGCGCGGGGACGTCAACGCCCAGTTTCACGACGCCTGTGACCCCTAGCAGCGTAGCGAGCCCGGTCACTCGCCTGCGAGATTAGTGCAGAGAGAAAAGAAGAGAGCCACGGGCGGAAGAAATAGCAAAAGTAAGTCATAGAGTGTTTGTACACGTAATCATGAGTAGGAAGTGTGTCTCCCAAACGTGAAAACCTACCCAGAGAGGTACAGGGCAAGCCCGTATTTATCGACTGGGCCCTGCAGCCACTGCCCCGCAGACACTGCGCCCGCAATCCCCGGCTTGAGAATCGGTAACGCGTTCTCAAGCTGAGCTCGCTTCTCAGACATTTGAGAGGCAAGCTCGGGCGAGGACACAGCGCCCGTGAGCAGAGGAGTGACCTTCAACTCGGCAACCGAAGGCGCTACCTGGACTACTGCAGCGCCCAAGGCCACGTTCACAGGCTGCCGAAATTTCTTCGTGAGCCGAGCGGCAAGCCACCCTACAGCAAGCTCTGGTGGCAAGGAAGCGGCTAAGGACGACGCCGAAAGCGCTTTGAAGAGCACAAGCCAGGTGCCACTCTGAGTAAACAGAAAGGTGGACACTACGTTCTGAGGCGCGCGGTTTAAAGTGCTATTCCAATCAACTACGAAGCGCTTCCATGCCATGATCAAGATGTCTTAAGTTTTGCTAAATTATACTGCTAAAGAGATTACGGCGGTGTGTCTTTGACAGCTCCAGCTGCACCTTTCGGGTGCTCCTTCTTCAATGAATGACAGTCGTATAGGGAGGACTCTCAGAGCTTTCTGTGGGAATACTTTTAGCTGATGAAAGGTCTTTGACGAGAGATTTATTCAGCTTATCAATTATTCCTAATGCTTTGGATAATTGTCTATCGATTCAGTGCGAAGGAGTGATGTGGTGCCATTTTTGATATTTTGATGGCATTTCAGAATAACGTTATTTCCTGTTGTTACTGTATTAGTGAAATATAATGTGCGGAAACAAATAATATATTAGAGATGTTAATATCACTTTCGGATTTTCGGTCTTTTTCGATAATATGTAGCGTAGCTGGGTTCTGTAGCAGTCTTTCGTAGCTTCGTAGCTCATGAGCTGACTTTCATAGTAGAGCTGAACAAATACCAGGGCCTCGTACTCGGCTACTCGTATACGCATCATCCGGTTTGCAGCCTCGGTCTGGGAATTTTAGCGTTTTGGATCTATTGCATAGAATACTTTCTGGGTACTGTCGAAGTTTCCCTCAGTGTTCTGGTCATCGCCCGCCCCGAGTGTTTGAGGAATGCCGCCCCCAACGGGACAACGAACTAAAAGAGGTTCGCTTGCGCCAACGGACATAAACGAGGCAAAACCGACTAGTCCACGAAAAGAACCTCCATTTAAAGAGCCTCCCTCTGCTTCGCCCGACGGCGCTGATATCGAGGCCCCTGCGAATGGCGGCGACAGTAAGCAAGACGGCAAAAAAATCGATGAACCGATTGATGAGGCAGCACAGGAGGAGGCAGGAGCAGCTAGCGGTTCGCACAGGTACACAAAGTTACCAACCACGGATGATGCTATTGAGAAGGTTGAGGACGCGAACGAGGCTGTGAAATCCAAGTTTCACCACGGTAAAGACTCACTCACGAGTTTGACTCGGGGTTCAAAATACCTATGTAGTGCGAAATTAGAGAATAGATCCTGGCTACGATTTGTCGGCATCTATCATAATCGTCTGAGGATTGATACTGCGAGAAGTTACCTGGGATTGATGACACCTGCACGCTTTCATAAGTTGACTTCCTACGCTAGCTCCTTCAGCAAACGACCTGCTCTCATGTTCACAGCCGCTACTAGCCTCTCCATTTTCCAACCTATTCATTGGTTTTCACAAGTTTTCCCCTCATTTTATGACTTTGTTTGGTACATTTCTGTTTTGCTGGGGTGGTTGGATGTTGCTTTGGTTGTCGCGAACAGTGTGGAAGGACACTGACCTGCTGTTTCAGCTCAATGATGTCGAGGGAGCCGACAACAAGCCTCCGACGAATTCCAAAGCAGAGCGCACGGCGCGCATTGTCACGCTGCTCGTGTCACTCCTAGGGTCCGTATTTCTTTATGCATCCTGCCGAGCAATCCTTTTCCATTTTTGTTTCATTTTTTTGCTATCTCATCCTCTTTTTTTTTCCTCCTATCTCTATTCCTGTCTCTTCAGTTCCTGCTTTTCCCAAATCAAATCTTGTCGCAATGCTCGTGTATCTTTCCGTTAGGTATTTGGCGGGATTCTTAGCGCTTTTGTACTATGCCCGCTACGTGCAGAACGCGTGCGACTATCTCGACGTTATTCACACGGTGTGCGATACCACTTGTGACTGAAGCGTTAGGATACCTCACAATGCGTGTGAAAATACAGATTACAGATGATATCATTTTGACATGAGAAAAACATTTGTCGTGATAACCACGATTCTTTCGTCGAAAGATATTGCTCGCTACCTCTATATCCTTTGCTGCTACTTTTAGCGCTCTTTAGCTTATTTCATTTTCCTGGATCACTGACGAGCTTCGTTTTTCTCTATCAGGTGGTTCCTGTAGGCTTACATGTGGTCGGCGTAGGCTTCACGATTTTCATCAAGTTATACTACGACATGTCGCCGAAGGTCCGCTCATATGATTTCCCTGTTTCTTGTTGTGGTTGTTGTGGTTGTTGTTATTGGTGTTCGTTTTATTCTTTTGTCCTCATTTCCTCTCCTTTCCTGTTCCACTTATAACGAAAGAGGTACCCACGCACACATTTTTTGAAATAGCTTTTGGCATTTGCGTGCACCTAGATTGGGCCAATGGAGGCGATGCACATCATTGTCCGCAGCCGGCTGTGGCTGTTTCCTGGAGTGCTAGGGGCATCGCAACTCCAGCGCCGAAGCAGGAAAGAAGTCGACGCAATTCTGTTGGAGCAAGAACGGAAAAAGAACGTGGCTCCTGACGATCCAACGGAATTGAAGTTTAACATGACCACGTTCTTAAGAAGGTGCGCTGGATAGCAGACCTTTCATTGAGCATTTCACTCGTATCACCTTTTTTTGCCTTCATTCCACTTTTTACCTCTCGCTTTCTCGCACTCCACTTCATGAATATTGTTGAGCTGACCACCTTGGTCTTATTCACACCTATTCGTTTTCTTTCCTATTCTCTCTATCAGATGCTGTTTTCCCGAGTTCCGGGTCTTGTTTCGGGCTGTGGATTTGTATCCGTGGTCTTCGATCAGCGACTTAACGGACATGGATACCTTGGACCAAATTACCGAAATATGCCAGGCACAAGTGATGCGGGTGTTTCCCGTGCTGGACATGCTCGATTGCGGCTGCTCCATCATGTAAGAGCTCTTTTAGAGGAGCCAGTACTTTACTTTTTTTGTGTGTTGTGCTTCACAACCGTGGCACAAACACTTTTGTTGTTCTGATTGGCTTCACTCTTACGTTCCTTCTGTCTTTACGGTTGTCCAAAAAAAATATCCCAATGCAGACGCCTCGCAAACCCATTGAACTGGACTCGTTTCATTAAAAGCATTCGAAAGTCCATGAAGGGGAAATCAAGCCCTGTTGACAAATCGACTCTTTTGGTGGGGGAATCGGTGACTCGCTACGAAGAAATCGAAGTTGATGACGTGTCAGCTGATCCAACAGAGGACTGGTGAGGAGATGAAAGAGATATAGACAGTGACGGGTGCCGAGTAGTTAGAAATAGTACGCAAATAAAATTAAATGTAACATAAATTAATTGGGAAGAGAGGGTCATTGCCGCTCATAGTGGTTGCAAAAAGGCAATAGTAGCTAATGCTCTCCTTCACCCACATCGACGTGAAACTATTTCCTCTCCAACGCAGGTACCAGCGGCGCGAGCCTATGCCGTGGGGCACGCTACGATTAATGAACTACAAAGAGGTGTTTCGGGCGATGCACTACAAAGTGAACGCGATGGCGTTGCTGGTGTTCGGTAAGTAAGCCAGGTTGAACTATCTTACTACTCTTCTAAGAGGAGTTTTACACGAGGATATGCTGTATTCTCTCCTACTTTTCTTTTTGGTTCCACTCTTCACGATTCCTTCGCGCTATCAATAAGGCCTTTTTTAATTGATGCATAACTCGTCTTCCAAACGAACAATATTTCTTGTGCGTGTGTGCACTTTCTGTAATAATAAAAGAATAATAAAACCCTAACATTCCCAACGAACAGGTCTCATGTTCATGGGCTACATGATGCTGATTTTCGGGGAAATCGATTTCTACCGGAAAATTGCGAGAGCTGAAAAAGCGTTTCAGGAGCTGAACGGCCTGCGCGCTTCCCCTAATATAACCGGCACCGAAGCCCTGGAGGCAACGAGGCGGCGGCTGGTGGCAGCAGCGGCGCATTTGACGAACCACGCGGCCAAAGCGCAGCACCAGAGCAACAAGCACCACCACAACCAACAAGGGGTGTTTGGTGCCAGGGGTGACGGTTTGGACGGTGCTACAGAACCTGCGCTGTTTTACGGGATTCCGTACGATCCAAGCGTAGTGGGCACTGACTTCACCCCGGAAGATTTCGAGCATACCCCCATGACGGGTGTGTACAGCACGAACGCAACCGGCGGCCGCGGCTGGCTCGAGTAAGTAGGCATATTTGCTACTAGTAGGATGCTTCGTTCTTTTTATCTTCCAACATTTCCATTTTCTAGATTCGCGCCAAATAATCATTCTTTTTGCGGTCTTATTGTAACCAATAAAAACTGCGTAGATATGGTGACACGGGTTGGTCCGAAGAATACCGGGGCCTTCTCGATTTTCGGTTTACGGCGGCGATTCTCCTATTGAGTCTCATTCCTTTCGCTATCCAGGTGAGATACTTCAAGATGCGTATATTTCTTCTTCTTCGTCTTTCGTTAGCAACCAACCAGGCCA
>Ga0307931_1000462_pt1 | contig 25560 bp, 21 predicted proteins | sample OrgLakmetageno47_FD_201816 | JGI IMG/M metagenome (GOLD analysis project Ga0307931, IMG submission 201816) | Saline water microbial communities from Organic Lake, Antarctica - #47 | ecosystem: Environmental > Aquatic > Non-marine Saline and Alkaline > Saline | place: Antarctica: Organic Lake...
TTTTTTTTTGTTTTTGGCTCATAGAAGACCAGACTATGGCCCTTCAACGTTGGAACGCGTCATTATGATTGCTATCTCATCCACTCTCTTCCTCATAATCTTTCTGGAAATCGCGTGCACACTCCCGTAGGCGCAAAAGCATTCGGTGCCATGTCTTTTGTGCCAAATCTCGGCCCGCTGAATTCTGATCAAGACGAAGAGCTTGTGGTGCTTGACACAAGCGGCCGCCTGTTCCACTTTTCTCGCCTCTCAGCACGCCTCCTCGCTGAAGCTACAGCTGGCGGTGGCGCCCCTAAAGCTACTCTTCTTGCCTCTCTGAAGCGCCGCATGGTGACGCAAACGGCACAGCTCCACCTACTGAAAGACTCTGCTGAATCAGCTGCGATTGCAACCATTCAGCTGGTGGCGCAGTGGCAGCCCACCTTGACACGCGTTGTTGTGCTTGCATCCACCACCGATGGGGCAGCTACCGTGGAGAGCTGGGAAGTTCAAATGGACCGTTCTAAGGTCGATGCTAGCGGTGACGCTGGTCAAGCAAAGCCACCTCGCTGCACTCAACGTGGATCTTTGCCTCCAATTGACGCGGCATCGAACGAAAGCAGCAGCAGTGGTCCGAGTGTCCTTTCCTTCGCGCTGGTGCCACAATCGACAGCCTCTTTGCCATTCGACGCAGTCGCGCGCGTCGCTGGCTCTTCGGTTGAATGGTGGGCTGCTCCTTCACCCAATGTCAATCAAGCTAGCAATGCTGATTCACCGGAGTCATCAGTGGCCTGGAGTCTTGCTGGAGCGTGGAAGGACGATAGTAACGGGAGTGGTGCGATCACTGACCTCGCAGCAGTACCGGGGAATGCTGAAGTAGCTGTGCTCATGGATGGCACTGCTCTCGTGCAGCTGCGAGCTGCTGCTGCGCGTGCGCCTGGCGAAGAAAGCAGCGCTCAGCGCATCGTAGAGATCACAGCCAGCGCCCCCGTGTCACTGCCAGGAGGGCCTGTATGTGGGCTAGCATCGTCGGTCTATCATCCAGGGATCCTGTGGGGGGCAAGCCTTGAGACCGATGACGAAGGCAAAGAACTGCCTCGCCTCGTGCAGCTCCCTAGGTTTGGTGCTGCCGCTACCAAAGCTGCTAGCCAGGAGCTGGTTGCCAAGGATGGGGAATCGTTCGTAGAGGCTGATGACGACGACGAGGACGACGAAGAAGAAGACGAAGAGGAAATCGAGCCTGCGGTGCTGGCACTACGCACAGCCCGCGCAACCTTTCTGGCTGCCATGAGCGACACTAGGGAAGGTTCAGGTCAAGCTGCTCACCAGAGTGCTGCTGTGGCTGCCTTTGCAGTGGCCGTGCGCGAAGGTGTCACTTCCTTGGTGTCACGCGGCTGCCCTTCTGTTCTAGCCCAAGGTCTGCGCGCCCTCGCTCCTGTTGTGCCTCTGTCTGCTTCTTTGCCGACGCAAGCAGGGCAAGTGAACAAACCAAACAATCACCGCCGTAGTTTGACTCGCTTTGCCAATGGACACAATTTCGCTGCTCAGTTGCTGTTTCATGTGACACAAGCCCCAGCGTCTGCCCAGACACCGGCGCCTTCTCCTCAACCGCTGCTGCTGCCAGTGACGGATGCTCTAGTAGAGTCCCTCACAGCAGTAACGTCCACCGCCGACGATGCTGGCACTCAGATTCACCCTGGGACCTTGGCCTTCACAGCGGCAGCTGCACTCATGGCTGCTCGTTCGACGCGCCGCCGCGTCCGAACCGCCTCTCTCTTGCTGGCTTTGCCATCAGCTAATGAGGGCTTGGCACCCAAGGCAGTTTGGGCGCTGGTGAGTGGGGAGCGCAACGCTGTCAGCCTCACTGCTGATGCCCTTAAGGTGGGGAATATGGCTGCTGCAGCGCTCGTGTGGCGCCGTCACGCCGCAGTGGAGCTCCTCAACTGCCACTCGAACAAGACGGCAGCCGACGTTGATGGCGTCATCGGAGTGATGCCAGAAACTTCTCGAGGCAACACGGTGACAAGCTCGACGGAACTGCGCGTGAAAGACGGCTATAGTGTTGTGGCTCTGCTGCAGAGCGCACCTCTTGGCCTGGGCCCATCGTTTGAGCAAGCTTTGGCGCAATTCGTTTCCAGTGACGTGGTGTCTCGCTGCACTCCGCAGGCTTTGGCTCACGTGCGGCACTGGACTGAACATCGCTGCCGTGCCCTCGCAGTTTCATCCTCCTCGAATACCAGCAGCACCAGCAGCAGTCGTGACGCAGAGGCAAAAGCAAGGGCAGAAAGGAGCCGGACGAAAGAAGGCCACCCTGCTTTGGCTCTCGATTTGGCTCTCAAAGTGGAAGCGGCTACCGTCAACCTCTTCGGTGCAGCAGCTTCCACCAACGTGCACTTCAGCCGGTGGCAAGCTCCTTCTTCGTCTTCTTCGCACGCTTGCAGCAGCGTTCTGAGTAAGGCTGACCATGGGGTTGAAACTCCAATGAGTGGTGCCACGCCCCGGCGCTCCTTAGCAGACAAGTTCAATCAAGTAGAGCAAGGCCAGTCACCAGGAGCAGCAGGAGGACCGACGCCTTTTGGGCCTACTGGTGCGCTTGGTAACGGGGCCAGGCTTAGCCCTACTGGAGTAGCGGAGCAGCGCAGCACGCCCGACAACCTCTTGACCGAGGGCATGAATGCGGTGGCATTCGAAGGCGATGGCATGGTGTGGGAAGCAGATGGACTGTCAATGTTGTGCCCTCGGCTAGCGGAGTTAGCTGCGCTGTGGGATGACCATGGCATGCGCCTCACCTTGGAGGAATACGAATCCGCTCCATCCGACGCCATTGCCTTTGCGCTTCTCGACCGAGCTGCTGACGATGCTGTGGCCTCCAAAAAGGGCACGTCTGCCTTGGAGGACGATTCCAGCATAAGCGGTGGCGCAGATGTAAGCGCCGCGGTCAACGACGCAATTGCAGAAGCCTACCAAGTGCATGTCACGCCATACGCGCGGCGTCGCGGCTTGGAGCCGGGAGCACTGCTGCTAGCGTACGTGCGCACGGCGAGCGCTGCGATGTCGCGCCGCCCCCCGACTCGGGTCGCGCGCGCGCAGCTGAAAATGGCGCTAGACGACCACCGCCGCCGCCAAAAGACACGCCAACAACAAGAGCAGCAAGGCGCAGTGGCCGCAGGAGCTGGCGGAGCTCCAACGCCGAATGGGATGAATTCATCGTTGTCGGGCGGCGTTGCTACGGCGGATTTCACTGCGACTAGCAGCCCCGAAGCCTGGGTAGATCCGTTGGAAGACGCGGAAGTCGCCGCAGAAGCCGCGGCTGCGCTTGCGCTCACAGACGAGCACATGCAATTGTCGGAGCGCGGTGTAGCAGCTCTTCGTTGTCTCGGGCAAGCTGCTTTGGGTGGCAACAAAGGCGGCGATGGTGACGCAAGCACAAGCAGCGGTAAGAACAGCAAGAATCAAGGGAGCGATGAAGACGACAGTGACGTCACCTCGCGAGCCCTGTCGGCAGAGCGGGCCTACACTGCTGCGCTTTGCTTGCTGCGAGCGGCAGTGCCGCCTCTGGCGCCCGGGCTGAGAGCGTTGGCGCAAGACGCTGGCTCTGCACAGGGACGGGTGGCATGGGGGCTTGGCTATGCAACCACCAGCCTCTCAACTGGCACGAGTAATGGGGATGAAGCTTCGGCAGCTTCTTCGGGCTCTTCTTCGTTCAATGGTCCAGGCACTCGCCACCACCACTCCAGCAGCAGCAGCGCGACGGTCGCGGGCAGCGACGAGTTGGGCGAAGCCGCTCGTTTGTTGCGCATTCAAGAGATCGTGGCGCGGCACCACGTGGCTCACTTCAACGTGATGGACCCTCGCCACGCCACTCGGCTCGTGGACTACCTCGCTACCATCCACGATCAACCCACCTCAGTTAGCGGAAACGGCGCCAACAAAAATGAAGACGAAGAGGACGAAGGCGGCGGTTGCGTATCGGGGGCTGCTGCTCTCTCTGACGCGCTTTTGTTGTGCTCAGCGTATGCACATTTGGCCCCTAGCCGAGTCGTTGGTCGGCACTTGCTTCATCTTACGAGCCATCGCGCTCCTTCCGATCAAGAGCTCGCGAATTTGCTGACGAGGCCAGAGCTCAGCCGTGGCGACGCTTTGCTCATTTCCGACCAGCTCTTTCATTACTGTGTGGACGGCCTTCGAGACCAAGTCGTGAATCCCTTCTCTGGAGGTGAGACTGCAGAGCCAGCCATTGTGGAGAAGAGCTCCGCGCACCACCGCCTCACCGCAACGGCACTTAGCGTGGCCTCGTTTTGGGCGGCGCAGAGCCACTACTACCATTCGTCCAGCAGCGGCGATGACCCGAGTGGCGATGCACGAGTAAGTGCAGCGGAGCGCGCTGCCTTTGTGGTGCTGTCCGGCGCTGGAGGCCAGCCGTCATACTCAGCCTCTTCTTCATCGTCGGGATGTGGGCAAGAAGGCTTGGGAGCTGCTGGTTTAGCTCTTGAGCTCACCCGGCTGCGAGCTCTGGCAAAGGAGTTTGGCGTTGAGTTGACCTTGTCGTCTTTCCGGTGCGCCTTGAAACGGCAAGCAGTGCTCAAGTACCTCCTCGACCTTTACCTCAGCCAACAGGACAACAACAAGATGAACAAGGGCACGACTGCCATGAGCGGCAGCAACACTAGTGGCCGTGGTGCTCCTGGATGGGCGTACGGTGAACCCAGTATGATGACACCTGCCAAGAGCAACTCCAGTGGCAGTGGTGGCAGTGGTAGCGAGCGTCGACGAGGAGCGCGGCGCAACACGCCCACACTTGCGATGAAGACGAATAACACTGCTGCGACTACCACCTTGACGACGCCGCCGAGCAAAATGAAAGTGTCAGCGTTGAAGGAAGCCCTCGAAGCACGGGGCGCGGACAGCAGCGGTCTCAAAGCAGATCTGGTAGACCGTTTGCAAGCACTGGTGGACCAAGAGGCCATTGCGGAGGCAACCACTCGTAGTGAAGATGTAGCAACCACGCAAGGAAGCGACGCAAGCACTGGAACCAACAACAAAGGTAATAGTGTCGTTTTCCTCACTCTGGAGTCCCTTCGGCACGCTGCGGAATTGCTCTCATTGCCGTGGTCTCAAGTCGCTGGTGCCGTTGCCAAGCGGGCTCTCAATACTGACCCTGCTGCGGCTGCGATGACTACGACGAGCAGTAGCAGCAGTTCCACTACCGTATCTAGCAAAGGCAAAGCAGCATCAGCGCCAGTAGCGGTGGGGGTGGGGCACGCGCTCGCGCTGTGCGACGACATTTGGGCCAGCGGCGCCATTGCCCTCCGCGCGTGCACCACCACCAGTACAGGAGGAGGAGGAGGAGGAGGAGGTCGCGCCAGGGCCCAAGAGGGCAGTAAGAGTAGTAGCGGTGCTTCTGCTGCGAGCGGTGCACGGGACGCTAGTAACGCGGCGGCAGCCCTCAAGGAGGTTGCGCAAGCGCTGTCCGTGGCCATTGTGAAAGGCCAAACGGCTCCAGCAGGGAGCGCCTCCCGTACTACTGCTGGTAATGCAAGTGTGGTGGATGTTCCTCTATCCAAATTTCCAGCCCCTCTGGCAGCCAGCCATGCGCTCACACTGCTGCAGCGATCAGCAGCTCTATGCCACGCGTCTCAACTGCCGCATGCCATGGACTTCTTGCGAGCGGCGGAGGTAGTGGCTGCTGTGCTGGCGCGGACCCCCGGAGGAGAGAAGTTTGAGCAAGGCATCATGCACTGGAACAGCAGTAGCAGTGGGAGCAGTCGTGGCAATGGCAGGAGTGGCAGCAACCTGCGTGCGACCACAGCAGCATCCGCTGTCGCGGCGGTCGATGTTTACTTGAGTAACGCTGCTCCATTGCACGACACCTGGGACCGCGGAGATGGTCTCTTGTTGCCGTCGGTGGAAGCACAAAAGCTCGCCGCTGCGTGCGCGTTTCAAGAGCTCAAGGAACGGGGCCAAGTGCACAAGTACGGCGCCGTCTCTTCGGCCAACAGCAGCTCTATTTCTGCTGCTACGCCTGCGAAATACCTCACCACACCAGGCGGTGCAGCAACATCATCACCATCATCTTCGCCCGGGGTATTGGTGCAGTTGTCGGAAATGCTCGTGCAGCACGGTGCGAGCAAGCTTGCGATGCGCCTGTTGCTAGGGGGGTTGTCAGCCACTACCGATGGAGCTATTGCCGACCGGATGGCGCCTGTGCTCGCCACCGCTGCCGACGCCGCCGCGGCCCGCCGTTTCCCCGACTTTGGCCTGGCCTTCGGCTCCCTCGCAGCTCTGCCACAACGGCAAGGCGTTGCCGCTTGCAATAAGCTCATCGCAGCCGTGGTGCACGGCGACCGGGACTACAAGCGCTTGACGGTGTTGGCGCAGCTGGCCCAAGCGGTCGCACTGGCGTGGCGGCAACCCAAACTCGCGCAGTCCTACGCCAAACGACAAGGCCAAGCCGGCTGGTGGCGCACTCTGGAACAGCATGGAGTGCCCTTTGACCACCGCGCTTTGACGCCTCCTTTGCCCACTGCTGCCACCGCAGCAACAGCCGCCGCTGCTGCCGGTGCAAACTCCGGCGACACCACACCAAGCACACCAAGCACGAGCCCCGAAGCTGAAGCCTGCGCGACTTATGCCTCGAGCCTGCTGCCTGCCTTGTTGGAGCGATGTGGGAAAGGGTCAGCCTCTCGCAAGTTGCATTTGGCGAGGCAATTCAGCGGTGAGTTCGGCGTTGCGTCCTTCGTGCCCGACCTGCTCTTTGCGGAACACCTCCTGACACGCAACCGCCCAACCAATGACTTGGGAGCGCACCAGGGGGCTGGCAATGGGAGCAACAGTGACAGTGGATTGCAGGGTGCAGAACAGCAAGGAAGGGGTGAGCGCTTCAGCAGCAGCCGCGGCCGGTATCCGCTGAAGCCCAAAGAAGTCAAGCTGCTGGATGCGGCTCTCTTTGGGGACTCATCTGCCGCTTCCTCTACCAGCAACACTAGCAGCAGCAGCAGCAGTGGTGGTGTTATGTGCGATGCATCAGCTGTATCACCGCGAGAAGCACCTCCTGTGGCCCTGGTGCTGCGGCTGTTGCGAGGGGTAGTGTCAGGAGGAGCTCTGCGGGACGACGATTACGAGCGCATTGAAGCTGTCTACGAAGCCTGGCTCAAGGCTCTTGACATCGAGCAACAACAGCAGCACGGGCAAGAAGGGGCCACTGAACTAGCCGCGTCTCATGACGCGGAAGGAACAAATGCCGAGCGTGCGCTCGAAGTGCTAGGCTTGTTGCGAGGCCTGAACCTCCGGATGCCTGCCAAAAATGTCACTTCTGATGCAGTGCATCGCCCTACAGCATCAAGTAGTAGCGCAGGAAGCGGTGCGCGCGTGCCCTTGTTTGCGCTGCTTACGGATCCGCGCAATTGCCTCGTGGCACTGGTGGAGCCCAACAACGTGCACAAAGTCGGCCTCTTGTGCGGCGCGCTGGGCCTCGACCCGGGGGAAGCCCACGCTTTGCTGCTGCGCGCGCAGTACGGCCATGCGGCTTCGGGCAGCAACACTGCCGCCCTGCAGCGCCTGCCGACGCGCTCGGAAGCGTTTGCGTGGTTGAGCGAAGTGACTGACCTCGGCCTCGCGTGCAGCACGGCGGAGTGGATTTGCAGCCAATTGCACGCTAGGCCAACGGAGCGCCTAGCAGCCTTACAGGGTGCGCTCAAACTCGCCGTAGAGTGGAAGCGCAGGACCAAGAGCAGTGGTGGCAACGACAGCAGTAAGGAAGCCAGCGCGACTGTGCAGCGGTGCGCAACCTACCTAATAGTGTTGACCAATCAGGAGGCGGTGCGAAGCGTGCACCCAAGCCTCCTCGACGCGCTCGCACCGTCGTCGTCTGCTTCCGCCGGTGCGACTGCCAGCGACAACAACAAGGGCACCAAGCGGCTGCTTCGGGACCTGCTTGAAGATTCAATGGCCCTGGTGGAAGCGCTCTATGCGGCAGCGGCAACCCATGCGGTAGCAGCAAGCAGTGGAAGTGGTGCCTTTTCTTCGACGCTTAACATGCACAGTGGCCTCAAAACAAGCGGCACGGAAGGCACGATCGTAGGCACTCCAAGCTCCATCTTCACTGTTGCAGATTTCCATGCCTTTGCTGCCAAACTCGACGCAGCAGTGGGGCAAATCGTGCGAGGCCATTCGGAGTATGGCGCGCATGCAGCTACCAATGAAGATGAAGGAAGCAGGACGACTGCGCCACAGCCGTTGGTGGTACATTCTGTTCGTCAGAAACTGGTGCAAGAATGGCTGGAGCGGCCTCTGTCACAGGAAGCACTGCCTTCTGCCGATGCGGCCCCTGCTTCTACTCATTCGGGGGAAGATCACTCACCTACGACGCCCTCTACAATGACTAGTGCTGCCGGGAAGGGTGCCTCCACGAGCGGTGTTGGTGGTGGTTGGGGCAGCAGCAGTGGAGGCTCGAACTCGATTGTGCTCGACGATCGCGCGTCTGTGTTCCGGTTGCCCGCTCGCTGGGTCGCCGAAAAGCAAGACTCAGACCTCGCTCTCCAGATTGCTTGCCTCCTAGCCCCTCTGTCGTCATCCGCAACAACCTCTGTGCCCAAGGCTTCACCTGACCGCGGCCTTGATTCCACCGATGATGGGAGCGCTGCGAAAGCTCGTGCGGCGGCTAGCGCCCTTTTGGGCTATGACGCTGCCAGCCCCAAGGGAAAAGCTGTGTACTTGTTGCTGGAAGTGGCGCACGGCAAGTTGGCAGGCGCCAAGCACAGCAGCCGCACCCAGCTGCGAGCCCTTCGTGCTCTGGCGTTGGTAGCGCCCCCTGGCCTCGTACAGGAAGCTTTGCGCGCGCAAGCCAAAAAAACCGACGGCGGGCATTCGCCTCCTCCTCTGGGGGACCTGGCACTATGGGGGGTTCGCTTAGCGCACGCGGCGTGGCTCCAGGAACTCCGGCTGCCGTTCACGGGCTTGCTTCAGGGCTTGGGAGCAAGCTTGGCGCAGTCGCTGTGGCGGGACCACCGCCGCACCCACACGCGCCTCGCGCCTCTGCTTGCGGACATGCTGCTTGCAGCAGACGCTGCTGAGGGAGGAGTTGTGCAGGAGAGCACCATAAGCAGCAGCAGTGTTAGCAGTCACAATCAAGCTATCAATGACGGTGCCCTCTGGCTCGGCCTGTTGAGCGCGCTGCAAGAGCAAAACTTGTGGCGAGACATGCTCGAGCTGTTGCCACGCTTAGGGCCGGTGCTGATGGCGCGCCGCCCACAATGGGCGGAGAAGCACGAAGTAGAGCTGGCGCACGTGTGGGAGAAGGTCTTGCACCGCCCTCTCCTGGAGCTTCAGCACAGGATCAACCACTCCCACAAGGGGGCGTCATCGCAGCAGCATGCAGCCACAAACACTGCTTCAGCTTCGTCTTCAAGCTCGAGCTCTCACTCTGCTCTGCCAACTTTGGCCTCTTCTCTGGTATTCGGAGCTTTAGCACCACCTCCACCTCCTCCTTATCCTTCGACAGTTGTCGCTGCCAAGGCTGCAACTTCTTCGGTTGCTGCAGCTCCTGCAGGGTCCAGCACGAATGGCGAGCAAGCCTTCGGCGGTTTAGACTGGTCAGCAGTGCTGCCTGTGCTGCTGTTGGTGGAGGCAGGGTTGGCACACTGCCCTTTCCCCGACCACGTGAACGCGACCTCGTTGGCTCATGCGGTGGCGGGGGTGCTCGATGGGGATGCACTCGCTGAAGCCCATGCAACCAAGGGCCGGATTGCAGCACTGGCTGAATGGCGAGCTTAGAAATAAAAAGGATAGTAGGCTGTGGGAAGCTCCTCAGGTTTTAAGAGATACAGCTCTACATAACACGCACGTACAATTCACCTCCATTCATTGCGCATTTCGATCCCGCATCATTGCTCATAGCTCGATAGACATGATCAATGATTTAGTAAACCAATACAAACGCCAAAGATGAAGGCACGAAGGATAAGAGCAGAATCATTCACAATGGGCCAATTCTAATTCGCACGCATAAAAGTAGAACGAAGGTTTCAGTTTCAATCTCTATTTTCGCCTTTAATTATGTGGAACTCAAACACGATTTGAATTTGGATCATGCCGCTAGGTTTAAAATCTACATCTAAAAGCAGACGCCCCACCACAAACAAGAAGCCAGTCGGATGTTCTCGGTGCCGGAGCACCACCCGGTGAAATTCTATCGATTCACTCGGCGTCATCGCCCAGGTCCTGTACTTGCAATTTTGACGCCATTTCTGAGAGCTCTTCAAAACTCACGCGCCCTTTCTCCTGCACGTGGTTCGCCAGCTCAGCCAGCTCTGCTCGGGTCCACGCTACGAATCGTTTAGGAGGCGAGTCGCCTTCAAAAATACCGAGAATGTCGCCTTCCTCGACTAGAAACGTTAACCGTCGCACCAGCGAGGCTTCACTGCAGGCAAAGCTAGCAGCACATTCCGCTAAACCGAGCACGCCACCGCCGCTGAGAGAAACTCTTAATTGATCGAGTACACCACTCTTGTTTTCGCTGCTGCTACTTTCATTACTACTATTACCCCTACTGCTGCTATTATCACCACTGCCTTTCTTCGCTGCTCGCCAAGCAGCAATATTATTGGCTTCGTCTCGCAGTTCTTGTGCTTCTGCTTCGGCGGACATCTTCTTCCTGACAAGGGCTTCTCGGCGAGCGCTCTCCAATTCACCGGCGAAGTTGTCTGAGGAATCGCTAATATCTTCTTTACGGGCCTTCATCTCATTTTTGAGGCGTGCCTTCTCCTGCTTTCTCTGCGCGCGCCGTTCTTCTTTCGTGCCTCTTGGCGGCTTCACACCACCATCCCCATTTTGAGCGTTGTCGTCATCGTCATTCTCACTGCCGCTGCTGTCATTTTGGGCTGCCGCTCCTGCCCTTCGAGGTTGAGGCGGTGGCGGCTGGACAGGCGGTGGTGCAGCTCCGGAGTTCTCGTCTTTAGGCATAAACTTCATGACTAAAACTGAAATGGCAACCGTGCCTACGAGGCCTATCGCGAGGAGAACCCAGTCTGGCACCACAGTGATTCGCTCGCGCTCTCGATCAAGCGTGTCCATTGTACTCAACTTCGTTTCTTTATGACTAAAACTGCTTAGTCTTTTGGATTAACTACAGATATTATAATGAGCAGGCTACTGAGCCTATGCTTTTCTGAACAAAACTACGCTTCCAATGTAGATGCTGCACCAAGCTAGAGTCGCTAGACAGAAGATGCTTGAGAAGTACAACTCAATCTACGATACTCGCCTTTAGTAAAGCCTTTAGCTGCTGTGTTTTTCTAAGCTTTGCTCGTTCCCCAGCATGTGCTCTCTCTCTTCGTGAAGAGCTCGAAGCTGGAAATGCTGCGCTGGACAGCTGGACGCTGGACCGGGCACAGATTAGATGATTACAGGGAGGAATGACGAGCAGACGAGCAGGCCATCATCTTCGTTTGGCACATTTTCACACTATTAGATACTACGTACTAGTATACGACTTCGCGACTCAATATCTTCTGAGCTGTCACAGACATTGCCACGCCACGCCGCATAAGGTTCTTTATGCAGCCCACCCCATTGAGAGGCGACGCAGACGCGCTCACCATCGATTTCACCCTTGCCTCAAATGTTGATCAAAGTTTGAGCACTCCGCCTTCGACATTTCCGTCGACCCCTCTTGAAATTCGATCGGACAATCCACATCACGAATCACTTGACCGACCGAGCACTTCGCGAAGAATCTTGGTAAGTACAACTTAGGGGATTGAGTTGGCACTGATGTATACATTAGAGCTAGGGTTGCAACCTTCTTTGCGGCTTTGCTTTGAGTTTGGCATACATCAGCTGACTGCAAACACTGCACTACGTTTGTATCTTCAGAAACGCCGGATACCTCCTAGGACGTGCCTAGCAGCAGTTGGGTTACTCGTTGCAGGCGTGGTAAGAATTGATCTCCGAACATACAGCTTTACACAAAACGAAAATAGCTTCTTTAATTCGGCATCCTGCGTGTTGGCAACCTCTTTCCCTAGGTTTTTCTTGCCCTAGCTATCAATTTTTACGTCTCGCAGCCTGAGCATGACGGCGCGTTACCCATGCTTATTTTAGCATCATTGGGTAAGTCTTTCCGTAACCAAATGTTTGTCTAACAGACTTTCATGCTCAATTTCAATTGGTAGCCAAAGTCTTGAAGCATTTCGTTCGCTGTAAATCTGGGGTTCGTTGTCTTCTTACTTCGTTACATACTGCGCAGCCTGTCACTACTCATATACAGTATGCTCCTTCTTCTTCATCTTACGATTCTCTTGTGCTTCTGTGTGCCTTCATTCAGTGCTAATCCCGGGTGTATACCAGAGCGTGCAATTGTGGGGAGCCTTGCGGGGCTGGCGCGGCTATCGGCTGGAAGCCACGCCGTCTTTCGAGCCCGATTCTCGATGGGCACTCATATGACGTGGCTAAAACACGCGCATACACAAGCCCCTTCGAAACCACGGCAACTCCTTACTTGAATTCATCAATATTTCCTAAATACGCATTTTCTGTTATTTCGCAGCTAATCGAAAAATAGTAGTTACGGAACACGGGGCTTTCGGGGAAAAGAGGGGGGCGGGGTCCGAGGGTACCGGGTGGTGGGTGGGTGGTGAATGCGAAATGCGAAATGCGCGGCAATAACATGGAAATGGCCATTGGAAATGGAACTCGAGTTACCGGGTTCGAGCGCGATTATGAGGTGGATTTTGGTATCGCACGTTACGTAGTTACACCTCTACTATTAAAGGCTATGTGCCTAGTGCCTAGGTGCTTTACTTATGTATCTTACATTTATATTCTATTCCATATCAGATAAATCTCAAAAGCCCACAGCTCACATTAATCTACAATCCAGACGGCCCTTTAGTTATGAATCCGATGCAGGTTCATCTCCCTAGCTCTAGCTCTCACTTGCGTTGCGGCTCTCTTTCTCTCATTCCCCAACTCTCTTCTAGACAATATAAAATTCCTCATGGGCAGAAAAAATGTGCTTGCCCTTCCTCGCAACCCCCAACAAAGACAAGAACTGCTGGCATCTGCACGTGGTCGCATGAGCGCCATTGCCAGAAAGCCTCCCAGCTTACAAGCGAGCTTGAGCGCCCGGCGCGCCTTCTTGGCCACCAGCATATTCATCTTCATAAACTACTCCGAGGGCCGGCATTTTCCGTGAAGTGTTTCCATTGTTGGCCCCCCTCTGGTGCTTGTGCTTTTCCTTTCTCCGCGCTGCCTTGTCGGCAAGATACATGGCTTCCTTCACCTTGGACTCTTCGTCGTTCAGGGCATACATGGGCACCCCAAACTCACGCCCTTCTGTCTTGGACTCGGGGGATTCGTCCATCTCGAACTGCGTCCTCACTACGAATTCCTGGAGTGACCTAAAGAGCTTTTCGTCGTTGACAAAGGTGTTGTAAAACGTTTCTGCGGTCACCGCGTACGAGTCGGTGCGTTCCATAGCAACGACTTTTTCCAGTGACTTGTCCCACACTTTCACCAAGCACAGAGGATCCACCATTTGCCCTACTTTGATGCGACGCCGGCGCATGGGCACCGGTGCTGCATCTGCAGTGTTCACTGCGCCGCCGCCGCCTTCTCCACCGCCGTTTGTGATGGTCAATTGAATGTCGTCATTAGGGTTGCTGAGCGGAGAGCCGGCATCAGAACCAGTACCGTCATCGTCGAAGTTGCCTCCGTCCATGCGGGTAGTGCCTAACAATTCGCCGTCGACGACAATGAAGGCTTCAATGCAATCTTCGCCTTCTTTGCAGATCACTTCACCGCGCATCAAGGGGGTAGGGCGCAAAATCGGCAAAATGCGTGGCCAGAACACCGCATTCATTTGCTTGAAGAGCACTACGTCGGCGAGGAAGCCACCTTCTACCAAAAAGGTCGACACTTCGCCCCGCAACGATGGCGAAAGGTCCGTGAGAATGGTCGCTTCGTCCATGGCTTCGGACTTCCGGGCGCGAAAGTACCGGCGCACCCGGCGGCCCAAGTCCTGAGGCAGTTCCATCTTCGAGATGTACGACGCCACCGCATCCAGCCGTTCGCGCGTGTGTTTAGCGTTGGCGTCTTCCATTGTGACGATGGAGGTCAAGCTGGAGATCACATAGGCGTACATAAAACCTCCTAAGGTCTCAAGGCAAATGGCAAAGATGCGTTCGGTGCTGTTCTTTGGAGTGATATCGCCGTAGCCCACGGTGGTCATGGTGGTAAAAGAGTAGTAGAAAGCAGCAAGGTAAATGTCCATCACAATGCTACTTCCTGCTTCGGTCATCGTGTAGTCTGCGTCGAGCACCACCTATCAGTTTGAACCGAGAGAAATGGTTTGAGAAGCCACAAATATAGAAGATGCCTTCCAGTTGAATTATGTACAGCCCTGTTTGTTTATTGATATACTCATGAGCGCGACAATGCACTGACAAACACACAACCATCTAACAAGGGGGGTTTTACCTCGTCCGTGCTGATCCAGGACGCTTCTTCAGGATGCAAATCGCCGTTCATTCTCGACGCCAGAATCCAGGCGCACGCCATGAAATGCGCCGTGAAGAGCATGATGAGCAAAATTCTCGAAATGCGCAGCGCAGTCTTGGTGGCGCCTTCGGCTAAGAAGTCTTCGATGCGGTCCACCACTTCGGGCTCTGTTAAGGAATGTCGAAGGTACACGAGCCAGAAAAGTTAACAAAAACAAGCAGAGGCACAAATTCAAATTCGAAGCAGCGATTTTGTATATTACACGAACCGATTCGGTTCATGATGCCGAGGCCCTTGATTAGGCGGCTCAGCTTGAGGAAACGAAGCAGCTTCACGGCTTTGAGAATGCGAGAGCTTTTGAGCACTTTGATGAAAGCAATCTTTCGAAACTGCTGAATGTCTAGTAGGCCAAAGGGAATGCCGGAGACTACGTCCAGCACAAACCAAGTGCGAAGGTAGTTCATAGCTACCGAATAGTAGTCGTACACGATTAAATTCGTGGCGTCATCTATAAAACCCGTTCGGAAGTTCACGAAAATGTCGACGATGAAGACGAAATCCATGGCCATTTCGAGGTAGAAAACGGGCGAGTCTGGAATCGGCTCATTTCCCAGGCACATGCGAAAGGGCATGACAATGGTCAAGTACGCTAAGCACGGCATGATGAGCACGAAATCCCACGCCATGCGTTTGATGCTCGAAGGGTTCGCCATCAAGCAGCCCGGGGCCTTCTGCTTCATTTCCAGCTCATCTTTCCCACCCGGACTGCCGAGTTCCCGGAGAATGAGCTCTCTTTCTGAGGGAGATGCCGATGGAAGAGCAGAACTGATGGGCGATGCAATCACGGCCGCACTCTCCAGGCGCCCTGTGTCCTTGAGCATGGTGACTCCGCCTTCGCGGGCCGTGTCCGCTTCGGCTTTCAGCACCGAAAATTCGCGCGCCAGGTTGGTGGCGGCTTTGTTGGCCCACCGCTCGAGGTTGGCGGCGCTCAAGCTTTTCTCTCCGTGCAGCTGGGACAGCAAGCTGGTGGCAAACCGCACTTCGAGGTCTGCGTTCACCTGCTGCGCTTGGTTCACCCAATCCTGAAGTTTGACTATTTGGACTTGCTTCAGGCCGCTGGTTTCGGCGGTGCTCATCAGCCTCTTGGCGTCCACGAACCTACAGTACGGAGGCAATCGTAGTGGAAGCGTGAAATGAGGAGGGGAAGGTAATAGGAGGCGGGAGGGAAGATTGAGCTAGGAAAGGAAACGGAATGAGAACAGACGTCTACAGTGCACACAATTCGCCTTCGACAGCCACTCGTTTCAATACCTCAAGTCGTCTTCGGTGTCGACTCCCATTATGTGCAGGTGGGCATGAATCACCGGCCCCACTTTATCCCCGAACCGTTTTTTCGTGGCCCGCCCCAGCTCCGTTTCCTCGTTCGGGTCAAAGGACGGCAAGCGCCCAATGGGAGCTCCTTTACTGCTGCTGCGACTACTGTTTCCGCTGGACCGCTCAGCAGGCTCGTCGCCCAGGACGTCGTCCGCGGATTTCGCCCGCCCGCCGCTGGCCTTCCCAGCGGAACTGCCGCGGGACTTCGCTCCTGAACTTTTGGTGGTTGTATTAGGCGGAGTGACGAAGTCTCTACTCACGCCCCGCAAGTATACTTCATGCTTGTTGTTGTCGACATACCCGTCGGTGTGGCCCACGTCTGCGCGGGCACCGGCGCTACTTCCACTGGAGGTGGAAGACGACTCCGACATCGGAGCAGTCTGTGCGGCCTTCTTCTTCGTAGCTGACGGTGGCGAGGAGGAAGCTTTTTTCCGAGAGCTTGCCTGCGCCTGCGACTTCGAACCTTTCATTCAGAGGGACCCAATGAGTCCGAAATTTTGAAGCTCAACGCTCAACCGCTTCTCGAGAGGAGGCGTATGGGCGCAGCTTCAGCGGAGGGGCTTTTGTTCCATGCACCGTTTTTTCAATAATTTTTGGTGGACCGCTCAAGTGAAAATGAGAAAACCCCGACCTCTAATATATTGTACATGTTGGAAAATACGTGCACGAAAATTGCTGAAATTACCGATCATTCTTTTCGTTTCTAAAAGTCGTGGGCAACTGTGGAGTCAGTAGAGGTCCGCGAGGAGAGATAGATTCGAGGCTCTGACCACAACAGTAAGCTTCTGACCATAAAGTAACAAAGCGCATCGGCTGCTCGTGCGCAAGTCTGCCAAGCGATCAGCCGAGACAGCGGGCTAAAGCACCATGAGCAAGGAACTGGAATCAAAGCTGCGAGCGGCCGTTCAGACGGTGCTGCCAGCTGATATGCCGAAGTCCAAAAAAGTCACCGCGGCTGGAATTCTCCGGAAAATTGCCGCTGAAGTCGACGGGACTGCACCAGCCAAGGCCACCAAGAAGAAATTCGTAGCCGCAGGGGTTGCCAGCATTGGGAAAGCAGATAGCATGGATGATGCGGAGCGGGCCAGATTAAGTTCGTTTGAAAAGTTAACCAGCGGCGTGGAGTCCGAAGCTGACGAAGCGATGCTTTTGAACCGCAGCAACAAAAATGCGTACCGCAGCGAGGGGAGCCCTTTGGGCTATTGCATGGCCGACCCGAGCGCCAACTCCCGCATGGCGTGGGACTTCTTCGTGATCATGCCTCTGCTAGCGTACCTCACCCTCTCCATGCCCTTCCGCATGTGCTTTGGCAACGGTAAGGAAGGCTGCCTTGTGTGGTTCTCTCAATATCAGGTCTTTGACCTAATGAAAGCGCAGGTTTCTATAGTCAAGTGCTGAGACATTTTTAGAATTCCCGGTTGAAGAAAACTGCCTTTCAATGTAATGCTGATTCGCATGCGAAAGTGTGTTTTAATTGCATGCAAGCACGAAGAGCAGAATCAGAAGGAAAGGAAGTTTTTATAGCACTTGTGTTTCTTCTTAGAGCATGGCTCACATTTTTTTCGTCGATGTGCCTGCGTGTGCTGTCATCTTTTTTTCTTTTGCACGCAGAGGCGAGGGGCACAATGAGCCTCGTGGAGACGGTTTTCGACTTGTTGTTCATTCTCGATATTTTCATCAACTTCCGCACGGCATATGTGGACGAAGTCAGCGGCGCGCTGGTGACCGATTCCGGCGACGTGGCGATGGTAAGATATTACGTTTGTGTGTGACACGAGTGCTGCGTCGAAGTAGTTTAGCGCTTGCGGAGAAACGAAGTTACTTGCGCATTGCCTTACTGTTCATAGGTTTGGAGCTAGAAACTATTTTTGCCTGCATTCTGCCCATGCTTTATTTTTCTTCTGTGCTCATCTTATTTTTGCTTATTTTCCTCTTCATCTGCTTTTTTGGCGTTTGTGGTCACCTGCGTGCTTACGCATGTTAGCACTACTTCAAAGGGTGGTTTCCTCTCGATCTCGTGTCGGGCATTCCTTTTGGCTTGCTCGACCAGCCCGAGCTGTCCGGCCTTTCCACCTTGAAAATTTTGAAAGGCTCTCGTGTTTTGAAAGCCGTGAAGTTGCTTCGTTTCTTGAAGCTGAGCCGATTGATCAAGGGCAGCAAAATTTTGAGCAGTATGGATGCCGAAGTTATTGACCGGTGCGCGCATTGTCTCTCTCGTAGTATGATTCTCACTGAGATTACATCGGCTGCGAGTAGCTAAAATCATCTTTTTGAGTCTGGCTTCGCAGCAGCAATGCTGCTGTTTATAGGAATGTGCCTACCTTTGTTAACGATCTCCTCCGTGGTTTTCTTTTCATGCGCGTGTTCTGTGTACACCTTGGTAACGATCCTTTTTCTGTGGTTTAAGCCGCCACTTCGAAACTCATGCAATTTTTCTCTTTCCTATTCGTGGTGTGTTTGTTTTGCCCTCGAATGCAGCATCGAGGACTTCATGCAAAACGGCAACACCAAGACGGTAGTGCGGATGCTGCGCATCGTCACCGTGATGGGCTTTTTGTGCCACTTCATGTGCTGCTTTTGGGTGCTGGCGGGGCGGACTTCGGACCAAAACGGCGACCCCAGCTGGCTCAACCATTTCGACCCCGACTACACGTACCACGCTGAAGACACCGAGAGCGGCCCGCACGTGGGCGACTTGTGAGTGCAGAGCTTTGCTTTTCATTTTTTAAGTCTGTGTGCTTTGCTTTCGATACTTCCTTCTGTCGTTCATGTAATGCATTAAACCCTAGCTATAGCCCGAAATTATGCCTAGACCCTTGTCGAATTGTTTAGTCTCAATTCGGCTCTTTCCTCTTCGCGTACAGGTACGTGGCTGCGTATTACTTCTGCTTCACGACCATGACCACCGTGGGCTACGGCGACATTTTCCCGTACAGCAACACCGAGCGGTTGACCTGCATTTTCTTGCAAATTTGTGGGGGGTTCGTGATGGCGTGGGTGATTGCCAGCTTGACGTCGATTTTAACCTCGGTGGATGCCAACACTTCCAACGCCATTGCCCGGATGGAAGGGGTCGCCTCGTACATCACCAAGATGAACGTTCCCGAAGAACTGGGCCGTCGGATTCGTCGGCACTTTCGGCATTTCTTTGAGAACAAGTCGAGCTTGGACGAGTCGACGATCATGATGGAAATGTCCACGGCGCTGCGGCAAGAATTGACCGAGTTTCTGGTCCAAAATGGGCCCATGAGTGAGGTGGTCCTCTTCAAGTCCATGTCCTCGGTGTACTGGGCCCGGGTGCTCCCGCTCCTGCGCCCCTGCATGTTTGCCAGGCACGAAGTGGTGTGCCGCCAGGGCGAAGATTGCGTGGAGGGGTACATCCTCAGCGAGGGCTGCTTGACTGGCGCCACCCTCGAAGACGCCACGTCAACAGAATACGGCCGCGAGAAGCTGTCGTCGCACCGCACGCACGAAGGAAGTAGAAATAGCCCAAAAAAGGCTTTCGTGGCAGCGCAAGAAAACGCCCTCTTGGGGAGCGCCACCGAGCGGATGGTGAACGGTGGCAAAGCTGTGGAGTTCGAGCCCGAAGCTGCCCGGCGGGTTGAGGCTTTCAATGCCCGGGTGGGGCAGCTCCGAAACTTGGAAGTAGCCATGGCGGACGACCAAGTGCTGCGCTCCGCTTCAAGGGTAGCCCGCCAGTCCCAAGACCGCGAAACCGACCTGGAGTACATGCTGGACGTGGACGCCCGGCTGCACTTGCGGATTATGGTGGCGGGGGCCATGGTCAACACGTTGGCGGTGGTGAAAGTGTGGAACCGGTGCATTGAAACCGTGCAGGCCATGGAGAAAACCGACTGCTACGCGCTCTCCGCCGACACGTTTTACAACGAGTTCAAAGACGACCCGGAGGTGTGGCGCAAGATGCAGGAGCACACGGTGGAGACCCAGTTCAAAATGGACCAGCACTCGGACAACGCCCTTGACGCCCGCCGCGACGAACACACCCAGAGCGAGTGGGGGGTGCCCCTGTACATGTACTCGGACCTGGAGCAGGAAGAGCACGAAGTGGAGTACTTGAAAAAAGAGTACCGGCAGCGCAAGATCGCTGCCCGGTCCAAAATTCGTGCCCTCCGTGGGTCGACGTCGCAATGAACAGTTGGAATTCCCGCGACGTGGGTTGCATTTGGTTTGAGCTCAAGGATTTCGATAGTAAAGTCGCCAAACGCCAGCTCCCTCTTCTATTTTCATCTTTCTCTCTTTGTTTTGAGGCGCGCTCATGTAAACTATACAGACGACATGCGCTAGTCGCAATCCCAGTAGCCCCCTTCTCCTTCTCCTTTCTCCTATCCGTTCTCCGTAATACTCCGCATTTCTGCGAATTAAAAAATAGAATGGCCAGTTGTCAAGAAGGATTCCACCAAATTTATCTTATCAGATCTGAAATGGGAAATGCCGTTGAGATGGCCCTGACCCTGGGTTATCACTAGCCAGCCCACCCCTCCCCTCAGCTTTAGTCCCGAAACCCCCTTTTAATGTCTACTTGCATGTATCACACATAAGGTATATAGTGTATAGTACAGCCACAGCTCAAATCGGGGGCGATAGCGATAGCGGTTAATAAAAAAACATAAGTGAAGTGAAGTGGGAAGTGCCGGGAACCCTCCTTCCAAACAAACAAGGGAGTACTTTTTGGCTCCGTAGAAGAAAAGCTGAAGAAACTCGACACGAGGCCCCAGGGTACCAGCAATTCGCGCTCGAATCAAGCGACATGTGCTCAATCAGTGATTAGATGCAAGCCAGGCTCGGAATTGATCGAAAGTCAAGGTGCCACTTCCGTCAGCATCGGCTTCCTCAAAGCATTGTTCCGCGGTCGCTTGCGCCATCTCAGCCGGGGTTGAGTCTTCATTTTGAAACGCCGAGGTGCGCGACAGTTCCAAAAAGACCGATTCAAGATAGTCGGTGAACTGTGATGAAAAGTGTGGAGAATGCATAAGTGTTACTCAGAAAGAGGCATGAGCAGATTCATCACAATTGAGAAAAAGTTTATAAAGGGAACTTATCAAGTCTGCCTTTCGAACACCTCCAACCTATTAGCTCCTTACTTCTTTGAAGTCCAGCACCCCATCTTGGTTGTTGTCGAAACGATCGAAGAGCGAGCGGGCATCGCTGTCATCGTCCTCATTGTTGTCGTTCGCAGGGACAACAGTGCTTTCTTGGGCTTCGTCTTCAGACTGAAACCATTCTTTGAATTCTTCGAATGTCAGCGTGCCGTTGTGATCCTTGTCAGCTTCTTCGAAGCAATTGAGAGCAGTCTCTTGGGCCATCTCAAGCGGCGTCAGTGGCTGTGCTTTGAAGCTTTCGGTGTGCGCCATTGCCTCAAACACGGACAAAAGGTAGTTGGAGAACTCCTGACAAAAAATATTCAGAATCAAGCAAAAGAATGCACAATGCCGGTAAGCAAGAAGTTAGAGTACGCAATCTAGAACAGTGTAAAAAAAGCAGAGATTGCGATATTACCTCAAAATCCAGAACGCCATCTTTGTTGGCGTCAAAGCGAATGAAAAGGCTGCGTGCTTCGCTTTCTTCGATGGTACCGTCCATTGTCACGGCAAAGTCTGCTGCAGTTGCGTCAACGGTTTTGCTGGAAGTGTACCACGCCTTAAACTCCTCGAACGAAAGCAAGCCACTGCCATCTTTGTCTGCTTCCCGAAAGCAATCCTCGGCTGTTGCTTCAGCCATTTGGGCTGGGGTTGCGTCTTGCGCTTGAAAGGCCGGCGTGTGCGCCATGCCCTCGAACACTGAGGTGAGGTAATTCGTGAACTCGTGGAGATCCAGCGAGCCATTGGAGTCCACGTCGTATTTGTCGAAGAGCTTGCGCGCGTCACTCTCAGGAATCCATACCGATGAACTTTCGTGTTCGCCTCCTGTGTGCATCATAGCGTCCTTCACCCAGATGTTACGGTCGAGGCCGGCTTGAAACCATGCCTTGAATTCGTCGAAGGTAAGTGAGCCATTACCGTCTTCGTCTGCCTCGTCAAAGCACTGCTCCGCTGTTGCCGCTGCCATCTCTTCCGGCGTCGCACCGTGAGCCTGAAAAGCTGGAGTGTCCGCCAAGGCTTCAAACACTGACGTAAGGTAATTCGTGAACTCGTGAAGATCAAGCAAGCCGTTCGAGTCTTCGTCATACTTGTGGAATAAGGCGCGCGCATCACTCTCAGCAAGCAATCCCTCTGGACCGACTGCTTTCATGGTATGAGCCCCATCTCGAATGGAGTCACTTTGAAACCAAGCCTTGAATTCATCAAAGGTAAGTGAGCCATTACCGTCTTCGTCTGCCTCGTCAAAGCACTGCTCCGCTGTTGCCGCTGCCATCTCTTCCGGCGTCGCACCGTGAGCCTGAAAAGCTGGAGTATCCGCCAAGGCTTCAAACACTGACGTAAGGTAATTCGTGAACTCGCGGAGGTCAAGCAAGCCGTTCGAGTCTTCGTCATACTTGTGGAATAAGGCGCGCGCATCACTCTCAGCAAGCAATCCCTCTGGACCGACTGCTTTCATGGTATGAGCCCCATCTCGAATGGAGTCACTTTGAAACCAAGCCTTGAATTCGTCGAATGTAAGTGTGCCGTTGCCGTCAGCATCAGCTTCCTCAAAGCATTGCTCGGCTGTTGCCGCTGCCATTTCAGAGGGCGACACACCGTGAGCCTGGAATGCGGGCGTATGTGCCAAGGCCTCGAACACGGACGTCAGGTACATTTCAAATTCGTTGAAATCCAGAAAGTTGTCCCCGTTTAAATCGTAACGGTCAAAGAGTGCACGGGAATCTTTCTCCACGATATTACCCTTGGACGTGGCCTTGATGTCAAAACCGCTATTCTGAAACCACGCCTTGAACTCATCGAAAGAAATCGATCCATTACCATCGGCATCAGCTTCATAGAAGTACTTTTCTGCAGTTGCAGCAGCCAACTCCACAGGGGTTTCCCCAGTACTCTCGATTGTGGATGTATCTGAGAGCGCATCAAAGACATACTCGAGGTAACTTGTGAACTCGACCAGAGAAAGCACACCATCACCATTTTCATCGAATCGGTTGAAATACATCCTAGCGTCGTCCTCTGCTATAGTCCCAGCATCATCGTAAGTGACAGCAATTATGTCCCGGGAATCAATTACTGCAAGAGGTACATTCATTTTCGTGATCATAGGCTTTTCGTCAATATTGGTGTCGCCTGCAGAGTCCGCCTGAAACCAAGCCTTGAATTCATTGAAAGAAAGCTCGCCGTTGCCATCGGTGTCTGCATCTTTGAAGCACTCCTCAGCTGTAACCAAAGCCATCTGAGCTGGGCTGGCACCATGAGCTTTGAACGCTGGAGTCTGTAAAAGAGTTTCGAAAACCGAGGTGAGGTATGTGGTAAATTCCTGAAGGTTGAGGACGCCGTCGTGGTTCACGTCGTAACGATTGAAGAGGTTTCGTGCCTCGCTTTCCCCGCCGAAAAATCCAGTATTCACCACGTTGGAGCCAAACTGGTGGTCGGCTGGCAGTTGCATCTCAGTGGGACCCTTCCCCTCAACTGGGGCACCACGGGCGCGCTGGCGGATTGACGCTATCTTAGCGCGCCTAGCTGCGAGCTTAGCATCCACTTCAGCGACATCATCCATGGCTGGAGTGGTGCCAAGGCTGTGATCTCCTGGCGCATAGAAGGCTCGAATCTGGCGCAGGCGACATAATAGCTGGTCTTGATCTTGCAACATAAGTCTAAGTGGAATCTAAGAAGCTTTAGAAAGCTGATTGATCTCGTGCCCAAGCTCACTGAGTAAGCCTCTGACTCTTCACTGCATTATTCTTGGGATTTGAACCCTACTTATGATCTTTATGAACGTCACCCAAAACACTAAAAACAGTTCTACGCGATTCTGTATCCTGGCATGCAATTCGACGTGGAAGACTGTAGTAGATGATGTCGTGCTGGTGCTCTAAACTTAAGTACAATTGCTTGTTGCTTTGTTGCTTGCTTGTTGCTCTCGTTGATGATTTGATGATACTACTGTAATTAGGGAAATCATAGATTTTTCTCGGTGTCGCCAAGAAAATAAGCGTTGTAGTCTTGTAGTCCCCTCCTCTGCGGGCGGAAACTCTTCTTTTCCGCGCCTCCCCCGAGGGGAGGACTGGTGTTAGTAGCTATACAGGGGAAGGGCGCCATTTAGGCGGCATCATAGGAATCCCCTGGCCCGGCTCGGAAGCCGGGCTCGGGGTTCATGTAGCTATCATACGCAGTTTCTTCGTCGTGTGCGCTGCGATAGTTGCTGCGGTTGGAGCAGCCGCGGGGTGCGTTGGAGGTCTTTTGAGCCGCACTCTCAGAGCATGGAGGAGCGTGCCACTTTGGACCGCTACCATCACTTCCATGGCCACTCGGGCGTGTGCGCCTGATTGGTTTCTTAGGTCTAGTTTGTGCTGCTTTGCTTTTCTTCTCTACCTGTTAGCCTTCTAATCGAACTCGAACTAATACAAACCCAAATGACACAGAAGCCAATGCTGCGGGCAGAAGTGTACGCGCGTGCGTTGCGCGCAAGTCAAAATCGTCGGGAGGAAGTTTGACCCCCCCTCTCTCTCTAAAGTGGAAACTGTTCATGAAATAAATTTGGGGCCAGCCTTAAGTCCCTTCTGCGTCTGCTTCTGCGTTGAAGAGGGCGCGCCGTTGCTCCGTCTCTTGGGCGCGCAGAGCCAAAAACCTCCGCCACTCGGGCATGTGCGCCTGATTAGCTTTTTAGTTTTAGTTTTCGCTGCTTTTCTTTTCTTTTCTTTTCTACCTGTTAGCCTTCTAATTCTGGCCCTTCGGGGCCTGTCTCAAAAACCTCCGCTTCTCCTCAGGCGTAACCCTAGTGTCGCACCGAGGTGGCCTTAGCTGCGGTTTGCCAATGTCAAAAGGCACTTTCGTGACGAGCTTCAGCCAGCCAGCGCGGTCCTGCGCCAAGGTTGCGCATCCCGAAAAGGTGATCGCTTTTCCGCCGTCGTCCACGAGGCCGAAGTGCTTCAGATGCCGCGTTCTAATTCCGGCCCTTCGGGGCCTGTCTCAGAATAAGCAAAGCATACACATTGTCACAAACTCGAACTCGAACTACTACAAACCCAAATGACAAGGAAACCCTCTTACGAACCTCTTTTATCCCATGAGCACCGACACCGCTCTCAAGAATGTTGAGAAACTTTACCCCGGCTCCTCCTTCTGGGATGATCTCGGCAATGAACCCTCTTTCGGTGGTGCTACACGAGATTCAGAAGACAGCATCCTGGTTGACATGGGCATTGATACCTCTGTAGACACCGACTCCTCTTCAGACTCTCTTGACCACAGTGATCCTGCTCCCTCAGTTCAGTCGTTTCCACTTCTGGTTCGCGCCTTCCAAGATGATGCGTTTATGGCGGGCTCTCCCTCCCAAGTTTATGGTGACCGTGATACTAGTAGCTCCCTCAGCCGCAGTCCTCATTTGGTGCCCGTGATATGCTCCAAGTGGGGCTTACAACAAAACGGCATGCAACCAAAGCCTGTGCCTACAGTCCTTCACCCGAGGATCGTGCACGCATCCCAGCTGACGTAAAGCAACACTACTTCGAATCTACTGACTCCGCCACGGGGTTGACATCCCGCCATTACGGGATTGAAATCGGTGGTGCAGCCATCAGTGCCGACTCCATGTATCGTCGCCTATGGT
>Ga0307931_1000464_pt1 | contig 25520 bp, 17 predicted proteins | sample OrgLakmetageno47_FD_201816 | JGI IMG/M metagenome (GOLD analysis project Ga0307931, IMG submission 201816) | Saline water microbial communities from Organic Lake, Antarctica - #47 | ecosystem: Environmental > Aquatic > Non-marine Saline and Alkaline > Saline | place: Antarctica: Organic Lake...
TGTTGTTGCAGACCAAGGTCGCTAGTGCAGCTTCGAGCTCGCGGTTGCGTGCCTCTAGGGACGCCAAGCGCGCTGCTGCTGCTTCCGTAGTCGCTGCTGGTACTGCCTCCGTTGAATCGATCTCTGCACATCTGTGGACGGGTAATGGAGGCGTTGGTTGCTCCGTTGGCTCAATCTGTTCTGTCGAAGGTGCCGCTGCTGCAGCAGCATGATTGGCTAAGTTTGACTTTGACGAAGGCACCGAGGGCACCTCGTGATGAGATTTCGAATGCTCAGTAGCTTCAAGAACCTCCTTATTGGCAGAACTCTTTGCCGCTTCTACCTCCTGTGCTGTTGCTGCGTCTGGTGCTACGCCTGCGCTGTCTTGAGTGGTGGTAGTCTCTTGAGCGGCTGCAGGCTCTGGAAAATCAGTGCTTGGGGCTTTTTGTGTGCCGTCAGATATGGCCACATCGTAATCTTGGGCACTTGCCCGCTGTTCTTTAATGCCACTCTTCCAACCCTCGTCGTTGGTCCAACCTTCCCGATGATTCGCAGCAGCAGCAGGAGTCTCATCTTCATCCTGGTTCTCATACCACCATTCCCCCGTTGTTTCACAGTACCAGTAAGGTTGCCCATTCACATCCCAATATTGCACCCAAGCATTATCTGAACTGTTGGCTGCAGCTTCACCAATATCAGTAGCAGCTGCTACAGCCGTGTTGCTAGTGTTGGGTGGTGGTGTCACTCTTGAGCCTGCATCATTCTTACTCTCAGAAATAATCGTATGATCGCTTACAGGCGGTAAGGCATCTGTAACGCCAGCTTCACGCTGAAGCGACGACGTAGCCACTGGCGCAGCGACCTCCAAAATGTTGGTGGGCACTTCTATAGCGCTGGTATGATTTCCTTTGTGAACGTCGCTACTGGGCGCAGTCCCTTCACTTGGGTGAGACGCTCGTCCATTCCCGGTGGTGGGTGAAGTTACAGGAGACACCGCTCCATCCATAGCATGGCCTGTTCCTGCATTGAACCATTCTGAAACATGTAAGTTTTGGCCAACGGGTGACAGCGAGTCGTCCGATAGCGAAGTAATGTCCATTTCCTCTTTCGCTTCACCATCGATCATTTTCGCTCCTCCGACAGCTGCCTCTTCTCTAGCGACATTGGTGTCCAGACTATCTGCTTCAGTCTTCTGGGGCAACGAAGTATCTTGTTCTTCAGCACCAGTGGCCTCGTTGTTGGGCAGTGACGTTTGAGGTGTTCGTTCAGACTCAACTTCTTTTGATTCGACGGTGTAGCCTTGCTCGTCGTCATCGTCATCGCTGTAGCGCCGTGGCTCTAGGTCGCAACTTTGCAACGGCTCTAAGGTGGCACCATCCTGGAGTGGGTGGCGTGAGGATGCGTCTCCTCTGGGGCTGATATCGCCATTGCTGCTACGCGCTCCTAGAATGGTTGCACCCATCGGTCCATCTAAGCTCCCGTTCAGGCAGCTGAAGTCCACTGAGCCGTCTCCGAAGCGCACGTGGTCTTCGTCATCGTTGCCATCGCCACCTTCGCCGCTTCCCCGTTCTCTATCCGTGCCAACGAAGTCTGTTCCCGCATTCGCAAGAGGCTGAGCTGGAGGAAGCGACCTATTCGGTAGGTTGTTGCGACTTTCAAAGGAATGACCAACGCTTCTTCCGTCGTCATGAATGTCGTCGTAATGGTCTGCTACAACGCTCTGAGAAGCGAGGCTGCGGGCGTCGTCGAGGCACGCAGACAGCTCGGTGATTTCACGCTGCTGCGCGCTGAGCTCTTCTTGCGCTGCTTCCAGTGCAGCGTCCAGTGCGGCGCATCTGGACTCCAGCCTGGCTTCAATGGAGGAGCCGGAGCCCGCGCGGAGCAAGGCCTGTGGGGGGCATCCATGGGCAAGGGTGTAGTTTGCGTATTAGAATGATCTAGCGGAACAATTCTAGTTTTGGCTTTGGTTATCAATGTGTGCTATTTCTTGTAGAATCAGTGGTATGTATTGGCTCCAGTGCATTGAGAGTACGAGTTATGAAATACTTCAAACGAGCGCAACATTGAGGATCCCAATTCTAGGTTCAATCCTGACGATCCTAAACCTGCATTTTTTCTCCTACTGTGTATCAGAAGTGTTCATGAACCAGGCAGTATATTCCTTGCGCTATTCCATGTAAATGTAGCTGTATTTTCATGAAAACCAACGCAACTGTCAACACTGTCCCACCTGCCGTTCTCGCTCAACTTCCTCGAGTCTTGCGAGCAGCACAAGAGCCAAACCGCCCTCTTCAGACTCAGCCGCCGTGGAGTTGACCAGATCCCTTATCTGAAGAATAAATAGATGAAAAGTTATCAAACAGCACGAGGCCTCTGATTGTTATTGACAACAACACTACATCTGGGCGTTGTGGTTTGACGGTTGATTTTTGAGAGACACATTCGAATTACGCATAACAGCATAGCCAAGATATGGGGTGCAGATTGACCTCTGCTAAGGAATTATCCTCCATAGTCGACGGCGGTCACTTAGTCCCTCCGAAGCATATGGAAGAGGCGCCTTATTTCGTGTGGCTCTTCAACCGTCGAAGGCCCTGATCCCTCTGATGCTCCGATGTTTGGAAGTTGGGAACGCGAAACAACAACACAACAACCACTTGCGATATTTACTGAAACCATATTATATTGGTGAGTTATGGCCCTTTTTCGGCCCTTTTCTTCTTCGTCAGCTTGCGAAGCGCAAATTATTCGCGAATGCTCGAGAGCGGTCGTGCTGAATCGTGCTGAGTCGCGCTGTCGCGCTGTCGTGCTGGGTCGTAGCTCTTGATGGTTGAGCTCAAAGTTATTTGCCTTGCGTGTTTGATCCAATAAAACATAGTCTAGGCGATCAACCATAGAATGGCAGTGAATAAAATCGTGAGCCTGCCTAGCGACTCGGCCCATGCAGGTAGAGATTAATCATCGCTTTTACTCGAGGCGGTAAAGTTTATGGAGCTAACCACATTCATCCATGTATTCCTCAGGTAATGGGGCGGCAAAGCGCGACCTAGACACGGAATACTCACCGTTTGCGTCTAGAAAAGTTGCGTCAACTTCTGAGGAAGTTCAGCAGGCTTGGGTAACGATCAATGTATCATTACGGCGAGCTGCGGTTGCGCCCTTCTTAACTGCCACAGGCCTGTGTTTGGCATGCGTAAAGGTGTACAACTCCTCCACAGAAGGCCGCAACGCTTTAGGCACTTCGCTAGCAGCCTCGGTCATTAAGTCACTTGCGGTAGGCACGGTGCTGTTTTTCGGCCTCGCTGTAGTCCTCTGGTGTACTTACCCGAAAGCCAACACCTACCCACCGCGGCACGTTGGCCAGCGTCTGCAAGTAGCGCGAGTGCTTTTGCTCTTTCTCGGGGCGGGCTACCTCGCGCGAGGGGTCACTGTGCTCAGAGAGAGCCACTGGCAGACGTATTTTGGGACACTAGGGTCGGCGCTGGGGGCGAATGGAGCAATGCCTGAGATGGACCCTCCAAATGCGTGGCGGTTAGGGTCCGAAGTTGGGCTCTTAGTGTGTGGAGTAGGGTTCGCCTCGGTCTTGGCAAGCTACTACTGCGGCTGGCAAGCAAAGGCGCTCAAAGATGCAATGCGCCACACCAAAACTTTGCGTAGCAAAGCCCATTAGTGTTATTGTCTACGAGTGCGCATCTTGCCCTTCAAAAATATTCAGGATAAAGGCGTAACCCATGAATTGCCTCACCAAATCATCACCCGTAGTGAGAAGAAAGGGAAATGGACTCAGCTAGGCCGACGCCTGGATGTAATAACTCAAAATATCACTCGCAGCGAGAAGTGGCCCTATACTCAGCTACGTAGGTGCGGTGCCTATGAATCCCTCGCTCGGAATATAAATCAGATCAAAAGCTTTTTTTAAACAATATTAATATTGGCCCCGAAATATAATCATTATGAAGCTAAGAAGCAATACAGTTTTAAGGTGGTTTGAAGTGAAGTGCGAAATGCATTTCGAACTCACAAGGACATGCGAATGCGACTTCGGTTAGCCCGGAACAAATCAAGTCTGTGCGGGTCCATTCTATCACCGCATGCCAACCTTCGTTTTTCAATCCAGTTGCCGTTTTTGTTTGCCATGTTTATCCCTCTGAGTCTCTGCGCTCTCGTGTCTATAATTTCTTCTCTCCTCTGAGTATGTCTGCCGTAGCGACCGCTAACGCAACTCAATGAGTTGCTCTTGAACCTTGATTGCGTGCATTTGAGTGGCACATTCCACGCAGCTCTAACCCACCAACCTATAACGGCACGTACGAAGGAGTGCGGAATACATTGCATTTCAGGAAGAAATTCGCCAAACGGAAATCAAAAGCATACATACCACACAAGGCATAAGCATGCATTTCAGTAGTTAAAACAGCCCAATCTATAGTCGTACCCATCGTTGAGGGCAGGCCGCTGCGACGTGCCGAAGCTCCAAGAGGGAGTGGTAGGGCGCCGGGATTCCGCTTGCGTGCTCACTGACGCGGGAATGCGGTAATTGCCAGGACCCGGGGTGGACGACTTGGGGTTTAAATTAGGGCGCCCCGACGTGCCTTGCCCATAGGAGGGAGACGAAGGCGCAGTAGAGAGGAACTGTGGCGTATGTGTGTCCGAAGAAGCGGGAGAGAAAGGAAGAAGAAGAAGAAAACAGGTGATTTGATAGCAAGGGCGTTAGAATGAGAAACAACAGACAAGTAGTATCAACCACAAATAAAGCGAAGTACTTGATCATTTCAGGCTTGCAAACCCCAAACATATTTTTCTTGGTACTAGGACCTTATAATTCACCCCAGTCTCTCTGTTGTTCACACTCTATTCTTGCCCACGGACCTGGCGGCCGGTGGTGGAGCCAATCACGTAATTGCCGGGGCCCGGGTAATTGTCGATCTGGGTGGGTTGGAAGCCCGGGGACACTACACGGTTGACTTGGTCGCGCGAAGCCGAGCCTAAGCCCCAGGTCGGGCTACAGGGGGATGATTAAAGAAAAAGATGCACAAGCAGGCAAAAAGGACGAAAATAGTAAATAGAGAACAGGAATGTCTGGAAATAAAGAGGTTCGTTTTTAAACCCATGTTTGGTCAGAGAAGCACAACAACGAGAATAAAAATGCCTTGATAATAACTAGGGTATGCAATCGAATTCTTTTCGTCTTTAGATCATTTTGTGATGCATCAAGTTATCAGAATACCTAGACGGGCGAATTGACACGGTTTGTTTCCCAATGCCGCTGCCGATGTTGTAGGAGTTGGGGCTGACACCAGGCGGGCAGCTACCAGACAACCCCCCACTTTTGTGCCGCACGTTCATGCCCCCGAAGGAAAACTTGGGCGCCGCTCGTACGCGGTTGGTTGAGCACACCTGCGATGGACAAACAATTGAGGGTGTAATTTATCGAAGAGAGTGAGAGTGCGGGCGTGTGTGCGTGCGTGTGCGCGATAGGTGTTAAAAGATACTACCTTGTCGTAGTCAGACGAGTTGTATTGGCCAGGGCCTGGCCCTTTGTTTATGAACTCCACTGGCCCTTTGCGCTCTTCTGAGCCAAAACGAGTTCTGATAGGCGCAAATCAAGAAGTAAAAATCATGAAGCTAAGAAGGGCGAGAGCAATGAAAGCAAGGTGATCGAATAAAACGGGAAAAGATACGAGTTGCCACGCGAGCTCAATCTCGTAAGATAGTCGAGTACTATGCGTAGTTGTACTTTTGTAAATGTGTTGTCGTTTTTGAAAAAGAAACTAAGCCTGGGACTAAGCGTGGGTCATTTTTCCAAGAACGACTCACTTTCCAGGCGAGAGCTTAACGCTCAATGCCTGCGACGCCGCTTGCACGCCATACTATATCAGAGCAAAACAGCCAAAACCACGCATAGGTTAGTCAAAGAATGAATCATAGAAATTGTTTAATGGGGTCGTTGTATAGAGAGGAATCCAAGGACATGCAATGCTAACAAACAATAGACCTCCAAGAGTTTCTAGAAACTAGCAGTGCGAGTAGTTGCTACAAGATCGCTGCCTGGGCATGAGCTAAAAGGGTAAGCCTCTTATGAAAATGCATTCACAGAGGCCATAGAGCAACGTAAGCCAATTCACGCGGCAATGAAGCATTGCAATCTTCAATCAAAGTTGTGCCGTTCTCATTTCTTATTTTTTTAAAACCTGATCGGGGCTTGGTGTAGGAGTTTTCGTTTTCGGCGCCAAGGGGCCTGTCTTTTCACGGTCATACCTACATGCGGAATGGATAATAGCTGAAATTTCATTCGTGAAAGTAGACTTCTTTTGGTAGTGGCAGATGGAGGTTTGTAGCAAAAAGGCCGCGCGTCATTCAAGGAGAAGCTTCACGTTGGTGCTTAATGAACCTTGATGCCAACTCACCGGCACATGGTGTTGCTAAAACTCGACATGCGAGGCTTGAAGTATTTGATCTAGCAATTCAAAATGGAGCGAATTAGGAAAGCCAAATCCGATGCTACAATCAAGTACGGGCTTTAAATGCACTTCGTCTTTTTTGCGCGAAATTGGCTCAACTTACTTGCGAGGCTGCATTCACGTCGTAGGTGCCAGGGCCCGGCGTTAAGTACTGAACATTTGAACGAAATTGGTATCAGGGGCAATTTAGGGGGGTTAATATCGATGGCAACTGCCTGCACCTTCGGCTTCGGAGGCATTGTGAGGACGGAGGACGGTGGCGGTGGCGCTATGTCGCGAGTGGGTTCCGAAAAGATACACAACTCCCCCTTCTGAGGACTGAAATACTAATATACTACTTGAAAATACAAACTATTTTTCGAGAAAAAAAAAATAATTGAATACGACTTCTTCTCATGTGTGTGTATCTTTCTTCGACGGACAACATAAGAGTTATGCGTGAAAAATGGATATATATGCAAGCGTTACTCATGACCGCATTCTAATATGATTGCTAAGAGTGCTGTTCAATTGAAATGCCGTTGCCGCGTTTTCTATATTGTCTACTTTCCACCTGGCCAGTTGTTTCATTCAAGACAAACTCTGAAGGCTTACACGCGGTGGGTTTAGGGACTCGTGCTAGACCACAGCCGGATGATGCATCGTCAAGGATAAATGCATTGCATGGAGACGATGAAAACGTGAATTACGACAGTGGTCTCCCCAAAGATAGGAATTATTGTAGTGATGAGTTCAGCCTAGAATCTAGTCAATCACTGCCGCCGTGGTGTGAAGCAAATTACCGGTTTTCGAGCTATGCAAACTGGATCGACCGCGGTCTCTTAGTGGGCCGCTACCCTGGCGTGGAGCCTTCGCGCTGTTCGAATGCTTCCCGCGCAAAAGCACATTTAACTGAGCTCATCGCTGAGGCCAACGTAGTTACCTGGGTGTGCTTTCAGGCGGAAATCCCCAGTCAGGAGTCTGCGTTACCTGCCGAGCACCGTAGCACACGAGAAAGTTCGACCATGCAGGTAGCTACACTGGTTGATGTAGAAGCAGACGCGACAAGCGTGGCAGGTGAAACAAGCACAGAGTCTGCCCTCGACCCTCTTTTTGACTCTCCAGCACCGTGGACAAAACCATCCGCCGAAGAGTGGAAGCCTGGCGAGCCAAATGCGTTTCTCGAGGGCGGCCGGAGTGGGGACTTTGGTGCCTACGCGCCTACAGTCACTCGGATTGCTGCGGCTCTGGGCAAGCCAGCTCCGCGCTTTTTGCATTTTCCAATAATGGATTTGACCGCACCGACATTGCCACATTTGCGAGCGATAGTTCGCGTTTTGTGGAAGGAAGTGGAGCGTTACCGCCAGGATCCGGGCAGCGGGGCAGTTTACTTGCACTGCTGGGGTGGCAAGGGTCGAAGCGGTACAGTGGGTGCTGCATTGCTGGCCATGTTATACTCGGACGCTTCGGAAGCTGAAATTTTGGCGCGGCTTCGGTCTGCTTTCTTGACTCGCGGCTTGCCTGGTGAAACGCCAGAGACTGAGTCGCAGCTCGAGGTGCTCTCTCAGTTTATCAAAGAACTTCGGGACGAGGACACGGGCTTAAGAGACACATAAGCGCTACAGGCAGCACTTGGCGAGTTGTGAGAACAAGAATTTGAAGGGAACGAGTCTTTAGACACAAACCCCAAGGGGTCAGAATTATACAGCTAACAGGCAGTAAAAAAAAGCGAAGGAGCTTATACTAGGAGAGGGGCCAAGGGCAAATGCTATTTTCACAAACGGAGTTGCACATCGTTAGTAAAAGATTTCGCTTTGAAGCTATCAACAACACCCGGGAGGTCATGCAAGATTAATAATGGTGGCTTCTTTCCCGAAATTTTGAGGACAAAAAGGAACATAGGGCAGCGCCCGGAATTCGCTAGTTTATAGTTATCGATTCGAATTCGAACTGGAAAAGAAGTAGAACAGTAGAATTTCGGTTATTACCTATACAAAATTAGTACTTAGCGAGAACCCAAACCAAAGTTCGCTTTCCATTAAGCCAAAGAAGACAAACATACAAACAATTAATCCACCCGAATCGAACAAAACGTTCTCCACTTCGGGCTTGTGTTCGTTACTGCGTAGGCGTTGGTGTTCAGTGTTCGGCGAGCACGCGAGCACTAATCACGAACTCCATCACTCATCACTGCGCACTGTATCATAAACCCAAACCACGGACTCCGGACTCCGGCTTATGCTATATGCTTCCCTTCTTTCGAGACAACCGGCTTCTCATCATAGAAACGCCAGTTCGGCGAGAAAAAAATTCTAAGACTGGCACTAATAGGTAATAGAGCGGATATATGCGCCTATGAATTATAAGCGGTGCTTTTCGTAACGTGCATTGATTCAGCGAAAATATTAAGATGTAGCCACCCAGATATTAACGGACCCGAACCGAACAATAGCTCGCTTTCCACGTAAGTTAACAAACGCGAATAGAACAGAAGTTTGGCTTTCGAAATACTAACGAACCCACACGAAAACGAGTTCCGGGCGGCCTGTACGTTAACGTGCAGCGAGCGGCGAACTCCACTAACAAATTCAGGGCGCTGAAGTAGGATATTGTTCCAACCTTCAACCTTCGATGACTTGTTCCAACGGTCCAATTCATCTCTTCTACAGATCTGCCGAGAAAATGTATTGAGCTTGGCATTCAACTGCAGATGAATGGTGAAATTAGATACTCTTCTAGACAAGCTAAGCTGGTGATGTACTGCATCGTCCGCGTAACACCCACGAGGATATTGAGCTGAGGTGCTCAGCAGAGAGATATCTCATGCTCTCGAAAAGCAGAAGGAAGACCAAACGCCAACAACCTGACCACTAAGTAGAAATCAAAATGATAGCTTTTCCACGTCACTCTCCAGAAAAGTCTTCAAACAGTCCTGTTGGAGTTGTGCTGAATGCTGAACCCGAACGTTGAGTGTCCGTCGCAGTCGATTCTTGGACTATTGCGGTACCTTTCCTACTTTTGAAGGATAAACATAAATTAGAGGAGATAAGGCATAGATTTGAAGACTACAACTAAATGCAGCACGCTTGGTAAAGAATTGCCACAACTGAAAGTTTCACGCCGAGAACGAGTGCATCTAAGGTTATTGCCCAATGAAATTAATTTAAGGGTTGAGACTTACGTTTCATGGGGCTCTGGAGACAAAGTCTTCGTTACGTGAAATTGAGCGTAGCTGAACCCGGCATTTGATTTATCGCTGGAACCAGCAAGGTGAACTACAACGCCAGCTCGCGCACAGCACCTGATAGCGGAATCTTGAGATTCAAATTTCAGGATTCGAACGAGCTCAGAGATCGGAAACTTCTCAGCTTTATTGAAAGCTGCATTCATTACATTCAATGCCAGTATTCGCATGCGTTCGGTGAGTTCATGGGCCAAGCATTTGGACAGATAAAGAGCGCGATTGTCGTCAGTAATGAAGGCAGGATTATCCAAGGGCATAAAGTGTTCAAAGAAACTTGAGTAATTCAAATTCCGAAAGCACAGGGTTGTGTGCTTTGCAAACGTTAACGCAGAGGTCGAAGAAACTGAAGTCAGGTCTGCCAGTTCACAACCGCGACCATCACCAAATATGCATAAAGTCAGTACTTGATAAGAAATGAATTCTTCCTTGAGCCTTTTTGCAATGCAGTCGATTTGATGGATTTCGAGCACAAATGTGAGGCACGTTTGAAGGCTCCGCATATTCAGAGTTGCGTCAAAGCCTTCAACAGTGCTGTCCTGTCCCCCGAGCCGAGCCTGAGAGAAAATATAAAACCGTACTGCATTCTCAAAGATTCCTCTGATTTCGGGGGGCATACGTTTCGCAGCGAGGTCTTGCATGGTGGCGTCTTGCCGGACAGCGAGGAGGCGGTCTGCAATGAAGCTGTAGCGAACAGAAAACGGAATCGACTCATTTCCAAACACCTCAGACCCTAACAAATAAGCTACGGTGGCTGCCAACATAGACGGAGGTCTAATGTCTTGAGCAAGGGCTTTCATGCCAGCAGCACTGCGAGTATATTTCTTCACAGCCTTGGCCGGGTCCATCATCCGTGCAGGAGCGCTTAGGAAGCGCGTCTCAAAGGTTGCCTCCAGCGGATGCACACCATAGGTGCTCTGCCGTTCAGCAACCTCACGAGGTGAGCACTGTAAACAAAGATAACAAGTGATTGTGTTGGGAGTTCAAATGATTACACCATGTTCCCCTGATATCTAGTGCTTACCATAGTGTTGCACAAGCCAGTCATAACTCCTGTTTCTAATGCAGCCATATCGAAGGCTTGAAAAGGAGAAGGCCGCTACAACTTCTTGACACCAGCTAGCTGTAATTTCTCATTAGATGTAAGTTACTGTCACAGCTGCTTAATTGTCTAGCAGCTTCTTAGGTATTGCAGCCTAGCACGACTGCAGGACTGTTCAGCAAAGCTCTGAAGCTCTGCATTGCTCCTGCTTTTTTTGCTGGCTATTCATGGTTCGAATGTTCCCGCTCTGAACCCCCGAAAGAGAGGTTTACGAGTTTATGCGTCGTTGGTTGGGTTGAGAAGATACACGACGACGAGAGTTGTGTCGAAGGTCAAAGGAAAGTGTCAAGAGTCAAGAGTTTGAGGACTTCTTGAATCCAGCATCAAGCAACACGCACGTTGACAAGTTATTAAAGCCGATGCGTCCTTGAGACAACCCTCTCTCCTATCTAGATCTCAAGAAAGTTGGACGAAAGATATCTGATGTCACAATGGGACCGAATTTCGAATGCCGCCGTGCGCGCAGTGGCGTGCGTTCGATTTCGAAATGCGGGCTCGAACAAGCGTTTAGGAATGGCAGTGCCAGTCTTGAGTATCGCGGCACTCTTTGCACTGCAACGCACGTCAGCTTGGCGGCGCTTTCGCAAGTCGACAAAACGCCGTGGAATAATATTTCAGGTGAGCATCGGCTCTGCTGCGACGAAGACTCATTTACTTTGTACCCACGCCCTACCCACGCCGTGATCAGATACCTTGGACATCTCTCCCTTCCAATGATTGCATTGGCAGTTCTTATTATGCATTCATTAAGATACATTGCAAACGTTTTTCAATCAAGATTATTCCTCTGCCTTTTTCAGAGTTTGTTCAGTGTCAGTGACTTGGTTTCCGCGGTCACGCTTACGCTCGAGTCGAGTTCTTTTCGCTGGATGCTCCTGGTCGCGGGCGGAGGCACCTGGGCAGCGGGCCGGTCGGGGGTGTTTCGCGGCAAGGTAAGGAATGCAACAATAAAAATGAATATAGCGCTCATAGCTTTAAAGACAAAGCAACGGCCGTCTGGCTGTTTGGGAGCCCCGCCATTGTTTTGGTGCATGCGTCAATTAGCGCTCCTTTTTAGCACTTGAAATTTGGGGCTCTCAAGGAGGTCGGTGACAAGTAGAGGGTATACCCCAGCTTGACCACACCTCATCACCTGCTTCTCGCTCTCGCTTTCAAAACTTTTACCTTTTCCAAGGGAGGACAGGAGCGCCGCGCCTTGGCCGCTACCTTCGTAGGGCTGCAATACACCCTGTACTACTGGTTTCGGGTGGTGGAAGTGCCGGTGGTGCGGTTTCAGCGCACCTTTTGGAACGTGTCGGTGGTGGAGAAAGCGCAGCTGCTGCGGCGCCAATTTCGGCCCATCTTTTGGATGACCAATCGCCACTTGCAAACGGTGAGAAGAAGAAGAACTTTAAAAGCGAAACGCCAATGATAACATTCCCATACGGCCTTCTCGGCAGACAATCACATATAAACACCCATCTAATTATCTTGCTTCTCTGTGCCATTGTTCTCGCCGTGCTCGTCTAAACTTTTCAACACAAAAGGTGGCTGGCGCTCTGCTTGCGGACTTGTGCTGGTTCTTCCGTCGTCCGGTCGTCTACGAACGAGAAGGCGTGCATGCGTTCGACGGAAGCACATTGCACTTGGACTGGTGAGAACAATTTGAGCCCCTTTCGCTCTGCCAACTTAAACGATGCCTTTTGTTATGCCGTGACAACTGCTTCCCACTTTATTGCTTTACATTCTTGCTAGTCTCATCTATTTTTTTCTCTCCTTCCTCATCTTTCAGGTACGTGAATGACGAGTTGCGCGCCCATCCAGACAAACCTTACGGCGATGGGATCACCGCCATCTTGCAGGTTTGGTTGGAGTGGAAAAGGAGGGTTAAAGGTTGGGCTGGCGGAGAAGACAAGCGTTAAGTTGTCTTTATCTCACGTTGATACAGCTGCTCAAGATTCTTTGCACTTTTGTTTCTTTGAACTTGCATGCTTCAATTTTCTCAATCTTAGTCTCCTTCTTTGTCTTTGGTCCTGTTTTTGTGTATTTATATATATATATATATTAGCGAGTCGCCAGCCGAGTCGGCACTCTGCGGTCCAGCATGAGCTTCAGTGCTTCCCTCGATTCTCATAATACCCCTACGAGCAGCGCTAGCAGCAGCAGCCCTCATGTTGTTGGTGCAGAGGCAGCCGCCGGGGAGGAGGTTGACCCTTCCATGTACTTCCACGGTCTGCAGAATTTCAAGGGCCCCACTCACTGGGGAGTCGCCGACGGCACCGGAGGCCGAGCTCACAACAATACGAGGAGCAACGGCAACAGTAGCAACAACAACAATGACGCAGGCAATCACGGCAGCACTGACAGCATCGTTGAAGAAGAAGACTATGAAGGCGCTGCTTCACTCTCTCGCGAAGAAATGGACAACGGCTTACCCCTCGACGCCCCTGTAGTCGTGGTGCTCCACGGGATCGGCGGCACGGCCCATGACCCGTAAGTTTGTTAGCCCTGGTCCGCACCATTTAGAATGAGAGACCTTCCCTTCATACATGTGCTTTCAATGTGCCACTTCACGGATGCGTCACGCGCGTGTGTGTCGTCGTTCATTTTGCACTGTTCCTTATGCACCCCTCCCCCCGGTCCCTTTTATAGCTACGTGAAACGGCTCGTGGTTGGGTGTGCCGCGCGTGCGTGGCGGCCCGTAGTGTACAGCTATTGGCGTTTGGATTGGATGGATGCTCGGGATTTGACCACGGTGCTGGAGCACGTGCAGCAGAGATACCCCAATGCCCCCATTTTTGCCGTGGCCTACAGCGCAGGTGCATGTTTTTCATCTTTTGGTGCCACAAAAAAAAACGTTTCATTTCTTTCTGAGCGACAAAGCATTCTTATCTACGCCTTTTCGCTCTTAAGATGATTTTTACAGCTTTTTTATTCTCCTTACGCGCGCGTTTTTCAATAATCTGCCCCCCCCCCCCCCTTCACATAAACTCTATGTGTACTGCATTAGGTGGCCATGTTTTGGCCCATTATTTGCAGACTGTAGGGAAAGCCACGCCAGTAGTGGCGGCTATCTTAGTGGCGCCATGCCTAGACTTCGTGCGCACCTGGCACTATGCGGAACAGCCCAAGAGCCCCATTTACCGGAAAGTCCTCACCAACAGCATGAAAACCTGTGTGATGAGGCACCGCGACAACGACATTCGGGTAAAGTAATATTCAGGATTCACTACTCTTAGAGTGCTAAGGGACTAGGCACTAGAGCTGCCTCATAGAACTTGGTCCTCTGCTTACATTTTTCGTTTTGCCGTAGTACTGACGTTTACTATGTAGCTTTTGACTACCCTAATGCCTGCATGTAATATTTGATAACAACGCCAACAATGACAGGTCGCGCACCGCCGAGACGACTGGGTTCCCGTCCTGCGGTGCACGCGCGCTAACATCTTGTGCGTTGAATAGAAAATATCAGAAAATAGGATTCTTAGAATTGTGTTGTTTTTGGCTTTCATTTCTATAGCAATTAATTTAAGACCTTTGACAGTCGTGTATTGCATTTATCATACACGCAGGTACGACCGGCACATTGCCCTCGTGCCTCGCTTCCGAGGCCAAGAAAAACTGCCGAGCCACCTTCGTCCCTCGTACTCTTCTTCTTCTTCATTAGCGGACGTAAGCACTGCCGATCTGACAAAGAATGATGATAGTAAAACTGACGACACCAGCACCGCTAGTACCACCACCACCACCACCACTAACAGTAGCAACAATAGCTGTGACAGCAAGAGTGGCAGTTTCAACACCGTGAGAGACCCATTGTGGCTGATGGGCACCACTTCTCCTTCGAACTACGACCGCCGCACGCCTTTTCCGTTGCCGCAAACTTGGACCCATTATCTGGCACCGGTTAATATGATGATGCTTTCTTGCTCATTCCCTGTATTTCTCATGCAAGTTTATAACTCCTCGCTCATTCTATCATTGTTGTTCAATGCTCAAATGCCCGATAAAGATTTGCCTTCTGGGTAATCATTCTCATGTTTTGAAGTAAAGTCAATGAGCCTCTTCCAATCTTAATTATGCACTCAGGCGATCATATCTAATAATGCTGATGCGCTACATTTCTCTTTTTCAAAACATATCAACAGGCACGCGTGACCGTTGGTCGCATTGCCGTCACCACTTTAGTCTTGCACGCGAAAGACGACCCGATTGTGTCCCACGACGATTGCTACGACTGGCATCGAATGGCGGCCAACAAACACATCATTAGCGTGCGCACCATGAGAGGAGGCCACATGGTAAATAAACTAGAAAAATAAAGGGAGGGAGGATGTATTTCAACCCTATTCAATTTTACGCTCTCTCGCTTTCTTTTCTGCATGTCCTCAATCATTAACACCCTTGACCTAATCTCTTTCTTTCACAATTTCACAGGGTTGGTTCGACGGTTGGCTGCCAGGTGCTGGTGAAACGACCTGGGGCGATGCAGTCACTCTCAGCTTCTTGAGCGCTGTTCTGGAACAGCACGCGCAAACCAATTTTTTAGTGAGCGTCATGTCGCGTGCTCTGGATTTGCAAACGCACCTCCAACAGCAACAAAGCCCTATAGCAGCAGAGGTTGGAGAGGGCCACCAAGGTCGTCACAACTACGGGGATGACGATTATGTGGGCGGTTACAATGACAGTAACGAGGGTACCAGCGGCGGTGGTGGCAGTGGAGATGGTAACAACACTAAAGACACCTCTACTTCTGCTTCCCAGCGTTCTGCTTCCTCTTCTTCTTCTCGCAGCAACAGCACTCCTTCTCGACCACCGCCGCTACCTCTCAGCAGTAAGAAGAAGAAACTGTCTCCAGGTCAAATGAAGAAACTGTCTCCTGGTCACATGGCACGTTTGTGTTCGAGCAGCGATCTGGTGTGGCCTACTGCGCCATTCCTTAGAGTCGGAGGCAGCGGCAGTGTACTCGGAGGCGCTGCTGGAAGTGAGATAGATGAGGGCGAAAACAAGGGGCCTTTTGCTGCGAACTCAGTCACCAATAGGGCGCACCGAGCCTCCTCGCTCAGCTTATTGCAGCCGTTGGCCGAAGGGCTCAGCCACTTGCGGCATGCTGTCGCCACTTCTCCGTCACCCGACAGCGCGTCATCGTCACGTGCGCAAAACAGCGGATTCTTTTTCGACCATGATGATGACCACCGTCATGGGGACGACAACGATGACAACTATGGTTATGATCGCGATGACGTCATTGAGCGGAGGCGAAGCAGCGGCGGCAGTGGCTCGTCCTTACCATCGTTTCCCATTCAGCTCGGGCGCGGTGGCGCGAGCGCAAAGCAACTGCGCGATCTGTCGTTCGACTCCAGCGAAGAGGAGGGTTTCACCACCTGGAAAGGGTCTGCAGAAGCAGCAGCACAGAGCCCTCTTTTTCGCGGGTCAATGCACACGCAAGCTTCGTCACTGGAAGACGGCCTAATTTCCGATGAAAGCTTAACGTTTTAGTGCATGTTACCATTTCTTCTGAGGTGTGGATTTGATGCAAACAAAAAGACCAAGAACGCACACTTATTCATATATAAGAGGCACATGAACACCGACTTATTTGTATAAACTGGGATCGACTGCTTGACTGTACCACTGACGCTTACAAAATAGCGAAGAACCCACTTCTACTCATGGTTCAGTAGATAGCTCTTGGATTTGAGCTCACTGCATATAAGTGACATAAACCCATTCATCTCCATCTCCGGATATGGATACAGGCTAACCATCTGTATAAAGAAACTTCCGATGGCACAACAAGAGTCGCAAAACAAGAAAAGAATGGAGAGGCGGATGGTATATTTAATGAAGAGTTGTTGGGCCTTGTGAATCTTATGAGCCGTTGTTATTAGTAACATCTGTTATTCGATCAAGAATTGGTTCAATCGGGCTGTACTGTAGATAAACCGCAAAAGTTCCAACTTTTCTAGGGCCTTACTACGAAAGCAAAAATGCGCCTTTCAAAAGTACAACAGGGACTTCCATCGAAATGCCCTCACACTCCCCCCTTCGAGCTGTTGTGCTGTTTGGCTTCGCCCTGGGCTTCTGGGCTCAGCGCCAGAATGATTTTGCCTGCAATGATAGAACACGAAGGATGTGGTGCAGTATGAAGATGAGATCAAGACTAGCTTTGCTTCTTCTCCTTCCTCTCTGTCTCAGCCAGACGATGAAGATGTACAATATAATTTGTACATAGAGCAGCATCATCACTTTACCCGTGGTGGAGTTGGTCTCCATGAGATCATGCGCTGCTTGCGCATCATTAAGACCGTTTTCGAAGACTGTGTCAACCACTACTTTGATCTAATATGCAAGTCAGAGAAAATATGCAAAAGGTGACTATACATTGCATTATTTCCGTCTCACTTGTTTCAGCCAAAAGTAATAGATGCGTGGGGAATTGAAGCAAAGATGAAGCTTGTGTTCAACTAAGTATATAAAGCATGAATCGAAGCAAGCACGCACCGTCCCACTGGAAATCGCAGGCAACGCTTCAGCCTTGAACCGCTCCACAAGGGTGGCTTTGTACGGCAGAGAGCGCCCACGCAGGGTAGTGGCGAGCAGAGAAGCGCGTTTCAGCATCAAGCGCGGCATGAGAATAGCGGCATCCGCTTCCGAGAGAGCTCCACCGCTGATGATCAGGAAGAAGGAGGAGAAATGCGAAGGAAGCGAAGATACGAGAGAGAGCGCGAAATGAAATGGATTAAATGAGAGGAATGTGTTTCACAATACAGTACAAGGTGAACGTTTATCAAGAAAATTTCTATTCTCCGCAAAAATTATCATATCAATTTGAACAGCGAAAAGTCGCAATATACATGCATTTTTGCTAACCTCAGGAGGGAGTAAAGAACCCATCTGGCGTCGATGTTCAAGGTGTTGAGGTTTTGGCCCACGTAGTCCTATTAGGGCACACGTGGATGATAAGGAAGAGGCATCATAGCACCACCAATGATTCATGTGCGTTACAGATAGTTACAAAATGATTTAAGCACATGAATTAAAATGCAAGCCTCCTGTAGCCTCAAAGTATACATGCCGACAATACATGCTCTTCCAAATTCGCACCTTGCCCACGCAGTCCAAAATGAGGTCAACCCCTCCCCCGCCGGAGGGGAGCAGTTCTTGCGCGACCAGCTGGTCATACCTACGCCAATCAAAGCACTGGCACAATAACTCCTATATAGTTTTTTTTCAAACTTTCGTGCGAATGGAGTCACTGCAAATACGAAATTGCGATGCGTTCTTGCTTCCTCTCACCAGGGGCCGTGGTGCCGCACTGCGCCGCCAAGAGCGCCAAGCTTTTTGCACGCTTCCAACTATTGTATCAAGGTGCGAAACAAATAACACGATTTAAGCGCCACGCCACGATGCATGCATCCACAAAGTACCCTGATATAATACTGATAAAACAAACTTGAGAGAATCGTATCTTATATCGGAGCACTTTGAGTTAATGTCATGCGGTTTCAGCCCAGCGCCGTACCTTCTCATCGGAGCCAACGGTAAGAATCACTTTAGCCCCAGCAGCAATGCACAGCTGAATGGCTGCTGTGCCCACACCAGACGAGGCCGCATGTAGCAGCACTGTTTCCCCAGCTGTTACCTAAAAGGAGGGTAAGAGCCGTTCATTCCCAAATCTAGACCTTTCTTGATGCTGGCGTGCACATGAGATAGTCGACTGACAAGAAAATAGATGTTCTTGACGATGAAGTTGAATAGTAAGTATATGCAAAAATAACACCAAAGCAACTATCTGTCAGCATTTCTAACAAACCTGTCCAACGATGTGCAAAAGCTGAAAGGCGGTCAGGAAAGTCTCGCAGACTCCTGCAGCAGCCACCCAGCTCAGAGCTTCTGGCACGCGCATGGCAGTGGCTGCTGGGCAAACGCACAAGTCTGCGTAGCCTCCACCCGTCACTAGAGCCATCACGCGATCGCCAAGCGAGAAGCCAACAGTGTCAGGGCCTAGCTCCACGACCTGGCATTTTGACATTTACAGGTATAGAGCGGTGCTTGAGCCCTACTATGAAAGCATTCTTCAGGCGAAGCTAGCTACTACAGTAGAGGTGTGTAGACTTTAGCAAGCTAGCGAATAAGCCAGCTGGTAGAATGATTATACCTCTCCGGCAACTTCCATGCCAAGCACGAGGGACGCGCCTGGGGGTGGTTTGACTTTCCCTTGCCTTTGCATCGTGTCAAGCCGGTTGATACCACAAGCGTGGACCTTCACTAGCATTTCGCCGGCACCCGGTGATGGCGCAGGGCTAGTCGAATCGACTACACATTTTCCTTCCACTGCGAGCACAGCGTTCATGTTGATGCGAGGATGATAGAACTAGCACTGCACGCGATCTATTTTGCTTGGTATGCTTCAGTGTGGTTTACGGCGTGATGGCGTGATGAATGATGTTGTCATGTCGTCATGTCATGTGCAGAGAATTTTTGGTTCTGGAGAACGTAGGAACTACTTGGAACGTTTCCCCCACGACGACAGTACAGTACGTCGAAAAATGGTGACGAGTAACCGCTGCTTCTTTTCATGATCGACCCGGCGAAGTCGAAATATGCGGCTGGCGGCCGCTTTCCAGCGATAGGGAGAGCTGTTATCCTGCAAGGGAACGGGCTACGAGCACATGGTGTAGATGGCAGTGCCGGTACTAGTCTTCCTAGCAATGGTCGAGCTGAGAACGCAGCCCCTGCATGGCGTGCTGATGCTCTATGCCTCGACGGCCGAATTCAGAAGCTCCAGCGCAATGCAGGCCTCTCACCCACGAAACGAAGTCGCGGAGGGGGCACTTCGGTGCAAAAAGAGCTTGCTGCATTAGCACCAGGCGACGAAACTGGGGCCTCGTCGTTGTGTTTGCGCAAAGTAGACGCACTTGCGACGCTGACTCTCGAAGTCACCGTCGGAGGAGCGCCGTCATCGTCGAATGGGCAACAAGCGGGAGTAACTGCTGCAGCTCCTCTAACTATGCTGCCATCTTCACTCCTCGCGCTGAGCGACCGGTGCCTTGGGCTCTCCGAACTCGTGAAAAAGTACAAAGGCAGCGCTACGTCTTCTGCTCCTGACGCAGCCTCAAACGACAACGCTGCAGCTGCAGTTGCTGCTGCTACTGCGGCGGCGAGTGATTGGAAAGCCAAGTGCGTAGCGCTCGAGGTCAAGTATAGCAGCCGCGCCGCTGACTGGAAAGTGAAAGCTGAAGCCCTTGCCTCGCAGCGGGATGAGGCCCAAACCGAGGTTGCAACCTGGAAAGCCCGTTGTGAAGCAGCGGAAGCTGAATCTGCTGAACTAGCTGCTGCTAAACAAGCAGAAGAAGCTAACAAGGCAGTAGACGCCCCACCACCGTCTCCACCGCCGCCCGCCACTGCTGAAGCCGATGCAGCGGAGTCTAGTAAGGAAATCAGCAACAACAGTAGTAGTACAGAGCTGTTAGCCCTCTTGCAAGCATACGAAGACCAAACTACTGAGCTCGAGGTGGCTGTGGCTGACGCAGCTGAAGCACGCGATGCATTGAAAGCGCTGGAGGAGACCTCTGCAAATGCGGCAGCATCGGCCAAGGTGGCATCCGACACTGCAGTCTCTCAGCTCAGTGCAGAGGTGGCGGACGCGCGTGCAGATTCCGAAAACTTGCGACTCGCGCTTGAGGATGCGCAGGCGGGCTTACGCGATGCCAGGGCAGAGAAAGAAGCGGCTGTGAACAGTGCCGTTGCTGCTGCCACTGCTGCTGCTATTAATGCCAAGAATGCCGCTACTATTTCCACTGCCATTGCCACTGCTGACGCTACCAGCGCTGCTGTTTCTGCCGATGCTGCTATAGTTGCCGAACCCGACGTTAGTATGGAAGCTACAACTACCACAGCCTCCTCTGCGTTGACATCAGAGGTATTATTAGCGGATATTGAGGTGTTGCGGGATCAGCTAATTTCCTCCGAAGAACAAGCAGCACTTCGAATGAAGGACGCGGAAGCAATATGGGATGCGGAGCGAGCAGCCCTGATTGCTTCCCATGAAGAAACTCTTAAAGGGCGAGATACTGCCCTAGGTGCGGCCCAAGGCACTTGGGACCGGCAGCGCGCTCGCCTGACCCTGCAGTTGGCCGAAGCAGAAGCCGCGGTAGCTCGCATGGAAGCCGAAGCGCTGGCAGAGGTTGAGGCGTCAGCCAATGAGCACGACGCATTCATGGCGGCGGTGAAGGAACACGCTGAAGCTGCACGAGACGAAGCACATGCCCTCGAAGGCGACGCGCTGGCAGCACAGGCCACTGCGGTTCAGGTGAGGAAAAGATTTGAATAATTATTAAAAACACTTGCTGGGAGCAAGGTGCCCACAATAACCCCAAAAAGTGCCAATTTACACCTTAATTTTTGTGTTTGACGTGCAAATCGTTCGTATATGTGTGTATGTGTACTTGGTTCTGCTTATACCCAAAGGACACCTCTGCCTTGGCCGCTGAATTGGCACGAGTCAAAGCCCAATTAGAGGACGCTGAAGAGCGCGCTAGCCGAGCTTCCGCTGGATGGGACTCGGCGTCGAACTCGCTCCGTGCGGCTGTGGCAGCTCTAGAGGAGCAAAGTTCAAAAAACGACAACAGTGGCCTCATCGGTGGCCACCATGATAGCAACAGCGGCAACAATAACGCTACTACTGCTGCTAGCGGTGGGTTATCTTCGTCATGGGGCGAGCACACTGCAGAAGCAAGGATCAGCGAACTCGAAAGCGAGCTCAAAGAAGCGCGGACAGCGGGCGCACAAGCGCGAGCTGCAGCCGCCCGAGCTACTGCGAAGGCCCGAGAAGGTTCTTTGGTTGACATCTTATCAGCAGCCACAAACGCTGTGAATCGAGCATCTGCAGCAGAAGGCGAGGACGAGGAGGTTGAGAACAGTAGCAGTGATAGCGGTGGTGTCTGCGCTGCCCTAGAGAAACGCATCGCACGAGCATTAGGAGAGCTGTTAACCAAACCTAGTGCCTATGACGGTGCTGCGGACGACGACGACAGCAGCGAGGACACAGCTGATAAAGGTGCAGGAAGAGGCAGCTCATCAGTCGCAGCAGTAGATGCAGCAGTAGCAGAAAAGACATACAGCTCCCTGGCCCGTGCCGTGGCTACATGTGCTGCGCGCGAAGCCGAGCGGCACCACATCTTACTCGCGGGTGCTTTGCAAGAGGAGCGCATACGCGCAGAAGCCGCTGCAGAGGCTGCTGGACGAGACGCCCTGGCCTTGCATGCGGCGAAGCATCGTGATCAAGTGCAAGCGGCCAAAGCGCAGAGGGAGCAACTCGAACAACAATTGTCGGAAGCGAGGGAGATGGCGGCGTACGAGCGGCGCAGTGGCGAGGCAGCTGCGCAGGCCTCTCGCGACGAAGTTGCGGACTTGAATGGGCGCATTTCAAGCCTGATGGCGAAAGTCAAGGACATGTGCAGTGTTTCGAGCGACGGAAAAGCGTTTGGGGACTCGTACGAAGAGGTGTTGGCTGAGGAAATGGCAGCGATGAAAACGGCGTTTGAAGCAAAGTTGAGAGAAAAGCAGCGCCAGATTGACGAGTTGCGGCGCGGGCGGCACAGGAGTAGTTGATACTTGGCAGTGCTTTCGCTTTCATGCTTTCTTTATGTCTCTTTGTAAGAGTTTTCGTTAAAGAATGTTGACAAAGTGTATGATAAATGGTGAGTTCCTTGTTTTAAGAACCATTCACGATACTCCCTAGGTCCTAGGTCACAGGCCAAAAATGTGCTGTAGCCCCTTTATAAGCCCATGATTCGAAATCCTACGAAATTTACAAGTGCCAGTGGGCTTTAATCCCTTTGCGGTCGATATTCGCAGCGGGATTTCGGATTTCACATACAAGTCTTAAGTGCCTGAGGACTTGCGTTGTAGGCATAAAGAATAACGCCTGTACTTCGTGCTGATATGCTGGGAACTGAATGCTATGCGCATGCCAGGAATTAAACTGCGGGCTACTCCCTAGACATATGCGAAAGAAAGAAATATGAGTAGCCAATTCAATTTTTCTTCATGAAGCTCTTCCTTCAATCTCAAGGCTGCTTCGCGAGCATGCTTTTGACATCTTCAATCTCTTTTTTCATTACTTTCACACGTGCCAGCACATTGGCCTGAAAACAAGAGCATCAAACAGAGAGGCATTATTAAGACAGTGCGAGCTACAATATAAAACAATCGTCAGCTGAAGCAAGCAAGTCACAAATGAAACTATGGATACTTGGAAAAAAAACGATGAGCAGTAAGACACTAGCAAGGTATAATGGAATGAAATGAAGTAGAATTCATTCGACTGAGCGAGAAAACTAGGGTAAATGTATTTTCAAGCTGAGAACGAAATAAAAAAAAGAGAGCTTTTTGTCGCGCCCTAATATAACCATGTACCGCTTCAGGTCGCCGTTGGTGAAAGACGAGGTATTTTGCGAGCACCATGTCTCGTGAAATGCGGTTGGCCAAGTTGGCGAGGTAGTCGTCGGGCGAGAGTTGGCCAGCGTCGATCTATGGATCATGTGATGAGAGATTCGAGGTAAAGGCAAAGAAAAAATTCAAGGGAAGAAGGCAAGAGCAGCAATACGACAGATTCAAGGACATGCGACAGAAACATGTACAGCTCCATGACAATTGAAGCAAAAGAGCCACCTCTCCTCATTTTTTTTTGGGAAGTATACTTCGATTCATAGTTCAACGCTCACCGCCACTTTGAGGGTGTACATTTGAGTGTCCAACGTCATGCGGCGCATTTCTTCCAAGTCTGGTTTCGCTAGCTCCGCTTCCAGGACTGCTTCCGACACCACCAAGGTGGCCGACAGCGGGTCCCGCTTTTCGTTGGCGCTCAATTGGGCAAATTGAGCAGCTTGCTCTGCACTTAGGCTAGGAGCACTAGCTCCGCCTCCTGCTCCTGCGCCTCCTGCTCCTGCGCCTCCTGCTCCTGCGCCTCCTGCCGCCGTAGCTCGGCCTTTCCCACCTTTGCCTCCTCCTGGAGCAGTACCAAGACCACTCACCTGAGGTTTTGCTCCGCTGGTAGGTCGCCGACCGCCGCCTCCAGTGGAAGGTGATGGCGAGGACAATGGCGACGCTGCACTCGCGCCTCCTCCACCACCTCCTGTGAGTGCTTGCGCCGGTGGGCCGGAGCCGATCACACCTCCACCCCAGGGCCCGAGGGCAATGGTGGTGCCCACACATGTGCGCAGCTCGGTGCCGTTGCCGTCGGTGCCCAGCGGGTGGTGCACGCGTACGAGGCACGACAAACGACCACGCACCGCTTTGCGAGGATGCCCAACCTATTGAAGAGGTGCACGAGGAAGAAAGAAAGAAAGAAGAGAGATGTCAAATTTCATAGGAAATGAAACACAACAAATGCAAGTGAAAACTTATAAGCAACACAAGGTTAAAAGTATCAATGAAACACGAGCAAAAAACGGTAGCTCAAGGGTAGGCCTCATTTTCTTCTTTCTTACTCCACATATTAGAATCACGCTATAAAGTCAGCCACCCATTTTTTCGCATTCCTCTGTGTACTCTTCACGCACACCCAATCTTACCGCGTGCAATGGTGTTTGTTGGTGCACGCTACATTTCTCCAATAAACCGCTCAAGAAGCACTTTGCTTCCGCCACAGGCTCATAGGCAGTCTTCGTAAAAGGGCCCCAGCCGCTCTTGCTCTGGCGCATCACCGTCACCTCCACGCACGCTCGCTTTTCGTACTTGCGCGCATGTCTTGGCGACCTCTTGATCGTGAACGAAGAGCACCACCCGCGGTCTTTGTCCTTCGAGGAGGTCGGTGCTGATCGAAAATGGCAGATTCCATCGGAGCTGACGACCTCGGAATTCGGAGCGCGAAAAGTGATGGAACCTTCGTCTTCATTCAAGAGCAGCGAACTGTCCACCTTCACCTTGAGAACAGTGATTTATTGAAGTGTATGCAAATTGGCGGGAGATTGAAAGGAATGAAAGGTTGAGCGTGCTTTGTTTGTACATAACAAATCCATTCTCGTGTTCATGCATTCTTAAAAATAGATAAGCATATCCTCATTATTACATTAATCGTAGTACTTACTTCCACAATCAATTTGGCGCTCGCGTGGTCGATCATATCCTCCAGCCCAAACACGGTGACCTTCGAAGGAATAGAAGGAAGGAATCGGTTTTTCTTAATGAGGAATGAGGACTTCATGAGGAGTATCAATGACAAAAACCTTGATGTGCCTTCCTTTGATGCTTTCTACACTTACTACAGTCAACTTCTCCAAAACGGAAAGAAAAGATGAGATGCATTTTACATGTGGGTGGGTGACACGCACACCAAACACTCTTTTATCAATTCAACCTGAAGTTCGTCGGACTTCAAGCTGGGCACCACCACAGCGCGAGGCGCGCCTACCACCCCTCGTCCGAGCGTAAACTGAGGCGCAGGCTCGCCTCCTCCTTGAGCATTCGAACTGCGGCGCCGCGCACTCACTTCTGCTTGCAACGCCTGCAACCCAACAACCTCTTCGCTCGCACTTGCCCATTCTTCTCCGCTGCCTCCCCCTCCGTTACTGCCATTAGCAGTGCCATTCCCACTGCCACCGCCGCCACCACCACCACCACTGTCAGCTGCGTTGCGCGAGCTCCGCTCTGCGATCAAATCAGAGAGTGCGCTTTCCAAAGCATTCCACCCTGCGTCGCGAGCTTCATGTTGCCCTCCTGCCGCTGCTGTGCTTGGTTGAGACGATTGAGATGGTGCTGTAAGGTGAGACGA
>Ga0307931_1000467_pt1 | contig 25462 bp, 13 predicted proteins | sample OrgLakmetageno47_FD_201816 | JGI IMG/M metagenome (GOLD analysis project Ga0307931, IMG submission 201816) | Saline water microbial communities from Organic Lake, Antarctica - #47 | ecosystem: Environmental > Aquatic > Non-marine Saline and Alkaline > Saline | place: Antarctica: Organic Lake...
CAGTCTCCCAACAATCGGCACCGCTCTGCGTCCTCGCATGGCACTTTATCACCGCCGGCGTCACCGAAAACGCTTCGGAACAGCACCACGCTCCGCGCTTGGACCAAGATCTTCGAAGTAGCCGCCCACGAAATGTACCGGTTGTGCGAACAAGACATTGCGCAGTCTGCTGCTACTGCGGGCACTGCCGAGGGCGGTCGCAGCCGGGAAAGCGGTGCCATCGAGAGAACCAAAGCGGCCTTATCAAGCATTGAATTCGCCTTGCTCGAGTTTCACTCTTTGCTGCGGCGCTCCGCAGTGGAGGCTCGCTTCTCCGCTGACGAAGATGAGGCCAGCAACGGCAGCGCGATGCCGTCACCACTGCGCAAAGGCGGGGTAGGGGGCGTGGCGTGGGTGGTCTCAACACGCTCTCCGCTGCAACCGTCAGAGGCCTTCGACGCTGTCGCTGACATCTTGCACGTGCTCAAGCAGTACTCGCAATACACGCAAAGCGCCGACGCTGGAAGCACCACCAATGACAAAGGTGCCCATCCGTCGACGCATGCCCGAGGTGACTGTAACGATGAGGGCACGCCGAGCGCGCCTGCGTCAGCAGCAGCGGCCGCCGTTTTGGCGAGCCTTCCCAGCCCGAGCCGGCCCAACTGGCACCCCACCTCAAGCGGCCGCGAGCAGAAGCGACCGCTGGCAGCCACGGCGCGCGCATGGTACCCACCGCTGCCAAAGCCGACACCTTCGTCGCTTGTAGTGGCCGAACATTTCCGTCGCCAGCGCGCCCAAAGCGACAGTGAAACCGCAATTGCTGCGCTCGAAAAAAGGCATTCTTCTGACGATGATAATGATGATGATGTGGCTCAGACTTCTGAGAACAAGACAAGTTTGAAAGCAGAATTGGACATTAGATCATCTACTGCTCCTCCTGCTAGTAGCAACGTAGCTGAGGCACCTCAAAATGCCCTCAAGACAAGCGCAGACGAAACACCGCCAGTGCTATTGACGCCGCCAGTCTCTCCCAAAGGTGCTACTGAGAAGGCTAGCAGCAGCAGCATCATAGCACCGAAGAATGCAGCCGAGTTGGCCTCCGCACCTTGGGCTTCAGACTTGGAGGAGAAATCACCCATGGAGCAGCCACTTCGAGCGTCGCGTGCAGTGAAACCTCCTCGAGGGTTCAGCACCCCTGTCGGACAGAGCAACAACTTTGACGTAGGCGATGATGACGTGGCCAGTGAAGAGGTGGACACTGAAGCCGCGGTGCTGCTGGCGCGACGAGCGGTGTGGGACGAGGCAGAGGCGTGGGTGAGTCGCGCTGAAGCAGTCATGCAGTCGCGACACTGCAACACGAACGGTAGCAACAGCAATAGTGCTAGTGTGCCTCAACCAACGGCGGACTATTCGTCAAGCGAAGAGAGAGAATTCGGTGGCGAGGCCCCTAGTAGCTTTGGAATGAGAGCCGGAGCATCAGGAAAGAGGTCCTCAAATGGCACCGAAGGGAGTGGCGAAGGGTCATTGTCCCTTCGAAGCATCCGAAATCGACAAGACAACTACTCGGACGCTCCAGGGATCCGTTTAGAGCTCCCACCGTTTCTAGAATTCGCCAGCGGCAGCAGTAGCAGTAGTAGCAGCGGCAATGGCTGTGCCCTCGGCGGCGGCCTAGAAGGCGACCATCGTTCTTTGCGCGATGACAACACCGAAGACGACGAAGACGCGCTCTCGGTGAGCGGCATCTCAGAAGCGGAGTCCGCGTGGTCTTACGAGTACTCCTCGCTCGACGGCGATGACCTGTCGCACCTTCGCCACTACGATCGCCCCTCGAGCGCCGCGTCTTCACCTCGCAGCTTGCCCCAGGCTCGCAGCACATGTAGCAGCAGCAGCAGTGGTCGGCGCAGTCGTCTCAACGGCTCCTCCCGCAGCCGAGGCCGCAGCATCTCGATGCCCAGTGGAGGGTTTGGAGCTACGCTGCCGCTGTCCAGTGAAAAACCCGTGCTGCGGGGGGCGGCGGCGGAAGCTGCGGCACAAGAGAAGGCGAGCTTATGGGCCGCGAACGTGGAAGGTTTGGCAGCGGAACGACGCGCACGCACCTCGAGGGCCGAAGAGCGGAGGCGGGCAGCGTACGCCAAGGCGAGTGGCGCGACCTCGTTCAAAGCGCAGCAGCTGCAGGAGCGGGAAGCGCGAGCCGCAGCAGCGCACACCTCGAGGCAGAGAGCATCGGTCTCCTTTGCCGTGAACAACAACCAAAAAGTGCGTGTTTGTTGTGAATTCCTCCATGCTTAAGCCCTCGTGCTTTGAGTACAATTGCATATTTGTTCTGGATATACATTAGTGAATGTATCTTGCAAATCAAGCTAATCTCCTTCATATCTATCTCGTAACTCAACAGGTCAGTGAAGTAGCCTTCATGAAGTCCCTTTCATCCGGGATCTTTCGAGACCAGCTCCAGCGGCGCTTGCAAGACTGCGAGCAACGCATTTTGGACACCACTGCTCGACGACAAGCTTTGCTTCAGCAACGTGTCGAAGTGGCGCATCATTCGTCGGAAAAGCGAAAGAAATCAGCGGACTCGCCCGCGGGATCACTTTCTTCACCTCATCTTACGTCACCGTCGCTGGATTCACACGCTCTGACATCGCCAGTGTCAGCGGTCACAGTCGAGGAGTTGGAGGCAGCCGCAGGAATAGGTAGTGCCAGCCTCCTCGACCAATCAAGTGCCGTGAGTCTCAACGATTCTATGGCAGCAGTGAAGCAAGCCGCCAAAACAGCTGGCATTGCTGCTACAGGCACCAAGCGACAAATTCTTGCCCGATTGGAGAAAGCAAAAGCCTCTTCTGGTGGAAACAAAGAAATGCTCAATGGCGATTCTATGGGTGCAAAACATGAGGGGCGCAAGACAGCCAAAGCAGGGGCAGCGCCTATTTCGATGATGAGCGGACCGCCGCCTGGACTCCCACTGCCGTCGCCTTTTTCGCCGTCTACCGTGCTTCCTGCGTCCCCACCGTGGTCGCCGGCACGACCCTCTCCTACCGCTACTTCTTTTCCTTTAGCTACTAGTAAGAGTACCAAAAGTACTGCTGCTGCTGCTTCAAGGCGCAGTGCTGGCACGAGCGGCGCCAACAGCAGCAGCAGTGGGAGCAGTGGAAACAGCCGAGGCACGGAAATGTCAGCAGAACGGCACGCGCATGAGGTGAGAACTTGATGTAGGTGATTTGTTATGGGTTTGGGTGAGCAAGGGGTGTGCTTCTCTACATGGCTTAGTACTCATATTTATGATTTTTTTGCTTGTATACCCTCTACTCTATTATCAATCTTTAGGTTGAAGCGTCGGAGCGGTGGCAGCAGTTAGAGCGTCGGTTAGAGGTACTGGCGAAAGCAGCGAGCAGTGCCGCCTTGCGAGGCGACAAACCTTTATTCGCAGCGGGACCTTTGACAGAGAACAACAACGCTATGCCGCCAAGAGAAGAAGACGACGAAGATGATGACGACGACGAGGAAGGAGCCGGAGGAAGGGGCGTGACCTCTGCTACTACGAAGGCAGCAGGTGCTGCAGGAGCGCCAAACGTGAACCCGGAGCAGAAACGCAAGGCACGAAAAGCGCAACGCAAAGCACGCATGAAAGCGCATCAACAGCAAAGGCGACAGCGTAGCCGCAACGACGATAGTGGAAGTCAAGATGACGAGGCTAACAAAGTGGGTAAAATTGGAAGCAACGGAGGAAGCCATGATCATTGGTTGAATGCGGAGGCAGAGCGCCTTCGTAGCGCTTATCTAGAAGTAGCAGTAGTAGTTCCATCAGCCAATAGCAAATCGAACTTACCTTCGAAAAATACTGAAGTGGTGCAAGGTCTATCAGAAGCAGTAAGATCCCTCGATCAGGCCCTGTCTTCTGCGACATCTGCCTTTGGCCTTCATCCCAGTGATGTGAAGTTGATAAATGCTCCCGATTCTAACGAAGCAGAGGATGCAGCAGCTACCGTCTCAGCAGCAGCTGAAGTAGCAGCGTCACGCGAAGGGCGATCCATAGGTCGTAGCGTGGAGCGTTGCTGCCGAGTGCTCGGAGAATTAGCAAGGAAAATGGCGGTAGCGCCCACTCCTGCTGCTGCCGCGTTCGCTAAAACGAACGACCACCGTGTGTCCGATAGTACATGTCCGATGGCGACGACAACGACTACATGGGAGGGTGTTGCTGTGCTCTTGCTTGCTCGTGCGACTGCTTTTACGGCGGCTATCCTCCGAGCTCCTGCTGCTGCTGCTGCTGCTGTTGCCACCACCACCACCACTGCTCCTCTTGTTAGTGAAGACAAAGGCAACCGCAATAGCCCATGTCTGTGGGGATTGGAATTGCATGGTGCAGCGCTCAGTGCTCTCGCACTTTGGACAGAACGAAGCAGTACTGCTGCTGAGGCCCTTTTCACGACGGCAGATCACCCTGAGAGTTGTTCACTGCCTCCCATGCTCGTGGCAAGTGCTTTTGTTTCTTAAGAGGAGGCTGAACCTAAGAGCATATTGTAGACTACACAGGACATAAGTTGTCCTTAACCTCTCAATTTTCTCGCTGTGACCATTCATTGCATGTATTTCAAAAGTGCGCCACTCTTCACTTTCTCGTACTTCTTCTCTGTTCTACTAATAGGTGGTCGATGTGTTGCGAGCAGAGCTATCAACATATGCCACTACTAAGAAAGAAGTAAACACGAGTGCTATGCCGCCTCCTTCAGTAGTCAAGAAAAGCAAAGCGCTACCATTATCATCTCAGCCAACGCCTCCTGAACCTCTGCAACCAGACCGATGGATTGCTTTAGGTGCTGCTCTAGCAACTATTACCGCCGCCCTGGAAGCCAAGATTGCCGATGACAGTAGCTTACGACGAGCTCAGCATGGTAATGGAGTCAACTTTCCTGCCGATCATTCAATCTTAAATTGAACAGAACACAGTTGAACAGAAACTAATTCATATGTTGTACTAATATTCCTTTGTGACTACATGACCCGAGTTTGTTTTGTTCCTTTTTAGCACTTAATTCTGACTTCTCATGCGCGTCCTTACTCTGGTCCCGTCGTTTGACAGTTATGCGGCAATACCTTACTTGCTTCGCAACCAACGCTGCCACTACTCTTGCTGCTTGTGCACCACCACCTCTCATGAATGCCAACTTTCGTATGCTGAAAGTGCTGGCTTGTGCTGCTGGTGCATCTGGAGAGGTTACTTTATCACTAAGCGATGTGGGCAATGGTGGTAGTAAAGAAGAATTGCCGCAATTGAAAGTGCACGGAGGAGGAAGTCTGTGGTTCGATCATGCCAGAAGTTCAGAGTATGAAAGTGAACACCTCGTGAACGTTGCAGGAGAAACTGAAGCAGCAGTGCGAAGTTCTCTCGTTAGCATTCTTCGAGCTCATCGCCCACCATCTGCAGCATCCACTGCTACTGCACAGCCCTTGCCTCACCACCACCACCACCGTGGTGAAAATAGTGGCACGGAGGGCTCCTTTGAGATCCCTGATGAGGTTCTGCGCTTGATTGCCGAAGGGCTGGCGTGCCTTTGCGCGTATCAACGGCTTCGATGTTTCAGCAGCAGCCCTCCAATGCCTCTCCGTCAACCTATACCAATGGGAAGAGAAGAAAAGAAGGCTAGGCAAAGCAAAGGTCAAAGCGAAGAGAAGAGCAGTAAGAACAGCAAAAGTGACGCCTTGTTGTTCAGCTTGTGCTGTAAGCTCTTGGCCCATTTGGCAGGACCTCACGGTTGGAAAGCAGAGGCCCGAGCTGACCTAGCTGACCGCCGCTTGAGCGCACATGTATGCGTGCAAGAACTCGTTGAGGTGCTTGGATATCTCGCGCCATCTCCTCCGATTGTTCTTCGTGACAAAGACCACCATGATGGTAACAATGGTGCGCCGTCAGCGTCCGTCTCATTGAAAGACGAAGGACTGAACTTGTTGGAATCTTTGGTGCGTCTTCCTGCAGACTTTTACTTTGGTGCCAAAGCAAAGAAGCTCTTCCCCACTCTGATCTCCCTTTCAGCTCCTGGTGGAGTACCAAACACTCAGCGGGTCCGCGTTTTGCGGCAACATGTAGATCCAAGCCTACTTGTAGCTACGTTGCACAACGAAGCGTTATGTTTTGATCGCAGCGACAATATGAAATTCTTCCTTTCCGTGCTGGCTCCTGCCTCTCAAGTCAATGGGCCCATTGCATCAGCTCCAGAGACCATGGCCAAGGCTCAAGAGTATACCATTTCGGCGGCAGCGGTGCCGTGGTGGCACTGGCTACGAGCTGCTGTGTCCCTTGAGAAAAATTCTCTTGATGCCCCGTAGGACTATTCGATCCCTACATTATAAACTATGATAATTTTATCTGATGTCCGCTTTTGTTCTCATTCGGACAGTACGATTGATATATCAATAATATTGATATTAGGTTGGTGCCCATTTTTTTAGAGTTAAGAACAAAGGAGCGGCGGCCTAGCTAGTTATAGTTACAGAACACTAGCGTTCTGTAGGTGTAGAACACTAGCTAGCTAAGTCAGGTCTATTACTAGTACCCGCAAGGACCCGATTACTGATATTCCGCACATTTTAATATAAAAACAATGTTTTCTCTTAATTACAGATAGCTCCAGCTCGCGCAAAAAGGGAAGTGGGAAAATTCAACTCAGAAAAAGAAAGTCGCTTGTGGCTATTGCGGTATTGCGAATCGCAAATATCAAAAATCAAACATACCAAGAAGCATCAAATATTTGGGTTTCATCACACAATTTCCCGGGTCTTGGGTTTAAGTTCCAGGAAGTAACGAATTCCAAATAGCTAAATGAAAATTGCTTATGTCGACGTAAGAGGGAGATATAAGGCAGCTGGATAATGCCCAGATAATTCCCCGAGGTGACTCACTCAAGAACAATGCGATCGAGAGGCTTTCCTTGAACTTCATCAACCAAGCCTTCGGTGATGATACGCAGCTTCGGGCAGCGACTCCCCAAAGACGCGAGTCCAGCCGGAGTGAAGACCGGGCAATTGGCCAATTTGAGCCACCTCAAATGTTCGCTGTAGCGGGCAATCGAGTCCAAACTATCGTCGGTCAGTTTGCTGCACCCACTAAGGTCCAGCTTGACGAGCCCTCCAAATTCGAGGCAGAGGACTTCGATGCCATCGTCCGTCAAATGCCCGAGCCCGCTCAAGTCAAGGTCTTCGAGCCACAAATAGTCCGCAAAGGTGCACAAGGCTGCATCCGTCAAGCGTTTGATGTACGAAACACCGAGAGATTTCACGTGGCCACATTTTGAGGAAATGGTAACCATATCTTTGTCTCCCAGCAGCACACAGCCAGCTAGATTCAAAGTTTCGAGTTCAGGCGCAGCATCGCACAGCAGTTTCAAGCCAGAAGGGTTAAGGTTGGGCACGAAACTCAAATTCAAGCATCGCAAGTGCTCTCCTCGGGTTTGATGGCCCAAAGGTTCGATCACAAAATTCCGCAGACCCTTCTCTGTAAACTCTGGGCAGCCTGCGCCATGAAAGGAACGCAAAGCAGCACAGCGGGTGGCAATCCCACCCAAAGCTCGATTGGTCAACTGAGTGCATTCTGAGACGTTAAGGGTAGTCATTGAGGTCAACATTGCTTTGTCAGCAGCTTTGCGGCCATCTCGCTCGTGGTCGAAGAAGAACACGTCGTCAGTAACCAAAAACAAATCTTCGATGTTGAGGTGGTTCAGTTCCCACATGTTGTGCGTCACCGCCTTGATACCATGATCTGTGACGCGGCACAAACCTTGCAAGTTCAAGAACTGCATGTGACTGCACCGCTTCGCAAGCACTTCAATGGCGTCATCGCCCACACTTCGGCAGAACGACAAGTCCATGGAGGTTAAGGGCTTCGAGTTGCAGTTCATAGCAAATACATAGAGACCTTCGTCGGTCACGCCGGAGCACAACGACACGTGCAGCAGTTCTAAGTTGCGGCACGATGAGGCAACGATTCCAAGGCATGCATCTGAGACTTGTGCACAGTAATTTAAATTGAGAACCTTGATCTTGGTGCAAGTGTGAAAGAGGGCTACCAAAGCTTTATCGGTCATGTATTTACACTTTTGCATGCTCAGTAAGCGCAACGATGGCGTGTATCGTTTGAGAGCATACAGTGTTTCATCACTCAATTCTGAGCATCCATCCAAAGTAAGGGCTTGTAAGGACGTCACGCTTCGCACCGACTCGACTATTCCAGAGTCAGTCAAGTGTTCGCAGTCCGTGAGGTTAAGCGCCAGTGTCAAGCGGCGCCGATCACAAATCGAGATCAAGTCCTCATCCTCCATATTAGTCACGGGGTGAAACACGTGCAAATCTAACACACGCTGATCGGAATCAGTCTCTGCCTGCGCAATCAGCCCACACAGCACTTCAGCGCTCTTAAGGTTAGCCGCCCATGCAAGCATTTCTTCCCCGTAAACCGTTGAAAGCACAGGCTCCGACAAGACCTTTCGAAAAATGTCAGCTGCAACCCGCATGAACGCATGGGGGCTGCCAGGTACTGTAAGGCTAAATTTGGAAGGCACCGCCGCGAGTTCCCGTATGCTAAAGTGAGAATCGAGGGTGAAGTAGTATGGGTTCACTTTCAACAAAGCATCGTAAGTGCTGCATGCTAAATCCCCATACTTGTAATCCGGCGGCAAGCGTCGAAGCACTTCAGCGAGTGCGTCGGCATTTTCATGGGCCACGAATGTGTCGACAGCTTCGACGACCTTGCGCTTGTTGCGCCGGACCGCGTCAGCGTTGTTGGCATCAAACACGAGGGCTGAACACAAGGACTGCGCGTACTTCTCCAGCACCAAGATGTCGTCTGGTGCAAACTCCAGTGCAGCTTCAAACTCAACTGCAGCCAGGGCATAGATCCTGTCAGCCTGTAAAGAGCGCTGCTGAGTACCACTCAAGTAATGCGCGCGCACTTGGTCTGCAGTCAAAGAATGCGCCCCAAGATATACAGCCACGTGGCAGATCTCGCCGTCGAAGAGAAAGCGACCGGACACGCTCCGTTCCGATGCCACAGCTGCCCCAACACGCATGGGTTTTGTTGCTCGCTCAATCGCTTCTTCTCCCTCTTTCCTTCGTGACTCTACGTGGTCTTCCATGCGCTTGCGGTGCGTTTCGGCAACTGCGGCCACGTTTTTCACGTAAAGTTGGGCGCGGTATTCTTCGCGCGCCATAGTGCGCGCTTCGTCCATTTTGAGAAGCTTGAGGCCTTTTTCCGCAGCGCGCGCATCCATTTTGAACTTGAATTCTGCGTGCTCCACAAGTGTGGCCGCTTCTGCGCGCATTTTTTCGCCTCCTTCCTTGGTTTTGAAGAAGGCAGCTGCTTGCTCGTCAGAGACACGCTTACAAGCATCGCGCGCTTTCTGCTCCTTCAAAATGAGGTCTTCTCGGGTGGCCTCGTATTCGGTCAATTTACGGTCAATCTCTCGCAGCACCAGCGGCCTGACTTCTTCGCAAGCCGTTAGCTCCCCGTTGCACCACAGCCGCGCCATGGTGCCATCGTAAGATCCCACCAAGTGCATCCACTCCCCGATGACCGTAGGTTGGCCGTGGATGGCGACTTCAGCAGCATCGCTGAACACTTCCAGCTGCCACACGTTGTTACGGCTGGCGCTAAGGGCGTACCTGCCCGTCATCACCACCATGCGCTCTGTGTCGTTGGAGCCTAACGCTCTCGCCCATGCTTCCACGCACCAACTAGCGTCTTCTGCCATGGGCGCTAGCTCGGCGATGTACTTCAAGTCGACTCGCGGGGTGCTCAGAGGGCTCTTCGGGTCAAAAAGCACGGCTCGGTTCATTTCGTCGTTCGCGATGGGGCCCTGAGCTTCCATCCGTACGGCACGACCATAAGCCCCACTTAAAGGTAAACCACCGCTACCCTTGTTAAACGCTACTCGTGACCCACGCCGCTCCGCCAGTTTGAGGTAAAGGAACGCACCATCGCCGAGGACCAGAGACTCGTAACTGCGCGCACGTCGTTCGGAAGCTTGCGCGGACAGCAACTGTGCCCGTGCAAAGTCCAAGACACTCAAATTGTGCTTGCGGCGAGGACCAGTAGCCTCTAAATCCGCGGTGGTGAATTGAAACGCTGCGGGTTCTTCGTTGAACAAAGCAATGCATTTCCGGCCCAGCCTCAGTCCTAACATCGTCACAATGCGATTGACGACATAAACAATGGCTGGCTCTAAGCTTCGGCGCAAGTTAGTGCGCTCAACTTCCGCGACAGCGACCAGCCCATAGCGACTGCGAATGGCGTGAAACAACTGCCCGCTCCAAAAGTCTTCAGCATTTTCGTGGCTTCCCGTAGCCAGGTTCAAAAATTCTGCCACAATGAAAGCATGAAGTCGCTCGGAGGTGCCCTTCATGGCGGTCGCTGCCGCCCGCAAATAGAACCGCAACACATTTTTCAAGGTACGTGCTACTATTTCGGCCAAAAGTAAGAGGCGAAGTTCAGCGCTGTTTTGCTGGTTTTCTAATTTGCCCACCTCTAAATGAACTCCTCGCACCGAGAGTTCATTCAGGGGTTCCAACAAAGTTAATGTGTGAGCCGAATAGGTCGCCTTTGGGTCGGAAGAAACACGATAATGCACCGAGGGCGCGCCTTGGCGGTGCAGTGTAGCATCCGCATCGGTGCGAAGAACAACATAGTCACCTCGTCGCACTTGACTCCGGAGGTCGACGGCTGAATGAAGCTCTGCGCTGTTGTAAGCGAGGCTAACTGTACCCACGACCGGTCGCCAAAAGTACGATCGAAGCAAACCTAAGTGGCGCATGTTGATGCCTCGTCTGTGCATGTCTGACGTTAAATCCAGGCCAAACCCAGTCAAAATGGTGCTATTACCGAGGTCACGCGACGCTAAATCCGCCGCAAACGCTGGCACTAATTCATTGACCAACTGCAAAGTCGCATCGCGCACGGCCCATGTGTGAGCTTCCCATTCGGGGCACTTGTATTCCACTAAGCAGTTAGCATCAGGTGAAAGAGGCAACCGCACTGGTGCATCTTCAGGTCGTATCGTGCGCGTCTCACATATTTCATTCCGATGGTCTGTGCTAAGCGTAGAAAAGAGCTGGCGATGAGGCTCCGACAGTACACCTTCCTCACAGAGTTGCTCTGGTTTAAACGTGGAAGGTCGCGGGAACACAACATCGATTTCTGCCAACAAAGCGTCGATTCGATGCCGCTTCACGCAATAAGTCTTAGTGAATTCGGGCCGCAACATACGCCAAAAGATGGACATACCGCGAGGAGCCAAGCTCAAATGCGGAGTCGAGGCTGGGTCTTCTGCCGGCAACCCACGCCAAAAATTAATGGCACTGTACTTTCCTTCGCTGTCTTTGAAGACTCGCATGTCGACGGACGTGTACAAATACTGGTTCAAAATATCCTTGGTGCCTCGCACACCATGTTTCACCAAGTTTAACCGCTTTGCGGCCTGAGCTAATTTGTTGTTCACTACTCGGTTCCCTGCCATGATATTTTCACCTCGGTTAGCAGTACCAAGCACCATATCTTCTGTTACCTTGCGAAGGTCCCCGCTATCACTGTAAGTCGCAACTTCCACGTTCAATTTCGCTACACACAGCACTCGGAAGCCGTGGTAGTCAATGGTCGCTTCAAGAGGGAAAGTGATGTCGGACACGTGGCACTTGGCATATTCCAAGCACGTTCTCAAGTCGTTTCCCGCGGCTTTTGCGCAAAATTCGTCGGAGCCGTTGAATATGCCGTGGTCATCGCGCCATACCTTGAACCGCATGTTAAAGGCTTCGTACTTGTAGCGAATGCCCTCGCCGCCAACACCACGACCAGCTTCTTGGCAACGCCCATCGAGGAGCCGCGCAGAGATCGCCGGGATGGTTTTCATGTCGTGCGGTAAGAAATACTCGTCTACCACCTGTAAGAGTAGGAAAAGAAAAAGAAAATAACAAATAATATCACCTGATTTAGGAGTGAAGTGTCGAAATAAAGAAATGTCTTCATTTTTCAGTGCTCGTGCGTCGAAGCAGGCCATAATTGTATCTTAGTACCGTTTTGGCCCCACGCTCTGCTGCCTCCAGAAACTCTTCGCCAACGGCACTGAGCTCCGTGTACCTTTCACAGAAACGACAAAAAAAGTCAAAAGTTGAAGTGAAGATGAGAGGTGGCAAATATCAACACTTCACTCTGTACCATCTCCTTTGAAGTATTTAGGTAACCCACAATCAAAGGTAATCGAGTATCTCACTCACTTTGCCCTTGACTCTTCCGGCGTGTTTTCAGGCGCATTCAGCGCCGTCTTATAGCGCTTCATCCAATCTCTTCGGGTGTCAGGCAGCACTTGAATGGGCTCGTTGAAACCTTTCCTTTGCCGCACGAACCGCTCCAAGTGGTTTCTAATTGGAAGCAACCAGTACACAAATTACATCCAATAATAGTATTCGGCAGCATCAGTTGGGAATTTGCGCCATTCGGAGATGTGTTTTAGTACGCAAGAATGAGAAGTCAAGCATGATGTAATGTAATTTAAATATACAGTGAGCCAGGGCTCTCTCTTCGTCATTACCTTCGTCGATTCAACTCGCTCATAGCAATTCTCCCCATCCTCAGCTTTTTGGACAAGCGTTGCATCGATTGCTCGAGCTCTTCGGCCACTGCGGCCTTCTTGCCAAACTCTTCTTCGCCCTTTTGCCACAGTGCGTCTAACCGCTGGTCGGGGGTTACTTCGTCTTCGCCTCCAAGTACCCGCATCGCACGGTCTGCGCGCGCCGCTGCTGCTTTCAAACCAACGGCTGCTTCTTCTTCCGCCATGGCCTGATGGGGGAAATAATCATTGGAGTTCACAAGAGATAAAGAACGAAGCCTAAAATGTTGCCTGGTTCAAAAGAAAAGTATCCAACATCTCCCTTGATGTTGTATATTGTACCCATAAGCATACATGTGCATATTCTTACTTGAAGAAGTGATTCTTGCTCTTGGCGCATCTGATCGCTGCCAGACTGCATCGCGCCTGAGTCCACGTCAGTTGCAATCACGCACTGCAAAGTAGCTGCGATCTCATCCGTGCGCCTTACTAGGCGGAAGTGAGCGGTCAAATCTTGCACCAATTCGTCGATTCGAAACCCCTTCGTTTTGATGTAGAGTGCCAGCAGCGGTTTGGAGGGCAGCTCTTTGAGCATGTCGTTGGTTTTCATGACCGTAAAACTAGGGTCTAACGCTTGCAGGCGGGTGGCGAGTTCGTCATGCGTGGGATCAGGCACCGAGAGCTGTATTTGAAGCTGTGTCTCTTCATCGGTCATCCCTACTTGATACAGCTCGGGTGGGTATTTCCCTAGCAGCATCAAAGCACGCCGCTGCGTGGTCAGAGACTCGGGCTGAGACGGTAAGTGGCCATAAGGCACCATCGAGCCTCCTCCGTCTCCACCGCCGGGCGTTGAGGGTAGCGAGGACTTCCTCGAGGACTCAGGATGGTTGCCTTTGCCGTTGGAAGATGGATCGGCAACGACTATGTCAGTGGCGTGAGCTTCACTAGCACGTGGGGTCAACAGCTCGCCTTCCAAAATCTCCACCTACAGAAAATAACAGTTTGAGGGGTGAAGTGATGAAATACCGCAAGGAAGAATATTATCTCAAAACAAGTAGCAACCCCTTGCTCGCATTGTAGGTCAAGCTTGCATGTGTAGTAGGCAACAACTCGAAGGAAATCGACACGCCATCTTCTCGTTGCACCTAATTTCATTCAACCAATCATTTCAACCTGTTCTTCCCCAAAGAGTTGATCGCCCACGCCGCGCTTCTTATGAACTTTATGGCTCGCTGCGCCTACAGCAGTTGGGTGCTCGGCTTCTTCAGCAGCTGCCGCAGCCGCGGCCTCCTTGTCTTTCTTGGACTGAGGTTCCTCGAACCCTCGCTGCACCGCTAACTCCAGAAAACGAGCTTTTACCTACCAATGGAGATCATTGAATACACGAAAATATGCAAAAAGCTCAGAGAGAAATAAAGAGCCACTCTCGACATTCATTTTCATTCTGCAGAATGTATGGATTTACATATGAGCACCTTGTCTTCTGCAGCCACAATCGCTTCGTCCAAGAAGAGCGCAAGCACCGCCGCTCGGTCCATCGATTTCCCGGCAGTGGCCAACTTGCTTTGCCGCAAACGCAGCTTCGAGTCCCACTTCATCTTGGCAGTGCCTTCCTGCGACTCTTTGGCCTCGTATTCGGCTTCCACCTTAAAGAAAATGCCAAAAAGCAAATGATTGTAAGAGCTCAAGCTGTACTTGCACGGAACTATGGGACGTACCAAACAAACTACCACTGCTTCTCTCAAGTATCAATGAATAGCTGATATTTTTAACCACAATATCTTCCTATTACCGATTTTCGAGCTTCATCGAGGGCTACATTTCTGGCATCCAAAAATGCCCTTTTTCGAGCTTGAAAGTCCGCTTTTCGCCTCGCCTGCAAGCTCCGGTAATAATTTTGAAGCTTCGTTGCCGAGCGCGTTAAAATACCGTACCTGTGCACCTGTGACAACGCAACAGAAGTAATTAATCAAATCAGTAAGTTCCTTTATTGTTGTCATGCAACAACATATCGACTTGATAGAATAATTCAAAAGTGAACGATACCGTCAAGTTGGTGAGGTGCCCATGCTCGAGGGGTACTACATTCGTGAGGGTTCGAGTCTTGGACTTGGGCAAGAAACGGCTGTAATCGGGTTTCAAAGGGTCATCTGCTCCGAGCCCCAGGGCCCTCTCGTGGATCGAGAGCTTCGCGTCGGGGTTTAACAGCTTTCGGAAGCGAACGGCGTCTTTCGCCGACCGGTATTTTAAATCGGGCAAAGTCACTAAGCCCATCTCAAACTGGGTCATGGGAGATATAGTTTGCCGCGCGTACGACGAAAGCTCGCCGAATTTGAAGTCGACCGAAAAGAGTTTGGCGAGATAAGGCGATCGCCCCAGTAAGCCTTTCACCCAGCTCTTGGCTTCAAACAACGTTAAACCGTCTTCGGGCACCTGTTCATACAGGGTGCAGTGGTGCGCGTGCGTGAAAGTTTAGATGCGTTTGATGGATCTTTAAACAGCACGGCAGGACAGGATGACTACCGGCCCATTCACTTGGTTACAATCTCACAAACTGTAGGAGGAAGGTGTGTTCCTAGATTATAGCACTGTACGGATATGCGATAAGAGTATTTCTTCACAAGCAAACACCGCACACATTTCTCCCTCACCTGTTGTTTGGAGACTCCCACGTCATGCAAGCACCGAAGCACGGTGGACTCCGCCTCTTCTTCTGAAATAGGGGTCTTGAAGTAGCCGATGGCATGCAGTACATGGGCTAGGGTCACCAGAAAACCCGTTAATTCGCTTTGGCTCAACCACCCGTCGTTGTCCAAGTCGAAGAGGGTCGCGAGCACGCGGAGCTTCTCTGCAGCACTGTCGCTGCACGCAATCACCTGTTGTGATGTCCATTGTTGTTGTTCATTAGGTTTTTACGCTTTTCGAAGAAGCAAAGAAGGATGAGATCAGGGCACTCCAAACACGAATATAAAAGACTGCTGAACGTATGAATGGAATAGATGTAAAGTTGAGGAAGGAGAGGGGAAGTCCACAAAAACTCGGTACCATAGCAGACACGACAGTGAGCAATGGGGCTGAAAAGTCGGACTCTTCTAAGCTTGACGCTAGTGGCAAATAGAGGGGCAGCACTACACGCTCTTTCTGCCGTCGCCGCACCCCTCTTGCAAGCACTAGCTCGGCTTCTCCTACCGCAATCAGAGCTCTGTCTACTCCGCGCTCGCCTTTTTCCACCTTTATGAAGTATGTACGAAATTTAGCGCACAAGAGAAAAATAAGAGAGTTCAGGGTAATAAGTGGTTCAGAAACAACGAAGTATGCGCTGAGTGATGAGATGACCAATATTCACGTTATAAAATAATCCACTGCTCGAAACAAGAGACACATTTGCATTACGATTAAAAAACTGAAATTAATTGTCGGACGTCATGTTCGAGGTGAATCAAAATGCTGCGCTCGTTTTGCGCGTCGGTTGCGTCGTCATCCTCTTCGCCGCCTCCTTCATTCCCTTTCTCGTCTGCCGCTTTCCTTTGCTCCTCGCGAGTCATGGTCAGCCGTTGCTGAGCTTGTTCTAATGCTCTACAGGCTTCATCTAACTCCTTTACCCGCCGCCCTAAGCTTGACCTTCCATCTAACTCCAGCTTGTCACCGGACGGCCGATCTTCTGATTGAGCTTTCTCGGCCGCAGATGCTGTCGCTACAAGTTTTGCTAAAGCCAACTCTTCAGAGGATGCCAGCTTCGCATGATGAGCCTCCATCTCGGCAATTTCTGCCCGCTGGGCCTTGACTACAGATTCGTTGTCGGCGGCTAAGGTTTGCTCGAAAGCGCGAAACTCGTGCGACGACATAATCTTTTTCGCAGCCGCTAATTCCTTGGTTCGCCCGACTGCTGCTTTGGTCTGCTCGTTCACGAGTTTAGCCACTTTCGCGTCACGTCGCACCCGGCGGTCCCCCATTTCTTCGCGAAGTTGCTCGATCTCTTCGCGCCGCTGTTGCAAGAGCCGCCTCACCACTTCTTTCTCTTTCTTTTCGCGGCTTGCTTCTTTCGCGGCGGCTTCGGCATAGACTGCCTCCACAGTGACCTTCGAAAAGCCAAAGAAAATGGGCGACGTCTTGGAAGGATCGAACGAGGCTGGTCGGTCCCTCTTCTCCACCTGAAGGTTTTGAGGAGAGTGCTCGTTGTAGCGCCCTTGTGAATAGTCAAAGCCTGCCGGCTGCAGCTCAGAACCCCCTGATCTGCTTCCTAAACTACTAGCGTTGGCGAGTTCTTTGCCGCCATCTCCATCACCGCCGCCACCACCACTGCTTTCATTGTCGCCGTCCTTAGCTGAGGCAGCCGCTGCACTGCCACTGCCATTGTTGTTTTCTCCTTCACCAGTGGTTGCGACAGTTCCATCAGTGATAGCCGTGCCTGGAGCACCGCCTTCCACTGACTCTTCGCCGGCTTCTTTCACCTCTTCAGACTCATCTTGGGGCGGTGGCGGGTCTGACGTTGCCCCTTCCGCTTGACTGCCAGGCCCGTCTTCTCCTTGAGCCCCTAGCGTCGAGTCATCTGTGCCGTCGGTCAGCTGTGGGGTTGACGGAGTGGGCTCTGCTGCTACTTCCTCGCCATCTCCAGGTTCATCGGTCGGGTCTTCGTCCTCGTCGTCGTCGTCTTCTTCCTCGCTTGGCTCGTCGTCGGTGTGTTCGTCGTTCTCGTAAGGTTCCAATGCTGGTCGAACCTATGGCCGTCAATTTCAAAAGTCAGTATTACAAGGAAAGAGTCCTTGGGGTACTTCTAAATCAGGGAACAAGTACAGAGCGTGAAGCGAGAAGCGTAAGCGCAGTAACCAGATGTTTACTGAAAAGGAGTGACCAAGGGTAGAAAAATGTCTCCAATCGTTGTGTATTCCTAGCTTCTTAGATCTATCCACAGGAGAGCTAGCTGGTTCCTGCGTTCCCTTTTTGCCGCACCATGTCTCCTAAGAGGTACTCGTCGAATTCGTCGAGTGCAGCTTCATCTGGAAGCATCGCGAAAGCTCCACAAGTAGGGTGCCACGAAGACCGCAATCGATCTTCTTCCTTGCGCGTGCGCTCTGTCTCTACCCAATAGCACACGGTGTAGTACTCTGCCCAGCTAGTGCGTCTCGCTCTATGGTCAACAGCAGCGTCACCTGTTATCACGGGACGATTCTTATCAAGGGCACGCTCGAGACCCTTGAACCGCCGAATCGCCATGGATACGTCTTCCATGTCCCATTTCCGAAAAAATGATAGCTTCTCTTCGATGTCCGCCCATTCTAAGCGGCGAATGTCTTCATCTGACCGCAGGATTGCCAGATTCGACGGCCCGAGCCCCATACTGGCCTAGCGAGCCTCGTCTAGTTGGCGACTAAAGCTTCAATGAAAGCGAATGCGCCGTTGGTACCACTAGGAACTTAAAGCCTTTGCCTAGGAGGGTCCCTTGCCTTCTTCCTTCACTCGTCGCAGACAACGCGCATCAAGCAAGCAGTACTGTACTTACTGGGAGCTGGGATGGCTGCTAGCTCGGCTGGCTGGGCTGGGAGAGCGTCGAACAACAATTTCAAACAAGTACCGATAGACCACTCTGATTGGTCTATGGAGGAGGAGTGAAATGCTTGCCCGTGTCACGATGTCACAACGTCACGGTCAAATGTATCATATGCTTGCGGTCCCAGCCCAGATGATAGCTTGAAGATTGGCGAGTGCCACTGCAACAGGACGCGCACACAGTAGGATTAAACTCGTTAAAGCTTGCGAAAGCCACCTCCTAGATAAAACACGGCCCATTGTATGTATAATATTTGATTTGACTTGAATTCAAACCTGTGCCTTCACTCGCACGTTTTCACATCGAGTTCGCACGTTCGCACGATCACGACTTGCAGTGGTCTTCAAGAACTAGGAGCACCAACGAAGGCGCACGACTGACATGGTCAAACAAATCGCTCTTTATGCCGTAAGCGTTTCTTTGTTGACTTCAAGAGTCTCGCCGCTCGTGGTTGAAGGGCTAGTGCCTTTCAAAACCCGACGAACAAACTGGACACCACATGCAGAACACTCTCCGAACAGTCCAGGAAGGGTTGTCGATGAGCAGCATGGTTTGTTGATGGGTGCTGCACCACGTCGCCGGCTCATTGACCAAGTCCTAAACGACAGGACTGAGCGAAACATGATTAAAAGCTCTACTACAGCCCAGGAAAGCGCAAAAGCTCAAGTTCAAGTGCAAAGTTATGGCGCAGCTATGAGAACTGATCACACTCAGCTTATGCCCGGAATTGATGCTTATAAGGACGCCTTGAATAAAGCTACTGTAGATATGTCACAATCTCAAGCATGGGCTCAAAGAGAAGTGGCAGCAGCAGAAGCTGACATACTTATGGAAAAGGCGCGGGCAGAGGAAGCATCTGCCAAGGTTTCGGCACTTGAAAGTAAGTTAAAGATAGCTCAAGAGGCAGCTGCTTTCTCGATGTCAAACCCTACAGCTCATACTTCTGCAGAACCTCGCCCAGAAACGCTGCGAGCGCCTATTGATAGTCTTCAGGCTGAGTCGACTTCCAGTTCAAGATTTGCTGATGAGACTGAATCCGACGGAGTCATTCAATCCCTCCGAGATAAACTTTCGGCTCAATCCGCGGAAAGTGCGAAAGTCATTGCTGCTCAAGCAGTCAAATTAATTTCAATGGAGACCCAGATGCAAGAAGTTGAGATTGCTCTGAATCGAGCCCGAGAGCAGGGTAAATCTCAAGCTGCTAGGCTCGAAGAACAGACGTCTGAGAATGGTCAGCGTATTTTTTTCGAGAAAAAGAGCCAGCTACTTCAGATTGAAGTTGAGGACTTAAAGAAAAGACTTACTACGTATTTGTCCAGAGAGGAAGAGGTAAAATCTACATTTTCCAAAGAAGTTGATGAAGCTATGAAAGCTCGAGCAAGGGCTGAGAATGAGGCTGCCGTTGTTCATGCTCAAGCGAAGGCCGCTGGAGCTGAAGTAGAAAGACTAAAGATAGAGCTCGCATCCAGAGGTCAAAATGAAGCAAGAGCATTTGATGAAGTTGCACAAGCACGAACGTGGGCTCAAAATGAGGTCGCTGCTGCTGAGGCACTGACAAGTGCCGCCAGAGACGAAATTGAACATTTAAAAGCACAGCGTCTTGCAGATTCCACTAGCGGAACTAAAGCACTTCACGATGCCGTTGAAGCACGGTCAAGGGCTTTACAGGAAGTTGCTGCTGCTGAGGCCCGAGTGAAGGCCATTGAATCCGAAAACGAAAGTTTGAGGGAAAAACTTGCTTCTCAAGAACCTAGAAACGTAAAAACTCTTGAAGAAGCTGTGACTGCACGCTTAAAGCTTGAAAAGGAGGCCGCCACTGCGGAAATGCAGGCTAAAGCTGCCAAAATCGAAATTGAGAACTTGAAATCAGAGCTCAATTCTCGAGAGCCTAGGGAGACCAAAGCTCAGGCTGAAATCGCTGAGGCGCGAAAATGGGCTGAAGAGAAAGTGAAGAGCTCTGAAGCTCAGGTGAAAGCTGCTCAGGCTGAAACAGAAAGCTTGAAGAAGAAAATTGCTTCTCAAGCGTCTAGTGAGGCCAAAGCACTAGCTGAGGCCACTGAGAAGTCACGCGCGTGGGCTGAAAAAGAAGTTGCTGCTGCCAAAGCTGAAGCCAAGGCTGCATCAGAAGCGTCTGCAAAATTACTGAAAGAGGTCGAGGCGAAAGTAGCTGCGAATACATCTGGAACTACCGAAGACTACAGCGCTATGGAGGCGCAGGTGACTGCCAAGGCAGAAAAAGTTGCAAAGCTATGCATGACGCTTCAGTCAGAGGTCCAGCGTTTAAAGGCAGAACTCGCCTCTGAACGCGATGAAAAGGGCTCGAGCTAATGATATCGATGACGCTAATGGACATAGACATAGACATCCATACCAAGCCAAGCCAACCCAACCCACCCCGTAACCTGGATGTTCGGATGTCAGTTAAGAATTATAAATACCAACAATACCCTGGAAATGCCAGGGGAATTTTATTCATAAAATACTGCGCGTAAACAACTGGGAAGTATAATAAGTAGGATTTAACAAAACAGCGCGTATATATTTGTACGTCATAGATGACAATTGCTATCCATTGTAACTCTATGAATGAGATTTCCTCGTAGCTCCTAGCTCTAAAGGCAGAAGTATAAGTAATTCGCATCACGCCGAAGCCCGCGGGATTTCAGTATTCGTGTAGCAACCATGTACCTCATAACTGCTCTAAGGAAGCAGCGTGTAGTGACCATGTCTCGTCTGCTTATAACTGAGCCCGCCTTTTCTGCAGTCCGAAGTAATTCGTAGTTCGTAGTTCACTTTCTTTGGGATTACGACAGGAATCCTCTTGCTCAAGTTTCCCTCGAGTTTTAACCCGCTTCTCTCATCATCAAGGGCATACATTTACCACTTGTGTCGCATTTTAAACCTCAGGTATAAATGTGCACAAGTTTCAAGCGTTCTTTGTACCTCCGTTGAACCATTAGTCCGAATCGCCTACTTCGAACTAATTATGGCGCTTAGACGATGCCTGTATCAATGAGTTGATAGCATCGTAAACCACCAAGGTTATATCTGATATCTCGCATCAATATTCATGCATTGGTGTTGCTTCAATTATTACAGACTTTTTTCGAGTTTAAGTGTCATAGGTCCAAGCTATTGGCACACCACATTCGGCAATGCACCCTTCTTGAAGTGATTGGACAACATAGTCAGAAGTATTCCTCACCTCTTTTATCAAATATGATTGCAGATCACTTTGAAGGGGGGAGGCAAGAACCATATCCATCAAAGCAGTACGAAGTGTTCGATCTGCCCATTTCTTGTTTGAACCAGAAAAGTATTCTAATTTCAAGTTTCCCTTCACCGGCATACCGTCCTCTCGAAACCATGTTTGGGGCAGTGCCCAGCCTGGTACCGGGTCAACACAACGATCCCATGAGAATCGTGCGTTGATGACATTTTCACCTGGTTCAATGACCGACATATGGACAAGCATTTTGGCTACAAGTCGATCCTCGCGTTCACGTAGGTCAAGTGCGTAACTGAGCTCAGAACGATGGGGATTGAAAATGTTCAGCCATCCAAGCCGATGTACGACGTGCGCCCTCGCGGGTGCCGATAAATCGCCCAGCAAAAGGTCAAAGAAGTACAAGTCATAGATGCGCGAGAAGAGAGTTACAACGAGCTCAACTTTTAAGTCTTCATTATCGACCATTCCATTGGCAGGTGCACCAGTATTTGAGCTTTCGCCGTCATCAAGCCAATCATTGCTTGTTATCACAGGACAGTTGTTTAAGATCCACTGAGCCTGACGACAACTAAACCATCTTGTGTAAATTATGTCCCTCACTTTAAGCATCTCGTTTTGCCTACTAGAGCCTACACGCTGACGCCTAATTACTTCAGTTGCTCGTTGTTTCAAACTAGTATGAGATGGCATCATGGACAAACGGTGAGCCATTCTTGATATTCGCAGTGACCGTTCTATCGTGCCGCCCGTAAACCCAGATGATGGTTCCATTGCATTCACCTCAAACGAGTTTTGAGACAATTGTGAGTCATTATCAATGAATCCATTGAGGGATCGTGTTGCAGGCTCAGATCCCAGCAATGTGTCTCCAGGAACGTCTTTGTTTCCCCGGAGCAACGCGATTTGGCGATCAAACAGGAAGATTTCATCGGCAGACAAAATCTTGGGTTCTGGATGCTCTCTTTCTAAGTATTCAAAAATAGTTAAGTCTCTTGAATCATCAGAAAGTGGCCACCCAAGACTTTCCATCAGCCCAATAAAGCGTTTGTTGCTCATTGCGGACGTAGTATTTTTCGGGCGGGCTACAGAAACGTAATCAAACTCCACGACACCGGTGTCTGGAAGCGGATCGAAGAATGATGGTCGTAATTCAATGGGCTTGCCGCAAAATTTTTCGTTCCGGAAATTCACGCGGTTTCCTCGCTGAGAAGTGTCCCGCGCACGATCAACTCGCCGCTGCTTGGATTCAAGACTGCTATTCTCAGCGATCTTTAGCAGTGCTGCGCGATGCGCGGGCTTCGAGATATCCAGTGTGTAGTGATCCGTATAATAACCCATCAGAGGGCGGTACAGTGGCCCGAGTTCTTTCTCTAATCGCCTACGCTCCTCAGCATTGTCTTTGAGGTATAAATTTACAAGAATCTGTGCATGGCTTGCGCTCGACATAGAAGGAAGGATTTTTGCTAGTACTTTAACAACATCGGCCACGTCCCTCAACAAAGCATTCACGAGTTGCTGCGCTTCTTCGATATGCAGCTTCATTTGCCCGCAGGCTAAATGCAGAGCTTCTACTCTATTATTTGTCTTTTCTGCAAGATCGATCACTCCTAAAAGCTCGCCTAATGAGGTACTTCGCGCGACGTCAATATCAATATCAGGTTTGAATAAGACTTGAATTGATAGGATTCCCGAAAGAGGGAGTTTGAAAGCAATATTTGGGTTTGAAGCGACGACCACCACTGGCTTTGGCTTGGCGCACTGATAAGCTGCATGCTTTGCTGCGTTAAGGAACTCCTTGAGCTCATCTTTCTCTAATAAACCAGAGCTATTGCAATCGTAGGTTCTAAGTATACGCTCAAGGGTCTCAGGGGACGAATCAAGCTTTAAGTCTGCAAGCAAACGTTGCAGTTCTTTGGCACTCAAGTGGCCAGACATATCGGCATCGTACTCCTTCCAAGTGCTTTCAAAATGATCAAGTGCCTGCTCTAACAAATCATGGTAACTCGTACCTTTTGAGTCAGCATTACTACCAGTTGTTGGGAGTACTCTTCGGTCTAGTGAGAGATCGTGCCCATTGAGTGTGCACGCCGATATTCTGCATCCAGGTGAGGCAGCCACTATCCTCAATACCTCAAGCCCCACCGCGCGTCGGTGAGGCTTTGACAAGTCCAATGTATATCGATTGTTCACGTCGAGAGGTTCATGTGGGAGCTGTGTCGTCCGGTCATATTCAAAAGCTGAATCAACTATAGACATATTGCAGCATTCAAGCTGCAGTTGTAGTCGGTCACCTCGCATGGCGGGAACGCTTAAGAAAGCGCGGCCTCCAGCCTGGCCAATCGGATTACTCCTCAAGTCCAGGACTTCCAAAGAAGAATTCTCACGACATCCAACAGCAATAGTAAAAGCCGCGCGTCCTTGGATGTTGTTGTTCGATAAAATCAAGGTGCGTAATGTTTTATTTGTAAATAGTGCACCTCCAATTGCCAAACCTCCTTCATCTCCAAAAGCATTGAAAGACAAATCTAAATGAAGTAACATACAATTCATTGCCAGTGATTCTCCGAGGCTCTTGGCAGAATTCTTGCAAATACTGTTCCAAGAAAGCTTTATAGATTTGATATTTCCGCGTTGCTGCATAAGCATCCGTGCAATTGCTTCGACTCCTTCAGTTGGTACATTTGAGTCTACTACCATACCTTTGCTATTACCACCAATCATATTGTGTGACAAATCGAGGGCAGTGAGATTTTGATTCAGCTCGAGTTGACTAACTAATTCGCAGCATTCATTGTCGTCTATGTCTGCCCTGCTCATACCAAGGTCAAGAAGTGAACACTCAGGAAGAGCCAAAAGATTTCCCATTGTTGCCGATGCCTCAGAGTCTATCTTGTTACTTCCTATATCTAGACTTGTAAGGTTGGTGCACTGATGCACAGCTAATAATATCGGCGCCAAGGAAATGTCTGTCAACCGATTGTCACGAATATTCAGACTACGAAGGTTCGGAAGGTCACTTAGGCAGCTCGCCAAAGCATTCCCGAGGCGGTCACCAATGCCCTGATAACACAAATTGATTTCGTCGTCGTTGACAGATCGCCTTATTATTATAGAGGATATGTGAGGAAGGTGCTCATTTACGCGAGAATCTGGGTCGATTTCGTGACTGCTCATTAACTGTTTGATAAAGCGCGATCGTGGCGATATTGAAGAGCACTGCATTGTCCCTTCCACACAACTGGTCTCGGCTTTCATTAGCACTTCTGAATCCAGAGAGGACGTTTTCGGTGTCGGTTTTGATGGATTTAATGGCCGTCTACACCACTCAGTTGTTGCTGCTTGTTCACCACTACTTCTAAATTTCAAGTGTCTATGAAAATTCGCACTTTCGAATAAACTTGCCTTAGCATTTGCACCGAAGTAGACATCCTGTTCATGCATTGTACAATTGCTGCTTGGAGGTACTTGCATCTGAAAATTTTCAGGTGAATCGGTGCAATTCTTATTCCATGATTGCTGCGCTTTTATCATGCTTGAAATTTTTGTTGTGGTACCAGAGACAAGAGCATCTTCGATGGTATTTTTTACACTTAGCTCGTTTGCCCGGCCGAATCGAGGCTGAAGCCTCCCTTTTGGCTCAGATAGTGTTGAGTACGTCTTTTCTTTTTCTAAAGATGTCTTAAGATCAGGTAGGAATGTTGGCTTTGTTCGATCTGTTATCGCAACGTCACTTCTTCTGCCATTGCCGTCAAAATCACGGGCGAAGCGAAGCTGCTTTGTTCCTGTTGAATTCTGATAGGAATCTCTGCAAATCAAACCAATTCTATGCTCCATTCAAATGTGCTTGTGGAAGATTATATGGAAAGTGGGCATATAGACAGAACTCTCAAAGGAACGTACCTAGGAACGTACAGCGCGAACAATTTGCATGTGGCATTTGAAATGTACGTATGACAGACATGTAAGTCATGTAAGCACTAATTACAGATCTGTAGTACAAGTTCAGGTGCCCGCGCGGTGCGCGGCTTCGGAGCAATGTGTTTGCTGCGGAGGAGTAGGTGCGTGTTCTTAGCACCTCAGTGCACGGCCTTGAGATGCCCGTGGGTGAGTGCCCTTGTATTG
>Ga0307931_1000469_pt1 | contig 25396 bp, 29 predicted proteins | sample OrgLakmetageno47_FD_201816 | JGI IMG/M metagenome (GOLD analysis project Ga0307931, IMG submission 201816) | Saline water microbial communities from Organic Lake, Antarctica - #47 | ecosystem: Environmental > Aquatic > Non-marine Saline and Alkaline > Saline | place: Antarctica: Organic Lake...
ACAAGTCGGGCGTGCTGCGCCTAGCAGCCGAAGATCTTCGCACCAAAGATGCTGTCGCGTTAGCCCTAGCTGACGCTGAAACCGCTGCACACAGTTCTGATGCTACCACTCAGGAGTCGGTCCACACTGGCTCTCCAGAAGGTGGTAGCATCATTCGATATACGGGTAAAGATGTGGCAACATCATTGAAGCTGGGTTGGCCAGTGGGGGCATCAAAGGACCGAGTCATGGAAGCGCTCGTGCCTCCAAATGTTCAAGCGGCACCGCCACCGCCACCCTTAGATAGGGCCTTGAGAGTAAACGATGGAACTAAAAATCCTGATGCCATGATGTCACCGCAGCGCGTGCGCGTGGAGTTCAACCCTCGGTCCGGGCTGGTGGAGTGCGGCGACGCGGTCGTGCTCTTTGTCAACGCCATTGAGGCTGGCAGCGGCGCAGGCAGCAAATATCCCAACGAATGGGCACGCGACGGGCGCCAGCTCTCGTTTTTCTTGAGGTCCCTCCAGTGGCGCGGTGGTTCGACACCACTTGCTGCTCGCTTGCTCAGTGCAGGTCAAAGCAGCGAAGAAGCCAATAACCACGGCGCAGATAGCACTGGAGGCAGCGCTGTATTGCATGAGGTCAATGAGCAAGGCGCCACCACCAACAATAACACTGACAATCGCAGCCCATTAGCTGGCTCAGTGCTGTTGTTTGCGCGCAGCAACAGTGGGTCAGGTCGGAAGTCGGCGCCGTTTATCTTTTGTGGCCGTTGCACCGTTACCGAAGCACCGTCGTCTTCGGCTCCGTCGTTTTCAAGCAATAGCAACAATCCTGGCAGCGATAGCGTCAACAATAACGGAGGAAGCGCAAACCAAGGAGGAGCAAGCGGCGATTTAGTTGAGCTGCACCTTGAGTTGCTTGACTTTGCTTTAGCCAATCAGGCGCCGCCATTTCAGCAGCTCGTGGCAGGAACAGAGGCAGCAACAGCAACTATAACGACAACATCTGAAAAGGAGCTCTCCAGTTACAAGAAGGGCATTTCAAATGCAGCGCCTCGTTCTTCTTCCTCTTCTACTGAACATCAGGACTTGAATGAGGCGACCGCAAGCCGATTTCGGAACCAAGAAGGTAGCTCAAATAAGTTTTCAGACGCGGACGAAAACAGTGGCAGCTACAGCAACAGTGGTGAAGGGCTTGACGACGACGCTTTAGCACAAGTCGCACTGGCCCGGCAAGTGCTGCACGGCGATATCATTGGCGCCTGCCAAGTAGCACTGAACCAAGCGCACACCCGGCCCGAGCGCCGGTCTCTGGAAGCAGGGGTTGCCGCCCTCAAGGTAGCTTTGGCCCGGGGTGGAGGCAATCAGGACGTAGACGCAGCGATGGACGCCCTGGAGGCAGCTGCATCGAAACTGGGCCTGTTGTGAGCGGCGGTCGTATGTAGATATGTAGAACGAGGTTTTTATTGGCGACTAGAAATTTAAAAATATAAACGGGAACGGGCGGTCGTTATTCAGTCCTATGACTAATACCGATAAAACTTCTATAAGAAGAACTCGTAAATTATAAACTCAAAATTTGGTCTTGGAGCAGAAGTAAATGCAGCTAAACAATTCCCGATTGTTACAAACACACAAAAGGCAAATAAGAGCCGAAGTTATAGTAAATTTTCTAAAAAAGCGCCCTCGGGCCTAAACCCATCCCACTCGGGGCTCGCACTGCCCCATTTCTGCCGCTGCCATTGCCTTTACTCGCTTGAGACCCACCGCTGCTATTGCTGCTGCTTCTCTCTGCTTCGCGGGGCGCCGCCGCTCTGGGCGATGAATTGCTGTTCCCGCTGCTCCGCGGCTTGAAGCTACTGTCGCGCCGGGTGCGAGGCAGAGGTGGGGCGTCTGTGGTGGCGCTACTAACCTTCACCACGGCCTCAGGCGGCGCGGAGGGTAAGTCAGGCTGAAGGTGCTGCGACCCCAGGCCAGGCATTGCAGTAGGCACGGGGCTTGGCCTTCGATGCACTGCTGCTTTCAACTCTCTGTATTGTTGTTGTTGTTGCTGGCCTTGTGGCTGTTGTGGTAGTGGAGATGGCCCTCCGCTGTGGTTGGCAGAAGGCGCAAACACCTGAAACGCTGCGTCTGATTTCAAGCTCCCACCACTCAACTCCCGCGGTGGTTGTTTTTTTAGAGGCTCGTACGTGTAAATAGGCTCAGCGTCGCCATTGGTTATTGTTGTGGGCCAAATGTCACCGCCCCGCGGACTGCGATTGCTGCTGCCGTTGTCGTTGTGGTCGTGGCTCTCATTTCCAGCGTTCACACTGCTGCTACTGGTGTTTCCTTGACAAGTGCTGCCGCGCCTTGATGCTGGATTAGGTGCATTAACCTGGTCGTGGCCAGAGGACACCTTTTCTCTGCTCGTGTTGCCTACTCTTTGCGTTGTGGAGTGTGTAGCACTCACGAGTGCGTTCTGCGCTGCATCTAGGCTCGCCTGCACCGCATGCTTCTTAGCCACGCTATTACTGGCAGAAGATGTCGAGGCAGCAGCCTGGTGCTTGGCAAGCTGCTGCTCGAGCGACTTGTTTTCGTGCTTGAGCGCTACGTAGCGCTTGAACATAGATCCGTCAGAAGGCGCAAGCTGAGTGGCGGCGTCGGCGAGCTCTTGTTCGAGTTTGGCGATGCGGGCTAGCAACAAGCTTCGCTCGTGACCATGGCTAGCTCGAGCTTCTGCAATGTTGCGAGACAACCCACTGATGGTTTCGTCGCACTGCGCATGGGTTGCTGCTAATTCATCAAGCGCTGTAACCTACAAGATAAAAAAGAAACACCCGCAGTAGTGGCAACAGCACCAACATTACAGAGGTCTGTAGAACCAAATGCAAACGCACAAACAACGACCAGCCTCTACCTTCAGCCGCAGCGCCGACGCTGTCAATGCAAGCTTCTCGCCTGCAGCTGCTCTTGCTGCCTCTGCCGTGGCGCGTGCTTCGCGCTCACTTTCGAGCTCCTTTTGGCAGGCTGCAAGCTTCTCAGCGAGCGCTGAGTCCGCGGATGCTGCGTGGCTAGCTCTCGCCGCTGCACGCTCGGCTCTTGTGGAGGCTTCTTTTGCCGCTGCGTCACTTTCTGCCGCACTGAGTTCAGCTACCGCCAGCTTCTGAGCCAGTGCTTCAAGTTCCTTGCTCGCTTTCGCTGCAGCGGCATCGAAAGCTTCGTCTCGTGCCGTTAATTTGAGCTCGAGCTCTTCTGCTCGGGCACACCGCCGCGCGCTATCAGCTCGAGCCTTTCGGGAAATAAGAGAGATCAAGTCAAAAATGCTATGCATCGAGATAATTTGGAGTAGACAGGGTAGGTAATTGGAACAGACTGAAGAAGCACACGTATCCTAGAAGTTGCTCTCACCGAGGAAAGCTCTTCTTCTAGCGCCGCTGCTCGAGCCTCAGCCGCATTAGCCCTGACAACTGCTTCGCCACCAACCAAAGTGCTTTTAAGCTGAGCCTGAAGTGCTGCTACAGAGGCTTTTTCTTTGGCGAGTGCAGCCTCGGCGGCAGCTAGCGCCTCGGTCTTATCTGCGAGCGCTCTTTCGGCCTCGACTTCATTCGTTAACTGTTGTGCCTCTAAGGTGGCTAGTACTTCGAGACTTCGGGCATATTTGAGGCGAAGTTGTGCAGCCATGAGATTTCAGGTGTCTTAAGTATAATCTCAGCACCTGTCTAGCGCATAACTCAAGTTCCTAGGAATTACATTTCTGTCAATCCATTACCATTTTTAGAAAACCCAAAGAAGTAACGGAAGAAAGATGGTAACCAGAACCAACCAGATCTGCCATGCTGCCACCGTCTGTCGTCTGTCGTCGGTCGTCGGCCTGTCGTGCGTCCTGCGTCCTTTATATAACGAAGCGGGAACCCACAAGAATACGCTCCTTGCGCCCGGTACTCAAATAATTTAACCCTTAACCCGTATAACGTTTACTTGCGAGTACTTGCAAGGCATAGTTTTGGTTTTGATGGGAGTTTGAGGTAACCGATTCTTTTCCACACAAAGGGCAAGAGCAGCACAGATATGTACATGCAGCACCGGGGTGCGATTGCTGGTGATTCACAGGCCCCTCAGTTCCCACGGCCATTCGGCCCTGTCTACGTAAAACCGCGCGCCTGTCCGTGACGCAAGATTGGCGATTTCAAATGGCAACTAATTCGGCTGCACAATCCCGAAGAGTAGAGCGCCTGGCCTTCTTTCATGCTCCGAACAACCCGAAAAATACACAAGCGCAGTAATTCAAACGCTGATGGGCACGCTGGCCCATACGCCGTGTAAATTGCAGCACTCAAAGGCCGTGATGGCGGTGGCGTTCGCAGGGAGGTCGAACACCAGTTCGGCTTTAGGGTCGGAGCCCGTGAAGGTGGCGCACGCCACAACGTAGCCGTCTTGGTCTTTGGCCCACACCTGAAGATGAGAAGAGGAAGCAAGCACACGCGCACAGATGCACAGAGGCATTCACAGAACGCCGTTTTGATTCTACAAAAAAAATAGATAAAAATCTTCGATACAAGTAAAACTAAAAGTATTTTAGGAGAGACGAAACATCAGAGAAAGAGGAGTGTTGGATGCGTAAGAAGGATACAAAGAGTGAGAACTCTTAAGTTACTTAACGGTATGCTCTGAGCGCGTGGCATAATATCTTCTTTTTCTCTCTCTTCCCTTTACCCGCTCAATGAAGTGCTTCTCGTCCATGCCGTGCGGGACTGTAACCATCACCGAGCGGGCGCCCGTCAAGCTCGATCCCTCGGCGCTCACGCACACGCTGGGCACGTGCTTGCCTTCTTTGCCCGCGCCGTCAGCTCCGGGAGCCTCTGCCGTGCGCACCGGCCCATGCTTGGCCTCAATGGCGTTGCATTCCGCGGCTTGTGCTGCTAGTCTCGCCTTGCGCGAAGCCACCTTTTGGAGCATCGATGTACTCAATTAGCAGATGAGCAAGAACAATGACGACGACTGAGTTGTTACGTAACAATAATGTTCATTCACAAACCAACGGCACTAAAAGTGAAGCCCGCAAAATACACGCGTACTTCGAGACACTCCGAACCGCCACTGGCGATGCGTGCATCAAAAGGAAAAGAAAAGAAATAAGAAATAGATGGCAAGGAAGGTAAGGCAGCGAGGGCAAAACATGCGCCCATCCATATCCACCCACACAACCCCATATTCACGCACACACACATGAATGCACCCACCGTTTCGTGCTCGAAGTCGCTGCGGTGGTGGCGGTTGGGGAGTTGCTCCGAATCACTGCCCCAGGTGCGATTCACCATGCGGCCCCGGGCCACTCCAGGCCGCGACAGCACCAGCTTGGCCCACGCCACCACCTTTTCAAAACAAGCGAGAGAAGATGGACCAAGGGAGCACACGTGTATTAAAAAATAAAATAAAAAGCATCGAGAGAAAAGGCGTGTGGGTGCACCACGACCACTGAAACTGACCAAGCGGAACAAAAAGACTCCTTGTTTAAATTACTAGTAAGAATTGTGTGCGTGAAATTTAACAGTAAATAGTAAACAAGGCTGCTACTGCTGCTGCTGCTGTCGTTGCTCTTCCTATTATATCTGCTTACGTGGGTGTAAGTGGAAGCTTCGAGGAAGGTTTCGCTGCTGCCGTAGAGGCGACCCAGCACCAAGTTGCCAAGCCTGTTTGACACGGGCCGCACATGTAAACACGCATGGTACGCAGACAAGAGAGGAGGGGCGCAGTTGTTATCTAAAAACATATGCATACATCAAAAATGCATCACAGAAACCCGTTCAGGGGTATAAAAGTGCGCATTTCTTCTCTTCTTCATGAAACCACTGCAAGAGTGCGCGAATCAGCTTCATAGGTTCTTCTTCCTCTTCTTCTTCTTACCAGGGCCAAATGCACATGTCAGCAATCGAGTAGGTGACCCCGAGGATGTAAGGGCCCCCCGCAGTGGGGCTAGGGTTCGGGTCCTTGGCGCCGAGGTGGCGGTCCAGCACGTCCAAAAGGCGCTTGGTCTCCTGTGGGGGGGAACAAAAAAAGGGATGAGAGAGGAGTGGGTAAAATGGCCTGATTGAACGGGGGAGAAGTATCGCAACGATGGATGCACGGTGTTGAACACGCAATCGAACATGCATGCTGTCATCATCCTTTTCAGGAGGAGTTTTCCTCACCATGGTGAAGCGATCGATGGCGTACTCGATTTTGGTTGGTGCATAGTTGTAGAAATGCCCGAAGCCTCCTCCAATCACTGCGCCGCTCCCCATTTGCCACATGACCTACAACAGAATCCAACGAGGAGGCGTACAGAAGATCCGAATTGGAAAGGAATGGTGAAAGCAAGAGAGGCAGACGGAGACAGACAAGAGAATGAGAAAGAGAGAGGGAGATTCGTCAATAGAAAAAAGTCAAAGAGAAGAGAAAGGCGCATTCCATTCGTTGAGCATGATCAATGAAAGCGAGAAATTTACTAGCTACCCAGTTCATGCACTCGGCTTTCAAGCGGGCGTCTGCCGGCATCAGCAGGTTCTGTGGGTCGTAGTGGTCGCAGAGGTACACCAAAATCGAGGCTGACTCGAACACCCGCACGGGGGGGTCATAAGCTGCGCCGTTGCCGCCGAAATCCAACATGCTGGTATGGTAAATGCAGAAGGAAATATTTAAGACAATCAAGAAGCGCGGCTGTGCGTGCGCCCACACAGTACCAGAAGCGCGTAGCTAAATACACGTGCAACAGTAGAAATTTCAACTGCACATCCTTCCTCCCTCCCCCTTTGCAACGAAATCTGGCGCACTCATGCACTTGCCATGGAATCTTGCTGTTCGGGTTGGCGCCTACGAACCCACTGCCGAACTGCGAACGAGCAAACGAAAACATGAATGAAAAACGGGCCACAAAGAATACAGATATGTGATGAACAAACACGTAAAATTAACACCAATCGAAACAATCGATCGACTTCACGGGTTCTATCTTGCACATACTTCATCTCAAACCTCCTGAACATCAAAATAACTGCACATCGACACTACAGCTCACATAAACACTGACGTAGAGAACAAAAGAATACGCCCCCCTCAAACACACCTGTGCGCCGTCAATCTTGGTCAGCCAAGCGTCGTATTCAAAGTTGGGGTAAACTTCAGCCAGCTCTTCCAGGCAGATCGTCACCTTGACTCCATTTGGGGTCCCCAACGAGTACAGCTGCAAGGGGTGCTGCCCGCGAGGAAGTTCAGCTTTCTTCTGTGGGCCTGCGGTGGGCTTGTTGATGTGCGCCCATGGGCCAGTGGCTGGCTTAGCCCTGAACATTCAGCGTTTAAGGCATTTAGATGAAGTTAGTGGGCGCCCAGAGTGCATTCAAGTGCTCAGGGTTCTGCCAAAGATATAGCATTTGTCGAGATCTTGAAATCCTGCTTGTTCTTTAAGCTCTTACTGCCAAACTTTGGGAGGCTTGTACTCGCTGAACTTCTTGTACAAGAGTGCAGAAGCAGCTGCACCAGCGCCGAAAGCAATTACGCCAGTTGTTAGGGTTTTGGAGTCGACCGATGACATGATATTGCCGTGCTTGGTCGTTGTGAGCTATTCGTTGTTTTGGGTGGGTGATGGGGAATGGGGAAGAAGAAAGAAGGAAGAAGAACGAAGACGGCGAGACGCGAGAGAAGCGAGACGAGGTGACGTGGTGTTGGAGAACACAACGATAAAATAGGGACGAAAGATACCCCAAGACCCCACAAATACTGGTAGATTTGTACCCTACCGAGCCAGCCAACACGTACCCCCGCAGTACACATACCTCACTAACACTCAACCACAACTTCATTTCTTTCCTGTTTCGGAGCCCTTTCTGCCTGCCCTTCGCCGCTTTCGGGACAATCTCAGCGCCCTTGCGAAACAGGCGCTAAGCTTAGCTCAGTCTGCGCTCATACTACACCTGAGGAGCTTGGTGAGTTAAAACTGGCTCCAATAGTGCCTGTTGCGAACCAGAGCACTTATGGTTGCCTCCGCCGTCGTGGAAATTCTGGAAGTCTAGAGCTAGAGTGCACACTCCGATTATACCTTACGTGTGGGCATAACCCATCGTTATTTCCCAACAGAGGCAGCCGCTAGTGGTTCAGCCCCGTAAGTGGTGTTTGTTTGGATTGGCGAAATGAGCTCTTCTGAAGATGAAGAGGAGAACCAAGTTGGCTTCAAGGTTTGAAATACAGTCGTAGGGCCTGCTGTGCGAGTCGCAACACTGTCCGCATTACATGCGATTGAGTGAGGACGTAAACCTAGAGCTCGCACACGTATAGGACGGGGTTTTTGTTTGCTTGGTGGCGTATACATATTTTGACGGTCACCGTGTATTGTATTTTTGCTCGTCCCTTTTGCCTCATGTATAGCCAACCGTTCAAACTTCCTGGGGCGCTCTTGCCCCTGCTGCTGCCGAGCCCGCCACAGCACTTTCAGATAATGGAAACGGGTCAGGCGAAAACGCCATCGAAGATAGCAATCCTGGAATAGAAAACGGGTCGGCTGATTCAGTCCCGGCAGCTGAAGTCGTCAGTAATGGAGCAGTAGAAGAGAAAGTAACGGATAGTAGCCACAGAGAAGGAGCCGCTGACTCCTCGACGCCCGCTCAGCCGAGCATGGATGCCCCGGCTCCAGCAGCAGTTCCATCAGCCCCGATAGTCCAAGAAAGTGAGCCTGCAGCAGCAGCTCCTGTAGAAGTGAAGCCGTTTCTCCGCGGCACTTTCTTCCGTGACGTGGCTTCGAACAGTTTAGGTGCGTTGTTGCGTGCAGGAGAGAAAGAGGCGCCTCTGCGTCTGTAGCTCCAGACCTCCAGACCCTTGGTATCTACTTAAGACAAGGAATTGAAGTCTCTTGAAGCCAAAGAGAGGCATTAAATACGAAAGCTTTGACATTTTCTGGCCTTCAAACGCATAACTGTAACAATCTTCTTGTCTCTCTTTCCCTCTTTTCCTCTTCCTCGTTACGACGCACACTCCACAGCCATCAAGGGGCGTTGGGCGTTTAGCAAGGGCGACTACGACACGGGCGACCCGAAGAAGGTGTCCCCCTTTGAGTTCAATTACTTGGGCGAAAACGGGGCCTCGGACGCGGCCAGTGGGGGCTGCTGCCCGCCGGGCGGCCCGTACAAGGGATACATCATGCTCAAAGTGGAAGGGCGGCCCAGCATGCGGGTGGCCGAAAACGGCATGGTCTTTACCTTCACCGCCCCCCTCTCCGGAGACGGAGGAGGAGCTGCCACTAGCGACGGCGCTGGCGGCGGAGCTAGCACGCAGCGGAGTCAAGCCCGGGGCACCGGCCACAACAAGTTTGGGCAGTTTGAACTGGTGGGGGAAGCGTGGGCCGCGAGCCCCGAGTCGGGCGGCCTGTTTGAAGTGGAGCTATACAAGAGCTACACCGGCCCACCGCTAGACCCGGCCACCATTCCCAAAAAGAAAGACAAAAGTGGTGAGCGTTTTGAAATTGAATGCTCCATTAAAGCGTGGTTGTAGAACGGAAGTACTTGTAGGTGTTGGGAGTGTTTTTAGGAGGGCGTAGTAACCCCTCAAGTAATTTTCACTTGCCCTTGGTCGCTCCCTGTAGTTGTCACCTTTGTTTGCCCTTTTGCTCGGCACAGAAATAAACCGCGGTGGCGCTCACGGCAGCCTCAAGCGCCCGCGCGAAGTCGTGAGCGCACCCGCGGTACCACCCGCAACGGTTGTACCCCAAGCCAGTGCACCCCGAGGAGGAGTTCGGGCCTCCGCTGCCCTGGCCGCCGTGGCCGTTGCGTCGGTGCCCGCTCCACTATCGTCTCTGCCGCCAGCAGCAGCAGCAGCAGCAGCGGTCACGAGTACAGGCGCGGCGGTGCCGCCGCAGCCGGACTCGGAAGTGCCCTGCATGCGGGGCGAAATGGCGCTGGATGCAGCCACCGGCACCACCACCATTAAAGGCAAGTGGGCGATCCGCGCCGCCGACTTCGCTGATCCCAAAGCCACCTCCAACTTCGAGTACACTTTGGCGGCAGCAGCCGACGCCTATTCGTCCAACACTCCAGTGAACGACGCCGGCAGTGGCAGTGGGGGTGGCCCCATCAGCGGCCTGTACAGTGGTTGGTTCGCGATGAAAATGCTGGGGCGGTCCAGCCGCAAGGTGCCCGAAGACAATTTGCAGCTCCAGTTTACGCCACGGCCGCTGCCTGCCGCGGACGCGTTCGATTTGCGAGCGACAGGCTCCAACAGCTTTGGCAGTTTCGTCATGCACGGAAGCGCAGTGCGCAGTAGCAGCAGCTCCTCTGGGTACGCGGTGGAAATTTTCCGCAACTACACGGCCTACAACGAAGCTCCCGCGCTCATGCCCAAAACGGCGCGCGGGTGGGCGGTGGCAGCGGAGCCTTCGCTGGCCACCACTCCGAGCAGTTCGTCCATGGGAGCGCCCCCCCCTCAGCGGCCGCTCCAGCGGCAGGCGTCGGCGGCGGCCGAGAAAGAACCCCGCGGGGGCCCACCGCCACCCGCACCCTCGAGCACCTCCACTCCGAAACTCCCGAAAGCGCTGCAGACCCCCAAGTACTTTGCCAACGCGGTGGCGAGCTTGGGGGACAGCGGCCGAAAACGAAAAGCCCCCAACAAGCTCAGTGCCGAGCACGAGCTGCAGAGGCAGCAGCAATACGAACAGCAGCAGCACGGAGGAGTCGGAGGTGGAAGCGTGGGGCTGGAGGCAGCGGTCAAAACGAAGCTCGAGAAATTGCTCCAGCACCTCAAGGGCAAATCCGACGCGGTTTACTTCTTAGAGCCGGTAATTAATGCGTCTTAGTTGAAGTTTAATGTAATCGAGCCGTTTTTGAGGAGGACACTGCGGAAATCTATCGAGGAGGCATCGTTTAGCACTTGCCTATTCCTTTTTCTATTTTTTTCCCCTTTCTTTTTTGGGGGTTTCTTGACGTCTTCTTGGGTTTCTTGACGCCTTCTTTTCCACTCTTACCAGGTGGACCCCATCAAATTGGGCATTCCGTCGTACCCGGACATCATCAAACACCCCATGGACCTCGGCACTTGTGGTCGGAACTTGGAGAGCAACGCCGTGTACAGGTTCGTGAACCTGGCTGCTAAAATATTTTACCCCTTCCCCCCCCCCCCCACACACATGTGTGCTAGTACTAGGTGTGTTACTGATTTGTGCGTCCTAGAATTGAACGAGTAATAATCGACCTCGTGTGTGAGATGCCACGTATCAATGATGTTTCCGTGCTGAAATATGATTGCTGCGACCCTGATCTATCTCAACGCATCTTTCGTTTCATTTTGACCAGCTGCCCCGAAGACTTTGCTGCGGACGTGCGGCTGATCTTTGCCAATTCAAAGCGCTTCAACCACTTGGACGGCCACCCTCCGTCGCCCGTCTTGAAAGCCACCCACCGTCTCTCGGACGCGTTCGAAAACAAGTGGGCGGACTTCGAAACCTGGCTCCGCGCCCGCCAAGAGGCTGCTTTAACCGCCGCCGCCTCGGCAGGAGGTTACGCGACTCAACAGCAGGCGTCTGCCAAGGGTGGGAAATCCGCTGCTGGCGCTCCGAAAGGGGCCCGAGGCCGCCCCAGCAGCAATAGCACCAATCACAGCAGTGGCAATGGCAGCACTGCAGCCGCTGGAGGAGGAGGAGCGGCTAAAACCCCCCGTGCGAGCGGCGGTGGGCGCAAGAAAAGCAATAATGACGGCGACGACGACATCAGAGCAATGCACCAGCGAATGCTGGAAATGCAGCAAGAAATGCTGGCACTGCAGCGTGCCGCTACTACGCGGACCATTCAAGACCAGCTGCTTGCGCACAACGCCGCGCTGCAGCAACAGCAGCCGCCACCGGGAAAGCGCAGGGGGGGCAAAAACGCCGCCCCACCGGTGCCGTCGCTATCACTTGCGGACATGCTGCCAGACGAAGCCTCCCAGGGCATCCTTGACACGGTGCCGTTAACGTATGAAGAAAAAGAAGAGCTGACCAAGGCCATTGAAGCGTTACCCCCCCACAAGCTGACGCGGGTGATTGAAATCGTGCAAGAGCAAATGCAATTGTCGGGTTTCCAAGACGCCGACGCCGAAGTCGAGCTCGAGCTGGACGCGTTGCCGATCCCTACCCTGCGCGCGCTGCAGCGCTACGTGAAGGAGTGCGCGCCCAAGCCCAAAAAAGTGCCGCCCCCCAAGGAGCCCAAGCCCAAACCCCCCAAAAAAGCCAAAGCCGTGCCGGTGCCCGTGGGCGTGCCGCCGGCGAGTGTGTCGTCGTCCTCCGCAGGAGCTGCCGCTTACGGTGCGTCCTCGTCGCCGCCTCCTGCGAAACGGTCAAAAGTGGAAGCACCGCCACCAGCTGCGGCGGCTGCTGCTGCCGTTACTTCGACCTGCGCAGCTTTCGGCGGTGGTTACGGCAACGGCAACGACACGTCGGATTCGGAAGACGAGCAAAGTGACGCGGCACCGGCGTTTCAGCCGGCGCCTGCGGTGAGCAGTCAACCAGCTGCTGCTGCTCCTGCGGTGCCGCCCGCAGCTGCCTCCGTGCCTGCTCCTGCGGCAGTGGCCAACCCAGCGATGATGGCACGGCGCTTGGCTGGGTTGGACGACAGTGACGACGACGATGACGATGAGTTTGGCAGCACTAATAGCAGCAGCAGCAGCAGCAGCAGTGTACCTCCTCCTGCCCCTTTGGCCTCCACCGCAGCTGCTGCCGTGCTGGAGGCACCCCCAACGCTCAGCGCGGGAGAACTGAAAGTCGCAAACGTGTCAGCTTGGACCAGTGGGTGGGGCGCTCCAACCGCTGATTCGTCGTCTTCTGCCGCGGCGGCCAACGACGGTGGCGGCGCCGCGAGCCCTGGTTCCAGCATTGCCCGGGCGCGGTCGGACTCCAGCGACGAGACGGGGGGGTGGTCGCAGCTCCAGTCCGACATTGCGGCGTCCCGGCAGCGGGACGAGCAACGCGAAGCGGAAGTGCGCCGGAAGCAAGCGGCGCTGGCGGCCCAGCAAGAAGAAGCTTTGGCGGCCGCGCACCGGGCCCGCGAGCAGAAGCGGGCCGCGGAAGCCGCCGCGCGCCAGCAAGAAGCGGCGGACAGCGTGGAAAAAGCCCGGCTGCAGGCGGAACGGGCTGCCGCGGCCGGCGGGGGCACGCAAACGGTGAACCTGGACGCCGCGGCGGCACGCGATGACGTTGCGGATTTCATGGCCAGCTTTTCCTAGAAAAAAACAAACTTGAGTGTGGTGCTACTCGGAGCAACGTCGTCGCTGCGCTCTGGGATTTCAAAACGCACTTTATTCAGAACAAATTGGCAGCCGAAGCAATTTCAACGGCTTCGAATGAATGGAGTCTCGATGTCCACGTACGAGAGAACTCTTTGGGAGTCGAAGGTATTTAAAGCACGCATGCAAAGCGAGCTGAGAGAAGAGAAGCAACACAAAAACAAAAAAAAAGGATTACGGTGCTATTATAAACAACGACCAACGGCCACTGCAATTGCGTAATTGCGCTGCCCTTACTTCACTTACTTCTGTATCAGGCCCTGCGTGGTTGTGGGCCCTGACGTGCAATTTATAATGCTAGTTACAGTTTCCCGTTTCCCGCTAGTTTACAGTTTACAGAGTAAATAAACAGAAGTAGAAGTTAAAACACATATCGTTCGGCATTCGAAGCCGTGTTATTACGCAGAAGCGTGCTTCATGCAATTACGTAGGGTATTTGAAAAGGATCTTATGTATTATGTATGCCGAAATGGCCACCCACGACCCACGACCCACCCCACCCGCCGAAATCGAAGTGAAAATATATCTTGAGGCCGGAATTGGGCTTCTTGGAACAACGTCGATGTGCCCGTTGACTTCTTAAATTACAAATGTCCGATGTTCCTGGCTACCCGGCCAAGGCGATTGCCCGTGTACCCCTCTGTCTATCTACCACCTACCTTGTTTTATCTCTTTTTATCTCTACTTCTTCTCTGCCTCATATTCCCATAACGCACACCTCATTTCGCCATCACATCCAATGTTTACAGATATATATACCATTAATGATGTAGGTATAATATATATTAATGATACACTAACACCTGTTTCTGCCCACGGAACTTGCATCTCATTGACATTTTCGTTTGTGTGCATATTCATCCCCGTTCGATTTCGGTCGTTTCAGTCCGCAGTCCGCCATCAGGTTTCATTTTTGACACAGGCAGAAGAAGGAGTTAGACTTAGAGGGCCAATAGGCCGAAGTACAAAAACAATGCGATGCTATTTCTACTAGAAGTGGAGCTAATCTAATTGGAGGTGCTCAGTGCTCATACTCAAGAAACAATAATTTTCAGTTTTCAGTAACTAAGTGGCTGCTTAACTCAAATTTTGTACAGATTCGACTTTTTAAACTCAGAATTATTTGTCATTTATCACCCTTAAATTTCTACACGCAGGTATCGCCTTATTTGGTTTATAATGGTATAAGATGATGCGGCGACGACTTCCTGCCACGAAGGCGTCCCTAAGCACAACTTTCGCTCATTTTGGACGTGTATCGGATCAGGTCTTCTTGCTCTTGCTGCTTCACTTCGAGCGCTATTTCATATGCCTGCAGACACAAGCACACAACAAGACGCTTCCTATTATGAATACTGAGTAATTGAATGCTCTGGTTCTGATTTCTTACTTTTGCGATGGAATCAGCGTGCTGCTGCAAGCCAGCACAATACGGCAAAAAACATTGCGCCGTGCCAATCAGCCGCTCACTCATCGCTCCCGCATCTGCAGATCCAAGACTAAGACCAAGTAGCCCCCAGTTGTAACACTGAGAAGCAATTATCTCGAGGCTTTCTTCATCAAATCCACTGGCCTGTAAGCGTTTGACAATGAATCACAATATGCCAACATGACCAACACAAGGGGGGGGTGGAGGTGAAGCGGTGAAGCTACTATAGGAAGCAGCACACCATGCAGCAAATTCAGGTGCATATTGAACTAGACACAGCCATTTAAACATGAACTGCCTTACTTCACGAGCTTGCGCGGCGTCATTAAGAAGGTGCAAAATGTTGCGTGCGACCTCAAGACATGCATCAGTAGTCGGTGATGCATGAAAAAGGTCACAGTAGAGGCGAGAAAGTGTCTCTTTCTCAGAACTGCAACCGTCTTCAGCCATGAAATTTCCGTCTTTCTCACGGATTCCACTACCGCCGAGGCCGCGGCCTTGTGCTTCCATTTGGCTGATAGCAATACTTAGCAAGCGGTGAGCAACGGCATTGTGATTGCGATGTTTGGCTGCGGAGGCCGCCGCAGAAAGTTTGTCAGCTGGCACCAACGCGAGCTCCGTTTGACATTCATCGAGGAGCGATAAAAGTGCCTTCTCTTCGGTGACTGCTGTAGTAACAGTTTCCTTCGTATCCACTGCTTTGCGCAGATAGCCCTGTAGCCCAGCCATGAGCCGAAGCACCGAAAGTGAGACTTGCATGCCTTTTAAGGCCATCATCAACTCAGCACGATTCTGAACTGTGGAGCAACCGCCATCACGAGGACGAGCATTTGTTGAACCTTCGACTATGTCCATGGATGTGCCCGAGGTACTCTCGATATTTGCGGTTCCAGTGCCTGAGACATCTTTTTCTGCTGCTGCCTTCGCGACTAGAGCAGCTGTCTCCTGTGCAGTGCAGATCCAGCCGAGAGCCTTCTCGACGAGTGCACGCGTGGCAGGCGCTGAATGCTGATGTCCATTTGAAGCATCTCCGCTACTCTTCCCGATTGATACATTTGAGGTCTCAAAGGCAGTACCAAAAAGTATGCGGTCTAGAAGATCGGTTGCTGCCAAAAAGAGCATACCAACACGGTTTACGGAGTCTTGGTGCCGTTCCAATTCAAAGGTTTCATGTTCACCGAGACTGCTTTGACTGCGTTCTCCTGCAAGCTGTAATTCGTGTGCGATCAAAAACAGCTCCGTCGTGAACGGCAGCTTGGCATTTCTGGCACTAGTGCCGCTGCTGCCAGATTCCATGCATGCGCTTTTATTGTGTTCCTCGAGAATTTCAATGCCACCATCATCAAAGCAGCTATGTAAGCCACGTCCGCGGAGAGCCTGTGCGACATTCCAGCTCGCGATGCTGAGTGCTCGTGCCTCAGATGAGGTCCCCAATGGACCTGCGATTTCCTGAATAGTAGTAGATGCTTTTGATTCCTTAGTGCCTACATTGGCGATGCGTGCAGTTCCTAGTATCTTTTCATCTGTAATGCCAGAATTATGACCTGCCTGAAGGAGCAGGAAACGGGCTCCTCTGATGACTTCGGGCACAGCATCAAGTACGGCACTAGGAGAAAGAAGCCCGTGTGGATGGCCATCGAGGCCATCTTCACTGGAAAATGCAGTCGGTCTAAACGCAGCCGCGAGAGGTAGCGCTGTGGTTGTGCCCTCATGTACTTTGGGACGAGGAGCTATGAGGGTACACGCGCGAAGCAAGAACGCTGTAAACGATGGTACTTCATCATTTTTGCTATCAAAGTCGACTGAGATTTTACTGAGCATCTCCGTGGGAAGTTTCGCATCTACACTTGCTTGATAGGCGCGCAAAAATGATGTGATAATTCGAAGCTCAAGCTCATCTAGCGCAGCAGCGCTAGATAACGATGTCGCTAAATTACCAAAATGAGCATCAGGGTAGCTTTCGTTACGGTGGTAGTCCTTTGCTGGAGAGGCATCTCGGGCAGACTGTACAGCGGCAACGCCTTGCTCGAGCGTATCCAAAAATGATCCATGTTGGTGTCGAAAGCGCGGCATACTGTCTCCATTAATCTTCAACATCGCATAAGCTTCGAGCTGCTGCAGAGCGGCAACACCCTTATCTACTGGGTTGTTACTTTTGCATGCGCATTGTATCTGCAGCACTCACGCAAACGGAATATCGTACAAAGCTACATGTAATGGTTAAAAATAATCGAATCATCTTTCTTTGGTAACAAATAATGAAAATCACGAGTAGAGAGAATAATCCAAAGTTAAAACCTGAAGCACAAAAGCATCTGCCGATGGACATAGAGTCATAGCCTGATCCGCTGAGCGAGCCGCGTCAGAAAGTCGGCCAAGCCCCAGTAGCGCTTGTGTTCGCAGTACGAGCAGTTGACTTCGCCGAGTCTTTTGTTGATCACAGCCAAGGCTGCCAAGGTCACTGCTCAGGCCGCTAGGTGCTTCAAGTGCTGCGAGGAACCGATCCGAAATGGCCACCGCGATGCTCCAGTCGCAAGAAGCATGGGCAGCATTTAGTGCCTGGGCCAAGACCGCTTCCACCTGAGTATAGACAGTACATAACTGTAAAAAACAGAAAAAAAGTAAAAACAAGGACATCAGATAACATAGTAGAAACACACTTGATTCCAGTGTTGCGAGCTTAGCAAGCGTTGCCGCTGTATATGTTGTCCTGTGAGCTCATCGCAAAGTTCTAGGCCAAGTCGTGTCAGAGGATTTCCAACGGTTGACTGGATGCTTGTGTCTGCCGGCACACGTGCTTCCGGCGGACTAGAAGGGCAGACACCCTGCGCAAAGAGACCCGTCAACAGCTGTATTTTAACTTCGAGATGGCGCACGTCATCAGACCATGCATCTTGGAGCTTCTTGTAGTGCTGCAGTGTAGGCTGGTCAAACCGTGTAGCAATACTTGCACGCCGAAGCCATCCAAGTACGCGCTCATGCTCAGATTTATCCCCTACGCCAATACCAACGCTGGCAGAATTGGTGAACAATGTGCCATCTTTGGGTCTTTGTGCACCAGTAGTGCGTTCACGATCTATAACTCCTCTTATGAGATCGTCGATGCACTGGTGCAACTCAACATGCCGGCCAATCTATGGTACATTTACAACAATCAGGAATATCGAGTTAACGTATACTGATCGGGCATTTCGCTTTGAACTCTTTGGGCAAGTGGCTACTACTAATGAGGATATAAATGCGAAGAACTCGACAGGTGTTAGAGAGGTTGAAGTGGGACAGAAAGTATGAAAAGAGTTGGACAATCAGACAATCTTTAAAAAAATAATCCAAAAGGAATATGAAAGACAATGGTGATGATAAAAGTGTTCCGATTGATAAACTCACCGCTAAAAGCACACCGAATCGTAGGTCTTGAGAGTCACGCCGGAGCTCAGGTGTAGTCACTTGATCGAGACAACGTAGAGCGTCATCATGTTGGCCACATAAGTGCAATGCGAGCGCGTGTTGAATCAAGCATTTCCCACGAAGTTCACTTGCGTCTCGTAACAAGGATTGTTTTTCTGCAGCACCATCGACACCATCGAGGAAGTGCAAGGCAGCACGATAACACACACTCGCAGCAGATGCCTTCGCTACACGATCTTCGGCACCATTTTCACGTTTTATGAGCACAGCCTGTCCATACTTAAAGGCCTGGATAGATGGTAGATATCAATCGATGCGTAAACTTTAAAACAATACTGTATCATTGATAAGTGCAGGAATCAGGAGGCATGCATTTGGCAATTATTCAAAATTGCCTGCGAGAACCTTAGTTGCCAACGATACGCCTGCCTGCGGAAGGCGAATTGTAAGCGCCGAAACGGTGTTACTGCTGAGGGTTGAAATTGCAGCGCTATGCTTTCCGGATTCGGCCAAAATTTCAGACTTGAGCAGTAGTGCATCGAGCACCAACATTTCACACTCATGCTTTTCCTACGCAAGTAAGATAAAAACGCCATAACAGCCGCTAAACCGCTAAAGTAAAGAGTGTATTTATCGTAAAATGAGTGACAAGTAATATGTATCTAATTCCGCGTGATACCTTCTCAGAAAATGATGCAACACCAAGTTCGGACTGCTCTGCCGCCACCCAGAGTTTCTCAATGTACTCGACGACACGAAGCGCACTGCTTTGCATGTCGGGCGCGCGCCGCAACTCAAGGGAAGATTTAGCTGAGGTCCGAAGCGCCACCAATAGTGATTGCGTGGTTTCAATTTTGGATCCATCACTGCGCTGATTAATCAAATTTGCAGCCGCAGCTCGTATGGCACTGAAGGCGTCTGTGGTACGCAGAAGATAAAGCAACGAGAATATCGTAAGCTGATTTTCGAATGAAAATACTTCAAACGAAGCTTGAGAAAATTTTGAAACTCTCACACTCACGTGATCCTTCTTGTTGAGCGAATCGAGGTGACCTCAGCATGTTGTGTAACTTCGTGCCATGTGCTGTCAAATCGACCGCCTCTGTTTTGGCGTCGAAGGAGCGTGCAAGTAGCTGTACTCCTGCATTGTGCAATTGTTCTTTAGCAACGCTCCTCCCGCGAATGATGCTATCAAGGAGAGCAGTGACCTGCTTCACTGTTTCGAAAAGAGAAGCTTCTGAAGAATCCATTTCTATAAAAGAAATATGGTGTTATCTTCGGTTGCAACTCGGGCGATTCTCAAACTCTAAAAGACGAGAGGAGAGGAGTAGAGCTCGTGTTACAATTTTTTGAATTTTTGGAACACATCGAACAGCTCTCTCTCTTTACTTAAGTACGGTACCCGACCGACAAGAAAACAGCAAAATAACGATCAAGAGAACCCCTCGTATACAGGGAGGTTCTGCAATTCCAGTACAGAGTACAGAAGAATAATAGAGTAGTGTACGCGTGAATTGAAATCGCATTGCGCATAATGAAGGCCGTCCAAGGAGGGGTATGCAGATACGCCGCAGCAGCAGTTGCTTGCTGTTTAAGTAGCAGACCGGCGTTACTTAAGGAAGTGCGTAATTATTTACAGCGCATCGAAAGTTCCAAAGCTTAACAAGGGCAGTGCGTAATTATTTACAGCGCATCGAAAGTTCCAAAGCTTAAAGAGGGCGAAAGTTTATACAAGTTCCGCGGGAAAAGATGAATGCGTTCTAGTATGCGATGCGCGATCGAAAAAAATCCTTCTTGTATAAGTCGCTTTGGATTCTCTGTCTGTCTGTCTGTTACACTTCTAATTTCGGCCCCTCGGGGCCTGTGTCAAAAATTAAACCAAGCCAGGATTCCAGTCCGATCCGAGGGACTCAACTGATGCCACGCCAACTAGACGACATCCTGATCTGCTGCTTAATTTGAGGTCAACGAGCTAGAGGCTCGTTGGGCCCATAGAAGAGGACTAGCGCGTGTGTGGCTGTGACTAAACGGCCTCGTGGCCTTGTATTCATGTCGTTATCACTTATCACAGAACCCAGCAGCGACCGGCTGAGTACTAAGCACTTAGGTAATCTTAAACCCATAGTCCTAAATAAATTATAGGGAGTCCATAAAACGAATTCTTGACTATGGCGCGCTCTCTTTTAGATAGGAAAAAGTGAATGAAGCGAGGGGCAATGGCAACCTAAATCAAGTCATCAAGTCTCATACTTTCAATTGAGATAAAAAAACACTTCCGACTTATAAAAAGTGGTTTTGGAGTCAGAACCATTCAGCCTTAATGTATCGCGTGCGCATACGCTTTTATTAACATCTTTCGCTTCTGCGCCATTTGGGCGATGCGTATAGTTCCAAATGCTGAAGCCCGAAAAATGCGCACCATGCACTGTGTACAGTTCGTCGTAGATGTTACCATTTTACAGAGATGCCTCCTCTTCAAATTACTGATAACACTTCAGGCAGGGTACTTCGAAAAACATGTGATTAGTGATGACACCAAATGAAAGCGCCACTACTCACATTTCATACAAGTAGCAACCGAATTCGGTTCATCAAAAACAACTCCAATACTTATTTTGAAAAGGATTATTCCAAATATCATTCGAATCCCTGTTGATTCGTAATGGCCTGCTCCATCTGTGAGGTTTCCAAGGCTCGCGCAAAAGAAAAAAGCCGTGGATCCAGCATGCAGTCCATATATTTGTAAAGAAGCCTTTAGAGAATGCAAAATCTTCGAAGTTAGTGCCTTCGAGGTAGGGCAATCTTTCGTGCTCCAAAAACTCGTAAGTTGTCGTAGCTGTCGCCAACAAACCGGTGTGAATTACAAGAAGAGTACCACTTGAAAATATCAAAAAGTCCATATATAAGACGACCAAAAACACCGGAACTATTTTTATTGACGAGTGGTCACCTGACCAAGAAAACTGAGTTTTTGCAATCGACGCAGCCTGCAAAAATTGCAAAAGTGACCCCAAAAGCCACCACCAAAATAAAGTGTGGTTGCGCTCTCCTATCGCTGTCTGTAAGACGTCGCACGAATGATCGAATTTTGAAACGTATTTTTTCTTCATACCACAATATGCCGTCCGCATTGGTGGCCAATTTTTCCATTCGTATTCTGCCGCCGCGCTTGCATCAGCATAGCCATTTTCTTCGTCCAGGCGAGCTCCTCTTCCATTTGAAATCTTTGCACGACCTAATTCAGGATTGTAGCCCACTGGTGGATCAACGTAACCAGGATCAGAGTCGTGCAGAAAATGGTAAAGAGTGCAATTTATCATTACAAGTGAAGCTAAACGGCAGCTATTGCCTATAGTCCAGGATAAAGGCATCGGCGACAAGATCATCAAGAGAAACGTGACGAGTGTTGGTAAGTAGTAACTTTTGATAGCCCAGTCAGTAGTTCTGAAGCATAATATTGTAACTGGTCGAAGCACATTTTTCTGCTCATGGCGTTTGGCTCTTCCAATAAGCGATATGTTCTGGTCACCATCATCTTCATGGTGACCTTCTTTTATCTTATAGCCAAACGTAAACCAAGATAGGCTCCGAAGGAGATTATTTCTTGAGGAAACTGCAACCATTCAGGGTTATGCTAATTAATAGGTATAATGATTTTCAGAGAAGCGGAGTCATTGTCTGTAGCCTAGCTAGAGCTGTACTCCCGATATGCCGGCATTGATTGTTGAGCTCTTGAGCTCTGCTTCTTTGTTACTTCGTTGCCGAATTGCCGACCTCAAAAAAATTAGCTCCAGGTTACAGGGTGGGGTAAATTTTACAACTTATTGGACCATGACCATGTGCAGTGTGCAGTGTGTGTAAAGCTTAGTGACTGGTACAGGAATAGGAACAGAGGATTGCGCGATGATGGGGCCGTGGACCTACTTCGCAAAGGCCTTATTCGCGCCCAGCTCGCATCCTTCCGGTTCTTACAACTAAACTTCGCGTTAGTAAAGCATTGGCTTTTGTTTCATTCGCCATTCGCGTACTTAGTAATAATATGTGGGCAGCCCATCTAGAAAACCGGCATTCCTAGAGACAAACAGTTTTCGAGATAATCGACTTTTAGTGTACACTGTCCGAACTGGGTATGGCCCAACCACCACAAGATGCCGCAGAACTATTGATCTGAGCGTTTCTGTTGTAGCTTTATTAAGCGAACAGCGACGCTAGCGTATCTGCGAGGCACCGGCGGTCTAGTACGACGAAGCTGTGCATGACCACGTTGTCGTCGCGGCCCGCGCCAACCTGTCGAAGTCCGACAACGAGGCGGCCTCGGCGGCGCTCTCAGAGCGCAGTTGCGTGTAATTCCTCGCCATTTCAATGGATTTTGGCTCTGAAAAGCAGTATTGACGGAGCTCGGCGTGGGCTACAACGTGTGCAAGCTAGAGCCAAAATCCAAATCTCACCAATTTGCCGGTTTTCTAGATGGGTTGCCCAAATATTGTTGCCGTTACCTATATTTGGATATGGATATGGCTAATATCGAGCTTAGGTCGTCAGATGTCTGAACCCAGAATTATCACAATTGAGAGTACTGGACTCGATATGGTTACTCAACTATATATCTACGTCGGCTTCTACGCACACGCCGGCGCTGATGCAGACAAGTAAGTGTGAATGTGTGAATGAGCTACGGCTATGGCGCATGGCGCATGGCGCAGTTGTGCATGTGCATTGCACGGCCCGCGGAGCTGCACAAACACAACCACGACGAGACGTTCTGTGTTTTACGGAGGGATATAACCCATATAAGTACAACTATATGGGCGATAACTATTTCTGCTTTTGCTATCCGCTATTTTTGCGCTGTACGTAATTAGCACTTTGCTCAATCACAATCACAGCACTCCATCGAAATAAAACTAAAACCAATTTAAGAACCCGATTTCGATGTCGATTTAAACCAGATTTCACACGCGCAGTCCCATTCCTTAATGTCCTTCTCTCGTTTGCCTTCTTTCAATTCCGTTGTTTTCTTGCTCTCAAGTTCCAGCTTTTCCATTGTCCTCTCTAGCACATTTCGCCCTGGCTTCCGCTCTCCCCGCTCCTCCGCTCCTGCTTCCACATGCACCTGTAACAAAGCTGGGCAGCAAATGTCACAGGAAGCTTGCCTCGCCTAGTTGTGTCTGTCTGCCTGGAGTTCTGTTCTCTTTTTCTTTCTTTTTTTCTGTCTGTCTGAAATGCATCCTTCGCGCGCCTATCCATGTCCTGAGCTCCCTCAAAGCGAAATGAACAATGCTGGCAAAAACATCTGTCGAAAAATCTGTCTCCTCGCCAATAAATCCTTCGCTACTTAATTGTAGAAGTACAAAGTGATCCTAGAACCGCTTAAGCTGTTCTGCCTGTGTAATTGCCATAGATAGATAAATAGATAGATACCGTACGTAGAGTTAGAGAGAAAGAGAGTGAAGAGAGGGAGAGGCAAGAGAGAAATTGAGAATCACTACATGCAACGGAACGAACCTGGGAATCGATGAGCATATCCTGACCAATGAAAATGCCTAAACAGCGCGTGAAGAAAGAATACTTGTATTTTTTGTTTTGTTTTTGTTTTTTGTGGAGAGGAAAAGGAGGAATAAGTTCTGTGGTTGTTGATGATTCGTTGGAAGCAGCAGCACTGCTGAAGAGCGAGAAGAGCGAGAAGAGGAAGAAGAAGAAGGCGGCAAGGGAAGAAAGAAGAAGAAGAGGCGGCTATGCATTCGTTATTTGGTTTGTCATCGGCTTAGCGCCGCATCGAGGGCGGAGGTGCCATGCCAGGCGGTTGCGCAGGCTTCAGGTCTACGTACTTGCCTGTAACACACACACACACACTTACTTAGTGCACACGTCAACAACCACAGGTGTGGTCGAGTAATGCACATGGAAACATAGTCAGTGTGTAGCGAGCAGTGATGATGACAGTATGACAAAACAAATCGAATATGTTTTCTATTTCGTAAGAGTAGTTGGTGTGTGTGTGCGCGCGCATAAGCATGCCCAAATATAGCGACAAAATTTAAAAAGAAAAAAAAAACAGTACCGTCGATTTGGTGGGTACCCATGAGGGCAAAGCACGCGTCAAAGCCGGCGCGGTCCGCGTAGGTCACAAACCCAAACCCGCGGCTGTGGCCCGAGGCCCGGTCCACCATGACCTAGCGCAATGCAAGAAAAAGGGAAGAAGAAGAAGGAGAAGGTAAACGAAGAGAAGAAAAACACATTTACTATCTAGAACAAGCAGAACGGCAAGCAAACCAGAAAGCAGAAAATTCCCTAAAAGTTTTGAATCGCTCTTGAAGAACACAAGAAAATCTTGGCTTCAGGTAAAGAAAACACCTAAATAAATGCACGTAAACACGAGGAAAAAAAACCGGAGAAAACCAACACTTCTACTTAGCTAGCACACTATCTCAATCACTCACCTTGGAATCGACAATGGGGCCGAATTGCATGAAGTGTGCCGCGAAGGACCCATCGGTTGTGCGCGCGTCCAAACCCCCAACGAAAAACTTGTTGTCCGTGCTCGAGTCGTGCCGGCCGCCGCCTTTGCCACCGCCACCCCCGTAACCACCACCGCCGTAACCGCCGCCTCCGTAGCCGCCGGGAGCCGGCATGCCGGGGTAGCCGTAGCCCCCGCCACCAGGAGGCCCCCCACCGTAGCCCGGCGCGCCAGCTACCGGCGGCGGCGGCGGGTTGGTGAGCCGCATCGAGACGCCTTGGTCGTTGGCGAAGAAGCCGTGCGCGCGCCACGCGTTCATTTGCGGGGAACCTGCGGGCATGAGCGCACATTGGCAGCGGGTGATGATGCACATGAATCGCAGTGGAAGATGAGTGACGACTATCAGAAGAACATCAGTTGGCATTTCAAGTGTTTTTGGATGGTAGCTAAAGAATGGTCAACTCTCGCTACAAAAATAAATCTGCTACCACCGCCACCCTTTTGATCTACACGTCTTCGACACATACCGAAAGGGCCGTGGGCTTGGCCGTCGGTGCCCACGTACTCCCACTGCCGCCCGTCCGTGTCCTGGACCGCACCTTCGCCGAAAGCCTCGGCCATGGGCACCCAAGCACCCGCCAAAGTGGGGGACACCGCGGGCTGGTAGGGCGGGCGCTGCGGCGGGTAGCCACCGCCCTGTAGCCATTGTGGTTGGCAGATGTCGTTGTTGTTTCAAGAAGGGTAAATGAAAGAACGAACAAAAAAGAGAGGGAAAAAATGAGAAAGAGAGCAATGCGAAGAGGATTACGCAGCAGGTGGGGAAGGAAAATAGCTCACGTGAGGCATGTAGCCGCCACCGTAGCCGCCACC
>Ga0307931_1000470_pt1 | contig 25385 bp, 30 predicted proteins | sample OrgLakmetageno47_FD_201816 | JGI IMG/M metagenome (GOLD analysis project Ga0307931, IMG submission 201816) | Saline water microbial communities from Organic Lake, Antarctica - #47 | ecosystem: Environmental > Aquatic > Non-marine Saline and Alkaline > Saline | place: Antarctica: Organic Lake...
TGCGAACGCAAGAATTGCGGCGTTGAAACGAGCATGTTATGAGCTTTTAGGAATGATGCTTAGTTTGCCCCAGCTCATACCTTCGAAAATTGGCCACATTTTGGAGGTATCCGTCACCAAAAAGTTGCACTTTGCTCCACACACTTTTCATCACGCACAACTCTGCTCTCTTCGCAGAGGTTCGAGGTTCACGGGTATCTCCCAAGCTCGCAAGCAACAAGAAGTCAGTTTCACTCCTTAGTCTTCGAGAACGCCAGGTGAGGAAGCTTTAGAAGGGACTGAGCTAGGGATGTGCAATATTATCGCCTCACATGGTCTTCTAGACCAAAGTGATAACGTATTCAAAAATCACCCTCGCGCAAGCTAATATTTGCACTTTTTTTGTCCAGGTGCCCTTCACTAAGACGTCTGCAAACATGGCTGATAAGAATGTCGAGAAGCCTTCTGATCCTAGCAAGGAATTATGTGCTAATTGTTTTGCTGCTGACGGGAGTGCTAGTGCTCCTACGCTTTCGGCTTGCAGCCGATGTGGCCTTGTAGTGTACTGTAGCAGAGATTGCCAGCGGGCTCACTGGAAGAGCCACCACAAGCCTTACTGCGTCGCTAAGTCTGACCGATCAACTCAGCAGCAGCGAATGCTCGATTCTGGTAAAGACAATGCGCCTAGTCAAGACACTCTGGAAGAAGAGTGTGTCATTTGCCTGACCCCGCTAATCGAGGCCCCGGCTGCCACCCTGCAATGCTCTCACGTCTTTCACGCCGTGTGCGTAGCTGAGCTGCGTAAGTTCGGAATAAAACAAACGTGCCCCTTATGCCGCACTCCTCTGCCGCCGGGCCCAGAAAAGCTTAGCGAAGATGCTACCTGGCATTACATGTCGGTCAGTCGACTGGCATCGCGAAGTGAAGCATCTTGGTCTTCACTTTCGGATGAGGCAGCCCGTGACTTAAATGCAGCGATTGACGGTTGGCGGGCTGCAGCCAAAGAAGGATATGCCCAAGCACAGTGCAATTTGGGGTTTCTAGTTGAAAACGGCCGCGGCCTGGGACAGAACGATGAGGAGGCGGCATTGTGGTATAAGAAAGCAGCTGAACAAGGGCACGCTAGAGCGCAATGCAATTTAGGCTCCCTGTACAAAAACGGTCGCGGATTAGTGCAGAACGACGAGGAGGCTATGTTTTGGTACAGGAAGGCAGCTGATCAAGGTCTATCTGAAGCGCATTGCAACATAGGTTTTCTGTTCGAGTATGGTCGTGGCGTGGCACAAAGTGACGTAGAAGCAGCGCAGCGATACACAATTGCAGCTGAGCAAGGGTACGCGAGGGCACAGTTCAATCTAGGATCCCTCTATAAGAATGGCCGCGGTGTGGCACAGAGTGATGGCGAAGCTGCACGTTTGTATCGATTAGCAGCTGAGCAAGGTCATGCAAGAGCGCAGTTCAATCTGGGTTCCCTGTATAAGAATGGCCGCGGTGTAGCTCAGAGTGATGAAGAGGCAGCTCAATGGTATGAAAAGGCAGCAAATCAAGGACATGCAGAAGCACAGTGCAATTTGGGATTTTTGCATGAAAAAGCTCGCGGTGGTTCGCAGAATGACAAAGAAGCGTTGCGATGGTACAAGAAGGCAGCTGAACAAGGATACACCAAGGCGCAGTTTAATCTAGGGTCTCTCTATAAGAAGGGTCGTGGTGTTTCACAGAGCTATGAGGAGGCGGCGAGATGGTATAAATTGGCAGCAATCAAAGGACATGCAGAGGCACAATTTAGTTTGGGGTTTCTGTTTGAGAATGGCCATGGTGTGGCTCAGTGTAACGAGGAGGCAGCACGGTTTTACAAACTGGCAGCTGACCAAGGGCACGCTCGGGCGCAGTGTAATTTTGGCTTCCTAATGGTCAACGGCAGCGGTGTGGCACAAAGCGATGAAGAGGCAGCACAGTGGTGGCAAAGAGCTGCAAATCAAGGGCTTGCGGAGGCACAGTGTAACATGGGGCGACTCTTCGAAGAGGGTCGCGGTGTAGCTCAGAGCAACGAAGAGGCAGCAAAATGGTACAAGAAGGCAGCTGAACAAGGACATGCAAGAGCGCACTCCTATCTCGAGACCTTTCTCAAGAATAGCCGCAGCAGCGCGGAGCTGAGTAGCGCCTTGCTAATACGATAGATCTTTAGTGATTCAGCCTTAGAAAAGGCGCTTACGAGCAGATCGCGATCGTTCTTCATTTGGCAGTAGAAGCGTAAAATATCTTGTGGGATTGCCCATCGCTTTATTTAGGCCTACGGGTTCATACAAAGAATTGAAACAACTTTAGCCTCTGAAGTTGGTGTCATATCAGTCGATCTAAGTTTAGTGTCCAAGAAGCCTTTGGTCTTCACTGTTTCACTGAAGCCGCCCATACAAACCGACGATCGAAAAAGTAGTATTCATTGGTCGCTGATTGGTGCAAAAAGGTGTTCGTCTCGGTTACAGGAAGCAAGAAGCTCACACAGCTCACAAACATGGAAAATGACGCCTTCAGCGCCTTTAGCTCCTGTGATCAGGACGGCGATGGCTTCATCACGCAGGTAGCTCTTGAATGCCTGCACCCTTGTTTTGCAACGTGGTTGGTGTTGACACTTTGGGCATTTTATCATCATTGAACACCAGTGTCGGTTGCTAACTTATACGTCTAGCCGAAGAGGATACACATGGCACAACCTCTAGATTCTAGCTACCTAAGCCCCCCCTTTTTTTCTTTCGCACAATTTGGCTTTAAATACATGTCAGTTTTACTTACAAGTGATTACAATGTGCCTAGGCGGAGATGCATTACTGGTTGTCAGGATCGTTGCAAGCTTTAGGGCAGACCGACTTGGAAGCTGATGTGCATGCTCAGGAAGCTGTGCTTTCAGCGTTTCAACACGTAGATCGGAATCAAGTAAGCGCTTGCTTTGACGGTGCTTTCAACTGCATTTTAGATATGTGCTTTGGTTCTACACTTTCACCCTTAAGTTTTTTCTGCTTACTATAGCTAGCCCATTAGATATTACACTTGCAAGCTTCCTCCACTGTATCCGTCGGAGCTCTCTCTCTCGACGCACCTGGCCATTTTCATATTTTGACATGCGCTAGCTACCTAGAATAACCCCTTAGCTCATCTACGTGCACACATTTCCTTTGATTTCCTCAGGACCAGCTGCTCAGCTTCAACGAATTCAAGAATTGGTTCGGGTCGTCCCAGCGAAGCGGCTTCAACCCCGCTGCGGCTCCACCTCTTCACCCTTATCCTGGTTCCAATCGAGGTGGCGGCAGCATCAATGGCGCCATGATTTCGGGCAATCAGAGTGATGCTGGCACTAGTGGTGGTGTGGTCAACCGGCACCGCCGAACGGCTATGGCGAGCGGGTGTGTATAGGACTTGAAAAATGTGCTACTCATTTCTTTCATCCCTTGTACTTACTATTCTTTTCTTGGTTGACACCAGAAATTCGCAGCATACTCTGAATTCCAGCTTTCTTTATGCGTTCGTTTTCCCCTGCTAGGTTTGAAGTGCGCGTGCCATCAGCTACTTCGTGTGTTTGGATTACTGATGATCCGCCTCACAATGCCATGATTATGCATCAAGCTCCTTCCGCACCTCGTGCGCAAGCTCTCAACTATTTAGACGCTTCCATTCTGAAGCATTCGACTCGCAAGAAAAGGTCGACTTTTGTAGCCTATGAGATTGAGGTAATTCCTGTCGAGAGTGTGCCATGAGCCATAGACGTTATTTTGTTGTGCCGTGCCGTGTACTGTGTGCTATTGTATTTTGATTCAATGCATGTAACCTCCCTTCGATAGAAATCGATCCAATGGGGTTTTGATACTTCATCGCTTTTCTTCCACTCTCCCTGTCTTGGTTTCCTTGTTTTGCCTCTATTTCTTGCGACTGAAGGTGACCCCTACCGGTGGCGGCTCTTCTTGGAGTGTGCTCAAGCGCTACTCGTCGATTGCGACCTTCGTGACGAACGCCAAGACGCAATTGCAAGCCTCGAGCGGTATGTGTAGAAGCACTTATAAAAAAAAAATCGGGTCCTCGATATTTTTTTAAACTTCGTATCCCTCGTGAGACTTCCGATACTTCCTATCATGCCTCTACTTCAACCTTTCACATCAGTTTTATTCATTAAAATATTACTCAAATCCTTCTCTCTCTCACATAGACTCTCTCTCTCTCTCTCTCTCTCTTTTGAAACGTCCTATCAGGCCGCGCCCCGATGAAAAGTTTGTGGCAGAAGGACCCTGTTGCCGACGCGCATTTTCCGCCGAAAATCATGGGAAAAGTGAACGTGGAAAAACGGCGCTTGCAACTGGAATGGTGAGTGAGTGCAATGAAAAGGGAGATGAAAAAGAGAAAAGGAATGATGCCGTTAATCCCTGTTGTTTGAAGTGAATACCTAGGCGATCATGTTTTTGACGCAATTTTATTTTCTTAAGCATTCGCCCCGCAATACCCTGTCTGTCCATTACTCTGGTAATTTTTCTATTCTGTCAGGTTTCTGCGTGTCTTTTTGCGGGAGCCCCGCATGCAGCATCTGCCCATTACCCAATCCTTCTTTCAAACCACCGATGCAGAAATGCCTGGTATGAGAGATATGCATTTACTTTATAAGGGAGAAAAATGAATCCGTAAGCTGCACGCTTTGGGTGTCTTTTTTAATACTGCCGAGAAATAAGTTGTTTCTAGATTCGATGAGAGATGGCGTTAGCTTTGGTTATTACTGTTGAATCTCTACTATACCCTAATGTGTGCGTGTGGCGATGTTCTGATAATCCCTTTTTCTTCTTCTTCTTCTTCTTGCATTGTTCGTACACCCCTTCATAATATCCGCCAATAGGTGCCTCAGGACCACAAGAGCCCTTTAATCCTGCTCCTGGTGCATTTGATGCCAACCATCACGGACCTTTCCCTCTGCCACCGCTCTCTTCAACTTCTTTTTCCTTCAGCCCATCCTTACCCAGTCCTCCGCCGTCGTCGCTGTCCTTCGCGCAGCCTAACTCTGGCTTCAACCACTTCGGCGGCGGCGATAGCGGAAGAGGCCTGAGGTCCAACACAACTGCGCTGAGTGAACTGCCATCATCTCCCGTCGTCCACAACAAGTGGATGACATCGTCATCATCGTCATCATCGTCGTCGTCGTCTGTTTACCACGAGTCAAAGGGAGTAAACCAACAGAGTGTCAACCTACCACCGCTTCATTCGCCTTCGACAATGCTGCCGCCACCTTCTCAGCCTCTCCCTTCTCAATCTGGACCCTCTTCTTCCTCCGAACACGACCAGCAAACTCCACCCGCCGAAATGCTCGCATCTCTAGGCTTGTCTCTACCGGCACCGCTGCCTAATTGCCTGTATCGACTGCCACCGCCACAACTGAGCAGCAGCATCCAGAACAACGGCATGCAGCACTCCTCTAATATGGTACGATCCTTGTCGTGCACGGTGCAAGTGACAGTGCCGCTGTCGGCGGTGACTCGCCAACGAGACAAGCCAACAAAAAGCAGCAGCAGCAGCAGCGGTGGTGGCGCAGACTGGAGTGCGGAGAGAGAGTTAGGCTTACAGGTGTTGGCACAGCTTCAGTTAGCGTCGCGTCGGAACTTGTCGAACGTGACGGTGCTCTCTGTGAGCGCATCTTCGTCGCATTCGTTTTCTACATCTCAAAATACCAGAGGCAATGGTGCTACCGTGCCTGTGGGCTTTCTGCACGCAACGAAAGGTTTGTCAAAATATACATGTCAAGGAAAAAACTCGAAGTTAGACTTTTCTGGTTCTCCTTTCTCACAGTACATGTTTCAAGTGTTGCAATCGTAGTGCTATTCGATTGTTCATAAACCATTTCATTGTTGCTATGAATGTGTGACAGCGCTGCTGCGGGAGGTCTTGGGCTCGCGAGGCAGGGCTATCTGCGACGGGCGCACGGAGAGTGAATTGCTGGCGTTCTTTCGGCAAGCTGACACTGACGGGGACGGTGTTTTGTCGGTGTGTGCATGCGTACTGCACTAGCAGTGTGATCGTCTCCTTCCTTGATAGTTTTTCCCTCCTTTATCCCTCTTCTTTTTTGGGGGGGGAGTGGGGGCTCGTGTCCTCATCCTTCTCACGTGACGTTCAACTTCACATTCGCGCTCATTCCCATGTATGAAGTGCATTTTTACTCGCCAAAGAAAGGCTCACCCACGTAAATCTCTACTATTGTTCTAGGTGCGTGAGATGCAGACCGTGCTTCAAGCACTGAACCTTCCCTGTGATCCCCAAATGGTGGAGGCGACCCTGGCGGTGGCGGACCTCGATGGCAATGGCACTTTGGACTATGCTGAGTTTGTGACCTTCGTGTGCCAGGCGAGAGGTGTTGGAGGCAACGGCAACGGGAATGGCGAAGAAGATCAGCTGTTGGAAACTTTTGGGCTTTTTGACAAGGACGGAGACGGAAAGTTGGGCCCTGCCGACTTGATGACCGCTTTAAGCGACCAGGTATATGTACACAAATTGAATTGCAGCTTGAGGTTCTCTTAGTGCCTTCTTTTCATAGCGCGTTCTGACAGCTTTCATCTTCATTCTTTTTTTTCTTGTGCATTGCTGTCTGTCTCCTTCCGTGTTGTTCGTTGTGAAACAGGGCCAAACCGTTTCTTTTGACGAAGTTGAGCGCATCATTGCCAAAGCTACTCAAGGCTCTGGCCAGCCCTATCTCCTCTTTCCCGACTTTCAATTCCTCATGCGCCACAACAACTTCACACAGAAGAGTGGCGGGCCTCAGCCAGGAGGTGCGCACCCTAGTGCTGGTTCTGGAGCTAGTACCAATGCAAATGGTCCAGCAGTGGTGGTAGTGGCGCACTTGTCGATTGACGACACCCAGGCAGCGGCAGAGACCTTGCTAGAGCGATTGAGTCGCCCTAGCGGGCTCCGTTTGAGGAAACTGGGACGGGAAGTCTCCTCCAATGCTTCTTCTTCTTCTTCAAATTCGAGTGGGCATCAACCACAGAAAGGCGGCCAAGGCAAGACAAAAGTGATTGGAGGTGGGATGCGCACGTTTCGAGTTCACAAGCACACGCCTTGGCTGTTGACGTGGCGGAAGGGAGGCCTCAAGTCGCGCCTCACTGGCAATTTAGACCTTCGCCTAGTCACTGACGTTATTACAGGGGGGATATCCAACACTACTTCATCCTCGGGTAGTAGTACTCGAGGAAACGCTGGCTACGGCAACAACGGCTACGGCAGTGAATACGGGAATAGCTACGGGAATGGCTACGGTGATGGAAGCAGCGACTACGGTGCCAACTACGGTCCTGCATACGGTTATGGCCTAGGAGGTGGCAGTGGCAGCAGTGCACAAGGCGCACCTCACTCGTCCTCTAGTAGCAGTGTGCTCGGAGGTAATCCGCAGCTGCATTTGTTCTTGATCTCCCCTGTGGGCTGCTTGGGCATCGCTGCGAACAATGCTGAAGATCACCGCATGCTGCTGGATGGGTAAGTGACGTGTTTCAATTTCATTCATTCTGGGAACAATGTAAAGTACTAAAAAACAATTTATTTGACAAATTTGAAACCCGTCGGAGAAGGAAAGATTTGATTTTCATTTCAATGGCCACGTGCGTTGTCGGTTGTCGATGTTTTTCAATTGTTACTATTTCGTTTCTTTTTTAAAACAGGTTTCGGCGCTTGCGCTTAAAGGTGCGGTACCATGCCACAGCTGCCTTGCATAGCAGCAGTGGTATGAGTGGGCCCCTTGCTCTCGCCGCGGCGGAATCTTCGTTGGTCGATGCTTTCGGTGCTTGCGATGCCAACGGCAGTGGGCAATTGGATCGGGCTACTTTAGGCCGGGTGCTCTGGGCACAGGTGAGATCTTTGGTTTTGGCACACATGCGTGTGCGTGAGTGTCATGAATAGGGTCATTCGTTTTCAGAGCATTTGTGTTTTTTTTTAGTTTTTAAATGCGTATGCACACAATTACATACTACATGTCTCCTTTTTGTGTTCTGCTCTGCTCTGACGCGTTCTTCTCATTTAGAGCGATATTTGACTTTATCAACAGTTTACTTTTGTTCAATAACGTATGTGTTTTTTCACAGGGCTATCGTATTCCAGAAGATGATTTGCAGAGCCTCGTTGGATCATCGAGCGAACCAACTTTGGACTATCGTGACTTTGCGGCCAATGTAGTTGCCTTGACAGACCCGGAGACGCACGCAAAGGAGGTAAGTGAAAGATAGGAATGTTTGCCTCTGTACTACTACTACTACACACTTCTACTACTAACATTCGGAACGGAGAAAGCAGAGAGGTTGTTGGGAGTGGGAGAGCTGGGAGGATTCGCAAGCGAGCATATCATTGTTTCCAAAAGGATTGCGCGTGTCATGCTTGTTCACTTGAATTTTTTTTCCGTTATTCCTTGCTCTCGCTGTGCGTACTTGTTCATTCAAGCTTGTGTTTGTCCTTCAACTATTCTCTGTCCTTGCGCATGTTTTATATGTTTCATCCTTTCGTATCAAATATTAGGCCGCGGAGCAGTCGTTTCTGGACTTGTTGTTACCGTTGGATTATTCTGGCCGAGGCCTAGTGTCTGCTTCGGAAATCGTGCGGGTTTGGCAGGTAAGGAAGTAGAAAGATTGTGGATGAATTTGATCGTGGTCAAATGTAAAAATGAATGATAGAATGATTGAGTCAATTGATGGCGCGATCTTGAGCTTCAATTTAGATTTTAAAATACATATATATATTCTGTCAATTCGATCTATTTATCTTATAAGGTCACATTCTAAGTTTTTTTTCTAAGCTTCCACCTCCGTCTCACTCTCACCTTTACAATATCATATCTCACCTCGTTCGCGCAGTCGGCTGGGCATGGCATCATAAGAGGAGAAGGAAGCAGCAGCGGCGCAGCAGCAGCGCAGGATATTTTAGATTTCGCTCTTTCGGCGGCGGCTGTGCCCTCCTCCGATCACTCCATGAGTCATGGTGGCGGCCCTTCCTTCATGGCAGGGAGCTACGGTCAAGATTACCACCAGAATGATTCTATTCATCACAACGGTAACAGGAGTCCTATGGATGATAGTAAGCATGATAACAACGGTGGTAGAATTTCACACGAGGCAGAAAAGATAACCCATCCTTCTCTTCGCCATGATTCTCATCCCCACTTGACTTGACTCCAATACAGGACTAGAGGCCGAATTTATTGATGTGCGCATGTTTGCTCGCGTTGCCTCGGGCCTCGACACAAGAGCAGCGCTTGCGTTTGAACAGTGGCAAGTGGAGAAGCGCAAGGCATCCGCAGCCGCTGTGACCACGGCTTACCTCGAGAAGAGAACCGTCTTCGCGGTATTTACATCTGGGTTATTGTGTGTTGTCGGGGTGACTGCATAAGTTGCTCTGTGCAAATGTTCATGAATTATGTATACGAGTGTATACTGTACTGCTCTTGCGTTTCTTTTCATGCGCGTCTTATCTCGTGCTTCGGATGCATCTATTCATGTTTGTTCGTGTTGAATTTTAATACTACTTTAGGTGGAGATGCTGGAGCGCTACAACGACCCTACAGGGGGGCCACCAGGGGCTATTTCGCAGGCCAATCTGGGCCTCACCCTGAGTGACTTAAACCTACGGATGAATGATGCGTTAAACGCGGTCATTGCGAAGGCGCCGGTGCACAAAGGAAGAGGTACTAATAATTGTATGGGAGAAGAGGCAAATAACGCAGGCCTATCCGTCTTATTCATTTTTATTTTAACCTTTTCGCTCTTTCTGCTCTCATTCTGCCTCTTTTTCATCGTCTGCTGCTGCTTCAACATTGTCATTGCAAACAGGCTCCCTGTCAGGCACCTTAAAATGGCGCCATACGTCAATTCACCAAGTACTCGGCGCCCTGATTGTGGAATCGGATGAGCATATTTGGCTGCGCGCCTTTGACAGGTAGGTGGATGAACCTGGTTGAGTGGTGATTGTGGGTTATACGTAGGCTTAGTGGCGTAAAAAATGTGAACGTACTCGAGAAATTTCTTGTGCCCTGATTTTGTGTGCTACTTACGGCCTTTGATTGTTCAATATTGGATATTTTCTATAGATGGGACCGCAATCGAGATGGCCACCTGTCGATTCATGAAGTGGAAAAAGCTCTTGCAGCTGGCGTCGCAACCGATGGCATCAGCGGCGGTGCTGGTGAAGACATGGTGAATGGTGGCGGCGTTGGAAACGAGGTCCAGCAGCGCACGCGAGCTGAGGTGCTTTATCGAAGCACTTCTTTGTGATGTTACCAAGAATTATTTACACACGCTGTTGAAATTTACTGCTTCTAGACCATACTTCTAAATTTTCTTTTTAGAATTTTTACTTTAGGAATTCTTACTGTTTAGACTGTTTTTTATTTCGCAGGTTGAATCTTTGGTTCGGGCAGCTGACATCAATCTCGACGGCAAAATATCTCGAGAAGAATTCCTCGCAGTCATGAAACTTTCAGAACTCAACGAGTAAAGGCAGCGCCAAGGAGAGTTTCTTTCTTTCGTACCGACATCGTGGCGCTGCGGCGCTGTGTGCTCTTTTTTTTAGAGCCAATTGCAGTGCGATGCGGGTTTTATTACGCCGGATTTGTGCAATTCCTTTTTCTGAACTTTCCCGTTTAGTGAATCCGGCAGCGCTATCTTATATATAAGAACCGGGCTTATGTAATTGGTTTTTTATTAAAAGATTTTTTGTGTGGCTTTTCATCGAAGGAAGTGAAACAACCACTCCGCGCACTACAACGAGGGGCCACTAGGCCATTAGAAACCTTTCGTTTGGTTTACGATGTAGTTTTAGCCGCTTGCAACAGGTAATCGGCACTTGAGATCTCGAAGAAATAAAACACCGCCCGTACTGTTTCTCCTGTTGCTTATCGAACACCACACGTCCAATTCGTTTCGAAATCTCCGTCGACCTCATTTTGTTCCTTATCCCAGAACAATCCTGAATGCAACTACCTGATTCTCACTCGCGCAGCTCCGCCGCGAGTGCCGCCAGCGGCGACCCTTTCGGAGGCGAGCAGGATGTCAGCAGATCCGCCACCGCAGAGGCATGGCGAGGGCCTGCTCCGCTTAAGCGCCGCAACAGCTGTGCAAACACTCCTTCACAGGTAGGGTCGCCGGCGCCGCCACCGTTCGGAAAACACAATTTCAGAGACGGCAACAGGAGCTCATCGCTGGAGACCTGGTCTTTCAAAGGAGAGCGTGTCGCAAATGCCTCTAGGACTGATGCCGCGAGCGCACAGCCGTCGGGATCACACAAGGCCACAAACAGCCAGGCTTTCAGTGAAGCAAAGAGCTGCGGCCATTCTCCGCTCAAAGCACCTCCAGAACTGTCGCTGCCACCATTCCCACCACTGCCACCAGTGGTAGCAGTAGCCGAAGCGTCTGCTGCGGCGCACTGGGCTTGCACACACGCCGCCAACACGCCCAAATGCTCCACTTCCAAATTGCTCAACTGCTTCTGCTTCACATCGGCAGCCAAACACGAGGCAATGGCGAAAGCATCGCAACCCGCCAGGCACCCGCCAGCGCCTTCGCCGCCACCGCCGCTGCCACTTCCGCCATTACCAACGCCCCCGCCTGAGGAGAGGGTAGCACCCATTCTGCCTAGGCCACGAGTAGTAGCAGCCCCACCACCAGCGCCGCCTCCAGCCTGACCGCCGCTAGCGCTGCCCGCGAGGCCCAATGAACGGTTACGGTCGCGTACCGGTAGCGCGTACAGCAGGCCCAGCAACATGGTCCCAAAAGGGGGGAGTTGGTCGTTTCCACTACCACCACTGGTGTTGTCGTAGGGTTTGCCCACATGTGGCGCTAGCGCTGCCGCTGCCGCCCGCCGCAATCCCGGAGGCAACGCGTTCGCAGCGGCTTCGGGGCTCCTTCGCCACACTTCAGCTGTGGAAGCGCCGCCGTGGCCTTCTCCTCCGTCCATCGCGGTAGGCGCTAGCGCTGACGCCACGACCTGCTGCGCCGCTGTCACCACCGCCTGCGCATTGTCGCCGTTGCTCTTGTCTCCAGGCAAAGACGGGGAAGAAGTTGCCACCCCCAGACAGGGAGCAGCCGCACTCAACGCCGAAGCCCGCAGCCCCCACCAGCTCGAAGTGGGAGCCTCCGGAGAAGGAGGCTTGGCAAAGTCCGCCAGAGCCTCTAGGAGCTCGAGCACCACTGCGGTGCCCCCACAACCTCCAGGGGCCGAGGGCGACAGCGCTAAGGAGCAGGGAAACAACCGCTGGCACATGTCGGCGCACGCGGCTTTTACAGAGGGGGGTCCGCCGCCGCCATGGTCCATCACGCCGCGCTTGCACCACGGGTAGTAGGCCGCGAGGGTTGCCGCGTCGAGAGGCAGCAGCTGAGGCTCCATGGCTAAGAGCAAGGATGCCGCCGCGCAGGCATCCCAAGGGTCTTCCCCGAAGCGGCTGGTCGTGTATTGCAATGTAGCGATTGGGCATAAGACATCATTGTTGACAGACAAACCGAGAATGGCGTGAATTGTGCGGATAAAGACCACTCGCTTTATTAATACGAAACAGCCTATGTCCTCTACACGATCAAAAGCACATGCAGCACACACACGAATCTTCCAGTTACCTCGCCAGAACATTCAGCATGTCCACCGAAGGCGCCCCACAGGCTACCAGGAGCTGCAGCACCGCTGGTCTCTTGGCAGGACAGCAGTGGAAGCAGCCCAGCAGCACCGGTAAGCCCAAATTCGCGAAGCCTTCCAAAGTCTCTTGGGCTCCCAGCTCCTGCGCTAGGTACCGCATCAGATCGAGGTATGCATCGAGCGCGGCTGCTAGAGGCGCCCCTCCTAGAGGCAGTTCAGAAACCAAGCCACCGAGCGCGGCAAACACCTTCCACAAGTGGTTGACGTTAGCGCTAGCGCTGGATGCGATTTCAGGAGTGGTGTGGGCCATGCCAGCGAGGACATCGAGCACGAGGGCTTCGTCGAGCTGTACATAGATGAATAGTCAGAAAAGGAGCGAATAGAAAATGAGTGGCATGGAAACTACTAGACTTGGTTCGAGCACAGGGAATATCGGATTCATGAATGAGTGCAAAATGCGGAGTAATTGAGGGCGTTGGAGGGTAAGCAATGGTACACTTTACTCATCCCGCATACCTCTCCCCGAGCAGCGTTCGCAATGAACGACGCCACGATCTCGTCTGCGTTGTTGCTGTCGGAAGCTGGATCGTGGTTGTCACTGCCCACCACATCCATGACACAATTGGCCAAGTAATCAATGGTGCTGCCGTCGGGCTCATTGAACGAAAACACGCCGCCTAAAGGACCTCCTCCGCCTAATATAAACCGCAGCAGTGGAAACATATGTGAGAAGGCATTCTAAAGAATTAGTATAATGGGGGGTCTATTACTGGTGTGAATGATATTCTACATGCATGTTTCTAGGAACGCACCTCCGCCACCTTGGCCGGCGTTGGAACCAATGGAGTTGGTTGGAGACACGCGGCCGCCATTGCTACTGCCGCTGTTGCCACTGTAACCGCCGCCGCCTCGACTACCGCCACCGCTGCTGCCGGGCCGCTGCTGGTCGTTCGTTTGTCCGTTGAACTGACTGTTGGGGTCCCGCTGGGCGCGGAGCTATCGGAATAGAACAGAATAACACGCAACAAGGAACACGTGCACGCATAAATGCATGAAGGGAAATACTAGTAGAGCCGTGAACAGTTTTCATAAAAGTGTGCACACGTGTGAGATGGAAACATTCTTTTCATTTCCTTTCTAGTAGCTCCAGCATTCTTATCTACGAGGTGGAATGCCAACTAGTCCATCTTCTCCCCTCCTTCATCTATAAAACGTGTGCTATTACCTGCGCAAGGTTCACTGAGGTGACTTGCTTCACGGAAATTTCTTTGACCTCCACTTGCGGCGCCGGCTCCAGAGGTGCCCCCATGGCCCGAGGGCCGCCTCCTTTGCTGTTCGCAGCGAGAGAACCTGCCACTGAGCCTTTCGAGGCCACCTTTTTAAGAGAAGAGGGAGGTGCAGAAAAGTAGGAATGTAAGGAGAATGCAAGGATATTCCAACATCATTCTAGGGGACAGGGTCGAGAGAAAGGGTAGACGAAACCAAGAGAAGGCATTACAGGAGTCGTCTTTTTTCCTTGGCGCCATTGACTTGTCTCGATATCAAATTTACCGAGTTTTGGGACATGAATCGATCCGGGTCTACGCTCCGCTCTTCTTGCAGCGCCCGCTCGTGGCTTCGAGTAGTGCCGTGCGCTGCTTGCCGCAAGATCAGATCGTCCGAAGTTTCGTGGGAGAGCTTGGTTTGAGACACCTGGGTTGAGAATTAAAAGGAAAGAGAATGAAGTGAGGACACGAGATAGAAAAGTAGGAGAAAAAAAACGAACAAAGTACCGCGAAAGCAAAGGCTGTCATTCGCAAAAGCATACGCCAACACAGATATCTCCCTGCACCTCAAATCACACACACTCCATCTACCACTACGCTGCAACATTGCATCGCGCATTCACAATGACAACCCACACACCTTAAGGATGTTCGCGGCATTTGGCCGTGCGTACGGGGGCAGGGTGTCAGGAATCACGACTTTTTCCACCGTCTGCACTTTGCGGTGAGTTAGCACTTCGTAAATACGGTTCAAAAACGCAACCGCCGCGCCTGAAACAAACGAGCCATCGAATATAGTTTTAAAGTACAGAAGAGTATGCGCACACCTAACGGGTACATACTCATTGCGGGGAATCTTGAACTGTGTTAAGTTTCACCTCGCTCTTCATTTCCCTTACCGTCTTCGCCATGGGTAATATCTGACACTTCGTGCTCGTTCGTTAAGTTGCCAAGGCCGTTTTTCTTCATAAATTTTACCAACTGCCCCCAGTTATCCTTCTTGATGCGCATCGCAATTCCATTGTCGTAGGAATGCATTGTGATCTGGGGATAAAAACGCAGGAAGCACGCCAAATTCTATCATAGGGATGCACAGAAACATACGACACAAGACGAACTACTGAAGCGCAATTAAGAAGAAATAGAAGATGCCCTCAACTAGGGTATGTATACATCAATACATAACCATCGAACAAGCTAGGCACTTCTTCGGCATTTCACCTCTTTATCGTAGTAGCGCGAGAAAATCTCCGCAACCAAGAATCCGTTGCTGAAGTCACGCTTGACATTCTGTTTGAGCACAAAGTAGAGCGTTAGATATTCATACTGCACCGAAGCTTCATTGGAACACTAGAGATTAGATTTGGAAGCGCGAGCTCTCGAGATATCCGCCAGGTGCGCCAACGGCTGCCATCTCCTCGAGTTGTATAACAGTCCACGGCTATGAGAAGCGGCCTATATCATGAAAGCCAACCTTGACGCTGTAGGCAAGGTCGAGGGACTGAATCCAACGCAGCACCTCACGCGAGAGCGAAGCCTGATTTATTGATGGCGGAATCACGGTAGACTTCGCGTGCGCCATGCCAAAGCGTGTAACGCGTAGCAGTAGTAGCTGGGAAACTCCGAGCTGAACAAACGCCCAACGTCGTCGACGAAGCGTTGTGCGCCGCTGAAATACCACATTAGAGAAACTATTCATGATACTTTTGCCTAGTGGAGGGGAATTCCCGGTTTTGTAAAGTGGCCTTGGGAATTCCCATGGATTCCCGGGAATTCCCGGTAGTTTTGGGGATCCAAGCCTGTCGCAGGAGCTCAAGAGAGGACTCCCCCAAGCGGAGAATTGAGGTCCACAAATATATTTTTCACCTAGACATCAGTAGCGTATGCGAAGTATGGCAATACAGAAAGGAAAAATGAACTCTCCTATAGTATTCATACTGGCCCCGAATGGCCGCTTTTGGCGCCCGTTCTCTTCTGGTTTTGAAGTCGCAAGTAAGGATGTTTAGTGGCGCAATGAGGAGGCACCTCCCTGTAAATGAAACAATACCGCCCTGTAAATAAAAATCCCCCCCGTAAAGCCAATATACCTCCCCTGTATGGGAATTCCGAGGAATTCCCAGAAAACGCCATTTTAGAAAAGGGAATTCCCGAGGAATTCCCATCGATTCCCGACCTCGGGAATTCCCGGTTTGGGAATTCCCCCCCACTACTTTTGCCTGTACCATAATACCATAATAGAGAGCAACATAAATGGAGTGCGAGAGTGCGAGTTTCCCTCCTCGATCAACTCTTTCAGAAAGAGAGCTCATTGCGCAGCCAAAGGAGCAAGCGCGATGGCGTCAGAGGACTTTTACTGTCGATACTACACTGGGCACAAGGGAAAGTTCGGTCATGAGTACATGGAGTTCGAATTCTTGCCAAATGGCTTAATGAAGTAAGCAATCTAGCTATGGCGATAGGGGCCTATGATTTGGAGGGCACACAGAGTAGCACGCTGATATGTGCAATTGTCGGGGAGCCAAAGGCTTCTAGGATTGTATTGAATCGCTTACACGCATAACTTATAAATGACTACGTTTGAATGCGAAAGCCTAGCCTCAAGTGCTCTTATTGCCCTTCTCCATAGGTATGCGAACAATTCAGCCTACAAAAGCCAGAAGTCGGAGACCATTCGCAAGCAGGTCAGCGCAATTGTTTACTACTACCCTAGGTCTCTCTATTTCTGATCCAGCGAAGCATCTAGGTTTCAATTTGTTTGGTAGACCCTGTCAGCATCTACGTTTGCATTAGTAGCCATGAGTTGGTTCTATTCCTAAGCTTGTTTTTGTGGGGGGTTCAATTTTATAACTAGGTCATGGTATCGCCGGCAGTAGTTGATGAGCTCAAGCGCATCGTTGCAGACTCTGGTGTCACAAAAGAAGACGACGAAAAGGTTTGCCTTCTTTTACTTTGCACTTCATCTATCGTTGTCGATCTGCGTGTAGGGTCGTATTCGAGGTCCATGACGCGACTTCTCTCTCATCTCATTTCTCGGCTTTGTTTTCTTGCTTGACAGTGGCCGTCGCCAGATCGAGAGGGCGAGCAAAATCTCGAGATAAAAATCGGCAACGGTAAGCATAGCGTGTATTTTTCTAAAACTGACCGCTTGTTTTCAAACGTTGCCCGAGTTGCTTTTTGGGGCTTTCTGTAAGCTTGGTTCATTTTGTCGTTCGTGCAGTAGTAGGACACAGTACGGCAGATCTGTAGTAATTAGTCAAACTATTTTACCCTCACACCTTGATCTTGCATTTCTTGTCTCTCTCTGGATTGCATCGCCAATGCAGAGCACATTTCGTTCACCTGCGCCAAGATTCAGTCGATGCACGACGTGCAGGACTCGGAGGACCCCGAAGGCCTTCGGTGCTTTTACTACTTGGTCCAGGACTTGAAGTGCTTCGTGTTTTCCCTCATCTCCCTGCACTTCAAAATCAAGCCCATTCCTTGATCTGGGTTCAAACCTGCCATGTTCAATACTTTTTAAAAGACAGGCGAAATTCCTAGATTCTTCGCGTGGTCGCCTTGCGAATTGTCTGGTGTGTCATTCCTTTTTGTTTTCCCTTGAAAATTAGAATTATGACATTTGAATATGCGATATTATAATTGTATATTATGAGCACAACTCCAACCGGGCTTCGATAAAACAAGGGCTTTTAGCCTTACGGTTTCGACTACAATCAGTGTTGTTAGCTAGCAATAGCAATTTTATGTGCCCAATGCCCGAGATCTGGCGGTGGTGTTGGGAAGTTGGTGACTTAGATTTGGGGGTTATGCGATTTCGTTAGACTTAATTCGTTCAGCCATTTGACATAATATTGTTATGGGCACTGCCCCGATGAAGACGAATAATTGAATACTGAAGCAGGGAGGCAGGTGTCTCGTAAGTAAATCGGAAAATGCACTCTCGCGCTCACCGTAGAAGCATCCTCGTCTGCTGCCATTTACCAAGCGAAGCTGCTTCCACTTCTAGCATAGCCTTGCTTAGGGTGCTGTCGGAGGGTGTTCTGGTAGACGCTCCGCTGGTGAGATTCCATGTCGGTTGGTCTTTGTTCTGAAAGAAATACGTCATGATCGTGCTCTGTTTGATAATCGGCTTCAGTAAAGGTTGCAGAATAGTCTCCTCCGCCGAATGTAAATCTGTCACTAGCGCCCATTTCAGAGGGATAGAACTGCCGGTGGCCATCGTCATCTGGCTGAATCCCACAGCTTCGGCTGTAGGGATCGTTGTTGCTGTCGGGCGGCGCGTACATGTAAGCCCCATGGTCGCCCCCATGAAAGAAAGGCATGTCCATGCCGCTGTTAGCATTCGTGCTGAAGTCATGTCTGTACGGCGCATCAAAGAACAGTGGATGCCTTTGATCTGCATTTCCATCATATTCACTGTAGCCGTACTCTTCACCTTCCGTACGTGGATGATCCAGCGAAGAAGCATGATTCATTTCAAAGCCAAAGTCTTGATGATGGCCGTATTCTCCGCTTCCACGGCTCATGTCGCTTATGTGATGAGACGCTTCATCAAACTCCAATGGTGAATGTTGGTGCATATCGGCTCCCTCTCCAAAAGCTGGCCGTTGTGGCGGTGACTCAATGCCGAAAAAATCATCGAGAGATCTAGCAGTCGAATCTTCTATTGGGCACTCGCTTTGTAGCGCGTAAAACGAGTGCGTCTTACCGGCGCCAAAAGTAAATAGCTGAGCCACGGTGCCAAACCTGAGCCGTCAAGTCATGCGCACTCGTTACAGAAGGGTTCTCAGGTGCCCATGAGCACAGAATTAAGGTAATACTTAAAGTAAGCACTCTTGGTAATAGACGCAAACTCACCGTTCCCAAAGCACTTGAGCATCTTTGTGCGCGCACTCGTCTTGGTCAGCAGTAGTATCATCTCCAGATTGCAATATTAGTTCTTTCAAGAAGCCCAGTACGGCGGATGGGCCCGAGTAGGTCTCAGCGCGCAGCTGCGCCACAAATCTGCAAAACAGTTTTAAAATTGTGTATTTGAAACCATTCTGATGGATGAAAGAAATAGAAAACATAATACATTTTTGTACTTTTGTTGGCCGCGGCGGCGAGCAGCATCCATTAGCATCGGGCACATGCCAAGCACAGATGTCGCAGCAGATTTATGGTCAGGGAAAAGTAGAAGCTTAGTTCCGAGATGTTTGGGGCCGGCTTCTGAGAGGTGTTGCTGCAGTTTCCAGAAGCCGGCCGGTGTGGGAGCGATGCACACCACAATTGCATGCTGGAACATTTGCACCTGTGTCCAACAGCAACACACTCAGACTTGAATAGTGCATGAAAAGAATAAAAAAAATCACAAACAACGCAAACAAAGTCAATGTAGTGCAGTTTTGAGCGTGTTTCTCGTTTGATGTTCATTATTCAGGTGCAACTCAAACACGAAGGTGAGAAAAGGAAAGGGTGCGCACCATGCGATCGAGACGAGAAGCTGATCCAAGGATGTTTCCAGGGTTGACATTTTCAAACTGAGTCAAGTAAGGGCGAATAATAATGAGGGCGCAGGTTACTCATAATCACATTGTGCAACTTTTTAGCCTCTAGATTCAAGCCTTGAAATATTGCCTTGTCTCTTTCTTTCGAAGCTTTAAATCCTTTTACCCTGAACCCTGAATCAGTATTCTGAGTAAATAAAACTCTCCAATCTTTATGCCTTTAATGAAATTATCAACCATTGTGAATGCCCATGAAAGCGGTGGTCCAGGCAATATTATATCAGCTTGGAGTCCAGGTCCAAATCGCACTTCAAACTGAGAGAGAAACGCTTTTCCGATCTCTGCTCGATGATCGCATCACAAAAGAGTTTTAGTCATAGGCAAGGGAATTTATCTTGGTGTACTTACCCGTGCTTGCTATATCGCTACGCATAATAATCTTCTTCTTTGATGCCTTCTTTTCGGGATTGTCACTTGACATTGCGCGAGAGTTGACAGCCTGTTGTTATTCGGATATCCTTTGTATTGTAAAAACTTCTAACCTTCAAAACTTCGTTTGGATGTTTGAAAATTTGAAAAGCAGAACAAGGGAATGTATGCACGAAGCGTATTATATTCGGGTAACAATGTAATTTTGCAAAACGATTACCGTGGAGTCACTCCTCATCTTTCGTAAACGCAAGCATATGTAATCTACACGCGAAATATGCATGTGTGCACGGATCCTAGTTAAACGGCTCTTTGGAATTCGGAATCGTAGTATGAAGTGGAGACATTGTGGATGTTCAAGAAAGCTGAGTAGTATGCCCTTTGGTGGGATGATAATCTGTGGATGTGGGTCAAACATTGCGCGACAAAAAGTAATTCGCCCGATAAACCAGCAAGTTCGAGCTATGCGAAATTTCAATTTAATCGAGGCGGAAACCATTATGTAGGAGTGATTAGTTTAGCGGCCATTCCGGTAGCTACATTCTTCGTGATTTCGCAAAAAGCGCACTTTCCGCGGGTTGTCATTGGACTGATACTCGTTACTCGTTGGAGCTGGAGGAAAACATTTCGAATCTTTACCCGGATAAAAACTAGGATATTTGACACAGGCCCCGAGAAGCCGGAATTACTTCAGAGATAGCAGATAGAGTAGAGCTATATCAGGCATATAGGGGATACAATGTAGCCTTCACTAATTCGGAATTAACCTGGAAGTCATAAAAAAGCCTCAAAGTGGCGTGTTCTTCCGTGCCCAGAGAGTGCTGCTCAAAAGAAGAGTCCCCACTCACAGCCTGCAGCCCGCAGCCCGCAGAAAGCGGGGCTCGGGGATCGGGACTACTCGGCTGTGCGCAGTATGATTAGATTAGATTAGATTAGATTAAATTATACTCCCCAATAGCAAAGAAACAACAACAAATAGCATGAAGCTGCGTTTTGATGAATCCTCCAGAACAAGTCTGACTGGGCTGAGTGTCCTTTTGCGCAATGCAATATTCATATTTACTCTCATGAACCCTGTAGGATCAATTCTCGGAAGGAGGCATAGGTTTTGAGTACGTCCGTGATCTCCACTCCGACATATATTCTGCTATGGCACGCCATTCCTTGAAGTTGACCGGTAGTCTTCTTCAAAGTCCGACCCCATGTCATCTCAGGGCATCCATTAGGCCTTGAGTGTGCTACCCAGCCAGTAAGCAACTGCCGCGGCGCCCGAGTCATAGGCATCCAAGCGACGTGGCCTGCCCAACGAAGAATCCGATTGTGGTAGTAGCAATCAAGGTCCATGACATTGAGCCTTTGAAAAAGAGTGGCTGAACTAATGTGATGATGAAAAGCATGACGAAGGCTGACATGACACATGCTACGAATGCAACGCTTATGGAAGCTACGGAGTCGGTTGAATAAGTCTTCTCGTAAGCACCAAACCTCACAAGCCCAAGTTTATCATACGCATGATGTGAACTAAGGCAATCCCACCTGAATCCTAAGTTTAGCTGGTTCGCGATACATCAGTGATTTATCTCAAAACCATTTATATACAACACACCGTTTCAAGCTTAGATTTCAAGACGGGAGAGAGAAGTCGTGCATTGTAATATAAAGTTTTAAATGGGCATGCTCCTTAGTTGACGCGAACCAAAATGAACCTTTCTCGGTTGTACCCTATAGCCAGTGCTGGCTTTAGAAGACGGCCAACATACCATAAAAAGTAAAGCCCAACATCCAACTTACCGACATGTCTGAGGACTACATTTAAGAACTGCCTGCTTTCGCTCTAATTTCTGCCTGGTGCGTGGCACTTGCTTCTTGGCATGCGCTCACAATCTCTGCCATGGGGGCATTGGTCTTGAGGCCCCAAATGGGGTCTACTGCAGGGCGCGCCACCGCAAATCCACGGTTTTTCAAGCAAGCGTAGACACGGGCTCGACCGGGCGGGTTGACTCCTGGTATGAAAAAGGGGGGAAAGGGGGGGGGGGTAGAATGGATTATTGGCAGTGATAGACTTCGTGCATTCATAGACGCAAGCACTGTGACGAGAGTGAAGCTGAATGCGGTGGCATCGTTGAGAGAAGAGAAGGCGTCAGGAAGTTGGAGAATATCTAGAAGCACGGGGTTCGAACAGCAACCAGCAAACAAAAAATAGAAATGAGCAAAATTGGATAACCTACCAGCCAGTTTGTAGGCAGCTCCTAAATTGTAGTAAAAAGGTGGCAAAGTATCATCGCTTTCTTCTTCCAAAAGAGAAGCGATGCATGAGGCGACTAGTCCCTTCTTGTGGTCGCGCGGGCGCCCACCCTTGAGTGAAGGAACCGCCACTGCTTGGTTGGTTTGTTGTTGTTGTGCAGTAGGGGAGAATTGGAGAAAGAATTTAGATTGCGTGATAGTGGAGTGTAGAGGGCACCGAGGCGAAAGGCGAGGAGGCAAGAGGACGAGAAAGGAACGATAGACAACAACAACAACAACGAAAAAGAGCCTATTATTTGCCCTCTCCGTACTTCCTTCCACGTCTCCTAATCATAAAGCAGTTTACTTGTCCACCTGGATCATCGTTCGCATTCCACCCCCACTTTTCTGCTAATGTGGCCATATCTTGCAGCGTCTCATGGTCGTGCAAAGGCCCAACCCAGAGAGGCCCGCTGACCTGAAGGTTGGAAATCAAGAGAGGCGATAAATGAATAGTGAGACCTATGCGAATTGAGATGAGGGGGGCGGGCAAATAAAAATATGGCTTGAATTACTAAAAATATTTGCTTTAATCTGACGCACATTTTAAGGGGAAACATATATTAGCGCACAAATATACCGTGCAGCGAGCTGTAGGTTGCAGGAGTTCCTTGTCTGAAGGTAAGGAGGAGTCTAAACAGTCCTCCTCTTCAACTTTGGCACAATTGCAGCCCCGAGCAGCATTCCCTAAGTCAGACCAGGCCAACACTGCGCCTTGGCCACAACGACTGCAGTGCGCAGTGAAGCCGCTGTTATGAGCCAATGAGAAACGCTTTTTCTTGCGAGGAGCAGCGACATCTTCGTTCTCGTTGTTGCTTCCTCTGCTGCTGCTTGTACTGCTACTGCCACTAGTGCCACCATTATCACTGCCACTGCCACTACTGCTCCAGCTGCTGCTATCGGTGCTGTGGCCATAGCTGCCGCGGCTGCCGCCTTTCAAAGCCGACGAAGCAGGCACAACTCTCAGCATCGAGCGGTACACTGGCCCGTGTGGGCTGTACAGGGAGAATATAGGTTCAACCGACAAACCGAGGGGCCCTGATGAACCACAGCGGCAGCAAGCGGTGATGAGGCACAATGATGAGCACGAGACTGTGTAACCAGGAAATATACATATCGAGTGCGTTAATGTTTCACTTCCTGTTTGAACAGTGCGTCAAAGCGGATGTCTCGCTACAACCAAACAACCATAAGAGCTGCGGGGTTTGTAGCTATGCGGAATTTCCCTCTCTAAAAGACTGTACCTGCGGCCATCGCCACGGCCCCCACCAAGATCCTCAGCCCTTGTTCGTTGGCGCCCTGGTGAGGCAACGCCCACGTACCGTACTGCGCTAGGGTGTGACTGGGGTCCTGGAATTGACGAGAAAGAAAGAAGAAGGACAAGAATAACAAAAAAAAACACGTTTGCAAACAGATGCACATAATTTACGAACACAGACCGAAACAGAAAATGAGGATAGAACAATGTTGCTCAAAATGGAAAATGGATGAAGACGACTCGATTTGGCATATGCTCACGTAACTCTTAAAACCACTGAATTGCACATTACTAAAAAGAAGGTCCTACCTTTCCAGCAGAGGACTTTCCATCGGTGTTAGTCATGTAAATAAGCCCACCGAGTTTTACAGCCTAGAAAATAGCAGGATCAAAAAGTGTCAAGAAATAAAGAAGCTACAGGAGGAGGACGGATAGAAAGTGAGCACACTAGCTCCTTAGTACTGTACAAACGTCAACTTCAAGAGAAGTTAGAAATCGAAGGTCGTGAGAACAAAGAGGAGAATAAGCATAGAATGATGTGTTCATAGCAAGTATGCCAGTGTAACAGAGAGAAGAAAAAGGGAGAAGGAATGAGTTGCACACACCTGCAAGGCAGCGCTGATCGTGCGGCCCGACAAGCCAAAAGAATCGCAATCGACAACGTCAAAGTACTCTTTGGATAAGGCAGCTCTTAATAGGACCGCGTGGGCATCATCTTGAGTGACGCAATAACGCTCGTGTTTTTGTTCACTTCTGCTACTTATTTCTCCTTCTGTTTGAACATAGTGAGATGCTTTCAAAGCCGATTCTCCAGTCCTAAATCGTAACCTTTCCTCGTTATTCGCCTCTTCTATCTCCTCCATCTCCTCTGCCTTTCCGTCAATTGTAGTTGGTCTACTATGGCGCTCTACGTTGCCGGTGAGCACTGCTACCACGTCAGCGTTGGCATCGTTCACGTGGACGAAATCGGCTCCCGCCTAAGAGGAGGGAAGAGGAAGAGGGTGTTCGATTCGGCAGGCAGGGAGATGATAATACAAAGAGAGCTTCTTCGAGAGGTGCATGCACAAACGACTAGTAGGGCCTATGAAGTAGTACTGACGCATGAAAACGAATCTCGGAAACAAGGAACCAAGTGCTATGAATGCAGGTACAGCAACGAAGACTATGAAGGCAGAACAGTTGATGTATTCACCTGTGCTAAGTATCGGCAAGCTCTCGAGCCAACGCCCGCGAAGCAATCGAGCACGCGTAAGGATCCAGTGCGCTCCTATCAACCATGCACACAGGTGGCAAATACAAAACAATCCGATTGTACTGTGCCATTAGTGAGCGGTTAAAGCTGCAAAATCCAAATTGAATTCAGATTAGTATTTGTTTATCAGTCTCTCTACAGCTAGCTACTTCAAATATCTGTAGCAGTTTATGAGTATTGATGCAGTTCAGTGGAAAGACCTTGTAAAGGTAGGCGGCGAGAACTGACAAATCTCGAGACAAATATGACTCCGCTCGAAAGAATGTGCTGCCCACGTCGAGTGCTACCCCTCGCTCCACCACCACGGTAGTTGGCTCCATTGGTGTGCGTACTCTTTCAGGCTCGACATCATCGTGCGATCCTCTTGCGGACCGTATTGTAGTGGGAAGTTGTGAGCTCGATGCCAGCGACCATGCTAGCAGCTTAGAGCGATGGACGCATGAACTAGGAAGCACTTGAAATGCATTGACAAGAGCAAGATTCGCGGCTAGTGCGATTGCCGTTAACTCTCTCATGACCTACAGTAGCCCTAGCTAGTTTTTAGTGCGAATGGCAACGAACGAGCAACGAGCAACAAGCAAAAAAGTGCAAAAGATTAGGGAAGAAGTTGAAACACGGAAAATAGGAAGAAACGAAACATGGACTTTTCAGGGATTGTTTCCCAGGTGCTACGGAGTGGAGGAGAAACCGGGGAAAAAGCACGTTATAATTGTTTCGTTTCTCATGAAACGGGCCTGTATGGCAGACTGAGTGTTTCTGTTTCCCAGGCGGAAACGAAGCACCTTGATTTTCAAGGTTTCTCCCGGGTTTCG
>Ga0307931_1000472_pt1 | contig 25352 bp, 19 predicted proteins | sample OrgLakmetageno47_FD_201816 | JGI IMG/M metagenome (GOLD analysis project Ga0307931, IMG submission 201816) | Saline water microbial communities from Organic Lake, Antarctica - #47 | ecosystem: Environmental > Aquatic > Non-marine Saline and Alkaline > Saline | place: Antarctica: Organic Lake...
ATCACTTCCATGGCCACTTGGGCATGTGCGCCTGATTAGCTTCTTAGGTCTAATTTGCGCTGCTTTGCTTTTTTTCTCTACCTGTTAGTCTTCTAATTCCGGCCCTTCGGGGCCTGTCTCAAAAAATTAGCAGGCGAGAGTTCAAAGTTCAAAGTTCATCCGCTCCACAGTTGGATTGTTGGTAATTGGAGATTAGATATTGAAGACCAGGGACCTAGCTAGGCCTAGGCTTGAGACCTGAACGCCGAACGCCGAACGCAGGGCGCGCATCTCACGAACACTATCGCATATGACACACACAGCTGAAGAACTTTTCTCACTCTCAAGTAGTCGAACCGGTGCTGCACTTGTAATAAACTATCACTATGTACTCTAAATCAGGCAAGTATGGGTACTATTAACAATTCAACTTTCGAATTCTTTTCAGCGAACATCTCGGGTACACATAGATTCACCCTTTCTCTTCTGGATATCCTTTCTGCCTGGACTAGCCGGCCTGATTAATTCCGCAGCTGACACTCCCTTGTCCCCACAAGAAAAAAACAGAAGACAAGGGCAAGGCAATGCGCATAGCAGTTGCACAGGCGCAAAAACAAAAACATGAAGCCGCCATGATACAACCGATTGGGCTGTGTGGCTACCTGCACACTTCCATAACTCATATAAAATCGAACAGTTAAAACACCTCATTCTGTAACCTTGAGGGCATGCCGTAACGCTGCCATGAGCTCTGCATAATCTTCGCCGTCAGTTTGGCAAGCAGATCCTTGGCACGTCACCATGGTCGCCGTAGCTCCTGAGAGCGCCTCGTAAGCCGCATGAAGCGCGCCCCCAGCAAAGCCTCCACCATCGTCACCGCCTCGATGGGTCAGAAGGCTCGAGGGGCTATTGCAGACTGGCCGCCGAAGAGGTACCGGCTTTGGAAGTGACTCAGCTGCAGCAGCTCCACCTTCAGTAGTAGTGGCCGCAGTTCTGGCTAATGCACGGGTGTACGAAGCAGCATACAAGTCTCGGAGACGGTGGTACAATTCAGCGAGTGCACACTTGAGCCCTCTTTCGACCGCACTGGCACTCGCCGCCTTCAGCACGAGCGCGGTAGCCACCTGGCCGTCTTGAGCGATGCCGCCTGTCGACGTGACAATCATGGGGTGAGAAGCTCCCTCAGCGAGAGGTGCGTTCACCCACCCTGAAGCAGCTGCAGCATTTCCTTCATTACCAGAGGTGCTTCCGAAGTTGGCGTCGTTTATTTCAGCGCCCCCTAAAGCTGCATCTACTGCCTTGTCAATCCTTGTACCAAGGGACTCCAGAATGGCGTGCACGGCTCCAAGTTCGGACTCGGGGATCGAGAAGGAGGTGGAGGATGCAGCACCAGGTACTGTTTGGTCACCAAACGAATCAATGCCTACGCTCGAGCTGCTTGCAGCTGCTGTCCTATCATCATCGTCCATTGCAGCGCCCACCGCTGAAGCTGCCGGTATTTCAGGAAACTTCGCGTTACAGTACGCGCTGGCTGCTTGAAAGATTGCAAAACTGCACTCGCTCGCCGTGCCACCACCACCACCACTGCTACTGCTATTAGGCAAAGGCACTTGCCAGGGAGACCGGCCGAGGTCGTGAAGCACCACGCAAAGCTCCGAGAAAATGTTCCACAAGCTCGCGCACACGCCGCCGCTGCTGCTGCTGCTTGCACTGCTTTCACTGCTTTCACTGCTCGAAGTCAAAGAAGAAGAACCCCCGGGCCGCACAATCACAAAAGGAAAAGGGTAGTGCCGCACGGGGACACTCAAGTCGTGCAAATGCTTCCAAAGCACCTGTGCAAGAGTAGGGCATGCGCAAATTGAGCACATCAAGCTCATTTCATGACGATGTTGCCATACCTGTCACTTTACGACGAAATGAAAGCTAAGGTCATAGCTTATGGGTGCTCTAGTAGTGAAAACGAACGATAAGACACTGATATCGTCTCTCTCTTTTTTGATACCTGCTCCGGCAAGCCAGCGCCGTCACGCAGCCAGCGTGTCTGTGTGGGTGACCCCGGAGCCACGCAAGCATTCAAGCTCAAGATGGCTTGAAAATAAGCGCCCGCCAGAGGCCGCGGCAGCAAGGCAAACTACGGCAGTAGGGAAGACGAAACAGGTGATCGGGTGTTACAAAAGAACGGTTGATATCGCATGCATTTCAGCTCCAGGCAAATTGAAATACACAACTATTCCATTGCTGGAATGTGATCCTTCTCTTGAGCGACTCGAGGACTCACTCGTAGACTCAAAACAAGGTTTAAAGTTGATGTCAGAAAATGGAGTCTGCTTTAGGCGGGCTTCCTATAGGTATTAAGAGCCTAACCTGGTCGCCCATGGGCCAGTAGGTAGCAGGCACGTAAGCAAAACGTTCATCGAAGCGCGCCGCTGCTGGCAAGGGCCACAACCACCCGAGGTCAGGGCGAGCCCGTGCGATCCAAGCGTAGCGCCACCCGCGCTGCTTCTCGTGCTCCTTCACCAACGCATAGCAACGCTGCAATTTCAGCAGCTGCGGCCGCGCGCGCGCGGAAGGATAAGTGCAATCGCCCGAGCTAGAAACGCTGGCAAAACGACCGGAGGCTTCAGCTTCTGCGTGGATGGCTATTGCCACCGGCTGCAGCACTGCGAGTGCCGGAGCTAGTGCTTCTCGAGTCACATTGAAGGATCCAGGCCCTGAATCCCAGCCTTCGTTCAGGCGCTGAGCAGGGCTACTGCCTGTTGAACTTTCAACGGTGCTCTTCGCGTCTGATTTCGTATTAGGGTTAGACTCGTCTAGGTCAAGGTAAAAGAACGAGTCAGCTGGCGTCATCGGCCCGCCACCTAGAGCATCCACCTGGGGAGCAAGAATTCACAGAATAGGTCTCAATACTACGAGTGCACCACCAAAACTTTCTCTCTGCCTCATACCCTTAATTATCAGTAAGTGGTCGTCACGAAGGTGGGATCGGCAGCATATTATTTACCCAAACTAGCAGTGTATAGAATCCTAACCTACGCACCACATTGTGTTTCAAAGACTCGTACACTCGGGACTGCACTAATGACCGAGCGTGTCCAGAAAAGCATACGGCTATGCGTGACGAGCCAGGTTCGTCGCGGCCTGCATATGTGCCCAACGCTATGATGAGCGTCAAGAGTAGGCGTAACGTTGCAGAATCCGCGCACAGCACCATTTTTGAAATTTTGCACGTATTTATTGACGTATTTGGGTCACATTTATGATTGCTGCATCTATCTTTGCCTTCTTCATCTCATACATTCATACATAGCATGCAAGCATCGTACATCGGGCACTTCTATCAAGATCGTTGTTCAGCAAATATATACCTCTAGCTAGCAAGGCAATCCAGTGAGGTCTAGCTAGGATGGGATTGGGAACATCACGGCCGACTATGCTGCCCCTTCCGCAGCCCACATTTTTGCCATCCTTATCCTTTTCGCCATCAATATCTTCGTTTCCGACGCCCTCGCCCACACCACTTCCCACTCACCTACCTTCCTTGTCGCCGACACCGTTACCTTCAGAGGCTCCAACAGCATCCCTACTGCCGTCACTTTCTATGATACCAACGCCTCTGCCCTCATCAATGCCAACCCAAAGTCCTTCCTGGGTGCCGATACCATCACCATCGTGGGTTCCATCAGAGTTACCAACCTCATTTCCATCAATTTCTGCGTTCCCGAAGCCCACGCCCACATCACTTCCTACTCACCTACCTTCCGTGCCGCCGACACCATTACCTTCGGAGGCTCCAACAGCATCCCTAATGCCGTCACTTTCTACGATACCAACGCTTCTGCCCACATTGATACCCACACCACTTCCATCGAGGAAACCGAAACCATTACCATCACCGGTTCCATCAGCATTACCCACTTCGTCCCCATCTCTGCCACCTTCTACGATACCAACGCCTCTGCCCACATTGATACCAACACCATTTCCTTCTGAGAAGCCGACACTATTGCCATCATCGGTTCCGTCAGTATCACCACTGCCTTCACTATCTGCGATTCCAACGCCTCTGCCCACGTTGATACCAACACCGCTTCCTTCTGTGAAGCCGATGCCATTACCCTCATCGGTTCCGTCTGCATTACCCTCTTCACTCCCCTCGCAGTTACCTTCTGCGATTCCAACGCCTCCGCCCACATTGAAACCCACGCCACTTCCCTCTGTGAAGCCGATGCCATTACCCTCATCGGTTCCGTCTGCATTACCCGCTTCACTCCCCTCGCAGGTACCTTCTGCGATTCCAACGCCAACCCAAAGTCCTTCCTGGGTGCCGATACCATCACCATCGTGGGTTCCATCAGAGTTACCAACCTCATTTCCATCAATTTCTGCGTTCCCGAAGCCCACGCCCACATCACTTCCTACTCACCTACCTTCCGTGCCGCCGACACCATTACCTTCGGAGGCTCCAACAGCATCCCTAATGCCGTCACTTTCTACGATACCAACGCTTCTGCCCACATTGATACCCACACCACTTCCATCGAGGAAACCGAAACCATTACCATCACCGGTTCCATCAGCATTACCCACTTCGTCCCCATCTCTGCCACCTTCTACGATACCAACGCCTCTGCCCACATTGATACCAACACCATTTCCTTCTGAGAAGCCGACACTATTGCCATCATCGGTTCCGTCAGTATCACCACTGCCTTCACTATCTGCGATTCCAACGCCTCTGCCCACGTTGATACCAACACCGCTTCCTTCTGTGAAGCCGATGCCATTACCCTCATCGGTTCCGTCTGCATTACCCTCTTCACTCCCCTCGCAGTTACCTTCTGCGATTCCAACGCCTCCGCCCACATTGAAACCCACGCCACTTCCCTCTGTGAAGCCGATGCCATTACCCTCATCGGTTCCGTCTGCATTACCCGCTTCACTCCCCTCGCAGGTACCTTCTGCGATTCCAACGCCTCCGCCCACATTGAAACCCACGCCACTTCCCTCTGTGAAGCCGATGCCATTACCATCACCGGTTCCGTCAGCATTACCCTCTTCACTCCCCTCGCAGTTACCTTCTGTGATTCCAACGCCTCCGCCCACATTGATACCAACACCGCTTCCTTCAGGGGCGCCGACACCGTTACCATCATGGGCTCCAACACTATCTCCATCAATACCACCTTCTGCAATTCCAACAATCACACCTACCTTAATACCCTCACAACTTCCTTCCAACAAACCGACATCGCTACCATCAGGGACCCCGTCGCCGCTACCATCTTTTATTCCATCGGTGTTGCCCTCTGCGGTGCCAACACCTTTACCCACTGCAGTGCCCATCCCGTTGCCATCCAAGGACCCGACAACGCTTCCCTCGGGAGCTCCATCAACGCTACCATCCTTGTCACCAACACAATTGCCTTCTGCGGTGCCAACACCTTTACCCACATCAGTGCCCATTCCATTGCCGTCCAAGGACCCGACGCCGCTTCCTTCAGGAACTCCGTCAACGATACCATCCTTGTTACCGACACAATTGCCTTCTGCGGTGCCAACACCTTTGCCTACTTTAACACCCACTTCATTGCCATCCAAGGACCCGACACCGCTACCTTCAGGGGCTCCGTCGTTGCTTCCAACAACAGCCCCTTACCCATTACCTTCGGCGATACCATCTTCTCTACCCTCTTTCACACCTTCGCTTCTTCCAGTCCCAATTCCCACGTACCTACCGTCACCTGCGCCGTCAGTACTCCCTAGCGCAATCCCTAGCTCGAAGCCATCAATCTCTCCGACAGAGTTGCCAACGCCACTGCCCACTCTTGGACCAACTGTGCGACCAAGTGAGCTCCCGACACCTTTGCCCTCACTTCAGCCTACGCCACTGCCGAGTTCACCACCGTCGCAATTGCCCACTCCAAGTCCTACTATGGACCCAACAACGTTACCTACGCCACAGCCAACGTTGACACCGACATCTGAACCAACAGCGCTGCCTTCAAATCCGCCAACGTTGTTTCCAACACACAATCCTACGCCAGTCCCGACACTGGTACTTATGAGCGTATTCTTCTTGTACTGATGCCGTCAACCAAGTACTCACCCTCTGTGGTTTTACAGGTACCTACACTGGAGCCTACTTTAACACCCACTTCAGTACCTACGCCTAGGCCCACGATGGTAAGAAGCGCAAATAGAAGGCACTACTAAAATTGCACCATGCGATTTAATTATTTCGATACTGTAAAATCTAATGTGTACCGTCTGGTGTTAAATGTGATTAGGAACCCACTGCGGCGCCCTCGCCTGTACCTACGCTCAAGCCAACACCGGGGCCGACTTCGATTCCAACTGCACTGCCGACTTGGGAACCAACGCCTGTTCCCTCGCTGGGGCCAACCCTCAAGCCTTCGACCCCACCAACGCCTCTTCCGTCCTCGTCGTTCGGGCCAAGTGCGGCGCCGTCGCAAGTGCCCACGCCACTTCCGTCATCGATGCCCACGTTGATGCCAACGCCGGCACCGAGCCCTTTACCCACGCCAGCTCCATCGAGTGTTCCCACCCTAATGCCAACGCCATCACCCAGCCTTTTACCAACTCCAGCCCCTACGCCAGTGCCATCGCTGGCGCCGACGCCTGTGCCCACTTTGATGCCTTCGCCAGCTCCCAGCCCTTTACCATCGTCGTTGCCATCGCCAGCGCCCACTCCAATGCCCACACCATTACCAAGCCCTGTGCCCACGCCGGTTCCATCACCGGTGCCCACTTTGATGCCTTCGCCAGCTCCCAGTCCTTTACCGTCGTCGGTACCATCGCCAGCGCCCACCCCAATGCCCACACCGTTACCAAGCCCTGTGCCCACGCCGGTTCCATCACCGGTGCCCACTTTGATGCCTTCGCCAGCTCCCAGTCCTTTACCATCGTCGTTGCCATCGCCAGCGCCCACCCCAATGCCTACACCATTACCAAGCCCTGTGCCCACGCCGGTTCCATCACCGGTGCCCACTTTGATGCCTTCGCCAGCTCCCAGTCCTTTACCGTCGTCGGTACCATCGCCAGCGCCCACCCCAATGCCCACACCATTACCAAGCCCTGTGCCCACGCCAGCACCCACCCTAATGCCTACACCGTTGCCGTCAGGTTCTCCGACATCGTTGCCTTCGCCGATGCCGTCGCCAGCACCGAGCCCTGTTCCTACACTCCAACCCACTCCTGTGCCGTCTTTGATGCCGACACCCTTGCCGAGCCCAGTTCCTTCGCTGAATCCAACTCCTGCACCCAGTCCAGCTCCAACCTCTTCCCCTACGTCGCTGCCTTCCGGACAGCCTTCACCGCTGCCTTCTCCCCTTCCCTCTCCGCTGCCTTCTCCGCTGCCCACACCGCTGCCTTCTCCACCCCCTACGCCAGTGCCAACCCCTACAGACGTTCAACTGCGGGCTACGACTGTGTTTGGCTCTCGTGGCGGCGACAACTTAACCATACGCGCCAACAACATCGATACTCGCGCCAATTACACTTGCCGTTTTGTGCGGCTCGCCGAGTACGAAGCTTTGCCTGATTCTTCAGGCTCTGGCGATGGGGCCAACGCATCTCAGCTCATGGACGTGCCCGCCACTTTTTTGGTAGAAGATGACGATGGCGCCGCTGACCTGCGCGACCTTGCTTGCACCACGCCAGCATGGGGCGCAGTCTATCCGGGCACTGACGTTCGAGTTCTGCTCCTTTCTGATGCTGTCGGCAGAAGTGATAGTTTCGGTTACAACACACCAACTTCTTCCGGAACGATGGTTGTGCACACCCGTTTCTGGAGTTCTCAGTTCAATTACAGTTTCTTTGAAATTTGGGATGAGGTCGACTCTAATGACAATCGCAGGCGCTCTATGGGTGCCCGCGGCGGTGACAACCTTACCTTTGCCGCATGGGGGCTTGATAGCAATGCCACCTATTCCGTGGCATTCACAGATTTGTCAACGGGGTTTTCAATGGTTGTGCCAGCCGATGTCAGCGGAGCGCCTACTTTGCTCACTGCGATCAGCCCTGCGTGGGGCACCAACTTCAGTGCGGCGCATGCAACCATCACACTCTTCCACTCGAGGTCAGCGGGCAAGGGAAGCAGTATGTCTGCAAATCCAGCGATGGTACCTTCAGAGGCTACGGCCACAGTTTTACCTCAAGTTGAAGCGGGCTGCTGCACCGCTGCCGTCTCTTTGTCTTCCGATAGTATTAACACTGGTAGTTCGCTGTACTTATTTCCGGCGGATGCATCGGTAGTGTTTGTGTACCGTGCCCCCGACAACGTGGACGTCACTTACAGCTTCTTCCCTGTGCACAACGGAGTGTTGCACTCGGCGCAAGGTGGACTGCTCAATGGGACGCACATTCCTGGTGGGCCTGCTCACGGTGGGAGTGTTCCGTTGTCCATCAACGTATACGGGCTGAACCCTTCAGCGTGGTACACGTGCCGTTTCGTGGGTCGTTCTAACCAAAGCCAGGTGCTCGATGCACTGCCAGCACAACCGTCAGCGCCCAATCAATTTGCGTGTTTTGTGCCCGCGTGGGGTGCCTTGTTTGCTGCGGACAGCACTGACGTGGTGCTTTTGGCGACGACTGCACAGCCATCACCGGTGCCGTCTCAATCACCGGAACCGTCATCAACACCAATACTGGCGCCGACGCCGACGCCGTCCTTGCTGCCTTCACTGATAACATCGCAGGCGCCATCATTATCGCAATTGCCATCAAACAGCTCTCGTCGCATGCTTCTTGGAACCCTAAATGCTACGACTTCCGCTCCCACCGTTGCCACGACCATCGTAAACGCAACAGACGACGATCAAAGTGACGACGTGGGATCTTGGTCGTGGGCCGACGGTGTTGCCATAGCCGACGGCACCAACCACCGGAGTGGCTTGAGCTACGTGTTTTATGCCGTGGTTTTAGGCTTTGATTCTTCCGAAGCTTATGGCGCTGCTGGTGGCGACTTGTTAATGTTCAACACCAGCGGGCTCGACCCTTCTGCGACGAACACCGCCAAGCACCAGTGCGCGTTCACTTCCGCCATTGACCGTTGGGAATTGCGTGTTAACGCTTCGGTGGGGCCCAGTCCAGGGTTCGCTTCCTGCGTGACTCCTCCTTGGGGGGTTTGGCGCCCCGCAGAGCGCATCGAAGTTGAACTACGGTTAGACTATTCGGATTCTGCCAGGAATGCTTCCTCAGCCAGGACTATCGGCAATGGTGACAGCAACGCAGGATGGGCTGCAGTCAACCGTGGAGGCGCAGGGAGTGCTGGTGTGAATACTGGTGTAGTTGCCTGCGTGGATGTGTCTGGCACCGCTACGCTGAGCAGCGAAGGTGGTGGTGGGGGCGTTTGGCCACATGATTTCTATCCTGCGTGGCAGCGTGTGACTTTGTTCCCTGACTCGGAGGCGCGCGGTGGTGCTGCGGCAGGGCAAGAAGTTGTCGAGCTCTTGGGGTATGGGTTAGATGCAAACGGCACCTCTTCAAGCGCACTATCTGCTGCCACTGGTACTACTGTTGTCACGGCATCTGCCTACAGTGAGAGTGGTGGTCAGTGGAGTGTGGCTGCACTCTCTGGTGTCGGTGGTTTAGGTGGGAGCTACGCGTGTGGGTTCCGAGACGCGCAGGACGCTCAGCGCTACTTGGAGTCGCCAAAATTGTCTCTAGAGGAAGGCCCTCTTTACAACCCTGCCGTCACGTCGACGAACGTGTCCTGTGTAACGCCGGCATGGGGCAAACAAAATCCTGGCACCACGACGAATTTGACTTTGGTGTACACTCCGCCACCCAACTTGCCTATTAGTTCACCCCTGTATTATTCGGGCAACATAGCGCTTGTTGCGTCATCAAATGATCGATCAAGTGGCGGCAGCAGCAGCAACAACAACAGCACTTACATTGCAGCTACAGCTGCAATAGCTCCAAATATCCCCAAGAAGCGGCAAGTAAATGCAACGCTCCCGTTCGCTTTTGTGCCCCGTTTCGCCCGCGTAGTCGCTTCCGAAAAGTATGGTGCCATGGGTGGGGACGCCGTCGTCTTCACGGGTGCCGGTTTCCGTGGCGGTCATTGGTCCATTGGCACGGCAGCGGCTCATGTGCGCTACCAGTGTACTTTCACCCCTGTAATCAGCCTCTACGAGCTTTCGGTTGAGCCATCGGTCGTGCCTACAGTTGTACCCTCGACAACGGTGCTTCCATCTATGACGCCGTCACCCTTGCCCTCCTCAGCAGCAGTACGAAGAAGAACGCAGCGTCGTGCTCTCTTAGTCTCCGAGGCCCCTACAGCAGTGCCCAACAACATCACTACTAGCAATGTTACTGTGGCACCCTCGGCTCAACCATCGCCATTGCCATCCCCAAGGCCTTCGACGTCGTCTCCGTCACCAGTGCCATCTACGCCACCGCCTAGTTTTCTACCCACGGAGCCGCCAACACCGTCCCCAACGCGCTACCGTGGCGTGGTAGGGGCATGCCAGGAAAACGCTACAGTGCTCATGGTCAACGCTACAAATGTCAATGCCACGTCACTCACCTGCCAAACTCCTATTTTTGGAGCTGCCGCTTGCGCGACGAACATGGCGTTAACGGTGACTGAAGCTAGCGAGATGAGCAGCGGTAGCAATAATTTTAACAGTGTCGACAGCAGCACCAACAGAAGCACAACAGGAGAACGGTTGCTCCCTCTGTCAAGGTCGCCAGCATTGAACTTGCACCAAGGTGCACTAAGTCGCTGGGTGGATGATCATGTGGATGACGACTACTATAATAACACTTCTACAACACAAGCTCTGCCAGCCGCAGGCACCGTGTTAGACGCCAGCGAGGGCAGTGTGTTTTACCCGGTACCCCCTACCCTGCACGGAGTCCAAAACGCCACTTATGGCCCTGGTGCTACGGTGTACGGTCACTACGGCGACAGCGCTTACGGTGGCACTGAAGTGCTGCTCGCGTGTTTTGGGTTAGATTCTGCAGCGACGTACGCGGCGCGTTGGTCCCTGAAACCAGATCCAACTACTGGACGCCGCTCGAGTGCGAATTTAACGACTCTGTGCAACCATCACGACTGGGGCGCAACCTTCACTTATACGTCCATCGTGTGTTATACCCCCGTCAACTGGGGAGTCCAATTTGCAGCGGGTGAAGCTCAGGTAGAGCTCCTGCGCGTAGATACAGCTTCGGACTCGGATTCATACGAAGCGCTTTTCGTCGCCACAAATGACGGCGTTTCAATAATTGGTACCAATGCCGACGGCAACAGTAGTAGTAGCGTTGCGTACGTGGGTGGTGAAGGTGCTCGCACAGCTGTAGGGTTTGTGTTTGTTGCCGTCCTGGGCAAAGAAGAAGTACCAGCTGAGGTCGTAGAGTCTGTACCAGGCTACGTAGACACTGCTGGGCGAGCAGGTGGAGGCCAAATGATCGGGTTCGCTGGAGTTGGCTTCAACCCACTGGGCTCTTACCGCTGCCATTTCTACACGGGTGCAGCGCCATACGCCATTGAAAACTCTTTGTACTCGCCTGAAGTTCCTGCGCAATCCACAGAACTTTTGCTGTGCGAAACCCCTGCTTGGGGTCGCACCTTTCCAGCGGCAACGGTAACGGTACGAGTCCAGTACAAAACTGGCCTTAGCGTTGCGTCAACGCTTAGCAGCACTGACGATGACGTAAGCAATATTTCTTTGACAAATACATCAATTTCAGAGCAGCGGCGTCGTCAGTTAGCGTCAGGTGTGGGTACCATCACAGAAGCAGGAGATGGCGAGGTCTTATTCGAGGACGAAAATGGAGACTATTGGAGCTTCATTGTAGGGCCAGAAAAGCCCTTCGACTTTGCCCTCGAGGTATCATTACTAAAGTAGTAAATTGTTCTCATTGATTATATCTGGTGTTTTCCTATTTTGCTTTTCTCTCTTCCTCTTATTAATCTATGTTTCTTTGCGTCGCAGGTGGCTGCGCTGGATGTCCCCTATGATTACGGTGCCAAAGGTGGCACCTTGTTGAACCTTACCGTACCTGGCATGGTCGGAGGGAACAACACCGTGTACACTTGCCGTTTTGAACCCCCACTTGCTTATGCGGCAGCCGCTGCCACCTACTCTGACGCATGGTGGGGTGGGCTACGAGGTGACGCTTTGGGTGGAGCGCTAGACAGCAGCAATGATGACGACCAATACAATGGGGCCATCGTAGAAGTAAATGCTGCCGCGCTGGACGTTAGCACGCTCCATTGCGTGACCCCCCCTTGGGGTGCCTGGCGCTGCGCGACGGTGGCCAACTTGGTGGTCACGCAGAATGGTTCTGACGTAGCGGTAGCGCTGGACTACGGAAACTTCACGTATTCGACAAACTTGTCGTACCACTTCTTTGAGGTAAAAATGTCATTTGGCATCATGGCATTGCCAAACTGTACTCCTCAAAGCTATGCAACGTCCTCACTTTCCTCGGTTCTCCCATTCTTACACTGCGTTCATACGTGGATACTTCACTTCCTTTCCTGTTCTTGCTTTTGGTAACAAATCATTCTTTGCTATCGTGTGCTACAGGTCTTCGACGACGAAGACTTTGAGTATCCGTACGGAGCCGGCCTAGAAACGTACATGATTTACCCCAATGCCACCAATGCCACCAACTGCTCTTCTGTGGCGCTTGACGGTGACGTCACGAGTAGTGGCCAGTGCGTCGACCTCGGGCCAGGTGTCAACGTAACGCGTCCCAGTGGCATACCCGGAGGGGGTGCTTCGCGTGGTGGCGAGCTTTTGTCTCTTCGCTCATGGGGTCTCTGCCCAAAGGCTACCTATGCTTGCCGCTTCTTGTCTGAGGAGACGTCTCCAACTGGCCACATTCAACACTGGTTGGACTCCGAACCTGCTTTTGTAGACGGGCCTCAGTCTTTAGCGTGTGTTACACCCGCCTGGGGCGCACATTTCCCTGAAGTATCCACCGCAATTGTGCTGAAAGTTGGCAACGCAAGTACCAACACTTCGGCCCTAGCTCGTGGTTTAGATGGTTCTGTGCCTGGAAGGAGAGGGAGCACTGTAGGGCAGAGTGGCACAATGGGTAGCGAGTTGCAGTTGCTGTCGAGAAAGCACCAATATAGCATCCAACAAGAACTGGTGACCTCAGTGGGGATACTACCCTTTGTGTTCGTGTGTTGTGTTGATGTGCCCATCACAATTGCAGTCCCCACTTATGATGCATCTGCCAAAGGCGGCGGATTTGCTCGCTGGCGAGTAATTGACTGGGCATTGCCTTTTGAAACCTCCTTGTATGGACCTATCGCTTTAAGCAGCAACAATGTGAATACGGTTGGGAACACCTCTGCAATGAACGCCACTGAAACCCAGGGCAACTTTACGATTTCATTTACGGTGCCAGCATTGGATGGCAATGTTACGGTGGTGGCACCCTCGGCTGCACTTGAGGACTCTGAAAACGTGACGTTCACCATACCTGCAGGAGTCGGCTGGGGGCTCAATGGTTTTCTGGACTTCTCTCACTTGCCACTCTTGCGCTTTACCGCAGATGGTGCACTCAACTACCGTCAGCCAATAGTCACCAGCCTTCGCCGAGGGGCTTTCAACAACACTGGTCCTACCGCAGGCAATTTCAGTCTCACTGTGCTCGGACAGGATTTTGGAGGGGCTGATTTCGGACAAGAAGTGCATTTTTTGGGAATTGGCTTAGTTGACGCTGATAACGTGTGCGAACGTACTGATTGGGTGTCTGATTCCAGAGTAGAATGCCACCGCGCGCCTGCAGGATCTGGCTCTGAAATGAACGTTGCTGTTGTGGCTGGCAACGTGTACAGGTGAAGCATGATTGGCTTATGTTGGTGTGAAGGATGCATTTCTTTGTTTGCCCTAGCCGAAAGTGAATTTATTTTCCTGCATGGGTTTAAGATTATTCTTCGAGATAACATCGCATAAGAACGTTTTGTTCACCTAAATTTCGATTTTGTCTCTATTTGTCTCGAATCTCAAAATATTATTGCAGTGTGCCGGAGCTATTCAAGTTTGATTTTCCCGAAATCCACGAAGTCACGGTCTGCACTTTGAGTGGCAAATGCAATACAGGCACACTAGAAGAGCCTGCTGAGTACTCTACTGCGGGTGTCGAAGTCACCATTGAGGTAAGCACCACACGTAGAAACAGAATTTTTTAGTTGTGTGGCCACAAAATGGGTACCCGAGACTATTTACCTTGGGAGGGCATTCCCATTAATTCTTCGTGCAGTAAATCCGTTCAGATTTAATATTGTTCACGTGGGCGTACGTACCTGTCCTGTAGGGTGCCAATTTCGTGTCGGATGCGTCGCTAGTGCAAGTTGAGTTGTCGAGGTTGGCGCGTCTGCAGTCTGGGTCCGTGAACATAACACGTGACCGTAATTTTACGTGCGACATTGAAACCACCAGCCCTACCAAAATCACATGTACCATTCCTGAAAATACGGGCGGCGATTATATCATGAAGGTAGCAGTGGATGTGCTAGAATCACCATCGTATTCCTGCGACGAAGCTTGTATCAGCACGAAAGGTTCCCTCGACTGCCCTGCAGCGCTCTACGCGAACACTGCCGGCGGTAATGGCACTAGTAGCAATGATGGTACATCATCCGCATATGACGGTGACGATTGTCTGAGGGTGGATAGTGATGCGTTTTTGTTCAGCTATGGTGCACCCACGCTAGAGTCATTGTTGCCGAGCAGAAATGCTGACATCACAGGTGATGAGCAGTTGGTAATCAAAGGCACCAACTTTGGGCCTCAGCTCGATGACACCAGTCCCTACTGGTGGCTGCGGAGAGACACGTAGGTTTTCACCGTGTTGATATCTAAAGAAATTTTCATTGCTCAAAACTTGCTTGAAAAAATATTTGATAATCCTTAATTTGTTGAGCGAGGTGATTTGAGAAGGGTCAAGGAATGAGTTGCAGTCAGGAGCATATCCATTGTAACACCGTAGAACACACTCATATCTGACCTCAAATGGCCTCCTTTCACTGTTCAAAAAAACTACAGGTACATTAACAATGATGACGATGACGGATTGACAGGCATGCTCAATGTGCGGTCTGTCGAGCTCATGAGCAGCGTGAACGATGCTTATTGGGCAGGGGCCTGCTCTAATGTGGAATACCTGGTGGAGCACTTCTACTTGACGTGCGATTACCCGAAATATGACCCAGTGGGAGGCGGCACGGGCCGCGACATTTCAGTGGCAGTTACTGTTGACGGCCAAACTGGGACTTTATTCGAAGGTTTCAGCTACATTGACGACAGCGGGTGAGTGCCCTGAATTACAGGGGTTTGATATCACATAAATCTGAAGTAATGCTGACGTGACGCCTCTTCTTATACTCATATTCCAATTCTATAACAAGTAGATGACTGGGAAGTGGTCTATCACTAATATACTACCAAGTATCCTCACCTCATATTGCGCGTACTTTTCTAATACGTTCGTTTAGGTACTATTCTGTGTTGTCCGAAGCACGTTTCACGCTTTCGATGTCTCCGTCACGAGTGGAAGCGATTGCGGCATTGCCTACCTGGGTCAAGGTTGATGACAATGGCGAAGGCGACGAAGTGGATGACTTCGATGAGTCTGATGATACTACAGTAGCCTCAGACGGCGCCGTATGCTCCACTTGCTTTGCTGGTACGCGCTACCTCACGGATCAAGAAGTCATCCGGGAAACATTTATGGACGTGGGCGAGCAAAAGGCTCTCATGCAGGGTTCGTGTATACCCCAAAAACCATTGAATTTCGCATCATATCACTGGCTATGAATTTGTGTCCTCTCAACCATTTTTTTTTAATCTACAGATTATCTATAAGATCATCACTCTTTGTAACTCATATCTGTTTTAGGATTTGTGGACTTGGCCGCGACCAAAGAAATAGCAGCCACTGACGTGTACGCTTCCGCGGTCGTGTGGATCAAGGACTGGGATATAGTAGACTCAGAGACAGTGACTGCCACCATACAATCCGTCCTGACGCTCAATTCACAGACCAATGGTAAATTCGTAAACGACGCCGTTGTAGCGACCCTCCGAAATGCATCTCAAGGTGGTTTGCCTCGCTACCAAGCACCGTACAACGGAGGTGCCGAGTACCGAGTGGCAACCCTGTGGGCAGAACCTCTTTCTTCTCAGGTGAAAATCACAGGAGTTTCCCTCGGGAACAACACTTTAATTGGTGGCGACAACCTTGAAAACGGCTACGTGTTTTGTACTATGGGAGAAGAAGCAGTCTCCGACGCTCAGCAGCGTCAAACGTGTTCCCCCTGTGCTGCCGGTTATTTCAAGCCTTTGGTGTCTCAGTGGGGTGGGAAAGACACTACAGTCGTTGGCGACTGCACTGAGGCAAGCGAAGCGTCATCTACAGACGGTCAAAGCAAGACGTCAAGCCCAATCTCGTGCGTCAACCGCCTCTGTCAAGCTTGCCCGGAAGGCGGAAACTGCAACACTACTGGTGTTGTCTTACCCGGCCGTCTCGATGGGTGGTGGCGCTCGCTTCCTGGCCAAGCTTCCATCAATTATGACGAGTATCAGTTTTATCAATGCTTAGACTCGGCCCAGTGCGTAGGAACTCGCCCTCAGGTGACCGACTTCAAGTACGGCAGCCCCAACAACTCCCAGTGCGTGTTCAACTCTTTCTACGAAGAAGATGGTGACGTGGTTACCTGTCTGTACCCTGTCAATGAAGACGGTAGCGAAGGTTCCACTTCGACGAAAGCTGGCACTGACGACACTTGTTTGAACGACAAAACCCCTGAATGTTGCGAAGCTCGCGGTGGCACGCCTGTGCATTTCAATGAGGGTGCCAAAAACGGTGGCCCGCTGTGTGCTATTTGTGATGAGGGCTTCTTCTTGTACAACTTTCAATGCCTCCCTTGCCCTGAGGGTTCCGCTGTGCCGACTGTGACAACTTTGACTTGTATCGTGTCTGCTTTGTTTCTTATGGCCGTGATATGGTATCTCGATTGGATTCCACGGATATCATTCTTGGGGTCAGTCAAAGGCAATCGAGGAGAAGGCGAGCAAGGTCAAAAGCAAAACAAGTTAATGCACCGATCTGGTTCCAAGGCGGGTGGTCGCACGGGGAATGCTTCCAATGCTGGGCGAAACTCTTCTCAGTCGACGTCCCTCTTTGATGGCGCGAAGTCTAAGATCGTGCTCAGTTTCTTGCAGATTTCATCTGTTTACAACATTGTCTACGACGTGAAATGGCCTGGGCTATTCATTCAACTCATCAACTTCTTTCAGTTTTTCATCAGCATTAATCTGTTGAGCTTGCCAATGATTAGTTTATTCGGCATCACGCCGAACTTGGCCCTCACTTGCGACAAAGAAAACTTCAGTACAGTCAATTTCTTTGACGCGTTTTTGTTTTCGTTTGCTTTGCCCTTCGTGCTCACGGCGGTGTTTATTGTGTTTGGCGTGGTGGGCCACATTCGCCACTCATGGTTCACGAAAGGTGGGAAGTATCGCACTTTGTTTCGTGGAGAAAAAGTAGAGAAGCGAGACCGGTTAAGAGCCAAGACCTTGGGTTTATCGCACGTGACCAAGTGCTACCAGTTGTTCTTCTTCATGCTGTTGATCGTGTACCCTTCCGTGTGCCGCGTCACGCTGCAAATGCTCAGTTGCAAACTGATCGATGAGACCTATTATTTGGCTGCCGACTATACAATCCGATGCGACACGCCTCGTTACCGCCGCCACTATTTTCTAGCGTGGTGTTCCGTAATGGCATTGGTAATAGGCATTCCTGTGGTGATGTTCATGGCGTTATGGAAAGGCGTAAATCGCTCCAGCAAGACATGGGGTAGCCGTGTGTTCATTTTGTATGCGTCGTACAAGCCTGACTACCCTTACTTTGAAGTCTATGACTTGATCCGAAAGCTGTTCCTGACGGGCATCATCATTTTTGTAAGGCCAGGCACTGTGACGCAGATTGCGACCGCTACTGCTTTTTGCATGGCGGCGCTTGCCATTCACCTCAACGTTCGACCCTTTTTGGACGCCTTTGACAATTTGTTGCAAACCATGGCCTTGATCTGCATCCTGGGCACCATGTACGTAGGGCTCTTGATTCGAGCCGAGGTGACCACCAACGATGAAACCATTGATCGGTCCACCATAACTAAAGTTCTCGTGGGCGCAAACCTAGTAGTGATCTTGGTGTTGGGCCCCATTATCATCCCGCGCATTACGGCCGGCGTGAAGTTTTACTACCAGGAAGCAATGCAGAAAGCAACGATGTATTATAACCGCGCAAAGTCTGCCGTGCAGCAGCAGTCCGATGCTCGCTTGGTGGTGCGGCGGATCGGGTCATTAACCACGCTCCTCGAGCGAGAGGATTGGGACGTGGTGGTGCGGTTGCCACACCCATGGGCAACCGTAGACGAAGTTAAAGAGGTGATTGCCGAGCGGCTGGGGGTGCCAGCCCGCGCGCAGTGCCTCTATGTCCACGAGCGAGAGCTGACGGAAGCCCTGCAGCCCATCACGAGCTTTGGGCTGCGCGTGCGCCGCAAGCAAGAATTGCCCAAAGTCTTCATGCCGAACGCTCAAGCGGTGCTGCGCCGCACGGGCCTCGACGCCTGCCTGCTAGCTCGAGGCGGGGATTGGGACCGCTACTACCGCGGCAGTGGTTGGGGTGGGCTCCCGGTGCTGTTCTGGTTTCGCATCAACCCACGCACCCTGGAGGTTGAGGGTGAGGGTTTCTGTGCCGCACTGAGTGGCGACTTCCGAGTCTCGGGCCGTCTGAACCTCGGCCGCCCGCACCGGACTCCGGACGCGAGCCGAATGGGCAGCAATGGGTACGACAGCAGGCCGCTCGTGGAAGACGACAAAGCGAGCGGAACGCCGCGGCTCGTGTGGCCTCGGGACCGGTTCGAGCTCAAGTTTAGCGCCGTCAAAGACCCTAGCAGTGCGCTGGCCAGCCGCGCGCTTCGGGACGTGAAGCACAAAGCCAAGGACAAGCACCGGTTTGTGGCTTACGAGCGGGACTGCCTCACGCGCGACCTCTGGGTGCACCTCGAAGGGAATCCTTCGGGGGCCAAGGTAGTGGATGCAGCGCAGAAGCGCCCATGGTATCAACGCAGTACAAATGTGACTACGGGTAGCGCAGGCAACAACAGCAGCAACGACAACGATGATGAAGTTTCCTACGTGAGAACCACCCCCCAACGGCGGCAGCAGGGCAGCAGCTGCTGCAGCAGCACTTCCAGCTTTTGTGGGTGTTGCTTCACGCGGTCCAGGCGCAAGAACGCGGAAGCCAAAGAAGACGGCCAAGAGATTCAAATGCGTGCCTTGTACCAGGCCCAAAACAGCCTCTCTGATTTCGGCAGCAGTGGAAATAGCAGCAGTGGCAGTGACCGTGAACTTCCTCGCCCTTCTGGTGCCCTAAGTGCCGCTCATCCTCCCTTGCCATCCTTGCGGTCTGGTGCATTGGCAAACAGCAAGTCGGTCAAGAGCACGTTTCGTATTGACGGCATTGCAGAGGAACCGGAAGCTGCCGACGCGTCGGCCGCTGCCGCAGCGGCGAAAACAGCTGCTGAAATGAAAAAGCTGCGCGCGCAAGAAGCGTGGTGGAAAGGGGGGCCACCTCCCGGCATGCAGCTGGCGTCACCGACTGACCTCGAAAGCCAACACTACCGGAACCATGACGTCGGAGGTTATGCAAACCGCGTGCGAAATGCTGCCGCCAACCACCACCACCCTGCTGGCCGCAACAAAAACAAACATGGGCACGCGAGTCGCTTCGCCGCACGGTCCTCACTCATGGAACTCAACCAAGGCTTGCACTGTGGTGGTTTCGGTGACCTCCATCATGATGAGGACGCCACTGCTGCAGCCGTCGCCAGCGCCTACGCGGGTGCCCCCTGGGGCCCTCTGCCAACAGCCTCTCACAAAGCAGGGGACATGCTCTTGCCAATGGCGCTCCGAGGCTATGCCGAGCCTCTCGACCCGTCTGCGTTCGCTGACCGTCAGGCCAAGCGCCGTCGAGCAGCTGCGCGTGAGTGCTTCAGCCACGGGTCGGGCGGCAGAGGGGAGCGAGGCGGAGGTCGAGCGTCGAGGGATGGGAGTAGTGGTGGTGGAAGCGACTACGGTGACGAGAACGACAACAAACACGACGAATTTCATGACGGAGATGGCAATAACGAGGACCTATGGCCTGAGCCAGGGGAGTTGTTTGCGTGCGAAGCGTTGACCCGCGCGGACTTTCGAAAGGAGGCCGAGCACCAGCGCTACCAGGACGCTACAGTAGTCTTAGTGGCGCGAGACGACATCGGCGACATCAAATTGGCTCAATTGACGCAGGTTAGTGATTTTTTTTTTGGGGGGGGAAGTGTTTAGCTTTTTGATTTAGGATGCACCTACTGCTTTATTTGCGGAGTGTCAGTCTCGATTCCCCCCTCATGTGTTTCATCCAGGATATACTCAGTCCATACTTCTCAAGCTGACTTATTATTCCCTAATATGATAAAATATATAAATGAACAGGAGCAAGGCCTTGGTCAGCTCGCCCTCCAAGACATCAACTACAAGCTCGCGGTCGCCGACGCTGAAGCTTATTCCTCTTCCTCCCCTGTACCTCCTGCACCAGCAGCTGCCAAGACCACCAAGACTGCAGTTGCTACAAGAGCTGCCAGCAGCCTTTTCAGTCCTGTCAACAATATTAATTCGCCGCCAGAATCAGAAAGCCCACTCGAACTGACTTCCAGCACGAATGGAGCAGCTGCTGCGTCTTCATCTTTAACCTCATCGTCATCTTCATACCAAGGTGCCTTCTCCTCGTCGTCGTCGTCGTTAGCCTCCCGTGGCTTTGGTGTAGACGTGGTCGACCAAGTGGTGTCCTCCATGGCAGCGGTGCAGCGCCAGGCCGAAGCGCAAGTGACCACGATCGTACGCACCGAGGGCGACGCCCGCATTCAAACCGTGAAAATCGTGGTCCCGAATTTCGACGTGCTCGAAGAAGTGCGTACTTTTTTTCTTTGTCTGTTTTCGCACTTTGCGTCTTCTTACACATACAAGCAAAACACTTTGCACGTGCACTAAGTATGTAATTTTGCCCTTCAAATCCAATTTGATTGCTTTCTTCTATATTGGGGTGTGTTACAGGTGCATGAAGTGTTAAAAGTGGCATTTCCCAAGAGCGACAAGAGCACTGGATTTGGCAAAATGTTGAAAAAGAAGCTTTTGCGCAGTGATCGCGTCAAAAAGAAAGTCTGGAGTTTCATGAAGAAGCCTGATGAGTATGACCAGGAGAACAGCGGTGAAAAAGTAAAAGGAAGTATAAAATGGGACTCTAAGACCGCTGGCGTTGCTGGCACTTCAGCTAAACCACAGCGCCTGCAAAATCGAGTGAAGCTTGTGCCGCTGGAGATGGGCATCGAGGGAAGTAGTACTGAAATTGATACCACCAACGAATTCGCTACTACCACTATTGGTGCCAACACTACCACAAAGACAGCCAGTCACAGCAGCACGAGTCGCCATGGTGTACCCTCCCAACCGCAGTACCTCGAAAACAGCAACAACCCTAAGAACTACAGCAAGCCGCTTCGGCGAGGGTCAGCGAGGTTGGGCGCGACGGTGTCATTCGGCGATGCCCTCGTTGATTTCGGCGATGATGACGACGACGACAAAGAATTCGGCTTCGCAAAAAACACACGCGCTCTGCCGTCTGTGGCTGTGTTGCCTGCTAATGCTCCATCAGGAGGTAAAAATGACCGTACCAATGGCGTTGCTGGTCACTTACCTGGGCAGGCGCTTGAGCAGCAATTAGGTAATGAAGAAGGCGGTGACGATGACGACGATGATGACGACGACGACGCGTTCGTGCGGGAGTACGCTGCCGATTTGGTGGAAGACACGTCTTTGCCCATGGGCCAAAAGTTGCTCGAGTTAGCGGGCCTGCGCGAGAAAGGCGACTTGTCGGCCCGTGACTTCGCTGCTGCAAAGGCGTATCTGCTGAAGGTGACTGCCGACGGCCGAAAGCACGACGGTGGAGTGGACCGCCTTCTCAATGACGCCACGCTAACTTTCGCCATGAAGCTGGAGAAATTGGCGAATCTCCGAGAAGAGCGGAAGGTCACCCCCAAAGATTTTGCCATTGCGAAAGCGACGCTGTTGCAGCGCGAGCGCACCAAGCCCCGCACCAAGGAGCTGGCCTATTTGAATGACGTCATTGAAGACCCTGAACTTACGGTAACACATGTCTACTAGTACTGAAGTCAAAATATAATTAATGTTTTCGTGATGCAAAAGCCCACCTTTAGGCACATTTACTGTGTAATTTTTTGCTTTGTTGAGTTAGTATCTCCTAAACTTTCTCTTCTTCTGTTTTTTCTTCTTTCTTTGAATTAGGTGGCTGCGAAACTGTCCAAACTGTCAGCGCTGCAAACGGCCGGCCTTTATTCACTTCGCGAATTCGCCGAAGCGAAAAGGCGCATCTTTGCCAAGATTGCTAGCACCACTTCTCCTTCTTCTTCAAGTGCAGCAGCAGCTGCTTCCTCAAATCATGACGACGAGGATGAGGATCATTACGACGAAGACGCCGCTGCCAGTGCTCTCGACGACTATCGGCAAAGTGTGAGTGGTCCTGCTGATTTAAGCCGTATCCTAGCCGACATTCGTCTCGAGAACGAAGATGATAGCACAGGAGCTGCAGCGGCCGAGGATAGTCAGGTGCCAGGTTTTGATTCTAGTCCTCTTGAAGAGCACAAAGAAGAGGCGTCGGCCAGCTCGTTGAATGCTGAGTTAAGCACGAAGAGCGACGGTGCCATCGCAGCAACTACTCCGTCTGCAGCTTCCCTCAACGGCGACCTCAACAGCCTTGCAGCGCGAAACAGGCTCCGAAACAGTCGCCGGCCTCCAGTTTCCAGCGTGTCCAAGAGCAGTGGTTTGCAGGCCAAGAAGGGGAAAGCAACGGCCAGCAAGACCTGGGACTTGTTACCGGGCGGCACCGTGCGGCTCATGGTGGTGGTGGGCGACACCACCACTCCCGAAGGCGTAGAAGCGTTGGAAGTGGACGCTGTGGTGGCGCCGGAACTGACCCTCGCCACTGCTGCTGCTGCTATTGCTGCTCACGCCTCTGAAGGTGGCGGTGGTGGTGGCGGTAGAAGCGGAGGTGGCGAGAGCAGCGTAGACATCTACGACGGCCATTCGGTGCAGTGGCAGGCAGCGATAGCCGAGGAGAACGACGAAGACGACGAAAGCGGCAGCCACGAAAACACGACGATGCTGTCGGCCCTGATGCACCGGTTAAGAGGCGAACCTACGAAGAGCAAGAAGAGAAAGACCCAGCGCTCCAGCTCGTTAACGAGAACGTCGGAAGCGGATGCTGCAGGAGGAGCGCGCAATGACGCCACTGCTGCTGAAGCCGATGAAGAAAGAGGCCTTGACCTCTTGCGCAACGCAGCCCGGATTGCCGTTGCGCCCCTGCATGCAGCAATACCGCCTTCGCCGTTCAACGAGGGTGCAGCCTCCTTAACTTCCTCTTCCAGCACGTCTGACCACACAATCAGCGCTTCTTCTTCCACAGTCGAGTTTTTGCAGGCGCATGCGCGGGCCCACACCGCGTGTTTGCGTTTAGCCGCGGAGAAAGGCGCAGAGTCGCTCGCGTTTCCCGTGGACTTCTGCGCGGAAGTGGGTGAAGGCGCGCGCAACTCCCTTGGCGACACCGCAAACGACGACGACGACGACGACATTTACAATGGCGATGGCAAAGACGAGGTAGTCGACAGTGAAACCAAAGATGAACACGGCATCAGCTATGGCTCTCACGGAAGCAGTCAAATGAGACGAGAGCGGCCTCGAGCTGCTGCAGCAGCTGCTTCCCTGTCTCGCGCAGTGCTGTTGGAAAATGCGTTGCGAGCCATTCGTCGAGTGGTCTACGACATCAACATGCCCAAGCGGGTGACCCAAGAGCGCGACGCGACCAAACGCGACGTCGACGAGCTCGCTGCTCAGCTTGCGCGAGCTACACTGGACAAAGACCTACTCGACGGGCAAATTGCATCTTTGCAGAGAGCTCTGGGCGACAGTATTAATAGCAGTCAGGGCGCTGGCGTAGGCACTGGTTTGACAATTAGTGCTGGCAACAAAAGTCGCACCCACCATGCAAAGGAGTGGCAGTGGAGCAGCAGCTTCAGTGGTTACACGGAAATGTCCGAAGCTGCTGCCGTTGTTTCTGCCGCCGCCTCTTCTGTGGCGATGTCGAGCCCTGCGACTGACGCGGCTGAAGATGCGGCGCTGCGGCACGAAAGGTCGGCCTTGTTGGCGCTGCCTGCATTCACTCTCACGGCAACCGCTCGAGCAAGCCAGCGCACCGCTGACGCAGCTTCCAGAGCTCGGAAGGAAGCTGAGAAGCGCGCTGCGTCTATGGCGACAGCACAACGCAGCGCTGCGGCCGCAAGAATTGCCTATGATGGAAAGGGAGTTGCTGCTGCTGCTGAAGTTTTTAGAAGCATGCAAGGCACCTCAGGAAGTGGCCATGAGGCACAAAGCAGCGACAAAGCTACGCCTCCAGCCCCTAGCCAACCCCAAGATGCTTTTGATTCGGACGATGAGCTAAACAGCAGCACGAGTGATGAAACGTCTCATTTGCCACCGGTGTCCTCGCCTATGCTCCCGCCACCTCTCATACGCGCCTCATCTCATCAAAGCAACAGTACTAGTAGTATCGTGCTCGATCATTCTGACTCACGCTTTGCTGCACAGCCGCCTCCAGCAACCCCACTCCCCACAACAGAATCCTCGACTATTCAGGTATCAAGCACGCCAAAAGAACCAGCATCAATTAAAACAGAGGCAATTTCGGCGCCGTCGTCCACGAAGGATGCGGTCGATGATGAGGCGCTATCCGTGGGCTTGCCGGTCGGATGGAGCGCACGAATCGATCCCGCCACAGAGACAACCTACTATTACCATGCTGCTACTAAGCAAACCAGTTGGACTGTACCCAGAGAAGATGCTTCGAACAAATCTGCTTCAAGTGCCCATGTAGAGGCACCAGTTGAACCTTCTGCACCTCTTCTGGCTCAACAATCACCAGCATCGGATGAAACCTTTACTTCGACCGATCTTCCCACGGGCTGGACTTCACATTACAATGAGGTCAAGAGTGCTACGTATTACTACAACGAGGCAACGCGAGAGACATCCTGGGTGTTGCCAGTTTCGGCAGTGGAGGCATCTGTGCCTATTGAGACTCCTTCATCGTCAAGTATAGCAAATGTAGAACCTGCATCATCAGCCCTGCCTGCAGGCTGGATCTCACGTTACGACGATGCAAAACAAGCCACGTACTACTACAACGAGACAACGCGAGAGACATCCTGGGTG
>Ga0307931_1000473_pt1 | contig 25346 bp, 22 predicted proteins | sample OrgLakmetageno47_FD_201816 | JGI IMG/M metagenome (GOLD analysis project Ga0307931, IMG submission 201816) | Saline water microbial communities from Organic Lake, Antarctica - #47 | ecosystem: Environmental > Aquatic > Non-marine Saline and Alkaline > Saline | place: Antarctica: Organic Lake...
GTGAATTTCAAACAAAGATAAAAACCATGGGTTAAGAATGGTGGCTAAAAACGATACACCTGTAGAGTATATCATCATATCATTGCACTTCCTTACTTCCTCAATGAATACTTCTGCCCCGAAACCTTGCATGGCACGGGCACCTGAACTTGTATCTTTGAACTGCTTCAAGAAGAAGGGAAGAGTGTGGTGTCGACTTTGAACTGCATCTTCGTTTGCACCTTCTTGCTTTTGCTGATTCTAGGGCGCCTCTAGCCCAACTTTTCTAGCCCAAAACGTATCTACAGCTCGCTAAGACCATGCGCGTGCGGTCAGTGGTCGCTGTACTCGGCACCTCGGCCCGCGCTGCGGCATTTGTAGGGCAATCGCAGCCATCTTGGTGGACGAAAAGTAATGGCTTTCAACAGCGAGCGTCGTATTCGTCGTCGACGGTTCGGAGTGCATTAGCCTCTGAAGGTAGCGGTCTAGCGGGAAGCAGCCCCGGTGCAGTGCCTGCAGTTCCTTCGATTGCAGTAGAAGCTGCGGCTGCAAACAAGCCTGGCGCGTCGCAGATATTCTGCAATCGAGAACTGGCTCTTCGGCGCATTGAAGCCATCGGCTTTGACATGGACTATACGATTGCGCAGTATTTGCCTGCGTTTGACCTTCTAGCCTACGAAGGCTCCCAGAAAAAGTTGGTGAGTCACTTCGAATTGAGTTTACTTAAGTTTGAAATATCTTTAACCAGTGTTATGTGTTTAGCTGCAGATTCTTGCTTCTTATCGCGTCTCATCTTTTAGACTCTGCTATCGCTCGGTTCCTTGGGCATCACTAACATGTTTTGTCTTTTGTGGCAATAACGTGGCCTGTCGTTCTCGGTTTCTTTTAAGGTTGAAATGGGCTACCCAGCCGAACTTTTAGACATGTCGTTCGAGCCCGAAAAGTTTAGCCGAGGCCTCGTGCTGGATAAGCAGCTAGGCAACGTTCTCAAAATAGACCGCTATAAGTACGTGCGGAAGTGGGCCGCCTTACGATTTACTTCAAACAAATAACTTATAGTGTTCATAGCTTGGAATCTTCATCTTCCTTGTTCACTCTCCATTTACTTCTGTCCGGTAACTCCTTTGGCAGGTACGTGCGTGTAGCACAGCACGGATCAAAGAGGCTTAGCAGAGAAGAGCGCCGAAGTCATTACACCGAGCAGCTTGATCAACAGCCTACGTAAGCCTTTACTGCGTCATCTTTAGAATTATCACTATGTTCACTGTGAAAACATCCGTTCTTGTCTTCTTCAGCTTTTTGCACTGTACTCATTTTCACCTCAACTGATCACCTATCATATGAAGTTAAGTTAAGACTACACTCTAATCACTTCGCTACCTCTGCTATTAGATACACGGGAGCTGACTATGTGAACGTTGACACACAATTCCAAATCGTCGACGCAAACTTGTTCACTCAGCTTGTGGATCTGAAGGATAAATTTGCGCAGCCGCCTGGCTCTGAATCTGCTCCTGAATCTGTGTCTGCTGCATCAGCCTTTCTTGCCTCAAAATCGTATGCTGACTTGTTCAAAGACATTCGGCATTGCGTTGACATGTGCCACCGAGACGGGGTGATCAAAGACCAAGTCGCCCTTGACCCCGCCAAGTACATTGTCCCCGACCCAAACTTGTTCCCGATGCTGCAGCAATTTCAGCTGTCGGGCAAGAAAGTGTTTTTGCTCACGAATTCGTTTTACGACTACACCGACGTGGCCATGACGTTTCTGTTGCAAGAGCACCGCAAAGCACAGGCCAAATCATCGTCTGCTTCTTCGTCGTCGTCGTCGTCAACATCGTCTTCGGGAGGTGTGGATGAGAAAGAAAAAAGTCAAATGGAGTGGGCAGCGCGGGGCGAGTGGGTGCAGTACTTCGATCTGGTGATTGTCGGCAGTTGCAAGCCCGCGTTCATGCTCGACTCGAAATTGCCCCTCTTCCGGATCGAAACTCCGAGTGCTGCAAGCACCAAAGTAAACACTGCTACCGCCATCGGTGTTAACACTGTTGCTGCTGCTGCTGCTGCTGCTGATGCTGCTGCTGCGGTTCCTGCAACTCCAGCGCCGCCTCCCGGGGGCAGTTACTGCGGAGGCAGCGAGTATTGGCTTCGGAACACCGACGGCGTCGGGTCCGACCCTCAGGGGTTCTTAGCCGAAGGCCGGGTGTTTCAGGGCGGAAATTTCCAGCAATTGCACGAGATGCTGGAGGTGGCGCAGGGCGACCGCGTGCTTTACGTTGGGGACCACACGTACAGGTACGCGAGGTGTTGTTTTTGTGCTGTGAAGGAAAACTTCTGCTGTGCTTTCATATGGTTGTGTGATGTGATTAGTGGATACAAGTATAGGATCACGTGCAATTTTCGAACAAAAGATGCCTATCAATACCCTAGCATGGTTTATCGCTCCTGTCTCGTAGATCTTCTGAAAGTTTCATCGTGGCTCGTGAAATTGCGCCTGTTATTGTTGATTATGTTGTATTTGCGCGGTTTGCCCTTACTACAGTGACATTCTGCGCTCGAAGCGCACTCTCGGGTGGCGCACTTGTTTGGTGATTCCAGAATTGGAGGTGGAGCTCAACGCTTATGCTGACCCACAGTCGAAGCGCAGGTTTGGGTTCTCTTTGTTTTGACATACGAGCCAATGAAGCTTAAAGTTGTTTACAGTTATCATTAAAAAAAAATAATACTTTTCTGTTTTCTTTTACATGTGGTGTTTCGTTTTATAATTTATTATGTGGTGCTGTTGACCGATCACTGCAGGTATTTGGAGTTGCAAAAGCTCAAGGCCTTGCAGCGCTCGATTGACGATGAAGTCGACGCAGTGTCTTTGAAATTGTACCGATTGGCAGCCCTAGATGCTACACGCTGTGCCCTAGAGGAAGATCTTGAAAGAGGTGATGATGATGATGATGATGATGGTGATGATGAAGACGAATCTGTAGCACTTTCTGATGGCGTCAAGAGTGAGAGCGCAAGCGAGGAGCCGATCTGCGTCGTTGACAAAGGCGAGCTCGAGGTGGAGCGGCTCAAAGCTGAAAAAGACCTGGATGGGACGCCGGCGTCTCAAATCGCGCTGGAGCGTGAGATGGAAGCCGAGGCCTTGGCCGATGTGTTGGAAAGGCAGCGCGACCTCAAGGCGCAGGTCTTGGCAGCTTTGCAGTCGCTGCACTCCCTGTTTCATTTGGAGTGGGGCCAGCTGTTCAAAGCCGGGCACATGGATTCTCGATTCGCGAAACAGGTGGCCTTTTGTGTGTTGCAGACTTTATGCATGTGAAAAAAACTGGCTAATAGGGGGATAATGGGGGGGGGGGAGGGGGGGGTAGCAGTACACTCAGCATATATTGGTTACTGCTTGTTGTTCGTTTGTAGTTGTCTAATAGTATAGTTCCTTAATCTTCTTCTAAAGTGCAACCTCTGTCCTTCTCCTCTGTGCGACTGGCGCCGCTGTTGCTACTCCAGGTCGCGGATTACGCGTGCATTTACGCGACGCGTGCATCAGACCTGGGGGGAGTGAGCCCTTCTCGGGACTTCCGCCCTGCAGATGATTTGATGCCGCATGACGTGCACGGCCGCAGCAGCTGGCAACTCGAAGGCCATCTCGAGGAAAAGAAATGAAGATGTTGCCGGCGATGGCTCACTTCTTAGCGGCCAACTCATGTGATGAAGCTTCCCCAGTCTACAAATGGAATTTGGTTTTTTTTAAGGGGCTTGTTAGACATGAGAGGGGCACTATGATAATTATAACTCCGATTGGCGATTGAAAACTGGTAATTTTATTAATGAATATTCCATTTAGTAGAGAGTAAAGGAATACAAGCACACACTAAATATGAATAACCGCTTCCACCACAATGCGGCACGCATCATATTCTGAATTCGGTCTTGGTGTACAGGCAGCTCTATGGGAACCGGAAACCTAGGTAGTAATTTTATCCGTGTAGAATATACGATTTCGCCATCCATTCTGCCGTAATCCATTCACGTCGGGCCAACGTCCGCCGTCTACCTCCCTTCTTATTTCGTTCCTTGGTGTGGTGACTACTTTGGCATAAGCCGCTACTTCCCTCCCACACGATGACTGCGGCCCCGTACCTCTACAGATGTAGCAGCCGCCGTCTGACGTCGCAAGCGCCAGCGCTGAATGAATCGCCGAAGCATCTGCGGACGAATAACGCATTCGAAAGTTTATACACTTCGTGTGTTTTAATCAGAACACAATAGACGAGTGCAGATGCACATTCCCATTCAATGTACAATACTACTTTTTGTCAATCATAGGGGATGCTGTACCGCGTTGCTTATCAAACGAGCTTTATACTGTGCCCGCCTCTGGAGGGCGTCGCGCCTGACCTGAAAGAACAAGCAAACACTTAAAATAAATTACCCCTTTATCATATTTAGATGAAAGCTATCCTTAGGAGGTGTTGCAATGTATGAGGTGACTTGCCAAAACTGAGTGTTCACGAAAGCCCGTGTCTTGAATCATGATCAACAGTAATATGAAAAAATGGCTTGGAGTGTAGGCACATTGATTCAAAATATTCAAAGACACATTTGCGCTTAAGATTGGGGCATTATGGCACCTTTCTAAATAACAAAAGTGAAACGAATTTCAATGGATATACGTGATTGCATAAGTTATTTCTTCACAAAAAGTAAATTTACACTAACCTGTGTGGAGGCGCGGTCGTATACACGTTGATCAAACGAATGCCGATCGTCCCGTGAGTTCTCAGGTAATCTTGCGCCTTGAATCCATAGGTTTTTTTTCACTAGCACTGCCTCCGTAAGACACACCCAGTCCTGAAAAGAAAAATGGGCTGCTTTAAAGATGAATTTACACAGCCTACATAAAGTACTGGTAGCATATTTGTGACCAGAATTTTAACTCAGTATCTTTCTTTTTATAAAATATATATGTTCATACCCCGAAGCCCGCAGGGTTGCGGCCACAAGTGACACCTTCTACAATTATGGGCCGGCATACTGGCAAGTTGACGTGAAAGATGCGGCTTGCTGGGTACGAATTGGTATCACTAAACCAGTCCATCTGATCACCGAGAAAACAAATATGACGTGAAAGATGCGGATAATCACTCCTTTTCAACGTATAGTAATAAGAAAAAGATAACAAAAAGGGTCTTTTTGATACATCCCGATACACCAATTTTACCTCCCCGACATCAACGATGATATCTAAAGCCTCAAAAGAATCTGACGTGTGGGTAGTATCGCAAGCATCTGCAGTACGCGAACCACTGTCAGCGAAAATGATGTCATCACCGGTGCAGCTACTGTCGCTGTTGCTACAACTTCCACCAATGAGTCGAAGCCGTACGTGCACTTTGGCATGGAAAGGGTTTGTACCACCATAAAATGCCAACACATAGGCGCCAGGTGCGCGCATCGGTGGAAATTTCATCTGCCACGCATCGCGCCCATTGGGCGGTAAAGGTCCCTGTAAGAAGAGGGGTAGAATTAATAAAAGAATATAAATGAAATGCAAGGCGGACAGTGCATCGCGAATATTCACCAAATTAGGCATACGTTTTTACACCTACACTAAGCTTACCGAAGCAGGGCAGTACGGGTCGGCGCCGACATTGATGCGACCGTGGGGACTACAGCCCTGGCACGGTTTGGCACCACCACCGGCGCCGTAGTCGATGCGATTACGTCTAGAGAAGTAAAAGGATCCATGGCGATGAATTTCTCTGCCGCCGTAGTCGCTTTCAGCAAAAGGCATACGAGCAATTTCGAGACGCTGCTGCAGCCAGACATAGCAAACTAAGGCAGAATGAGCAAATACTTTTTTGCTTGACAAAGACCTCGAAGAAGCGATGACGTAACGATTTGTGGACGAGCTAGCGAAAGTCTTATCGTACTTGACTATGTCAACGGCACGGAGATCTTCGCATTGACTCCACTTGTTCACTGCTTCTTGCACGAGGACAGGAGATAAACCTGTCAAGCGAGCGCACAATTCAGTCGCGGCATCGTTTGTTAATGTGCACAAGCGAGCACTGGCCACTTTGAGACGAGATAAGTCCTTTACGTCTAGGTAGCGTGTAACTTTGCTGCGCAGAAGTTCTGGAGGCAAATCATCCACATTCTGAAGTTGAGCAAACATTTCAGGTAATTAATCGTGATACGAGCTGGAAACGAGGAGGGACAGTCGTCGTATCTTTGGATCTTTAGTGTGTGATCTCTTGCTTAGTGGCTGGGGTTTCTCGACGTAGATATTTATCAAGCCAGCGCTACACTGTTCGGTCTTTACTAAGATTACAATGTGTCGTTCTTTCTGGTCGCATTTCGTGCAGGTCAGAACAGACAGCAGCGGTTGTGAAGCTCGTATCCTTTCATGATATGTCTCAAGGGTCAAGAATCAAAATTGTTGATTTTGACGAAGTCAATTTGAAAAGTTCTGAGACTGCAGTTAGAGCACGATATTATAACGACCTTACAATCTTATTCCTTTACTGCAGAGCCGAAAGGTCTTTTCAATGTCCTAAGAGTTGCGATGGTGACACATCGTAACCGAATCCAAACCACTCCCGTATCTTTAGAATGTGACACATGCAAGGACACGTACTCCTACGTACGTGTCAAAAATGCAGATCACTGCAGCGGCGCGTCCGCCGCACCGCGATCAACGTAGTTGATGTCAGTGACGTGACAACGACAACGTGTCAGAACATGGTTGATGTCAGTGACGTGACAACGTGTCAGAACGTCAGAACATACGTAAAGTGTCAGTACATATGTACCCAGATAAAAATGTGATGTGACACACAGACACACAGACATTTTTCAGTGAGAGCAGTTTTGAGATGCCGGTACTAAACATTAAACTACGTTGATCTAATAATTACAGAGACTTGAAATCCTGCCTCTCGATCCTCGTCAACACCTCAACCAATCTTCAGCAAGGCAGGGTGGTCAAGCTTAAATTTAGCAAGGCAGGGTGGTCAGACTAAGATGTTAGCAAGGCAAGGTGGTCTGACCCACTCCTAATCATTCGTAAACCTACATCCCAGAGTCCTTCCGTACATAAACGTTGTCGAGGCAGGGTGGTCAGACTAAAATTGATCCCTGACGGGGGGGATTTCGGGGCGCCGGCGCCGCTCAACAACTCAACAACCAACGTTCATTCTTTCTCTGCTCTGCAGGCTAAAGCTGTAGCTAGCTAGCTAGATGACATGGTGCTATGTGCCGTGCTAACTTAGTGTCGAAATGAAGTATTGGTCGGACGCTACTTCCTTTGAAGCTCATGTACGAAGTCAATCCGAAAAGTCTTCCTTGGTCGGCTGCGCACTAGATGTGTCAGCAGCAACAGCTCAGCAATTTTCTGGGTTTAGCAGCTTCTCTGATGCTGAAGGTAGCGAATATCTTTTTGGCAATAATTATAGGCTTCGAGCTTTGCTTCGTAAACGCGACTAGACTAGCCTCTTATGCTCATTGAACATGCGTTACTCTAATTCATTTTTTCAGAACGTACTCTACTCAATCTCCTAATGTATTTGACGAGCTACCACTTGCTATTGCAGTAAAATTTCGCAGTGTCTCGTTACTCCTATTTCCTTCAGAGGAGCTCCGGCAGTCTCTGCCGCCAGCAGCCACACAACTAATTTTAACTATCTGCGAACGCCACGGGGTGCGCGATGCCTTTCAAGCGAGGCGCGAAGCTGTAAATTTGAAGAAAGTTGCACTAGGTCGGTAGATCGTTGAAAGTCTATGTACGCCGCAATCTATCGTCCAGCATTTCCTACTTGAATGAATGTATTTTTGCATCTGTAAACCTTGCGATCACTCTTCGTGTTCTGATTCAGGTGTGCAATGGGAAGCAACGTCTCTCGAGCACTCCCTCTTGCGACTAGCACTCATTTGTTTCGTGGGTGACACGTCTGTTGACCCAAGGGATTACGCTCGTGGCAACGTATATACGCCTTGCGCAGCAGTATCGGGTCAAAACGACGCAGAAGCTAACGACTTAGAGAATGGAATTGTGGCTGATTCCAAATGTTGGGCAAATGCAAAGAGGGGCTCGGGCAGTATATCCCATGATGCGACTACACCATCATTTCCAGCACAAACGCTGGGCCACTCGACTGACGAGTTCCTTGCACTTGACGAGTGGTGAGAGGCAAGCCAACTTATACTCCTGTACTATTAGTCGTTTTCAGAAGTGCTCAAAAGTGGTTGGTGTGTTATTTTTTTCCTGTGTATTGTGTATTTGCATGCGTGCAGGGGAAGTGCTCTGAAGTGGGGTGTAGATCCTCGTTGTAAAAGCTCACCAGAGCACCCGGCGACGAAGGTGCAACCGAGGATACTCCGAGAAGAGGGTGCGAAGAAAGACTCCGCCAGAGCAGATTGGAAAGAGCCTCCAAAAAAGAAGCGACCAGCAACGCTCGAAGAGGTCTTGTATGAAGGCTATTACTTAAACGTTCATTTTCGTTTCTCGTATTTTTGGGTGTTATTGCGACTACACTTCCTAACGACCTTGACCAACCAAAACGCATCTTTCATGCCAGGTCGCCGATCACGTGTCTGCTGCCAGTGCACTTCAACGCGTGAAAGCAATAGCAGCTGTGGCGACTGACTTGCGCGTGTACTTGAAACGAGCCTGCAAACAGCCTCGACACCCCGAGCAACCACCAACGAAAGCGCACTGCTTACCTGCGCCTGAGGTGAATAAATATAGGAGATTACTAGTATGATTCTTTTTTTTCGGGGGGGAGGGGGGAGTTATGTCTCTCTACCTGCTCTTTTTATTTTTCACGGCCTTGGATTTGACCTATACGTATCAACTCTAAAATTGGCAGGGGTTTCGTCTCTCGTCAGAAATCGTGAAAGCACGCACCTTTTTGCGCACTCATGGATACGAGCCTCAAACGCATGACATGTGCTACAATGATGCTGCCTGTGGTGAAAGCAATGGTGGTAAGAATCGTGGCGACGTTGCTGGCGTTAAAGGTGGCGATGATGAAGATTGTGGCTTTGCTGCTCTTCTAGACGATCTTCGAAATAGTCGAAATGTTCCATGCAGCAGTGGCAGCAGCAGTCTTGATGAATCGTCCGAGGCAGCGGAAATGTTAGGGTTGTCATGGGTTGCAGAGTTTGTAGAAAAGGTATGTGTACTACAAATGCCTGTAGTAGGATTCCATTCACAAAGCCTTCGTTTCTTAAATGTCCTGCTGTCCATCCTGACTGCCCATGCCACTTTTTGTTTTGCTTGCTGTAACTTAATGTGTGTACAGGTGCTCATTGCGCGAGGTGTTTACAAAGCTTTTGCTGTGCGGTATGCAGTTCGAAAGCTTGCTCTTGCGTTTGAGACAACTGCCGCGGAAGCACAGCATTTGAGAGCTGTGCTAAGCGGCGACAATGGTACTTCTCAGAGCGTTTCCAACTCAAGGAAGAAAGAACACCATGTTAGTGCAGATTCCGCTGCAGAAATCAAAGCAAAAGGTGGTGATGTTGACGAAGCAGACAACAATGCTTCAGGGCACCGGTGGAGATTGCTGCGTGATCGGCACGTCCTTTTGCTTGAACCCGCTGCCATTCTAGTGCGCGATATCAGTGAATGGCTGACCTTGGTGGCACGTGCCAAAGCTGGCGACATGCCACTCTTCACCGCTGGAGACTCGCCGCAGGCACCCACAGTGGGAAGATGTTCAAAATTAAATACCGCTCCTGCAGCAACCTTGATGAAACGATCAACACCAGCCAACTTTTTGTTGGGGCAAGCACTTATTAAACCTGCGTTAATTGCCAAGGAACTCACAGGAAGGCGGCTGGGGCTCTTTGACGACGACGACTACAAAGATGACGTCGACGGCGACAAGAGTGGCAAAAAAATTGGCGGCAATACGAAAGCTGCAACCACTTCTGAGTTTGACAATCAACATGGCATTCGTGGCAATCCGAAATGGCATGGCTTGCTGAGCACCTCTGGGAGAAATGGATGCTCTGCCTGTTCGGAGTAAGTTTAAAACTGTTGCCCCCAACAACACCCCCCCCCCCCTCCACAAAAGTAATCAAATCAAGAAATTTATGTTCAGTAGCCTAGTCCCCGTACATGACGTTACTCAATGTTCTACTCACTGCTACTGTGGTAACTTGAATGGTGCCTTCTCATGTGTTGTCTTCTATATTGCTTTATTTGTTGAACCATATTGCGAACCAGAACTTTTTCGAAAGTCTTCGTCACGCGAGGTGTTTGTTTTCGATGCGAGCATCGCCGCCGACGCCTCCACCAATGCCCTTTTACTTCATCGGGTACATCTGTATTGCACTGCAATGCTCGTTCGGCCATTGCCGTACTTCGCATGATTAATATATTTTTCTTTGCCTTAGATTTCGTACAAAGTTTGCCGTCTAGACTGCCTACTTTGCTCATGCGATCAAATTTATCCAGGAGATTCAAACGGCAAAAGCAGCACTAGCAGTAGTGCTTGCCCACCTTCTGCGTGGTGCCCACACCAACGCCGCTGCTGTGCGTGCGAAGGCAACAGCAAGTGAGAATTGTTGTGGTTGTGCAAATGATTAACCCAATTTTTGAATAGAAGTGCATCATGTTTTCTTCGATTATTTTTTGTTTCTTTTACTTCTCGTCGCCCTTCTCACTACCATAATCAACATCATTACTGTTTTTCTCTCTCATTCTAACGCACGCATTTCTTCTTTTGCCTTTCATTCTATACACGTGTTGCGCTGCTGGAATGATGCGTGCTGTGTTTTCTGCACAAACCACAGTGGATTTGGCCATTCCTGTGTTGCATGCCGTTTCCACTGTTGCCAAGGCGGAGAAGCCGTGGTCTCCGTCGCTGAAGATACTTCCCCCGATATTATATTTGTGGATTTTGACCGCACCCTCTGCAGCACCAAGGTTATTGTCATCGCAGTATTAACCACCCTTTTTTTTTCTTTGTCATGAGTATTAGATATTGGTGCATTGAAAAGATACTACAAGCAAATTGCTGCCACTGTAGTCACACTTTTACTTTCGTTCCTTCCATACTTCTTCACTGTCCAATTTCAGCATATTTCCTTCTATCTGTTTTCCTTTCGTAGAGTGGAGCAGAGCCCATTCCAGCTCGCCACCCACCTTTCGACCCTGACCTCCTGCAGTTCCTCGTTGCCACCCAACGCCGCCATGCTGCATCGCTTCTATCGAGCACTCACGGTAAAGTTGTTGAATTTGATGAGTTGCCAGCCGGAGCAAATGCAAAGACCAAGACCATTTGTCTGAGTGACCATAATTCCAATTTACCCCTATCAAATTCACCAGGTGCGTCTGCGCTCACATATCACCAAGACAAAGAGACGCCGCATGCGATACAGCAACTGCCGCTGAGTGCACGGCCAGCTTTTGCAGTATGTGTGGTCACGCGCAACAGCCATGTTGCCGCCATTGAGAAGTGGCTCACACACTTTGGCCTCGAAGGTGGGTGCACCATTTACGCTTGTGATGTACTAGTAGGGAGTGAGGAAAGAGCTAATGCATACTATACTTAACTTCAACCATTTGCGTCAACCACGCGCCATCCAGGTACTCCCGTGTTTTCAGTGGGCGGCAAACAACAGCGCCACGGACGCAACAAAGCTGACGTCATTCTTTCAGTGCTCCGAGGCCAAAGTGACGTTGGCCTCAATGGAAACTATGGACGAGTTCTTACTGGGTTCAGCACAATTGAAAAGTCGAGCGAGAGCCAAATCGACGAACAGCCGGCGAAAGGAAGTGACTCAGCTGCTGGTGCTGAAGCTGCGAGTACCTCGAGGCACACTCACACGACCGCAAGCAATGGTAGCGCTGATCGACATGGCAATGTGGGTCACCTCGGTAGCACTTACGTGTGGAAAGGGCTCTTTGTGGACGATAGCCTCGCAGAAGTGACTAGCCCGGACCTCGCCGACTGCGGAGCCCTTCAGCGCGTCCTCTTTGCACGTAGCTAATTGACGTGCCATTTTTAGTGCAGAGGCGTTAAGGGGAAGGGGATTGGTGGTTATGCTACTGCTTCTCTAGGGATTTCTTACTCCGAACTCTACTTTATAAATTTGAGAATCAAGGATTCGCACTTCGGCCTTCGGGTGAAACAAGAGAAATAAATATTAACCCTAATAACTAATACGCCATAATTGGCCTTCTGGAGCGAATTTGCTAGCGCATATGCAGCTCAAGTGCGTTCTTTATGTGCCTCTGTGACTGCTGTGTACTTGCCTCTCTTTGTTTTTGGGAGAGTATTAACTAGACTAGACTAGACGCCAATGCAATTAAGAGTAAAGAGACCGAACTACTTTTGTATCGCTTCGTAGGGGCGTTGGTGTTGGTATTGGTATTCGTAGATATGGGAGGTGGAATTATATCTAGTTAGACAACACACGGATGGATAGAAACAGGCGGCGCATCTCTGGCAAGTCAAATATTTTTGTTGTCTTCTTTTTGATGGATTTCGTGACGTGTGCGCTCGATTGCTATTGCAATAAGCTCGAATGGTCAGCGTAGATGCCTGGAGTCCAGAGTTCACCATCTTCATAGGATTCGTTTTTTTGTTGTCTTTTTTGTTTACTGCAAGTGGACGTATATTTTCTTGGACATTGAAGACACTCGTACGCGGGCGGCCTCATGATTGCTGTCCAGAAATAAGCAAAGTGCATGATGGCATGTCTGTGCTTAAATTGGGATCCCTTGAGCCCCATCGGACCCTTGCGGCCCACCAGACTCGTACGCGAGCTGAGAAATCACCATGTTCGGCATGCAGAGCGTGGTGAAGAAGTCCTCGAGGGTGGAGCCGTAGATGTTCTTCTTGATGCGGACTTCGGTATACGGACGCAAGTGACCATGGTGGCGTAAAACACGTAAAACACCCAGCCCAAGTTCGCCACGTTGAGCCACTGGAAGTATTCCGAAGCTTTTTGGCCGTCGCCTGCGTTGCCCGAGTAGCCGGTGAGGATGAGGAGGAACCAGATGTACCACAGCGCCGAGAGGCACACGCTGCCAACAAATGCGTACACGCGCTTGTTGTGAAGGTTCATCAGAGCCGTGTTCAGGCCCACGAATGGCATGGCAGCTCCGAGAAGGAGGCTCTTCACGCGAGCAATCTTGTTGAGGTGAGTTTCTTCGTCAAAGAGGCTGGTGAAATCGAACACGCTCGTAGTCCACGTGGAAGCGTTCACAATGTCAAGCTCGCCCGATTCCATCTTCACGCAGCGGTAGATCGAAGTGCAAAGGAAGCAAATGGCAAACGTGTACGGGAGGCCGGAGACAATGGAGAGAGAACGAAGGGCGGAGATAGAGCCAGCACCACCGGCGTTGATGAGCGCAATCGCGGTGAGGCCTTCGGTCCAGCACCAGTAGATCTTTTGGATGGGAGGTGGGTTCGCGTGACCGTTGGCGGAGATGAGGTTGTCGACGTAGGACCCAGAGTCGGAGGAGGTGATGAAGTAAAAGAACACGCCAACGAGCACCAAGTACTGCAAGAACTTCACGAAGCCATGGTATGGTTCACAAACGTCGAAACTGCAAAGAAAAACAAGAAGTGGAGAACAGCATTATTAGCTAATGAAAGGAGAGAGAAGAACAAATTGAGATGTATTCAGTATTTATGCTTGTGTTTCGGAAAATGAGTTTATTAAGACAAGAAATACTTACATGTGCCCCGAATACGAACGACAAGCGAGCGGGTAGTAGCCAGACTTCTTGGCGAGTTTGATAGCATCTTCGGAGACGGGCAACCCATCAGCATAGCCGAGCATGTCGCAGTCGGGGGAAGAAGAGTCGTAATTGTCCGGGTCCATAACGAGCACCAACTCAGCCACACGCTGCATCTTGATGCCGAGGCCACCAAACACGCTGAACCAGACCATCACAAAAGCGCAAGGCACGACGAAGGCGCCAACGATGACGTTGCGGATGGTGCGGCCGCGGGAAATCTTGGCGATGAAGAGGCCCACGAAAGGCGCCCACGAGATCCACCAGCCCCAGTAAAAGATCGTCCACCAGTCCATGAATTCAACGGGGCTTTCTTCGTAAAACGCCACTGGAGTGTTTTTCATTTTGTTGTTGTTTTCTGCGAGGCGATTTAGGAGGTTGCTAGCACCGTCGGAGCCCATGAGCAGGTTGGCCTTGGAAGCATCGAGCTCGTAGCCCAGCTGCTGGAAGGCATCCGTCTCGAAGCCCACTTGAACGATGAATTGCATGTAGTGGCCAATGGTCTGGACGAGCACGTTCAGGAAGTACCAGGTGTTGTCAAAGAACATCAAAGCGAGCAAGAGAATGTTGCCGATAGCGAAGGTGATCACGGACAAGCCCTTGATGCCAGTGTCGACGCCGGAGAGCACGGAAAGTGTAGCGATGATGGTGATGATGAGCACGACCACGATTTTGTCTTGAACCGACGAAGGGTCGCCGCCAATGCCCAAGCGTTCCGAGCCCGTCAAAATGGATGCACACCCGAGACCAAGCGAAGTGCATACGCCGAGCATGGTGCACGTGATGGAAAGGGCGTCGATGCAGTCGCCGATGATGCCCCGGACCACTTTTTCCCCTAGCAGAGGCTCGAAGCAGAAACGCATGGTGAGGGGTTTCCCCTGGCGGAAGCACACCAGGCCGAGTGCGATGGCGATGGTAATGTAGGGTGCCCAGCCATGCAGACCCCAGTGGAACATGGTGATGAAAAGCGCTTGCTGAGCGCGTTGGTCATCGTTGGTCCAGCCGGGCTTTTGCATGTTGGGGTAGCCATTGTAGTAGTACATGGGTTCGGAGACGCCATAGTAGAAGAGGCCGATACCGATGCCACACGCGAAAAGCATCGCGAACCAGCTGAGGTCGTCGTACTTGGACGATTCGTGGTCCTTGCCGAGCTTCATGCTGCCGTACTTGCTGAAGGCAATCCAGAGGAGGAACACGATCCAGGCGTTTTGGGTGCCGATGTACAGCCAGGTAAAATTTTGGGTGACCCACGACTGCCATTTGCTAAATTCGGTCGAAGCTACCGTACCTTCGTTGATGCAGTAAATCACAAGGCCCCAAAGAGCGACCGACGAAAGTGCCGTGACCACCCAATTTAGGCGAAAGATTCGGAAGCCAGCCACATCCAGGGAGACGAATCGCGAGGCGTTCACGTGCTTGAGGACGACTTCATCCTTGGAAAAATCTTCGTCGTCTCCATTGTCGACAAACTTATCGGAAACATCTTCTTCAGGAGCGGCGCCTTTTCGGGGCGCCTTTTCGTCTGAGATAGAAGCCAGAGTTGTGCAAAACATGGCGGAAAGCAATCTAAGCCCGAGGGGTATCACTTATCAGAGGTATCACGATACTTTAACATGAAATGATGAAGGGATCATCCTTAATCATGGACATTGTTGAAAGGGTGATCATCATGGAGTGTGCGTATGGAAGGATGGGCATACCTGGAGTACGCTATTCGCTGTTGTTTGTATACGCACAACCCGTGACATGAATTCTGCATAGACTACTTCAATTTGGCCACCTTCTAGAACATTCTATAGATCTGTGAACTGTGTTGTGTTGTACAGTCAGTAGAGACGTTCACGGATTTGTTACTGAAAGTTTCACTATTACTGAAACTTTCAGTAAGTTTCAGTAACTTGGTTCTTGGACCATCTGCTCCCAAGAACCAGTACAGTACAGTATTAGGTACAGTAGTAGGTACGGTACTTAACAACTCCAACTGGTTTGTGGAGATCATGAACCACAAGAACCAAGCTACTGAAACTTACTGAAAGTTTCAGCAATAGTGAAACTTTCAGTAACAAATCCGTGAACGTCTCTAGTCTAGTAGTAGTGTTCGTAGTCTTCGCACGAAAAAAAAAAAAAGAGTTCTGAGATTATTCCACGTATAACTTCTGTAGAAAATAAGTTCAGGTGCCCGCGCGATGCCCGGTTCAGGCGCAGTTAGTTTGGTGTGGAGCACCGTAGCACCGTGCCCCTTATTTCTCCCCGGTAGCCAACAGGGCTTGGGCTGGACTTCCCCTATAGAGATCCCGTATTGAAGTCGTCGCTTTGGATTTGAATTTTTGATTAAATGCTTTTGAACTGAGTGAAGCCTCCGCGTGCGAGCTCGGAGGTATTGAAGGTGGCTTTCCTTTCAAGAATAGAAAATATAGGCCGATAGCGAAAGTCACACGATCCCCGAGGTCTGGCTCTGGGGTTGAGGCTTCCAACGCAATTAAGTTGGTGCCCTGTTCGATATATTCCAGATATTGTTTCAGGGATATTTCCCCATAGCTCAGCACTTCAGCTGCTCAGCTTAAGTTTAGAGTCCCCATCTCGAGAGCCCCTTGATTACGCTGCTCGCGACACGCGAAGTAAACTTGGCATCACAAAAGCACCAAAATACGTGCGGTAAGAGCGAAGTTCCTTTGTGTTTATGCATTTAAGATTTTAAGCTCCCAGCCGCTCTATGTCAATGAGAAAGTAAGTCAAACAATGGAGATAAATAGTAGAAAGTCGTCTAGCTTTTGTTTAGCTTCCTCCGGCGCTATGGAGGCCGAATACCGAAGCATGTCGCTAGGTCATACCTGGCATGTAAGTAAATAATTTAAGGATTAATCAGCCAGGTGTAGCCCGTGGTTTCAAGGCTCCTTCTATGAATATCCAGGGGGAAACAATCAATCATTTGTTGTTGCTTTTAGCTAAAGATGCTTTATCTTCTGTTTTTAAATCTTATTGACACTTCTCGAAGAACATTATCAAAATGGGCCTGTCTCCAAAAAAAAAAAAGAGAGAGAAGGAACTTTTCAGAATTGCTTGATTTCCTGATTCGGTGGTGGTGTTCGAAAAGCAAACGAGCCATCTTGGTTCTTTACTGTCGCCCATATTCTCTTCTCATTCTTGATAGCCGAAGCCAACTCATTCTGCTGGGTTCCAATATATCCTACAACCTACAGCATCATCATTCATTTTCAACATTGTTCAGTTCTTTCATCAACTCTCTCAGAGAGAGAGATGCCTGGATTGCTTGACCACGTGAAAATGCTCAATGATAACTACTCCAGGCGGAGGCGTAGCAACTCTGCCCTCCTCGTCGAAGATATCCCAGTTGAGACAAACCTGCTTCGCTGTTCGAGTAGCTCGAATAATTTGAAGAACGCCATGCCGCCAATAAAGATAAAAACTCACCTCCGCGTTGTAAACCTTGTCGACGTGAACACAGTCAACGAAACTTTCAAAGTACACCTTGTTGTCTTCATGGAATGGGAAGCTCCATCGACAGAATCACCTGACGTATTGGTCGAAGGTCTTGATCGCATGGATGTCGATTGGGAACCGGAATGGCGTCCATCGTTTGAAATTGTGGGTGCCATGGAAATGGCCACAGAGAACGAGCTTTACACATTCAAGAATCAAAGCGGCTCATGGTGTATTAGCTGGCGGTGCGATATCAAAGCAGAAATTACTGATAGCATGGATCTTGAAGAGTTTCCCTTCGATGTTGAAGATCTTACAATCACTTATCGTCTCCGGCATTCCACGCGAGGAGCTGTAATTGTGCCATTTTGCGAAGAAATGCCTGAAAAAGACGATGACGATCAAACTGGGTGCAATGTGCAAATTGAAAACATGTTCAAATCACCACGGCGAGATGATCGTGGGAAACATCAGTTTGAGGTGCCAGCTGCAATTGCTTACAAAAATGCCGCCGCAGGCCTACAAGTAGTGGATCTTTCTCATGCTAATGTAACGCTTCCAGATTACCTTCTATTCAAGCCTGCCCCGTACTGCTGGGTTGTTGAAGATGTTCGCTACTTCGGCCGGAAGTGTAGCACTGTGACAGTCCAACTAAATTTCGAGCGCTCTGCTCTTTACTACATGGTGAATGTTGCATCCATTGAGTTTTGCCTTGTTTGTGTAAATTTGGGCGCCTGGGCACTACCACAAAAACGAGGTGGTCGATTGGTCTTTGACTTGATCCTCATCTTGACAGCGATTTCGTTCCGAGGCATATTGGCTTCCAAATTGCCTGAAATTGGTTACCTCACGATTATTGATTATTACAATTTCATTTGTTTTTCATTCAAGATCGCTGCTTTCGCGCTTCACGTGGCTCAAGTGTGGAGACCCAAAGAACTTGCAAGCCCCAGCGTTGATGAACTGGCTGCTATGATCTACATTGGTGCTGTATTTGTCGTGCATATTATTTTCAGCATATATGTTTTGAAGAAGCGACGCACTCGTGAAGCTGAGATACTGGCGCAATGCGAAGTAGCGAGGCAGGGCAACATCAAGTTGCATCATAGCAGCCGGACTACGATTGTTGACACGAGTGTCGATGTGACCACGGACACCGCCAAACCAGTACTTCAAGATATTGAGAAAGAACAAACTACGTTGGAGCCTGGTATGCCTGAACCGCTGCCTCCAAACATGTTCTAAGCAATCCGCATGCTTAACGCCTTGATTCGAATGGTAGTAGCATTTCTTCAATTAGCAGTGTGAGTGCGGGAGTGTAACTTATAAGCCACCAAAGTGATATCAAAGGACATAGAGACTATCAGATGATTGAATTGTGATCCTTTGATTGCTCGCTACCTGTTAAGATTCTGATACATGTATATATTTCATGTGGCTCCAATTCAAGCGCGCGAAGTCATCATAAAAAAGCGCAACAAGAAGAAAGGGGGCGCTTTTCTAGCTAATTAGCACCGACATGTACTTGTACTTCTTTTTGACTTTGGACCTCTTCGAAGACGGATAATAAAAAATCATGGTATTTTTTATTTGAATTGAATTGCAAATGGCGTGTAAATTCCAGCAAAATTTCCCGGGGGTTTAGATATAGAGGTATACATTTCATCACATGCGCGTCGAATGTGTTGGCCTCATCGATGGGCTTCCGTTATTTTTTCAATCCAAGTAACTGAACTATAATAGTTCTTAATAACTTGGATGGGCTTGAGATTCTAGTTTAGGGTCGGCCCAGGCCAATGGACGCTGCGTTGCTAAAGCACCTTTTTTTGGTTTCAGAGGTCGAGCTCTTCGGCGTGTATTGCTGCTTCGAAGCTCAGGGGGCTACGCGGTGGCCGTTGCGCTGCGGAGAGGCCTCCTCGGTCACGCATCAGCTCGTTGATTTTTTGCTCCGCTGCTGCTTCTGCTTTCGCTACGATTTTCGTTGCAACGTCGTCCAACCGCGTCGACAATTGTGCCATCACTTGGTCCGCAAGCTTCCCTGTAAACTGTCTGTCTAGCAGGCCTGCCGAGGACTCCCGCATGCTCTTTTTCACTGCGCGAGACACGATGTCTTCGAGCTCGCCTGTGTTCGTCGAAGGCATTGGCGTGCCTTCATCGGTCAGCGTGTCCAACCTTGGCCGTTCTTCTGCTACTTCCTTTTCCTTGGCCCAGTAGTCGAACGACCTGCCTGCAGCTCCAGAATCCATAGAGGACGAGAAACTTCCTTCAAAGCCAGCTGAGAGAGCCAAGCACCACTTCCATTTCACCGACAGCGGCTCGGACCCCGAAGTGGATTCTTTGGCTCTCTCTTTGGTCAGTTTGTAGGCATGCACGAGCACTGCGCGGCGAAAGATGAAACGGTTGTTCACGCGCCGGACGTGATCTTTCTCCCGGGGGAAATCCTCCAGCACCTTCAGCAAATCATCGCGGCGCAACGACAGCACCGTAGCATAAGAAAGTGCTGTAGCAATTCGACGATCTTTCAATTTCTTCGTGAGCATCAAGAAATCTTCGCCCCAAATGTAGCCCGTAGGGCAGAAAACCTGAACGATGGTGGGTTTGAAAGCGGCATGAGTCAATGAAAAAAACAGCGAGGTATAATCATGCCTATTCTACTCGTGACCTTCGTGGTGTTCTCTGTGCATACCACACACACGCACCTGGCCCTGGCGAGTTCCAACCCCATGCGTCAAGCACCGCAAGCAATCGTTCCACGTGATGACTTCGTGCGGTTCGAAGAGCTGCTCCGAAAAGCAATTGTGCACTCGCGCCAAAAACGCGGTGCTGACTTCCTCAGTGTTCTCGAAAAATATTGTTCTGGAAATAGAGAGCCGAAGCATGACATAATTTTTTTTTTGAATAAGGTGATGAAAGCAAGCAATATTTTTTTAAAATATCATCCATCGTAAACAACATTAGAACAACTACTTTAGTCGACTACAAATCTCACCCTCTAAGCCAATTCGCCATGTTCTCGCAGACTTCTTCAGTGAGTTGTGGAGACAGCAGCGTGAACAACTCTTGGTGGTGCCTTGCCTGAACCATGTCATACCTGCAATGATATAGGTTTTCTCATGTCTTTAGGGGCACTCAAGAACATGCATACGAACTGATTCAGGCTGAAGTAGAGGGCAAGACTTGTATTGCTGGCTTTATAGTAAGCATAACAGCACGAGCTATTACCGATTGTTGAAGTACGCGCGCATGCGTAGCCCCAGCGCCTTGGGTAAGTTCTGTTTTTCGATGAACACATTGAGTTTGTCCAAGGTTTGGTTGTGGCTCGCAAGATCAGGGTCACCGGACGAAATCACGGCCACGATGTTACCCACGATGTTCGCCCAAATGATCGCGCTCACCAAGAGGTACACCGTGCACAGCAGCATTTCTTCTGGGTTGCGTGCCGTGATGTCGCCGTACCCGACAGAAGTGGTCGACACCACGCTCCAGTACAAAGCGCCAAAATACAGGCGGCTCGGCTGTGTTAAGAGCTCGTCTCGGTAAGGCTCCAGAGTGCATCCGTCGCTCGGGCACACGTACGATTCCGCGTAAGCGTCTACCCAGGTCCACACGGAGGCCTCCTGCATCGTGCCCGTCAATACCCAAGCGCAAGCCATCCAATGCGCCATAATGAATAGCGTAAAGATTTGCTTGAGCATCGTTTCCGTGACATGTGGCAAAGTGTTCCGGGCTTGAAAGCGTTGGTAAATCCGGCTCACGCGCAGGACGCGGATCAGCTTGATGAGCCGCAAAATCCGAATCATGCGAAGCGCACCCAGCTTGGATGCGCCTGGAATCCACGCCATGGGAATCACCGATATCACGTCCAAGAAGAACCAGGTCGACAGATAGCGGCGCTGAATCCGAGGCAAGCTACGGACGAGGTTGTAGCCTTTGGTGCCTTCTTCGCGAAACATAACGAAAAAAGACAAGCACACGTCGACCGCAAATATTACCGTGACTATGGTGTTGGCCCAAAACAGGCCATCGTTGTGAAACTCTTCCCACTTGAGCTCGTCTTGGCTGTCCATCACCGATACCTCAAACGGGGTTACGACCGCAGTGAACAAGAGCGCTAGGGCGGTCACAGTGTCCCATCGCTGCATGAAAGGGCCTTCTGGCTCGATGAGAAACCAAGGCACCGACAACAGCTCCTTGATGTAGGCCATGTCGTCTGCTACTTGGTTTGCCTATAGAACGCGTATACACGATGCGGATGACGAATATGTAGAGTGTAGTGGGTAGCTCGGAGCACAAGCTAAAAGGGGGATGTTAGGGAAGCATACCTGGCGCTTTCGTAGACGCATTTCGGCGTTCTTCACCATTTGCCGGGCATCTTCAGGCTCTGGCTCCGCCGGGTCTTTATGAAGGGCATTGGTGCCCATGGCGAGTTCAGGCATGCCGTATGGCGGCTAGCTCAATACGGTAAGGCTCCGCCCCTGGCCTGCCGAGCTTCTTTTTTTTTAGCTCAAGGCGCCCGCTGTATATATCGGCAAAATGATGTATGGGCAGGCGCGGCGATTTTTCTTGAGAGTGACCCCTAGATAAGGCCAATCATCGAAAGCCACGCATGCCTGTATTTGCGATGAGCAGCTCGTCTGGTGTGTAGGTATAGATTACAATTGCACGCCGTGCATCATCACATTTACCACACGAGTAATAACGCCATGATGCCATGATGTATATTCCCTCTTCTCTTATCCACAAATCAATCACCGCAATCACCGCTGGCTGAGGCCACGCACTACGAGTCAAATACAAATCGTAAATAGTACAAAATCACGGATTAATTTTTAAAACGCATTCTTCAACTGATGAGACATCGATGCTTGCGTCCTGCGTGTCCCACCTTCAATTGCTCTTTGCAAACAAGCACGCGCGGGATTTAAATCGTCGCAGGAGCGCGTTAACGAAGAATTATAGACCCTATCATAGTTTTCGGGGCGCTCTGCAAGCGGCGCCTCTGAAGGCATGGCGGTTCCAGAGGAACAGGCGAGGTGTGCAACCTGAGAACAGAGTGGACTGTACGAATATTTTTTCGAGACTCAAGTGTGGCACAGCCTCTTGGGCGCATTCACGAAATTAGCCCTAAGTTCGTAATAATAGCATATCTTCTTTTCGCCACCTGAGTCTCCCTCTACGCATGTGCTCTGCGTCCTTTGTTTCTTTTCCCAGTTTCTGTCCACTCTACTGACTCGTCTTCTTGCCATGTTGCAGTATTACGCAGGAGCTCAATGACATCATTGGGCAGAAAAACTTGTACAGCAACGATGCCTCAAGTAACTTAAGCGATCGGCTTTCTTTCAGTGGCCACCCTAGTCGCTTGAGCTCTGGGAACCACTCACTGAACTTCACCAGCGCCGCACTGGACACAACGGCGGGAGGAGTCAGCAACAGCAGCAGTGGTGGTGGTCTGAACCATCATAGAGGTGGCACAAGCCGTGCCCCGGTCCGCAACCTTGGTATGGAGTCAGGTGATGCTTCGCCGGTGCTATTGACGGATACCTCCTCCGCAGGCGCTGACTCAGACAACCACCGAAGAAGCCCCAGCAGCAACAGCAGCCCCAGCAGCAGCAACAGCAACAACAACCACTCAGGGCGCCAGGCGAACGGAGGCGCGGGAACGCCAGACGATGACGAGGATGGAGGCGAAGGGGGTAAACGCAAGAAAGGCTCTGCTCTGAGAAGAGGGAAATGGACGTTAGAAGAAGAAAATTACGCCAATCGGCTCATTGCAGAATTCAAGGTAATTAAACACAGGATGAGTGGCAATTTAGTGCCAAGGCGATTTTTCTCATTGGCTGCAGCTGACCAGCACCCAACTCAAAAAGTACAGAAGCGTTCCTTGCACACTCCTTGGCAGTTTTGTTGCGGTATTTACTAGTGAAGCACATGCTGTTGGTTTGTTGTTTTGAGTGCTCACGCATGGCTATTGCTCTTTTACTTTGTTTTTTTTTCTCCGTCACCACATTAGGCGGGCCTCTTGCCACTTACCGATGGTACCACGCTGCGCACTTTCTTGTCCAAACTGCTGAACTGCGACCCGATGCGCATTTCCAAGAAGTTTGTGGGCGGAAACTGCATCGGCAAACAGGTATTGAACCATTCTTTCATCTTCTCACCGTTGCTTTCTTGCTCAGGCACTTAACACACTCCCTCTTCTTCTGCAAACCCTAGTCAAAGTTCGTATACTTCACTTGTTAAAAACACTGGTGTATGATGATGGTGCTCATCAACTCTGGTCACCCCTTTCCCCCTGTACTTTGTTCCCTGTGAACAGGTGTTTCGGCGGCGGCAGTCGGACATGGACCGGTTAACACCCGAAGACATTGAGCGAGGAAGGCTGGAGGTGAGAGAGAACACTGAGCAGCCGTTGAAGTGCTTCTGATCCCGATAAATCTCTTCCTTTGTTTTTATCTTCTTTCGCGCATATTCTTTTCGGCCTCACTTCTTCACCTCTTCTGCTCCATCTTTGCAGCTCTCGGAGTTGGAGCGCTGTTTCTACGACCGTGTGGCAGCAACGAGCCGTTGCAAGTCGGGGCCAGGTATTGAGTGGAAACGAATAGAATAGAATAGGACAGTATACTATAAAAGCTCCTTATGAAAGTGCATGAGAGAGACAAATTGTGGTTACGGTGATCACATTTCTTTCTTTTTCACCAATTGTACTCAACCGTCCACTTCACCAGGTGGCCCGGGGCCCGGCAACGGCAACAACGGCATGGCGGGCAACGGCCGCGGCGGAGGAGGGATGATGGGAAGCTTTGGGATGCCAATGAACGGGTCCCACGCGCCCTTTGGGGCCCTTGGCGTTGGCGGTGGCAGTGAGGGAGGGGGGGGGGGCATGCGCCCACATGCACATGGCACTAACAGCAACAACCCGAATGCGGCCTTGCAGATGGTGGCGCCGTGGATGATGCCGCCGGTGCACCACCGCCCCACACTTGCGGGTGCTGCCACTAGCACTGCCTCTGGCACGCCAGCGGACGACAGCAGTTGCAGCAACTCCGGTAGCAGCAGCACCAGCAGCAGCAGCACCCACGATGCCAGTTACTCTGGATTTCACGGCGCGGAGCGAAGAAGAGATGCTATAGATGGTTCGGGACCTTCTCCAGTGCTGAGCGCAATGCCGTCTGCTCCCGTGGTCTATCTGAATGGTTCTCATGGTGGTGGCCACAGCAACAGCAGAAGCGGCAGCAGCACACCTCCTATGGAGCTTCACAACAAAAACATCGGCAGCTACAGCAGCGGCAGCACCCGCGGTAGCAATGCCTACTCTGGGACTTCTGCTGGCCCGATTTTGAGCGCGACTGTATCGAGGGCTACTGCTGCTGCAACCCCTACAGGGAGTGTGGAGAACAGCAGCAGCATTTATCATCATCGCCACCCGCAATCCGAAGGTAGGCAGCCACCGGCACATGCTGCTGCTCAGCCGTCGGCACAAGCGGCATCCACTCACCCTTCGGCACAACAGCCGTCGGCACACAATTTACACGCACACGCATCGGCGCAAACATCGACAACTCATCATGACTGCAATTCAGCGCCTGCAGCGACACCGAGCAACGAAATAGCAAACAGCAGTGGCGGTGTCGGCAACAGCAGCAATGGAAATGGGAACGGAGACGACAATGCCGGCAACATCAGCAGAAGAAACGACGCCCATCACCAGCAGCAAGGAGGTGCGGAGATGCTCGAAGTGCCACTGCGCGGCGGGCAAGACGACACTGGAAGCCAGAAGTCGTATGGAAGCGGGTCGAGGAACAGCTCGGTGGAAGATTTCTTGAGCTTAGTGCAGTCCGGCGACATCCCAGCGCCGGACAACAACATGCTTTGCGAGTCGATTTTTCCGGGGAGCAACCACACGAGTGGCAGCAGCCAAAATACCAGCAGCAGCAACAGTGCCACTGCGCCATCCACACCATCCTCACTAAGTGGAGCCGCGGCCACAGCGAAACGCACCGCAGACGAAGCATCTGGGCAGTCGACACTGCCGCCTCAAAAGGAGCCCAAAACAACCTGACGTGATACTGGTGGCTGAATTGCTTTTGATAGACACAAAAACGGCGCATCACATAATGGAGGCCGCAATGGTTTGTCCATTACATCACGATTATATTAATGTAAAAATGTGAAATTGAAGTCG
>Ga0307931_1000477_pt1 | contig 25323 bp, 17 predicted proteins | sample OrgLakmetageno47_FD_201816 | JGI IMG/M metagenome (GOLD analysis project Ga0307931, IMG submission 201816) | Saline water microbial communities from Organic Lake, Antarctica - #47 | ecosystem: Environmental > Aquatic > Non-marine Saline and Alkaline > Saline | place: Antarctica: Organic Lake...
GCTTTCTGGTCATCAGACACCTCGTTTATGGTGGCGATATTACCACCTACGTTGGTGTCCGGAATCATTGAACCACTACAGACGCTTGCCTAACATGTAAGCTCTAAGTCGGGTTTTCTCCCGTCACCGCCTTAACCTCAGCCAACAAGTCCCCAAACTTCCCATAATTCACCTTCACCCCATCATCTAGATCCAGGCTAATGCGCTGGTCGGCGTAGTGGCGGAGTTTTTCATCGAATTCGGCGAGTTCGGTCTGTTGCTTGTGGAGAGTGGCGATTTCTTTTTCCAGGCGCTTGGTTTCAGCGGCTGAGCTGCTGGCGTCTTTATCCTGTTCCAGCTTTTCAGCGTATGCGCTGAGCTTGGCACTGAGAGGGATGACGTATTCGGTACGCATCCGCGCGAGGGTGCCTTCGTTGTATCGGTGCAGGTAGACCAGGCACTCAAACGCTTTGTGCTTGCCAGAGCTGAACAACCAGTAGATTGGGCGCTTTTTGTAGGTGCGCATGTGATCTTTGTAGAACTGGGTACTCAAGTAGCGGCGGATAGTGTCGAGGGAGGACTCGCCGCGCTTGGGCTTGATCGCATTCAGACAAAGGCTTTCGGCTACAAAATCCAGGTTTTCTTGTAGGTGTTCTTCGCCCCAGACTATGCGAACGAACTCCCGGAAGCGGTTGGTTGCATCGTCGGGGAACCATTCCTGATCGGTGAGCGGCAGGATGGCATCATCGTCTGGTGCGAAGCTCGGAGATGGTATCTGGCACAGGTAGTCTTGTAGAGTTTCGCCTTGGCTGGCGAGAATCAAACCAGGCTCGTCTAGGGAATAGCGGCCCATCATGCAGCCGATGGCGTAGGACACTAACTCGCTGATAGTGTCACAACGCAACAGGGCTTCGTGTTCCGCATCACTACGATTTACGCCATAGCGGTAGTGGGGGTTGCAAGTAAGGGTGATTTCCTCTTTCGGTGCCTGGGGCGTAAGTTCATCCGCTAAACTGTACGCTTCAATAAAAAGTCCATTAACGGACTCCTCTAGGAGTTGCAACTCAACAACCATATCTCGCCAATTAGCTCGGACCTCCTCATACACAGTCCTTAAGGAACCTTCTTTGAGGTTTTTAGGTAATAATTTTACACGTTTGAAATTCCAAGAAACCTCATAGCTATCCCAGTCTTGCCTAGTTATTTCGATGCACCCTTCTGCCTGACTACCTACACGAGGAAAGTGAGCCGGAACTGGAACTTTAGCAACATCCCCTTTATTAAAAGACATCGTTTGACTAATGTAAGAGAGAAAAAAATCTGCTGTTTTACTACATGCCAAGCTCGTTAGGAGGTAAGGTCCGATCTCATTTTGGTTGGGAAAAGCTGACTGACCGGTATCATCGAAAATAAACCCTTCCGGAAGGTATCTCGGCGAGAACTTTCCGGAACTTATTTTCCCCCAGGTAAAGCCTTCTCTAAAATAATAATTTAAGCTTCTTGGACTAGCTTTTAAACGGCCGTCAGGAGCGGCGAAAGTGCGAATTTCGTGCCCATCGTTACTCCAGTTAACAACCGTCTCGTGGTTTCCATACCATTTTCTAAAGCTCCCACCACTGCTGCATGGAAACCATTTCTTATCGCTTGCCATCGCATCTTTTCGGTTCTTTTTGCCAAAACCGATATCTGAGAAGGAAATTTCGGTCCACTCTCTTTGAAATTTTGTATTATCACCCGTAGTTAAGCCTGCTCGACAATCCGCAAAATCTTGAACTGAATTTAGATTCTCAAAAGAATCTACAGTTTGCCGGGTTGCCGAGTACACAATCGGGCCACCCGGAATCCTCATAAAATCCGCAGCAGAGGCCCGATAAAAATACTTCGCCATATCCTTTTCTTCTTGCTGGCTCATTACTCTCCCCCTTTGGGTAATACTTTCCGGTCTTTCGACATGTCCACTGCAAAGCCATCCGGCACCGGCTTAAAGCCTTTATCTGGAGACCGGTGACAGGACTGGAATTGGCGGAGGGCCAGAATGTCGATTTCCCCCGTTATGCAGTAATCGTGGTTGCCGCCTTTTACGCGTAGAAGGTCGCGTTTCCAGCGGTCTTTATAGGGCGCACGTATGCGGCTGTCCCCGTATGTGCGGTTGTTGCTCTGAATGATATAGGCGTGGATATCCAGTGCCGACGACTCTATGAGTGAGCCGAAAGTATCAGTGTCCGGATTCCACTCTGGAACGAACAGCGCGTCCACTTTCCCTCTCAGGTCTCCTCGGTACCGGATGTTGGTCAACTCACTGCATATCATCAGCGCAAAACGGAAATTTCCATGTTTGATAATTGGCGGTTTCTCCCACGGAACATCGGGAATCATTTCAAACCCGCCAAGCTTGTCCAGCTCAACTCGTTCATGTGGTGCCGGAACCTGTTTGTCCTGCCGGTAAATCATGAGTGACGGAAAGCCCAGACCGTCATGGGTCAGGGATGCCCAGACTTGGTTTCTGACATTCTTCTTCCTCGCATGGAGATACTCGACTCCAGTGATCAACGAAATCCCGCGTCCCTTGAGCTTCTCGGCAATGCGCATGAACCACCGCGTGGGAAGGGCTAACTCGGGAAATACCAGGTAGCCTGCACCGTCTGGGCGGGAGATCAGTTCATTAATCAGGCGATTGAGGCGTTGATACCGGCGTCGGCTATCCGGATCGGCCTTTCCCATAACCGCCGCAATAAAGCTTTTATCGCTCGTTTTCCAGCTTGCGACGGCCACGGTTTGCTTAGGCGCGGGCGTTCCATCGGGGATTCGCAGCACACGCCCCTTTTTGCCCCATGTCGGCATCTTCTGCTCTTTGGGTGAAAAGCCTCGCAGCGCGAGAACAACCTTGCCCAGTGCATCCTGGTTTTCCAGGTTGAAAGGCTCCTTGGCAACCAGATAAAGCTCCTGAAGACTGAACGGGCGCGTGGAGAAGTAGAGCCCAACAGGAATACTTTTCTCCAGCCCAATCCATTTGGAGAGAATCTTAATGCCCGAACCAACCCCTTCAGGCAAAACCTCATCCACCGGTGCATCAATCAAGTGCTTGCGGGCGTGAATTCCTCTCCGGCTGACCATCTCCTTGGGGAGCCCGATAAAACGAAGCGGGATATGCCCGAGGTCATGGCTAAAGAGATGAAGGTGGTAGTCCTCTAGCTCTTTAATTGGTTGGGGATACATACTGTGCATCCCTCCCCCATGCCATAACGCTTCGGTGATTCTGAGCCAGTGTGAGCTGACGTGCAGATCCCACTCGCTAACCTTCGAGGTTCCCAATCTCGGCGGTAACGCCGCAATGATGCTTTCAGCAACAGAGTCATTCAGGGCCATGTGCCAACGACCCAGAATCTCTTTGCTATCCAGCTCAGCGTCCGCACACTGTGCTTTGATGTTTGGCTGGCAGTCTTCAGACACCGCTTGTATCAACTCTCTTAGGCTGTGCAGGATGTCACCGAGTATCTTAAAGTCCTTACACGCTACGGCCATTCGGATGATGCGTGACAGGTATTGCGCCAACTCAAAAAAAGTTACTGGAGTAATTAAGTGATCAATAACCGCGGAAAAGAAGGCATGACGCTGGGCCCGCCATGAACTCGGAGGTAGATCCCGCTCATAGGCCTCGTAATCTCTAAGGTTCAGAGCAAAGCCAGCCCTGTGCAGGGTCAACGCATCGGTCTTGCGAAGATTATCCGCCTGCTCTCCGGCGTGGTTTGTCGCTTTTAATAGATCAGTGGCAATTGTGTCGGGGTTCTCTGGAAGATCTGGCAGAGACCGCCACTCACTTGCACGTTGGTTGACCTGTTCGGTGATAGCGTTAACCAATGCTTTTCCCGGACCACCGGACAACACGAACAGTTTGTTCTTGCTGTTTTCAAAGGCCACGTGGCTGTTTTTTAGGTAGCCCGGTTTGAAGAGAACGCTCTTGTCTTCCGGCTTCTTACCTTTGTCCCAACCCAGAACGTCGGCACCACCATCTCGGCTGAAAATCCATTCCCAGAACTGATCCGTGGTTTTGATGTTACTGGTGTTTTCCATCACCAGCAGAATGTCGTCCACGTATCGACCGTAGTATAGCGGAACTACTTGCTCCTCAATGAACTGATCAAGACGAATTAAGGCAGCATTGGCGACAACAGCTGATGCTGGCAGCCCTACGGGCAAACCGGTTTTCAAGGGCGTGTCCTTTGCCCAGGCGATCAGCGCGTTGACGAAGAGTTTGTTCAGCTTTCGTTGGGCCTGATCCAGCTCAACCCCTGCAATCTCATGGAAGTCGTCACTGAGCATAAAGCCGGGATCGAGCCGATGATAAAAACTGCTGACATCCGCCGTGAGTGCCAGAACCTTTTTCTTCTCATCCAGCGCTGTGCGCATGGTTTTAATGGCCCCGTCTCGCCAATCACGAAACGGCTTCAGGTAGGGCTTGAAGGAGCCAAGCGAAAGCTTGTTTACCTTGTTCTCAAGTGTTCTGCGCAGCCGGCTGCCATATACATTGGCACTCAGCTGCCCATCGAAGAGATGACCAACTTCCAGCATCCAGAGCGCTGAGAGCACATGAAAATCCATGCTGCATTTGGCCATGAGCCGAAACTCTGCCGTGGGCTTTTTCTCAGCTTTGGCGAAACAGACCCACTCCTCCTCTGGCGCGGCATGGATCAGGCCAGCATCTTTCTCATCCGAACATTTGATGGCTTTTGGAGCGAGCGTCCAGGTACCGAGAAAATCTGGATCCTTCACCCAAGTGGTGGACTTGCCATTGATCCTTTTTTGCAGCCGATGAAGGTTTTCCACAAGGTTTTCCTCGTAGTCGGCTATTGCAAACAATGAGGGGTTGGTGGAGTAGTAGAGGTCTACCTTGGCTTTGCGGAAGGCAGTGCCGAGGTCTGAAAGCGAATAATTCATTCGGCCAGCTCGTTTTGTTTAGCTGCTTTCAGGTTTCGCTCGTTCAACGGTGGGAACTGAACTGGACGCCCACCATCCCCAATATCCTCATATTCGACAAAACAATAGGCTCCACGAGTCAATGGGCTTCCAAGTTTTTTACAGACGGTTGCAGCCGTTCCAAATGCGATCCCCATAACCATGTTCGCCATGTGCACCATGCACTCGATGGATGACTCCTTGAGGATCTTCAAACGTAGCTTTTCGTAAGAAGACAAGAACATCCAGCTCTGCATAGTGACCATCGCGTTGAATCCATAGGGCTGGAGCAGCTCAAAGCCACGTTCGATGAAAATAGCAAACAAGTCCGACTTGGCATCGGGGTATGACTTTTTCGCAAAGTCTTTGAGCCGAGCATTCATGCCTTTGCCGCCCATATACGGCGGGTTAGCGATCACCGAATCGTACCGTAGCGCCAGCACCCAAGCTTGCCGCACATAGGGCAATACTATTTCCGCCGATGGCTTTTGCATGGAGTCACCTGTGCGTGCCAGTAGCTCTAGCTCTTCAATCATGGCCTTCAACGGTGCTTCGTTTTCCTCAGACACTTCAATCAGTGAACCAAAGGTTTTCGCTTCTTTAAACAGCTCTAAAGTGCGATGTAACAGCTGGTATCGCTCATCTGCACTGGCACTGGCCAGGTCGGCTTGTTCGCTCTCAAACAGGCTCTGAGAGCTGCCCTGCTGCCAGTCGCCGCTTAGGTTCAGATTCTGCCAGAGCTGGGGTAGGTTCAGGTGGCCGGTTTCCTTGAGGGAAAGCACGTTGAGGGTAACTTCACCTTCGGCTACCCGGCTGAATAGCCGGCGGTCGTCTTCCCTCGCCAACATCATCAGGGCGAAACCGGCCAATTGCCCTGCCCGGTCGTCGATGTCTAGGCCAAATAGGTTGTGTTTCAAGATCTGCTGCGGGATGTCCCGGCTGCGGAAACCGCGCTCTTCGTAGATGGCTTTGAGGACTTTGTAGGCTTCCACCAGTATGTGGCCAGAGCCACAGGCGGGGTCGAGCACTTTGATGCTTTCCGGGTCTATGCTGTCTGGCACGGTTTCGGCCAATTGGGCCTGCACTTCCGGCGGCTGTTCGCCGGGTTGGATGAAGTACGGCATCTGGTTTCGCAGGGGGCTGTCGGGGTAGGTTTGCAGCCACTGACGGCCTACGGAGTTTTGTACCAGGTACTGCACAATCCAGTTGGGAGTGAACAACTGGGTGGCGGCGGGGATGTCTTCGCTTTTGACGACCTTACCGATGACCTGGTCTTTCTTCTCGGAGATATAGAACTGATATAGCCAACCGATGATTTCCACGTCCTGCCAGTCGTCTTCCGGGATGGCGCTGACCAGTTCGCGGATCAGAGAATCGGTTTTGGTAAGATTGTCTGGTAGCAGCAGCTCGGTGGCGTCGTCTAAAGCTTCGAACAGGAATGGCATTGCCTCGTGCAGTGCGTGGCACTGGGCCAGCAGGAGTTCTCGGTACAGCTCTTCGTCTTTATTGCCGTCCAGTTTCAGTTCCGCGATTTGTTGTGGGTCCAGCCCTGGCAGGCTGATCTCCAGGCAGTCGTCGAGGATCTGTGGTGTGCCGGGTTCGTCGTTTGCCGTGCTGTGCTTTTCACCACTAAGAACGCGGCGGCCATGATCCAGGAAGTCGTGAATCTCCATGTAGCGGATGGCACACAGGCGATTAAACCAACTGTAGGCGGCTTGTTCCATAGCCTGGGCAAAGCCCATTTGCTCCACCATACGTTCTAGGGCCTTGCGAGCCTGCACGATAGCTTTAGGGAAGGCCTGCTCACCAATCAGAGCAATATCCCCTCGCTGCCCCATGGGCTCTATACCTTTGGCGGTGATGCCGTAACGGGCCGCCTGCTTGGTGACCGCAGCAATGAAGTTATTTCGGGCTTTGGGGGCATATTTTTTGATGTTGGCGGTGTTCATGCTTGATTCAAACCTTTTCCGTTAAATCATCTGGCACATCTTTCAGGAAGCGGCAGAACGGGTCGCTACCGACGAGGGTGACGCTTTCTTTCGCACGGGTCATTGCAACGTAGAGCACGCGGCGAAGTAGATTTTCTTCGTCCGCCTGGTCCTCTTCTGGAACTTTTTCTAACAGTCGCCCAGGGTATTGGGCATCATGAAGGCCCATCACCACGACGTGATCAAATTCCAGGCCCTTGAGCTGATGGTAGGTGGTGACAACAACACCGCCGTCGAAGCTACCCAGCGTGGCGCCTTTTGCTTTTTTGACGGTAACGCCGAGTTTTTCGAGTGCTTTCTGAGCGGGAATAAGCTGCTTGTTGAAGGGCATGGCGACTGCCACTGTGGTGGTTCTCAGCCGTTTGAAATTACGGGCCACCCATTCGTAACCCGCCGTGTAGGCTGATCGAGGATCGGCCGCGTTAATGATTCGGACTTTGTTACCGTTCTTCGTCGGCCTGACGGGTGGAGTGTAGTCAGCCATGTTACTGACATCATTGTTCGCCAGAAGGTATTCGGCCACATCCATGATTTGCAAAGTTGTGCGATGACTGGCCGACAATTTGCGAGACCGGCCGCCTTGTACCTGTATACCCACCGAGTTCCACGTAAAGCTGCGGCGGTATATTTTCTGGGCCAGATCCCCGGCCATACTCAATGACGCACGAGGAACCTTAGCCACCGCCATAAGCCAGCTTTTGTCAAAATCCTGAACCTCGTCCACCATGACATGGTCATATCTCAACTCTCCCGGCAAATCTGCTCCCTGGGTCATCAGTGCCCGAAGCACAAGCCCGGCCGGGTTGTCATAATCCTCGCTGCCGGTTTCTTCCAGCCACTGCTGATAGGCCTCGAATACATGCCATACAAACCGTCGATCTTCCTGGCTCAACCGTATATTCTTACCGCGCCCTATTCGCTCGACCTTTAAATACTCGTCCAAGCGAGTGACATGCTGGCCGAACAGCCAGGCAATTTCTTCACCCCACCAGTTCGGCAGCATTGCGTTGGTGTCGATGTCGAATAATCGATGCTCCCCCAGTTCTTTCTTTGACTCCGCAATCAGCTTTTTGACCTGTTCGTTCCGGACCTTTCCATTAACCCAGCCTTGAAACTCAAAACCTAGTGCTTTGGATGTGCGCTTTGCCCAATCGTGGTAGGTCATCACATCGAGATCGTTCTTCAAACCGGCCTTTTTGAACGCTTTTTTTACATAAGCCGTCAACGCACTGTTGTAGGTAAGAAAAAGCAGTGATCCCTTGCCAGTGGAGGAAAGAATGCGACCGGCTCTGGCTGCCAGCACTGTGGTTTTGCCGCTTCCAGCCTGGCCTCTGATCAACAGGTGATCTTGTGGGTCCAGGTTGATAATGGCTTCCTGTTCTGGTGTGAAGGTGATCGTTGCGTCCAGCGGGGCGGGGTCAAACAAGTCGTTTTCTAATGCTGGCTCTTGCTCGGCCCTCGCTCCACTGCCTTCCCGGGTCCATTCATATTGTTTGTTGATCTTGGCCTTGCCTTCGGTTTTAAGGCGATAAAGCATGGAATTTATGTCGCTGCGATCAACGTGGAAGCCAAATTCCTTTGAGAAGATCGTCGCCAGCTGCTTTGCCTTCACTGGCCCGTGGGTTCCCACCAAGTTAAGAAGCTGAGTGTCGGATAATTTTTTTGTCATGCTGCTCCCAGTTGCTCGCTGTATTCCGTTTACCTGGATTAACTGTTTGCCGAGGGGTTCTAACGCAAACGTACTCGCTTGTTCTGCTTCACCGCCGATTCAAGTTCTTTGCGAAGTTCGCTCACAAACTTGTAGATATCTTCTTCGCTCTCCAGATAAATGCCCGCTCCCAGTGTGCCAAATACCTTGGCAGCACTGACTTCGACCACGGGCCGGGGCATCGGCAGTGGCGCAGGTTCTGGCGCGGCATTGTATTCGGATTTGCCAGTGTAAGGGGTGGTATCGTCCTGGGCGTCCCGCCGGGCTTTAGCCTGCTGTCTCTGGGCTTCCGCCTGTACTTCGCGCTCAAGCTGAAAGAGGCTGTCATCGAGCTTGTCTTGAGCAGTCTGCGTTTGCAGCATATAGATCTGGGCAATACCGCTTTCTTCTGCCAGATCTTCTTTAACCAGCTGCAGAGGCCGTAACAGGCGGTTGTTCAGATCCGGGGTGGCAACCACACCACTCTTGGTGATCTCCGTTTGGAGCTGGTTGATCTTTTCATCAACCCTTCCCAGGGCGTGGCTGCGTTTCTCACCCAGAATCCGTGTATTGACGGCTTCTACGGTTTCAACAAGGTTGGCGACCTTGTGCAACTGGCTGTAGGGCGCTTCGGATTCTGAGATCTGTTTCAGTTCTGCAAGGGCCTTGCGGGCTGAATCGTCTTTTTCCAGAGCCTGGCGATTCTTCTCAAAATGGTTGAGCGCTGTTTGCAGCTGCTGCCAACTATGAAGTTGCTTGGTGAAGAATTCATGGATATCCCGGTAGTCTTCTTCCAGGTCTAAATAATCATTTTTGTTGTCGATGACAGTCTTAAAGAAGTCGTAGCTTTCCGGGTTGGCGAGCAAGCGCTCCAGAGTAAGGATAGATTTTTCGATTACCGGTTTGCCGGGAAACCGGCCGACGTCTGTCTTGCTTTTATAACTCTTGAGATTGGTCAGCCATTGGTTCAGGTGACTTGAGTAGAACTCGAACAGTTCTTTTTCGGTGTCTGGCCCCAAAGCGTTAAACAGGTTCCGGGAAAGATCCCGAGCTTTATTGAGAATCGCCTCATCCGTCTGACGTTTTTTCTGAACCGAAATTTCACGACGCCGGCGACTATTATTGAGGTACTCGAAGACCCCATCCAGCCGCATAGTGGAACTACTGCCCTTTAGAAAGAAATTCGGCCGGATGCAGCCAACCGGCCAAGAATGAGAAGAATCTCTCCGTCTGGCCAACCATAAGGGCGCGCAGCGAAGCGGTCGATAATGTCACTTACCAGCAGGCGGTCGTCGCTGCGGGCGGAACGAAGCGAGATAAATTGCTCAACTTCTTTTACTGCCTGGGGATTACCCTCCTCCCCATCCAGAGCCATGCCCATCTGACCGATGTCATCCACCGTGAGCACAGTGTTTAGCTCCCTCATCGGGTCTTGCTGCAAAACCTTGAGGAAACCGAGCTTGGTGTATGTGTTTTCAAGCAAATACTCACAGGCTTCATCGAAGCGAACAACAAGGCTTGTCGAGGACAGTTGCAGGTGTTGTCCCAACGCAAAACATTCGGCTTGCAAAACCATCTCTTCAAGAGTGTGACGTAATCGCTTCCGGCGCTCCTGATTTTCCCGGCCCCGGTCTGCAAGAATCCGCGTTAGATCTGGGTTGCTGCCATCATCATTCAGGCGCATAAACTTGTTGGTCTTAAGCCAGGTTCGAATTTCCTGGAAGAAAGTTTTGTCATCCGGCAGTTTTATAACAGCCTGGCCTGCCAAACCCTCCATGGACTTGTTGATACAACCAGCTTCAGTGAGCTGTGGGTAATCCAGATCCAATGGTGAAACAAATTCTACGCGCAGGTCTGATTCGTAACGGCCATCCAGAGTGTGGCCATCCAGATAACGGCCGATGCTGTAGTCAGTTTTATTGACGTGGTAGCGGTACTTGTTCTTATCCTTCAGCAGATCTTTGAATATCAGGCTGGCCAGCTCTTTGTTCTCATCGGTGCTGGCGATATCGGTTGCTTTGATTTTGCGAGTGATGTCCCGTTCTTCGTTGGTCAAAAACACGAACTCATCGCCATTGCGGGTGATCAGGCTCTCTTTTTCGAGCCGTTGCACGGTTTCCTCAATTCGACGGCGAAGGCCCAGTTTATCCTCGTCGATTTTCTCAATAGACAAGGTGACCAGATTATCGAGCGTGCCTTTGATCAGATCCACGTAGCGGATCATGAAAAGTGTGCGAAGGATTTGAACGTCAAAAGCATCCAGGCTGGCGTTTTCGCTGGCTTGGTCGATGGTGCGTTTTACTGCGGTGTCCAGAAAGCCTTCAACAGACCGGTAGAACGCATGCATGGGCACTAGCGCACCGATATCTTGGTCGGCCAGGCTCATGGCTGCCATCTGGAAGGCGTCAAGCATTGACCGTTCACCGTAAGCCAAATGGGCGCCGGTTGCGCCAACTTTGCGAATTTCTTCGAAGACCTTCTGCACCAATTGAAAGTGGTAAGGTGCAAACGGGTAATTGGCGACGAAGCTTTCCGGGCCATCAAAGTTTTTGAGCGTCGGGCCAGAGCGGTCGAAGGTGATTTGGTTACGGAGGATATCGCCGCTTTGTTCCCACGCGGCACGCAGCTCGCTTTGAGCTTCCGGGGTTTTCTTGAGTAGCCGCTTCTGGATAACTTCGTCTGTGTTGGAGCTGGAAAGGGATAACCTGGTTTTGAATCGACCTGCGATCTTGGAAAAATCGTTGGCTTTGGATGACGTGAGGTCACCCAGTATGGACTCCATATCGGCCTGAGAAGTGACCACAATCCATGCCCGGCCGTTACAGATTGTGCCCAGGTTTTCGGTGATGGTTTGCAAGGTAAGCATGAGCTTTGTGTCAGAACCAATGAACTGCCCTACCTCGTCCACCATGAATATCATGCGGTGTTCCGAACCTTGCGCATCCAGATACTCTTTTACCCAACGACAGTAGTTCTCAACTGAAACAGAGAAGGTTTCTTCGGATTCCTCAAACCATTTGTGAGCAGCATCTTTCGACAGGCTCAGGGCCTCAGCTATCGAGCCCTCTATATCGTCCTGGTAAAACTGATAGCCGTCCCGCTCTTGCTCCCAACCCAAGCCAGTTGATTCTTTAAATGCGTCTTTAAAGGCCTGATAGACGCCTTTCTCCTGGAGGTGACGCTCCATGTGGGCAATATGGGGGTGGTCACCACTGAAGCCCTGGTGCTCGTTAAAAACACGCAGGAAAACGTTAAGGATCGGATTGCCAGAATCGTTGGAGCTGGCTTTGGAATCAATATTGAACAAGATGACGTCGGCCGGCGTGGAGGCTGCCTTCTGAACATCCGCCCGTACCATGGCATCACGCAACTTGTGCTCGTCAAAAAAATCTATCGCCGGCTGGGTGTTGCCATGGGCGTCATAGGCTTCTTTGTTTTCCAAAAGATAAGACAGTGCTTTGAGAAAGTGTGACTTACCCGACCCGAAGAAACCCGAGATCCAGATGCCCACTCGATTGGAAATCGCAGGATCCTTGAGATCAGTGCCGTAACTCTCAAAGAAATCCCGGAAATGCTTTTCCAGCTCGTTGGTGACGACATATTCCTCCAGTTCTTGCCAAACGGTCTCATCGTCCGACTGGTCAGCTTTGACCACCCCGTTAATCGAGCGATCCAGAGGCTTGAAGAAGAGGTCTTTTATAGTCATTGCTGATCATCCTTGTAATTCGGTCAGGTAATGCAAATCAGGTTCTGGGCACCAGTGAAAAAGCGCGATAATAATTGCTACTGGGAATGCGGTTGAACAGGGTCAAACTCTGGCCGTTATATTCACCAGGATAAAACAGCACCACAGGCTTATGCCCAAGAAGACCATGTAGCTTGTTTAGGAGGCTATGGGCGCGAAGAACAGGCCAGACAGACCCAATGCCATGGATCAGGATGATGTCCTGATCGGCAGCGTTTGTCTGTTCCATCATGTAGGGGGCGAACTTGTCCATGTGCATTGGGCCGGCCAGGGCCTTGAGAAGTGATGCGTCCCCTTTTTTCTTCTGCATCTCGCAGGCTTTATCAAGAAATTTCCTTTCGAACAAATAATCTCGCATCACTCCGAGCAAGTTGATGCTGGCCACGTTCAGATGGCTGTGCTTCTTGGACAAAAAATTAGTCAGAAAATCCAGGTATTCGCGGACCTTGAGCTCTTCTTCAGGTGCATAATCGAAAACCCAGAAGCCGATCTCATTGCCAAGCCCCTGCCCCTGCAGAAACTCATGGGAAAGGAGTTTGTCTGGAATCTGATTGAGCCGGTCTTGTAACGGCAAACTCATGCACACGCTCCATCGTTCTGCTTTTTTATTATGCTCTGTTTAAACCGGGCTTACGCTGGAAACGCTGAGGCATGCTTTGATGCGGTTCCGGCGACTGTCCTCCAGCAGGACCTTCACTTCGGGGCGGACCAGCATATTCTGTAACCGCAGTTTCCTGGTGCTCTGTAGCAGCCCCACCTCAGCCAGAATACGAAAGGCCACCTGCCCCATTTTCTTTTTGGAGGACTCGGTCCAGTCTTCTATCGCTGGATCCCTTTCGGCGCGATCCTCCAGAAAATCCGACCACTGGTAATGCGCGAGATTGTCAGCCTGCACCCGAAAAGCATCCCTAACAACGGTTTCCACGAACTCCACTAATAGCAGATTTCGCTCAAGCACGGCGACAAACGCCACCTGAGTCGCCAGTTCATCGTCGCCATCCCGCAAGGCTCGCCAAAAAGGCTGATCCAGCCGTTCCAAGCGTTGGCGCAATGCCCGGGCCTGACGGTGTGCAGATGCCGGGCTGCGCTTTTGAAGTCGATTTTCGACATGAATGGCCTGTTTCCATTCCTCTTCATCGGCATTCGACAAAAGCAGTTCAGCTATAACGCGGGACTCTCTCACCAGGAGAGAACCTCCGATTAAATCGCCATCGTAGCTGAAATTCTGCATATTCCTGTTCGTTCTCCAGCGATTGTTTACGGTCGCATGCTACACGACTTTTAAACGCTCGTGACCAGCAAGCGCAACACCGGGGGCTGTTGAAACCGAATCAACTGAACCGGCATTTAGGGTAGTCGATAGTTGCGACAACCACCGTCGTCTTAAAAATTTATTATGGCCGTTGGCTGAATTGACTTGTCTGGAGCCTTCCGGGAGAGTGCCGGAATATTGTTAATTTTGAGACGTGTGGACGCCCACAACCGTAACTTAAGGAGTACCGAGTGCAGAAGTACACCTGGATACCCGTATTCAAGGCAATTACACAGTGGATCAAGAGTTACGAAACCAAACAGGGTGATTTGGTCTCAATTCTGGAACAGCTCGGGATCGAAAAAGGACTGACCGACCTGGATACGACTGGCCAAAAGGTGCCATTGCAGGAAATTGATCCTTTCACATTTTTCGCCATTTTCATGAAATTTGGAGAGGACCAAAGACAGAAAAAATTCCAGAAATTTCTGGATATTTCAAGATTGGACGAACAGGCGCCCACCGATTTTTCCGGTGTGCCCAGCGCACAGGCGCTGAAGGTCTGGCTGTTTCCTTATTTGAAATCAAGAGGACCAGACACCGTCAACACTCTATGGCGGCTATTCCATGCCGCGGAGACCGGTGTCGTTTCTGAAGACCTGTTCAAATCGGCCCTCGCTATAGAAGGCACCGGCTTTACCAAACTGACTCAATGTCTGTTCTATTGTTTTCCCGACTTGTACCTGCCAATCGATAGCCAGACCAAGCACTGGCTTGCAGATCAGGGTGTTGAGTATCCGAGACCCACTTGGGAAAGCTACAAGTACTGCCTAGATGAAGTCACCGCTTTGAGTGAAAAACCATTCTGCGAAATTTCTTACGAGGCCTGGCTCAACAACCAGAAAGCGTCTCACTCGGAGATTCCCAGCCAACCCGCAATTAGCGAGAACGCCAAAGCCGAGAGCGCCGCAAAAAAAGCCCTCGAAATGCCCCTAAATCAGATTCTTTACGGTCCGCCGGGGACTGGTAAGACATACCACACTACCGAGCTCGCGATTCGAATTGCAGATCCTGAATGGTTTGAGAAGAACAGGAACGAGATGGATCCCAAGGCCTTTAGGAAAGCCTTAAAGGCGCGTTTTGACGAGCTTGCTCGCATGGAGCGCATTATGTTCACCACGTTCCATCAGAGCTTTGCCTATGAAGACTTTATCGAAGGTATCCGAGCCAGGAGCGATCCAAAAACCAACCAACTGAGCTACCCGGTAGAGGATGGCGTATTCAAAAGACTTTGCAAAAACGCCGACAAAAAGGTTGTCGAGCATCAGTCCATTTCACCTGAGCAAATTTCCAAACGTGCTATCTGGAAGATGTCTCTGGGCAATACCCAAACCGAGGAAGCCGAGGAAGTTTTCACCGAGTGCCGCCAAAACAATTATGTACTGTTGGGTTGGGGCGGGGATGTTGATTTTACAGGCTGCAATGACTTTGGGGCCGTTAAGGCTCGCTATTTGGAACATTACCCTGACGAAAAACAGGAATACGCCTTTCAGGCGGTCAACACGTTCAGAAACCATGTTAAAAAAGGTGACTTGATAGTTATCTCCGACGGAAACTCCCGCTTCCGGGCCATTGCTGAAGTGACTGGCGAACACCGCAAGCTTGAAGACAAGAAAGATTGGTTCCATCAGGCTAGAGACGTGAAGTGGATTCAGGTCTATGAGAAATCCCGCCCAGCTAGCGAACTTTATAGTAATCAGTTTACACAGAAGACGCTTTACAGACTGAACTCATCAAAGATTCGCACTGAACGCTTACTGGATCTGGTAGCAGCTGATGCGCCAGACGAAGATGCTCCGCCACATGTTCTCATCATTGACGAAATCAACCGCGGTAACATTGCTCGGATATTCGGTGAATTAATTACGCTTTTAGAACCCAGCAAGCGTGCCGGGGCGGAAGACGAACAGTCCGTCATACTGCCCTATTCCAATTCCAAAGAGCCATTCGCCGTACCCGGAAATGTATTTGTTATCGGCACAATGAATACTGCTGACAAGTCCCTGGCGCAGTTGGATCTCGCCCTCAGGCGCCGATTCAACTTTATCGAAATGAAACCTAACCCTGCCTCCTTATCTGGCATTCACGTATTTGATCAGTCTCTCGAAAGTATTCTGGATGTCATGAACCAGCGCATTGAGATTCTGCTGGATTCAGAACACCAGATAGGTCATGCATACTTTATGGAGCTGCAGGACCTAGATTCTGAAGCCAGTCGCCGACAGGCCATCAGGCAGATATTCCGAAATAAGGTTCTGCCTCTCCTTCAGGAATATTTCTTCGAAGATTACGAGCGGATCGGCTGGGTACTCAATGATCCTTCCAAAGCGCCAGAACACAAATTCATCACTACCGGAACTGCCAGTAACTTCCCCCAAACCCAGAGCCTCACGGATTTATTTCCAGGCGAGATAGCTGAGCAACTAGTCGATAGTCGATATAGAATCAACGAAACTGCGTTCGACACAGCAGAAGCCTATCGGCAAATCGTCGGATCGCCCTAAGTGATACAGATCCGGGAATTCGCCACCCTCACGTGCGACACGCAGGCAAATCAAAGTCTCGATGTAGGTGTTGTGACACCGTCGACCTTTGACTGGCTGATCGATCTTCACAGTAGCTGGCAAACAGATTCAAAGCTGTTGGTTCGCCAAAATAAAGCGTTTCTGAAAATCGGGAACTACGTCGGCTATTTACAAAGTCCGTCTGGCGAAGGCATCGAGATTCTGCCCAAAACCGAGCAAATAAGCCCGGAGGAGCCTGAGAAACTTCGTTTGCTGCTCCAGGACATGCTCAGCGTTCGGAAAGATTTGAACTACCGTGAAGGAGATTCTGCGAGCCTCAGCCGTATAAACCAACCACTGCATGAGTGGGTGGTCGCGCAATTTCTTAATCACCTTACAGGTTTAGTGAAACGTGGGCTTCGGTTTGACTACGAGAATGTTGAGGAAGAAAGTCGCTTTATTCGAGGACAACTCGATATGGGCAGGCAAAGCCGTCAATCCCCGGCAAGGGCCACCTGGTTCAACATTCGACATGACGTATTTACGCCTAACCGTGTTGAGAACCGCCTACTACGGACGGCGCTGGACTATGCACTCAAACTGACCAAGAACAGCATTAACTGGCGAATGGCCAACACACTGTCTCATCAGCTGGCAGTTATAGAACCTATAAGTGAGCCGTTGCGGGAGCTGCCTAAATGGCAAAATACTAAACTGATGCGGCCTTACCAGGCTATAAAACCATGGTGCACTCTCATACTTGAGAAGCTGAACCCAAACTTTCAGCATGGGCTACACAGCGGCATATCGATGCTATTTCCGATGGAACAGCTCTTCGAAGGTTATGTTGCTTATCATCTCCAAAGATCGGTTAGTAAAGAAGCCCGATTTAAAAGTCAGGCTTCAACCCAGCATCTCGTCACCCATACAGCCCGGGGCCGCATGGCCCAACAATGGTTTCAGCTAAGGCCCGATATTCTTGTTTCCTATGGGGAAACAAAGAGTGTCATGGACACCAAATGGAAACTGCTCGATGCCAATCAAGACACCACTGCAGAAAAATATGGCATAGGCCAAGCTGACCTCTATCAGCTTTTTGCCTATGGCCACAAATATCAAAATGGTCATGGCCACATGCTACTGATCTATCCAAAGCATTCATGCTTTGAGCGCCCCCTGCCACAGTTTAGCTTCAACAACGACCTGCATTTGTGGTGCGTGCCATTTGATCTCTATCGTAAACGTATCGTTTCCGGAGAATGGGAGGCGCACTTTCCCTGGCTTACAGATCAAGGCTTGGTTGGTGGCGCATAATTTTCGGAACTTAAGCCTGCAGAATCTCATTTTCAGCACTATTGAATCTGGTTCAACCTACGGTGCTGACGTATGTATGAGAGCCTCTCCTCAGAGCCATTGAAATAGTCGGTTTTGTTCCCGTCCAATCTTTGGATAACCAGGTCGAGGTCTTCTGTTATCGACTTTGTGTCATTGGCTCTAACGTGGCCTGAATCGTCAATATAGACATAACCATTTTCGAAAATTTTGTCACAAGAAGCGCACTGAAGCATGGCTATATTCTCAACATCTAACCGCTCCGCCCTTTCACATGCTGATCTTTTCTTCACGTGAGCAGCGATCAACATAAACGATGGGAAAAGCCTGTTACAGAGCATACACTTCGACGCTGCCAAACCATCGGACAAGAACTTTTTGCTGCTTTTTTCAAACAAAAATTGCCTTAAAAGAGATTGCTCCACTCTATATTTTGACACAGTGATCTGATCTTCATCTTTTAGAAGATCATCTTTTATCGAAGCAATTTTCTTTAGTATTTTTTCCGGTTTAATACTCTCACTTTCCAGAGCTTTATTAATATTATCTTGATAAACGCCATCGAGAAGTTCGTATTCGTAATTTCGCCTTTTTTTACCAAGCCTTAAAAATAGATTTGGATAGGTATGTATAATGGCACTATGAGAGCTTGGAATTTTTAACTTAGATTTAAGTTCTCCGAATTCCATAGACTCAACAGGCCTGCCTTTCTCTTGGATTGCCCTAACAATTTTGGCTTGCGATTTATATACCGAGCTTGGCGAATGGTTTTTCAACATTTTTAACAACTCTGGACCTGCAACTCGGGCCCCACTCTCCACCTCTTCTAATAGCCCAATTCTCAAACAGTATTCATCGAAGGAGTTTGCTGCACCGCCCAGAATATTAAGCTTCTCTTCTCTTTTTTTTGAGTTTGCCTCGCCCATGAATCTGAAACGAATTGCATTAGTAACGGCGGATATCAAAACTTCTTTTTCAATTGGATTTTTATAAATATGAAATATTTCACACAAAGGTCCGCTTAATCGTTCATCACGCCCTGAAAAAGCAAAGCTATTCCCGTCTTCTAAAAGCATCAGCGTTCGTTCAGATTTGAAAAGATCATTTAGATACTTTTTCGCCACTTCCGAATCCAGTGATAATATAGATTTTGGAAATTTCGACTTAATTAAATCTTGATAAAACAATGAATCAAAGGTAGAACATCCTCCCATATGAGTTGCCAATGCTCCTGCGTAAGAAACAATATCGCTCGTGAACTCTTTTACGCTACCGTCTTTAGGAAGAATAATTCTTGAGCCATTATAATCCGCAACAAAGAAATTAGGAGCTATCGAGAATGCTTCAGCAACATCAACAATCACATGCAGAAACGTATCGTTTGAGATCAAACCTTTTCTAACGAGCCTGTTTTGCACACGCCAAGAAAATATAGGTAGAGTAAATGTATCTATCTCATCTACGATAGATTGCACTATTGCTCTCAATTCCCTGATCTCTCGTTGACGAATTTGCATGTCTGGAGAATCAAATTGCGAATATTCCAAGAGCTCAACTTCCTTCTTGAGATCAATGGTCTGGAATTTTGAAAGAATCTGCCTCGACCGCTCTCTAGTGAGCTTTTTATTCAATTCTGGCAAACTCGCTAGCTTCTCAAGAGTAAGCGACCGGTATTGAGAGGCCGGTTGAGAAAAGTATGCACCGAGAATAATGCGAGAATTTTTTTGGCTATCCCGATAGTAGATACGGGATATGATTTTAGACATTAGTTCCTGAAAGCTCTGCTCCATTATCCCACCCTCGAATATTATAATGTCAGTTTTCTATCGCCCATTGGGAATGGTAGGTGCGATCACTTCCAGTTCGCGACTAGACGTGGCTTTGCAAGTGACGGAACCCTCGCACTTCCTGATCACTTCGCCATTCAGGGCTAAGAGGTAGGCTGTATCTTTCTGATAGTAAAACCAATACTGCTTGATTGGCCCCCAGATTCCAAGATCTCCGCCCGTTTCATAGACATGTTCTCGAACATGACACTGGGCGCGGCCCAGTTGCCGGTCGAGAGAAAATCGCCAGAAGCCCCTCGGAAAGTCCAGATAGCGCTGATGTTCGCAGACTGCAAGTGCGAAGATGGGCTGACTTTTCCGCTTAAAGCCAGTATCGACCCATATATAGGGCTTGAAGGCCTCTCGCTCTTCCTCCAGATATTTCTTGATCCGGCAGATGCGCTGGTCGGCTAGAGCCATATCCATGCCGGTAACGACGCATAGCGCACGAAGAAAACCTTCGCTGCTGTATTTGAAGTCGAAGCCGCTATCGTTCAGGCCGAATTCTGGATCATCTAGCACGAACTGCAGGCGCTCCAAATTGGCAGACGTTGCCCTCTGGTAGCCCATGGCCTTGAGGACTTCGTCTCGGGGTATAGCTGCTACCCGCAACACCAGATCTGTTTTGAAGTTGTTGATCATTGCTCCCCCTTGCCTAACAGCTCAAGAACAAGTTGAAGTCGGCTCTGGTCAAACTGCTCCCCACCAAAAAACCACTCTGAGATTTCTGTGCTCAGGGCCTGTTCAAGGCGCTCTCCTGCGACAAGCCTATCCAAAACATCACTGGCAACGCGATCGTATTCGTCAAAGCAGTCGTTTTCTTTGCAGCAAGTTCTCATGGGGTCGGTTTTGAACAAAGCTTGAGAAATTTGTTCTACGCTATGCCTGGATATCATGCCGATCCTCCTGTCCATTTGAGATCATTATCACCAAAGGATGCGACATATTACGTCGCCTAGCTGTTGTATGCTTGGTCTAAGCTCAAAACCCAAGGGGCAATCGCCATGAACAAAGTAAAAAAGGAAGAAGCGAGGAAGTTGCGGGAGGCCTATGAGAACCTTTCACCGATGGAGCTTCAAGAGTTTGAACAGCAGCGCCGGATTAAGGCATTGGCAAAGCAAGTGCACTCTGAGATGTTCCCGGAGGAATACGATTTCATGATGGACTCGATTGCAGATGTTAAAGACCGGCGCCGTGGAATCAATCCGATGAGCGCGGACTACACAGCCAGGGTAAACGCCCGCCGTGGGGCGCTGGGCGTGTCTCAGCTGGGTGCCAATGGAATGCCGATCGATAACAGCAGCTGGGATGTTGCGAGCACCAAAGCACTCAAGCGACTGCAGTAACATTCAACCGCCGAAGTGACAGCAAATATTCCGTGAACACCTGAAGGCTTGCCCATGCCCTACCCGATTGAAGACAAACTCGTTATCGCCGTTGCGTCCAGCGCGTTGTTTGATTTGTCCGAATCTGACCACGTTTTCAGGACTCAGGTCGGCATTTCCATCTTTGACCGCTTGCAGAATTCTGACAACTTCTTGTGGATCTGTGTTTTTCTTATCGACCCGCAGAATAGTGGGCATTCATCAATAGATCATATGCGCTCCAATCACGACATCACTGACCCTGAGCTTCTCTATCTTTTTGAAATATTCAATCATGTGGGGATAACTCTGAACATAAGTCCCCTCAATCCGGATGGTTGGGTCGAGCACAGGATCAAAGACTCGCTCTAAATTCTCCATTAATTATCTCCAAGTCCATAAACAATCGAGGACCGGTCAAAAAATTCCACGATCAAGGGAAGTGTGGCTTTCATATGCTCAAACCTGTGGCTGCCCCCTGGAAATGAAATAACGGTGTAACGCTCATGGTAGGCGTCATAGGTTTTGTGCCAGTCAATGACATCATCTCCTTCATCAAGAAGGATGAGGCCACAGCCATCCCTCGATAAAGAACCATAGCTATTCACTACCGAGGCGGATAACTCATACTCTTGCCCCTGGTAGTCCATTCCGCGACCAATGTGCTTTGCTAAGGTCTGCGACGGTGCTATGGCCGGATTAATCGCCACAAACGGAATTCCAGCACGCGAACCCACGACACTGGCGAGCCACCCTCCCATAGAGGTGCCAATGATCATGTCGATATCATGGCCGAGGATTTGGTTAAAGCACTTCTGCACAACCTCCTCCGCAGGCTTGGTGTAATCAATATCGTGCCCATAAACCGGACCAAGCTCACGTAACAGCTCAATTTTTGGGCTGGCAGGATCGAATTGACTGGCGAAGCCGTGGCAATAGTAGATATTCATGTTGGCATTGTTCTCCATGAAAAGACTTTTTGAGACTCAAGCATCGCGTCGTTATGTCAGTGTCTGGATTGTCTTTTCGACATCAATCACTGGCCCTCCCGCCATGTATCGCTCATCGAGCTCATAGGCCATGCGCTCGAGTGGCATCTGGTCATATCCGAAACTTTTCAGCTCTTCCAGATATCGAGTAATGAATCTCTCCACATCCAGGTTTCGTCAGAAAGATATCAGGTGACGGCGACAAACTATGTCGCCTTGATCTCGTGGTGGACCACTCGTCTGATTCTGACATTTCCTGGGTAGCGCGCATGGCCCGGGACAGATTGAAGATGGCAGGAACTTTTTAAAGAAGACGCTGCTGCACATCATTGCGTCGGTAGCTTCAGCATTTCGTTGGACTGTTGGCGAGGTTTGGGGCTATTGCAGTGCACATCCGTCTTTTGGTGCGCTAAGGTTTGGCCGGCAATGCCGTAGATCGGTTTTTTACAATTCAGTAGTAAAGGTTTTTTATGGCGTTTCGTTTTCGCAGAACGGTTTCCATTTTCCCGGGTGTGCGTCTTAATCTCGGCAAGCGCGGGGTGAGTGTATCTGCCGGTATGCGAGGCGCCAACGTTACGATGGGACGCGGCGGCTTGTTCGGGAACGTGGGCATTCCCGGCACCGGTTTGTCCTATCGGGAAAAACTCAACAAGCGAAACAGCGGCGGCAACCGCAAAAGTTCCAGGGCGGGTCTGCCATCCTCTAGGCTCCCACCATTGGCAGAGCAGATCGCGCAAGTTCGGTTGAACACCACAACCGGTGACATCGCTATTCTGGATTCAGATGGGAGTGATCTCGGTCAGGACGCTCTGAATATTGCCAAGGAGCACGCCCGGGAAGAATTGGAGAACATGCTCCATCAGCAGGTCGACGCCCATAATCAAATGATGGCTCGCATTGGCGCCATTCACCTGGACACGCCAGCACCCGATGCCTTTCCAGAAATGGTTCCGGAGCCATTTGAGACACCCTCGCCCGACAAGCCAGAGTTACGAAAGCGGGACTGGCTGGCCTTTATCTGTCCTGCCCGACGCCAAGCCTTTGAGGCGTCCAATGAACGCAACCGCAACCGCTATCAGCGCGCTTATCTGCAATGGCAGCAGGAGAAGGCGAAACATGAACAGCGGGAGGCGACGCGGACAGCTCTTTATGAAAAAGCCAGTAACGGCGATATAACTGCCATGGAATCGGTGCTGGACGACCACCTGATGGATATTGACTGGCCCCGCGATACGGAGCTGTCTTTTGAGCTCTCTGAGGATGGCAAAACGCTGATGGTTGATGTGGACCTTCCCGAGATTGACGAGTTCCCGACGACGGAGCTTCGGGTCTATCAACGAGGCATTGGTATTTCAGTCGATGAGCTTTCAGATACCGCGTCCCGAAAACTTTATATGGCTCACGTTCATGGAATGGGATTCCGTTTGATCGGAGAAGGTTTTGCCTGTGCGCCTGCAGTGGCAACCGTTGTCCTCTCAGCCTTCACTCAGGTGCCCGATGCTGCAACCGGTGGGGTTGACGACAAGTATCTGTATAGCGTCGAAGTTGGGCGCGAGGCCTGGAGCCGGATCCATTTCGATAATCTGGACACGCTTGACCCAGTTGAGGCTCTAGCTGCCTTAGAACTGCGGCGGGACATGACCAAAACCGGGATTTTTCGGGCTATCGAGCCTTTCTAAGAGCCCGGAGTTCAGTCACCTCGCGTCCGCATCAATCCCTCTTCCAAAGTAGAGGCCGTCTCGTCACGCAGCCATTGCGGTTCAAGAATATCGCAATGGACTGCCTGCGCCGTCAGCCACCAGCGCAGATCCTGGGTGTCGCCCACGGTCACTGCAATCTCAAACGTGTTGTCATCGATGTCCATGGTGGTCTGGTCAAACCCAAGCGGCGATTCAACCAGGTGGTTCAGCGCCGGTTTGTCACACCGAAGCTTGAGATAAATAGGTTTGGTAGAGTGGAGAATGCCCATGGCGCCGGAATGGATGTAGAGATCCAGATCAAAGTTTTCAGGCCTCTCAACGGGCTTCTCGACGAGCTCCCCCGTGGTCGCCCGATGAAGCACAAGCTGACGAACACCGTCCCTGCCCTCAATAGTGCCAATCAGATAAACGTTCGGATCCCGGAATATGAGCCCAAGTGGATGCACAATGATCTGTTCAGGCCGGGGCCAGCTTCGGGCCTGATACGTGAGCTGGCAACACACTTCGCTCAGCAGGGCCTCCGTCACGGTTTCAAGCACATCAGCATCGATCTCGGGCCGTATGCCACCCAAGCCGCGATTGATCACCCGAACCCGGTTGGGCCATTCACCCAGAGGGTTCTTTTCACGCAGCAGAGTGCGATGCGCTTCATCGAAATGCGGCTTTAGGTGCGACAGTGCTCGGGACGGCAGCATCGGACTGAGATAGGCCCGGGCCAGCTCAAAGGTCAGCGCTGCTGGCAGATCAAGAGCAGGAATAATGTCTATCGTTGCGTTGCGATCAAACGACCATTGGAATGGCCGGGAGTTCTCATCCACAAGCAGGGGAAAATCGCCGCTGAGCTTTTCCAGATCCCGCTGGATGGAGCGCATGGTGACGGAAAAACCGTGCCCTTCAAGCCGCTCTGCCAGTTCGGTGGTGGTGATGGTTTTGGGGAAACGGGGCACCATACGGAGCATGGTGAGGTAGCGAACAGCGGTGTTAGACATTGAGCCATCCTTGCCTGGAGCGGCGCTGGATAAAACGACTGGATTTGTCGCATCACTCTAGTCAACTTTTTGTGACCTGGCCAACGGCCCTTCCTCCCCTCATCGGATCCTGGATGTCATCGGACTATCGGCAATTGAATCCAATCGGTCGTGTAGGCTGGGGACAAATGTTCTCGCCTCATCTTATAAGCGGCCGGGCCCGCATCGCGGGCCATATAAACGGTGGATCGGGTTTTCTGGTTGATTTCGTCCATCACAGCCATCACTCGGGCCGCTTTTTTACTCTCGACACCGCTGACGACCGAGCTTTCGAACAAATCGTTCTGTCGCCCGACCTCGCCTGCCAGCTCGCTGAGCATAACGCCCGCCTTGGCGTATTCGTATCCGCTACGGTACATGGATCGGAGAAGACTCAAAGCCTGCTGCACAATCGCTCTGGAGTCCTGTGTTGGGGTGATCAACTTTCGCGAGCCACTGTTGGAGTATTGGGGCGCGGTGCCCCGAAATGGATTGGTGCGGATGAACACCATCAGTTCTCCAGCGTATTGCTCACCAGAACGAAGTTTCCGAGTAGCTCTGGTCGCAAAATGCGAGACAGCCTCCTCCAGATCAGACAAAGACTCAATCGGCTGGCCAAATGATCGCGAGCACATAATTTGTTTCTTGGGCGGGGGCGCATCGTCCCAGGGGAGGCACTGAACACCATTGAGTTCCCGCGCGGTTCTCTCCAGGACGACAGAAAAACGTTTTCGCAAGGTGGCAAGCTCGGCATCGGCGAGGTGTAGGGCGGTGGTTATCGACATGGCCTGTAATTTGACCGAGAGCTTCCGCCCCACTCCCCAGACTTCTTCAACCGGCACCCGAGCCATCAAACGGCGCTGCCGGGCGGGATCGGTGAGGTCAACGACACCACCGGTCGCGGTGTATTTCTTCGCGGCATAGTTGGCGAGCTTCG
>Ga0307931_1000479_pt1 | contig 25236 bp, 5 predicted proteins | sample OrgLakmetageno47_FD_201816 | JGI IMG/M metagenome (GOLD analysis project Ga0307931, IMG submission 201816) | Saline water microbial communities from Organic Lake, Antarctica - #47 | ecosystem: Environmental > Aquatic > Non-marine Saline and Alkaline > Saline | place: Antarctica: Organic Lake...
TGTCCAAAAACCATAGAACTGCGAACTGCTAGCTACTAGGTACTAGGAACTGCTAGCGCAAATGCAGTATGCAGCTCAATTGTATTCCTTATGTGCCTCTACGACATCTGTGCACTTGCCTTTCTTTGATTTTGGGAGAGTATTAACTGGACTAGACTAATAAAAATCAAGGAATTGAAATCTAGAATCTAGTTCGTTGTCTTTCATTAATAATCATTACTACCCATATCGGGGCTTGTGGGTTCGGTATGGTTTGCTGGCATCTAAACGTATGAAGCATAAAGCCAACATTCCAAGAACAACAATGCCAGACCCGTCATCGGGTTGAGCGCGCCTGTTCATCGCAACAAGAGCGAGAGCGCGGCACCCCAGGTCGGCACGTGCATTCCCCTGTGTACATGTACAAAGCGCGCCTGTTCATCGCATCGAGGCGAGAGCGCGGTTGCGGGGGAAAATAATGTGTTTGTGGTGTGTATGTGTGTGTAATAAGGAGGTGGGCGTCTACCATCCGAAGCCCCAGCCTTTCTCCTTATTCTGGACCTCCTTTCCTTCGGCAGGCGAAGCTGTTGACTCAGCAGGCGGTGCTTCTATCGCAGGTGTCGTTGCGTCCCCGAAGAGACTGCTGAAGTTCGGAGCTGTGCCGCCCATCATGTTAGCCATCGAACCAACCACCGAAGATTGCTCACCCTCGGCCGCAGCAGTGGTGCCATCTGCACCAGCAGCAGCTGGATCGCGCTCAGTGAACGAGAGAGACCGGCCCAAGCGTTCCACTCCGGAGGAGACCGCAGACGCACTGAGCATCGAGCCGAACATCGAGCCTTCTTCTCCTCCTTCGCCACCTTCTTCAGTCTTCGATGCGCCAGCGTCAGGATCCTTAATTCCATCGTCAGTGACTTCAAGCCCAAAGAGCCCAAGTAACCCGTTCTGCACGGTCTCCGGTGCCTTGGTGATCTCCTCCGCTTCCTCCGTCTTCCCCGAAGTCGCTGTGGTGTTCCAACCACCCGCTGCGGCAGTGCTCTTCGACTGTGCTCCTGCGATGCCAAAAGACGAGAGCTTATCGTCGTCAGCACTCGCCTTTTTGTCAGAGGAGGCCGCTACCTCCTTGGGTGCATCTTGGGCGTCTGCACCTTTCGACTCAGCCTCCTTGCTGCCTACTGCCTTGGGATCGGAATCCTTGGCGCTACCCTCTGCTTTTGGTTCAGGTGCTTTGGAATCGCCTTCCTTGGACTCAGTCACTCCAGGAGCAGCAACAACCGACGGCTTCTCAGAAGCTGTCGCAGCATCCGCTTCCTTCTTGGAGGTGGCAAACGTGAGGGTGACTGGCCGGCCCTTGGTGGTGATAATCTCAACGGCGCGCTCATACGGCTCGTCTGCTCCAATCAGCGATTCACCGTTGACCTTGACGAGGAAATCCCCCTCGTAGGGTAGAGGATCCGCTGGCTGCCGGGTGTTCTCATCCACCGAGGGCAGCTCATGGCCGTTGTCCAGGAGACTGATGCCGAGGCGCTCGTCACGGAACACCACCTCGTATTGGCGGAGGCTGGAGATGGCGTCAGCTGTCTCGGGCGAAGCCTTGGGTGCCACCTTCACACCAGCAGCAGCAGCAGCAGCAGCAGCAGCGTCCTTCTGGTCACTTTCAATTGAAGCTTCACCAGACGAAGCTTGCTCAGCTGCTTCCAATTTCTTCTTGTTCTCATAGGCTGCTACCGTCGGCACCTTGACTTTGATCACCTGGCCTGGCTTGGCGCCTGCAGGAATCTTGATCTTCGCACTGCGGTCGCCTGGAAGTTGGAACTCTACCGTATCTCCGGCTGCAGCGCTAGCTGGCACTTTGACCTTCAACACCTCTAATTCGTCAGCCTTGTACTGGTGCGCAGACTCAGACGCCACGCTCTCCGCGTCGGCTGTATTAGGGCGAGTTTTGGGAGGCGATTTGCTAGATCCACGCAAGAGCGATGAGATGCCACCACCCAAGGTACTCGTTGAAGGTGCTGGTGCTGGCTCCGCGGCATTGGCTTCTGCTTCGGTGGTTGAAGCAGCGCCACTGCCACCACCAAAGAGGCTCCCGAAGCCAGCAGCTGCCATATTGAGTCCCATGCCACCGGTGTTGGAGATATCGCCCAACAACGACCCTCCCGCCTCCTCTTGTTCGGGTGTCTTCTCTTCTTCATCCTTCGCCTCGCTTTCCTTCTCCTCCGTTGCTGCCGTGTCGGCTCCTACGGTTGCAGCGCCATCTTTACTTGGGTCCGTCTTGGGTGCAATCTTAGGCGCTTTCACTTCGATGAGCTGGTTGGGTTTACAGTTGGGGGGCAACTTAATCTTGGCACTGCGGTCGCCTGGCAACTTGAACTCGATGGTATCTCCAGGTTTCCCGCCCGCAGGCACGCGCACTTTAAACACCTCCATTTCACCGGTCTCCTCGCCCTTCTTGCCCTTGTCCTTCCGGAACAAGGTCGTGATGCTCTTCTTAGGCGCGGCAATCTCCACTGCTTGAGCGTCATCGTCGTCGTCATCGTCGTCGTCATCTCCCGGCTCCCTCGCTGCGCGCAATACCTTCACACTCGCCGAATACGGTGGCTGTTCCATGAGACGAGCTAGCGAGGCCGTCGCGTCCACCACCGACTTCATGGCAAAGCTCGAATCGTCGTTCACGCTCACCACACGATCCCCCCTCTGTAGACCGGCCATCGCCGCAGGACCCCGCTTGACCACCATCTTGATGATGAGGAGACCCTCAACGCTCTCGAACTTGAGACCGTTCAGAGGCCCGTCGTTCATCGACGCTTCAAACATGCCCTCGCCTGGCCGCTCGAACTCCATCAGCAGAGGTCCCGCGCGAAGCAACCCTTGCAGAGCTGCGTGCGCCGTGTCGCTGTCCATTTTCGCGAAGCTCGCGTCACCATTGGCACTCACAACTCGGTCCCCTTCCTCTACGGCCAGAGCTGAAATAACGCCACTTTCGTCAACCGTCGACTCCACAAACAGCAGCTGTGCCGGGTCCCTGTTGCCCAGGACAATGCCCAGAGTGGCCGGCCGGAGGACAGCGCTTAAGATTTTGACGCGGCCTACATCATTGCTGTCGCCGTTGAAGTAAGAGGAAAGAGCCTGCAGAGCCGACATCTCGTCGTTGTCCTCGCTACCTCCGAAAGACGCCATTTCCACCAGCAGGCGGTGCGAAGACGCGCTGAAGAGGTCATTGGCGGTTTGCGCGAGTCGCAAGTTGCGCTTTTCTTCGACCATGTGATCGAAAGCAATGTCCAAGGTCGACTCGAAGAACTTCTTGCTCGACATATAAGAGAAGGACCCTTCGTAGCCGTTCACTTCGCGCGTCAGGCTGCGGGCCAGCATGCACACCGCCGCATTGTCAAAGAAGGCCGGGTCGCTCCGAGGCCATTTCTCGGTCAAGTCGCACGAGTCATCGACCTTGCTGAACAAATGCCGCGGCGCAACCTCCCTCGCACTCACCCGAGGGTCTCGGCGAAGGTCCACGAGGCGCATGTACCACCGGCTGGAAGCGTTGCGACGGTTGATCGGGTCTTCTTGCAACAAGAGCACAGCACGCATGGTCTCGCCACACACGAAACTGTCAATAACCTTGGTGTCGACGTCGTGCTTGTCCAGGTACTCTTTCTTCTTGACCATGAGATCAATGGCCGTAGTGTAACGGTCGCGCATGACTCCTAGATTCATGTCAATCAGCTTACGGCGCAGCAGCTTTATCTCGTCTTCAAGCCGATCGCTGGTGTTGCTGCTGCGCTCCGGATGATTGCCGTTCTGGAAGCGAGGTTCAGCGTTGTGCTCCCGCCACAGGGCCTGAATTTGCGCCTCAATCTTGTCGACTTGGGTCATGCGTTGCTCGCGCTCTCGCTCAGGCAGCACCTTCTGCAGCACCGTGCCACCATGGTCCCAAACGTCTCCTTTCTCTTTGGAACGAGCCGCCAGCACGGAGCCTAGGCCACCGACAATACTCTTGCGATGTGCACCTGCCTTGACATTACCCGTGCGCATCGCCTCCTCGTCCTTCTCGTTGCGACCCTTCGACTTCCCTCGCTTCCCGCTCTCAGCCGCTGTCTTTTTGGCTGCCTGCATCGCCTCCAGAGCCTTCTTGCGCTGCGAGTGGAATGCTGCAGAAATGGGGAATCCGCCCACATGGACCGTGAAAAAGTTGCCACTCTGGGTGGTGAGCACCAGAATCTGAGTAGGCGCTTCCTTGGCGGTGCGTTTGGCATCGGTCTTCTCTTTCTTGTCGGACTTGGCAGCCGCAGGCGCAGCAGCAGCTGCCTTGCCACCTAGTGCTTTCTTCTTCTCGGCAATCGCAGCCTTCTGCTTGTCCAAGTATGAAGCTGCTTGCGACGCCACCTCAGCCTTCTTGTTCTGGCCGCAGATTTCGGCCGCGACAACATGATCGTCGCTCGGCTGAGGCCAAGCCTGCGCTCGCATGAAACCTTTCCGCTGGCTCACACCATACAGTAGCACGTTCTCCTCGTTCACCGCCACCATCCAAATCGAGGTAGTGTCGCCTACAGCCGTGGAGTTGCCAACGGCAATGATGGTGGAATCCTGGAGCTCTTCAGGTAGGATGTACTCGGACGCTTCGCGCTCGTCCAGGTCAAACAAGTCCAAGTTCAGCGATTCTGCTTGAAAGAAACGGCTGTTCCAGGGGTCCCGGTTCGGTAAACGAGCTGGTTGACCCAAGTCGCGATCTTTTGGGATGTCCCAGTAGACCAGGTAGTTACCACTCAACGAGATCACCACATTTCCCGAAGGCGTGACATAGGTGAAGGTCACAGGCTCCCCGTGCTGCAACGTAAACATCTTGGCGCCGTTCAGAGACGACCAAATGTCCACAGTGCCGTCAGCGTATCCCGTGGATACCCATGAGGAGGAGTCTCGGCCACCAACGGAGGCTGGCGCCAGCACCAGTCGCGATTGGAGCCACTCGATCTGCGTCTTGCAGGGGATCGTCTCACTGGCGATGGCCTCGGTTGAGTGCACGTAGACCTCCAAATCCTCACGGTTGAGCGCTGAATACTCCTTGCGGTCTTCCTCTTCGCAGAAAGAGTGCCACACGTAGCCCAAACTGTGGTTCATGGGGGCGCCCATCCGGCTGAGGTCGCCGCGGCCCACGGGAAAGGCATAATCACCGTGGATCGGGTCCCGCACCCGGTACATCCCGTCAGGCTGCGCGCGCGTGATCTCGCCTGGCCAGGTCTCACCGTCGTAGTCCTTGATGCCCACCCGCGAATAGATCCGTAGATTTTGCACCGACACCGTAAACGCTTCGTGGGGCGAGGGCAGCTCGGCAATGCGCTCTTTGCCGCTGTGGAAGTCCAACACGAAGTGCGGAGGAGCCTTGGTCTCGGTGAGGCTCACGCTGATCTCGGCCGTCGAGGTCACTCGGTTGATGAAGCACAAGTAAAAGTTGCCACTCCCATCGAAGTCCACATATGGGCGGTACTCATTGTCGTGCTGGCGGCGGCGCCCGCGCTGGTTGCGCTGCGGCACATGCGGCTCCAGGAGCTTCAGCACGTCAACCGACCCCATGCTCACGATGGTGGCGTAACTGTCGCGCCCCACCACCGATCGCCCGACGTTATAGTGCCGCAGGAGTCGCGTGTCGTTGTTGATGTGCTTGCGCATGATGCGAATCGAGGCCCCGAACGAGCTCAGCCACTTGTCGTACTTGCCGTACTCGAACTGGTTGGTGTGGTTGTATTTCGGTGACGTCACCATGTACACGAACACGCTGCGGTTGATCTCCGCCTTGCACTGGTTCAGATACTCGTTGTACAGCAGGCCATCGCGCATGGTCGAGCTGTAGTCTCGGATCCACTGCTTTGCTTTTGCACGGCCGATGTCGGAGAGTAAAGGCTGGCGCCGCAGACGATCGGCCATGTTTGCACGGTAGTCGTCTTCATCGTGGCTGTAATAGTACATGAAAAACTTGTCCTGCGCCTCGATGTAGTGCTGCTTGTGGCGAGACCCAAAGAGACGGTAGCGCACGGTCCAGAACACGTAGGGCCACGCGTAGTTGAGCCAGAACTCGGAGCTCAAAATCATGCCAATCAGAGGCAGGCACTGCACTACCTCACTGCGCGCGTAGTTGAACAAGTACAGGCCCACGTAAGTGTTCACGAAAATGAAGAGGTAGGCGTATGACGACGCTAGTTCCGTTTGTAGACGGCCCGTTTGATACATGGCACCAGCGAACATCACAAACACGTGAGCAGACAGAGCCAAGGTGTCGCAAAAGTTGCAGCCTTCCTCGATGAATGGCTTGGCCAGGTTTTGCCACAGCGCGAAGAGCAGGAAGAGCAAGAAGGCACTTGTGATCTGCACCAGAACCACCAGATTGTCGGTGAACATTTTGATGGCCGGCACGGCGAGCTTGCGGAGCATGAAGGTCAATTCCCACCACCAGGTGTCAGGGTTGTACTTGGCGTAGAAGTAGCCGTACCGCACTTTTGCCTCGGCCTCATTGCGCAGACCCGGCAAAATCACTTGGGAGTACACCAAGCCCATGATGAGGAAAGGAATCCCGATGATGTAGGCGGGGGCAAACACGTAAAAGATGCGCATGAGGCTCTGGTGTTCGGCGGAATCGTGGCATCGAATGCTCGGGTCCTTGTCGAGCGTCTCGTAGTTCAAGCCAGGCTGCACCGAGCAGTCAATCAGCTCCAGCACCGTGAGCGACAGAGTCACGTGCGCGAAGCTCAGAAGCATGATGAACGCGTTCACGTACTTGTTGGCGATCCGCCGTGGGTTAAACTCATTCACATCCACCGGCTCGTGGTTCTCCGCGAAATCGCCGAGCTGGCTCACGGTGTTGCGGTAGAGCTTCAAGGCAGCGTTGCGCTCCGGGAAGGTAGTGATGTAAGTGGTCAAACTGTGCTGAAGGGCTTTCTCAACGAAGAAGGTGCTGCCGGACCGGCTCCCGTCTTGAGCTGCTTGGGCAATGGCAACACGATCATCGACTGAGTCCACATCGCGCAGCCAGGAAGTTTGAAAGGTGTAGCGGTCCATGGCATCGTGAATCATCGCCCGTCCCGTCTTGCCTTTGCCCTGCTGCCGCCGCTGAATCGTGGCGAAGCTCACACGCTCGTAGCGCCGCCGCCACCGCCGCCAGGTGTTCATGAAGCTGATGCACAAGTGGCGCCACACGAACATGAGGATGGTGATGGCGAGGACCATGGGCATGAGGATCAGGTAAAACACGGTCACGCCCACCACCTTGGAGAAGTGGCCAAGCAGAGAGCTTCGCCACTTGACCTGGTAGCCCCGCACGTGCGAGTCGGGGTTCGACATCTCGAGCTCAATCGCGCGCTTCCAGGCCACCGCACACTCGGCGTCGGAAAAGTGCACGGTGCTCACGAGCTCGGGCAGCTTGGTGACGGGGCTCACACGAGTCTCAAAGTTGATGGTCACGCTCGAATCCTGGAACTGCTGGGCAAACTTCGTTTCTTCGTCGTTGTCGAACATCCCCGCCACCTTAGCCGTGCGTTTCTCATTGGCGTGGCCGTCTTTAGACATGATGAACTTTTGAGTGCGAATGTCCACGTCAAAGGACACCGCCGAGTCCCAAGCGTTGTTCTTGAGCCGGCGCATGACGCTGTCGTTGTTGAGCGCGGTTTCGCGCTTCCGGCGCTTGGCAAAGACAGTCAAGCCAGTGCGGTGCAACCAGTTCTCGTAGGTCTCGTCGCGAGGATCAATTCCTGGTTGGAAGTTGCCATCTTTGTGCTTGTTGGCATCTTTCTTAGCGTCCGCTTCGCTCTTCTTCTTGTTATCACTGCCGTCGGAAGTAGGGCTCCCTAGGCCGCTCTGAAGGGACTGGATTCGGACGCGCATGGCATTGGAATCTCCCTTGTAGGACTCGAAGAGACCGAGCGCGCGCGCACGCTGGAGCATAGAATCTTCGCTCCCCATGGTAGGGCTCTTGAACTTCATGAACCGGTCTTGGTGGTCTTTCTTAGCGCTGTACTTGCGCACTACCGCCTGCAGTATACGGGCCTTCATATACGCCATCCGCCAATGCCGAGCGGCCCGCCGGTGCTGCTTCAAGGTCATGCCGCCGCGCTTCTTCTGCGCAATTGAGGCGGCCGCGATCGACGAGCCGTCGAGCATCGAGATGTCCTGAAGGCGCACTAACACGTGCGACCGCTGCGCTTTGGCCTTGACAAAGAGGCGCACGTTGGGCACGAAGCCCAGCTGGCCGAGGATGGTGATGGCGAGCACGGCGAGGAAGACCAATGGGTAGAAAGCAGTGAGCATCAGGTACACCACGAAGAAGGCCAGGCGCACCTCCCACGCAAAGCCCGCGTAGTCCCCGTAGCCCAAGAGCAGCGAGCAGTTGGGCCGCACGTCGTTGTAAAAGAGGCAGCAGAGGCGCTTGAAGGCCGCGGAGCGGATCGCCCACCAGTCGAAGTTGCCCTTGAACATGTTCCCTGTGAGCACCGTCATTTCGGTGGGGTTGGCCACACTCAAAAGGCCGTTGCCGTTTACCCAGGACCCGCGAAGCAAGCCGAGCATGTCCAAGGCCCGCTCTTTGTCGGTGTTTTCAACGGCGCGTGTGGATCGCTTGGAAATGGCCTGGCGCATGATGCTATTTCGCCGCCGGCTCGGGCCTCGACCGTCGAAATTGCGCTGAATGCCTGCCTCCTCGTCCTCTTCGAAGTCGTCGTCGCCGTCGTCTTCTTCATCCAGGTTCCCACTTGGGCCATCGGCAGTCAAATCAACACCTTTCGTGGGCACCCTGAGTCGCGGCACCTTCACTTTGATCCGGTGACCTGGCTTAGCATTGGCCGGAATCTTGACCCGTGCGGTACGGTCACCAGGAAGATCGAATTCAACCGTGTCGCCTGGGGAGGCCCCCTTGGGCACTTTCACCTTGATGGTCTCCATCTCACCTGGAATGGGCTTGGCAAGGGAGTCCTCCTCAGGAACCGCCTCTTCGTCCACAGCTTCCGAATCACCTTCTTCGATATCTGCCTCGTCGGTTGCGGCTGCAGGCTCCGAGGAAGATGCCACCTTGGGCACTTTGACCTTGAGGTTTTGCCCCACTTTGGCGTTGGCTGGAATCTTCACCTTGGCTTTACGGTCACCAGGCAAGTCAAACTCGACGGTATCTCCAGGGTTAGCTCCTTTAGGCACCTTGACCTTGATGGTCTCCATCTCGCCGCTCTCCGCATCCGCGTCCGTGATCGAGTCCGGAGGAGCCCCAAAGCCGGTCGCCAGTTGCTTCTTGTCGCTGCTCCGGCTAAACTCGGACCCACGCCGCCCTCGACCAGTGGACGCACCTCGAGCCTGGGACGCGCGCGGTTGCGAAGCTCCATAGGCTGCGTAAGCTGGCTGCGCAATGCTCGTGCTGCGTCCTCGCTTAGAAGAGGCCTCACGGTCAGCGTCAGTTTCTCCCTCGTTTTCGCGCTTAACTTGCTCCGTCAACTTCTCAATCACCTCGCGCTTGCGGTCCCGGCGGATGTAGAAGTCGCCGGGCGTGCGGTTCAGAGCCTCGATCACTTCTTGAGTGGACACTTCCGCGCGCGGCTTTCGGAACCGCTTCTCCAAACTCGCGTCGATTTCCTTGCGGCTCATGTACATGTAGTGCTGGTTCCGGATGGGGAAGCCCACCAGGGGTTCTTCGATGTGGATTCGCTCGGGCTCGGTAGGCCGCGTGGGGTCAATGGAGACCACTTGCCGCACTTCGTCGCGCTTCCCCATGCGGTGGGTGTTCATGAACAGGCGGCCCAGCCAGGTTTGGTTCACGCGCACGCGAATGTAGCCCCACGGGACCGCCCGCCCCACCGCGTGCAGCTGCTCCAGGTTTCCGTCCTTGTAGTTGAAGGTAGTGGCGTCGGCCTCTCCGTTCACCTTACGGTAAAACTCAATCGCTTGCCGGCGCCAGGTCATGAAAATGGTGCGAGGCCGGTCCAGGCGGCGGCCGTGGCCTGGGGTGTTCACCCACACAAATGCGCCCACGATTTTGCCTACCAAGAACATGCCACCCGCAACAGGCGTGAAAAAGAAGAGAGCGAGGTGGCCGCAGAACCAGTGCACGATGCGGCTCAAGAAACTGCCCGGAGTGCCGCCCCACACCCAAAACTTGGAAGGAAGCCACACCATAGCCGAGGCGCGCCCAACGTGCAGGGGCCATTCGGAGACCGCGACAGGCGCTGGAGGGTTGCCAAGGTACTTGAACACTTTCACGAGATAGGCCACGGTGGTCACGATCAAGTCGAGAGGCACGAGCATGAGCGCAAGAGGGAACACCGCCAACCACCGCACAAAAAGCACGTTAGTGGCACCCATGGCGCTAGAATAGAACGTCTTGTAAGAGGGCTCCTTGTTGCTTGCACTGATCTTATCATCTGAAGCCCCCATCTCGACGATAGTGATCATGAAGGTGTACGCTACAAAGAGCACATACAGCGGCCCCGCGATGAGCACCGCTGGAATCCCGCCCAGAGAATAGGTCAAAAACCACATGGCAAACTCAAAGAGGCGGCCGCTGCTCTCCTCGAAGGCGGCGAGGCGGCTGTCCACCAGAGCGCGCACGGTAGGGAAGGAGAGGCGAGGGTTGAGCCACTTGAGAATGAAGGTGAAGATGAGGTAGACCGGGATCAGCGTTTCACTGAGGACGAAGAACAGCGCCGACCAGAGGATGCCGCGCGGCCCTATGAGAGACACCACGAGGTTGAGGCCAATCTGGCGGTACACTTCGCGCACCAACTCGTCGATCATCGACCCGAGGCCTCGCAACAACGTCTTACTGCGCTCGGCCGCACTGTCGTTCGCCTCCATTCGATTCTCAGTCTGAAACTTGCGCACGAAAATCTCGCTCACGTACAGCAAGGCGAACATTTCACCCAACACGAAAGGCGTGGCAAGGGTGATGGACGTCACTTGAGCAAACGTGAGGTTTGGAATTTCGCACTCGGACTTCAAGATGTTGATGTCAATGGCGATGTACTTGTCGATGATCTCCAAGAAGGTCACAATCTCAGGGGGCCACGTAATGTCGAAGTACATGAACGAAGACGTAACGATCCCGAAGTTGTAAAACACACGTGGGCTCGCCAATCCGTTCAAGTGCCGAGCGTACTTCGCAAACATGAAGAGGAACGCCACCAGAAACACGAACATGAGGCCCAGCAGGTACGGGTTCTTGGTTGGGCAGGGCATGCAATAGCCTTGGTCCTTGTAGAAATCACGCGTGCAGTCGCTGCACATGAAGGTCTGGCTGTAGCCAGGCGCGCAGACGTTCGGGAATTGTTCGTCAATTGCATTGCCCACTTCCACGATGCCACCCACGGCGTCGGTCAGAGTGTACAACGAGTCAGCCTCAATAGAAATGCCGCCCAAGCAAGCCCCTGAATCGCTGTCGTAACCGTCGTCATCGGTCTTGGGCGATGGAGAGCACTCAGCAATGATGCCTTCGAGTGGGGACGGAATCCGGAAGTAACCTTTCCTCGCGAAGGGCATGTTGTGCCAGTACGGTCGGCTCACGTTCCCAGACGCGAAGTCGTAATAAATGGCCTTGCCGACAATACCACCTTCCGACACCGACTGAGGTTCTTGAGTCGAGATGCCGCCTACGCAGCGACCGCCGGGAGTAGGGCAAGTGGCACAGCACTCGCCGGGGACGTCGCACTCGTAGTCGGGATCCGGGTTTTTCCAGTAGCCTGCTTGGCACATGCACGCATCCATGCTCTGTTGGCCCGAGAGCACGTTGAATTCAAGGTCCATGGTGGTGGAAAAGAAGAAACTGTCAAGCTCATTAGGGGTACGAGGGCAGTTCTTGCATTCGGTTTGAGCGAGCTCGTCTTGATAGGAGCCCTCGCCACAGACCAAGCATTCGGTGAGAGTGGTAAAGGTGAAGTCAGTGCGATCATCCATGGTCCCCTTAGGGCATGGCAAGCACACCTGTTGATAAAATTGCTGGTAGTAACCCGCAGGGCAAGGTTTGGAGTTGTAGTCAATGCCATCCAAGCCGTCCCACTCTGAGAGGGTGTTGGTAATCCCGTGGTGGTTTTGAGCATTGATGGAAACCCTGAGCTTCCAGTCATACGTGTTGTCGACCCAGATGGGCAGCGCCGGAGCTGCACATGTGATCACAGAGCTGCTCGTTAGTGTGGCCCACGGCTCGCCGCAAAGGTTCCAAATCGACTCATCTGGCGTTTGCCGCGGAAATTCACTGTAGTCCAGAGGCGGTAAATTGAGGATGCGGTCGGCGTAATCGTCTTCGTCATCGGTGTAGGCTTCAAAGACTTCGGCAGTGAGAACGTTACGCGGCGCAAGGTAGAAACAGCACACCCTATCGGCATCCACAAAAGTAGTGTCTCCAATGGCGACCGAAACGTCGTAAGTGTCCAGCGTTCCCGTAGAATCAATGTTAGGGCTGTAGCCGCTGCTGAAGCCCTCAATGGTGGTGGTACCATCCGCAAGCGCAATGTCGAAATTTGTGTACACGTAAAAGAAGGTCTCAGTCACGCAGCAATGCAAACAGTCTTCGAGCGCCGTGTTAAAGTTGGACTCCTCAAAGAAACCCTGGCATTCGCTTTCACCGCTGACGCACTCGCCGCCCATCACGCGCCCAATAGACGACTCGTACGTGCAGTTTTGGCTTGGAGTGTACCCGCTAATCGGCCAGTAGTTGCGCCCGTTCACTGAGAGGCTCACAGTGTATTTGCCGGCTAAAAGAGGAGGAGTGTACACGTAAATGTACTCAGGATCATTAGCAGACGCGAGGAGCCCCTCAGCGAACTCTTTGTAGCCGCTGAAGCCTCCATACGCATCCTGGAGCGCAAACTGTACTAGAATAGCATCTGTGGGTTCAATTTCGCCATACAACTGGTATTCGTAATAGGTGCCCGGGTCGTAGAATGGAAAGTTGGGCGGTAACGCGAAGCGCACTTCAGTGTCACCCGTGGATGGCCCAATGAGGGGCGCTAAATCAGTGGGGTCAAAGTACATCTCTACGTCATTGTAGACATAGAAAGCCGTCGACACTTCACTGAAGTCTTGTCCGTTGAGCGCAACTTCGACGGTAGCAGCAGTCCAGGCCGAAGGGTCATCCTCTGACGCTGCCAGCCGCCGCTCTGCCAACTTCGCAGCCCGTCGCTCTTTCTGAGCATCTGCGTGCTTTTCAGACGCTGCAACCTGCTCAACAGTTGCTTGGCGGCGTTCCGATTGGGTCAGACGACGCCCATAGACGTCAGATGAGTCTGTGGCCGTAGTAACCTCGACGATGGCAGCCTGCGGACAAGCATCGGGGAAGATGCAGAATTTGACCATCGGTACCCGCTGGCCAAAAGTCATGTTGTCGTATGGCACCACGTCAGGGATCGCGTTCGAGAATGGATAGTCTTCGCCTCCGGTGCCCTTTTCAGCAAACCACCGCAGCGTCCGCTTGTCGTAAGTGTGCTGGTAGTACAAAGAAGGCGACTCGTCGGATGTCGTGTCATCGGCCGAGCGGCCTGCGCTGCCATCCTCGCTGATCTCCATGAGAATGTGGTAGTTTTCAAAGATTTCAAAGGGGTTGTCGAGCGTGAGAGTGACCCACGACTCATCCTCCAACGCTGACGGTTCGTTCGACCACCCGTGAGCGGTGCCACCATCATGATCGTAGTCACCGTTCACATTCAAGACCAGGTAGCCATCGCTTGCAGAATCTGACTCCACGCTGGAATAGAAAAGCGTCTGGCCATTGAGTGCTACATATAAACTGCTTGAACTGTCATCAATCTTGGGGTCAATCGCGATGCGCAAGTTGCGCAAGTCTGCGGTTGGCGCGTGCTTGACCTTGAACTGAATCCGATCGACTTTGCCGATGTAATCTTCGTAGTCGCTTCCAATCAAATTATCACAATCCAGCAGGGCACTTCCCGTTGGAGACAACGATTCGTAGTAGCCTTGAGACACGCACCGTGCTACCAGTGCGGCCTGGTCTTCGTCGTAAAGTGTCTTGATCTCAGCGGAGGTGTCGTAGAGAGTCGAAATCTCATTCCAGAGGTAAAGAGACTGGAAGCGGTAGCTGTTGGCGTCACTGCCGAAGGGAAAGCCCACTTCACCGTAACTGGTGCCAACTTGAGGAAAGTCCTTCAAAAGTCCGAGACCCGTGTTTACTGCAGCGCCGAATTCGTAAGTGGTGGACCCCGTAGAGGCCGCACCATCGACAGTAAAGCGCACGCGCATGTCTTTGGAGAAAAAGATGGTGGATGCAGAGGTGGACTCAGAGAGCTGCGTAAGGCTGCCTTCATTTGAGAATGCACCAGTAAGGGGATAGAACGAAGTGACTTCAATTTGATTGTAGTACACGAAATCCGTGGATAACAGCAAGTATTCTTGTTCAGTAACTGAGGCCCCCTGTGGATACGTGTCGACTTCTTCAAATATCACGGGAGTACCGCACGCTTCGAGGCTGACCTTGAGCACGCAGCAGTCCTTGCAGAGCTTTTTGTTGGCATCTGTGCACCGCTCACCCGACTCGACGTCACTGTAGTAAGGCGGAACCTCACAGGTCACAACTGACTCATTGACCCACGTCGTCACCATTGAGGCAACTGCGCCACCGTTCCAAGCTCTGAATGCTGAATCGAACCCAGAAGCTGTCATGTCACCTTCGTAAGTGAATTTGCAAACCAGCGGCGCGTTGCCCTTCGGAAAGGAGCCCTTGAGAGTAACCACAGTGCCGCCAGTCAAAAGCCCTGACCGCGGCAACATGTCGTTGACATACATGGCTGGCTGCACATTTGGTACCAGGTCGAAGGTAATGCTGTCCAGAGCCCATGGGTCCGAGTTGGCATCCAGGCGAGCACTTGGGTCAATGCTGTTCGGCAAGTCTTGGACCCAGCGCAAACTGAGCTGAGGCGCGATCAGATCAAAGAAGCGGCCGATGTTCACGGAATAGACACCAGCGCCACTACGAATCACAGTGCCACCTTTGGTCTCCCATCGAACGCCATCCTCGTCATCACCGTCCAAACCCATACCAAACGCAGCCAAAGCGACCCAGGATGCGCCGTTGTCCGTGGAAGCTTCGAGAAACACAGGCAATTTGACGGCTGAGAGCTTAACTCCGCAAGCATCAGCACCTGTGTGTGGCTCATCCGGGAGCCAAGTCAAATTAAAGCTCAGTACAGTGTCGTTCCCGCGTGCGAGAGACGTGTCGAAGTTAGTGGTTCGTAACTCTCGGTAACTAGAGCTGTTGCCGCTCATAACAAGCCGCTGATACTTGTAAAGGCTTGTGGTCGCGTCAGTGTAACAGCTTGCTTCGGTGTGACCGCCCACAATACTGTGCCAGTACGAGTGGTGCGCACCAAATGCTCCCAAAGTATCCGACGCTGGATCCATCGTGCCTGCATTGTCGATGAAGTCAAAATCTTCTTCAATGGCTCGGCAAATTGAAGGAGTGTTCAAATCCAGATCAGCGTAAAGCGGTGCTGCTGTGACATCTACCCACTGCTGGCCGTTCAAGCTCACGCTCACTGAGGTGTAATTCAAATCATCGGTGCGGCGGGGCATCTCAGAGAAGAACGACGGCGTTGTCATGAATACAGCTGTATTGTCAGCGTCCAGTGTGCCAGCCACGTACTTCGTGCCAAGTTCATTGCTGAAGCGCGCCACGGCACCTTCGGGCGTCTTAGCTAAACCTTCACCCAAGGCAAAAAGCGTTTCACCGCCGCCATACGATACTGCTACGCTACCTTCGGGCACAGCACTTTGGTCGAGGAATTCTACTGACAGGCCAAGACTGCTGAGTAGAGGTGACCCTGCGGTGTAAGTCTGAGAGGTATCAGCCATAGATGTGAACTGTTGTCCGTTGAGCGCCACGGCCACTTCGTAGACTCCTTCCGTGGAATTAGGCATGTCGCACACCAGAAGTTTTGATGAGGCCGTCTTGATGTTGTCGGTACGCAATGCAGCGCTGTTAACGAGAGGCATGTTCAATCGAACAGCCGCGTATGGCCATACTGCGATCTCGTCGAGCACTACTGCGCTATAAGTTGAAGGGTTCCCGGAATCAGTGGTGGGGCCAGCACCGACGAAAAGGTAGCGAGATTCGAACCAATCACCGGCTGGCTCCATAGCCCCAGAAGCAGTCACATCGCCACACACGCTGTCTACAAATGTAACGTCTCCAGATCGACCCCAGTCCACTGTAATAGTCATCTCCACTGTCGCACTGCCAGTACGCGCGCATGGCACACACTCGTCATTGACACACTTGACGTTCGTGCTGCCGCCAGCGTTGGTGCAGTGACTAAAGCGCAGAGGAGCGTCCTCGAAAGTAGACCCCAGTGGCCCCACATGGAAGCGCAGCTGGTTGCACTGTACTGAGTCGGAGGTCGCTCGGAAGCCGAAAGCGCGCGAGGCAAGTGGTGCCGCTGAATGCAGGAATCGAGTGGCGTTTGTGGCTTCACTGCTGGAAAACTTGAGTCTACCATTTTTGTAGGCATGGCTCGGACCTGCGGTCACTACATCCCAATCGCTACTGCTTGCGTTCCAAACACTTTCGGGATGCGCGTTAGGGCCCTCCACGAAGGACGGGGTGACTTCATTGCCCCCAACGTAGGTCCACTTGGAAGAGTCGCGGCTGTCGAAGTTATCGTAGAAGTCGAAAACAGCATCCAGACGAGGAGCTGTCGTGTCCCAGAATGATCGGTTTTCACGCTGAGCTTCAGAAAGATCGCCACCTAGCAGCAGGAAGACCTTGTCAGAGTCATCCACCGTAGCACCGGTTGCTTCTCTGCTACTGTTAGTGGTGTTGGCAGCCACGCTCGAAAAGCGGACCCAAAGTGTGGCATCACTGTTCCCACAGTCTTCGATGTAGTGGTCTAAAAACTGCGCCTTGGCGTTCTTGTTTACAGCGCTGCCGCTGTACGCCGGGTCACATGCGATGCCATCACCTGGGCCGCTCCCACATGCACCGCACGTGCCATCCACACCATCGCTGCAAGTGCCACATGAGGAGCACGCTTCGCACGTACCGTAAGCTGCACTACCAACCAATCGCAAGCAAAAAGCGTAGCCGCTGGTGCCAGTGCAGTCGGCATGTTGTGTGCAGGCCTCGCCAAAAGCAGCACCTGCATAGCCACTGCTCGGCTCAGGTGTCTCATAAAACAGCCTCAAATCGCTGCAGTCGGCATTGAGATGGCCAGCAGACTGCAAACTGGCGGAGTCCAGCTCCAGCGCTACCGTCACAGCACCCAAAGTGTCGTTGGAATACGCGCTATTGTACAAGGGCAGCTCGAGCATTGAGGTTGGCCTCTGCGCGTAAAGCGAAACCAGCTGACCCGTGGCATTGTCCAAAGTTGATGTGCCGTCATCCTGGGTCAGCTTCGTGATGCGGCACGTAGCTTCTTCGAAGTAATCGCTCCAATCATCCACAACTTCTAGATTCGAACCGCTCACTGCTACCAAAGTGCCGCCCGTCGAGAAACCAAAATTGGGCGTCGCTACGTCCAGCCGGTACTCATCGTAGTAAATGAAGCTGAGAGTGACGGCAGTGTACTGCTTCGATGTGACGTCATCGGTATCAGTAGTAATGGAAGGTGTTAGAGGCGACAGGGTCTTGTTGTAGGCTGCAGCTGTGCATCGTACTGTAGCTGCATCCACAAAAATGCAACTATCCATTTGCTTATTTTCCAGCAACATGTCTACGTAGCCCGTGTCAAAAAAGTCGCCTGATGCCGTCATGAGGGTGCCGCCTGAAGTAGGTCCTGCCCGAGGGCTCACCGCATTGACTTCTGGGGTCTTGTAAATGGTATAGTTGCTCGGTTGAGACTCCGTGCTGCCCCACGATATTCCTCCATTGAGCGAAAAGCGCATCAGCCAGGTGCCGGCATAAGTGGAGACTGATGCGCCCGATGACACCGCCATCTTAGGCATATTGAAAAAAAGGGTAGGTGTAGTACACGCGATGTCAGCATCCTCGATTACGGCCAGATCAGTGTCGCTAATAGTTTTATCGCAATAGTAGCCCGTAACAGTGCAATAGTAGTCGCCACATTCCGACGAGTCCACTTCGCTCTCATCCACGGAGGTGCCATTATTGACGCCCCCGAACTCGACCAGAATTGGGTGGCTGTCGCGAAGCTCGGAGCTGGTAGAGTACGGCGCATAATTGAAGTAATCTCCGAATATCTGCAAGGACACAGTCGAGTGCTCAGGGCCGTAAACGGACCCTGGCCGCGAGTGAATTTGGTACATGTCTGACAGCTCGAAGTGCGTAAATCCGATGGCTTTCGACGTAAAGTCAACGCCGTTCAAAGCCACCTCCAACGCTCGAATCCCAGGACTTTGGTCAGGCACACGAAACACAATGGCGGTATCGCCATCGTCGCCCACTTGCACGGTGACGTCGTTGTACGCATCTGAACCATACTCTGCATCTCCTACTTTGATGCGGATCGAGTCCTTCGTTGGTACCAAGCCCAGCCCCGCAATCGTCACTTCGGTGCCCTCGCCGTCACCGAAGCAAAAGCCCATGAAATTCGCATTGGTTGAGTCTTGACACAGCGAAGATTGTTCAGAACAATAATGCGCGCAGCTGGTCGAGCTCGGCCCAAGCTGAGGGTATACCACTGGTGAAAAGGCCAAGGGGCCGGGGATACTGTTAGGAGCACTGGGACTACCGCTGGCTGACGTCACAGACGCGAAGGCGCCTCCAAAACCCGCAATAGTACTCGCGTCGACAAGGAAGTCGTTGAGTTTGTCGGTCCAAAAAGTAGAAGTGGATTTAGAGGGATCTGTGACGGTGGATGCGAAGCCCAGCTGGAGCACGATAGTGACATCCCCGCTGTAAAGGTCACCGCTTGAAGTGACTGACACATCACCCGTTGAGGTCGAGGTTGAAGTCGCGTAGTCGCCGCTGCGCACCGACTCAATAGTCACAGAAGTAGTGGACGAATACATGGCCTGCGCCAATGCAAGCGCCTTGGTTTCAAATAGTGCGTAGTCATCACGGCCAAGACCTGAAAGTGTAATCCCGCCCATCGTTACAGTGGCGCGCACGGTGACATGCGACTCGGCAGCAACATTGGACGCCTCGGTGTCGCCTGCGTATAGAGTGGGCGTGTTGTAGTAAAAGTACTCAGGTCCACTCAATGATGAAAACAAGACAGCATCATTGTAGTTGCTGTCATCTTCGGTAAAGGTGAACTCCACAAGTTCAGAGTACGTGGTAGCTGGAGCTGTGCACTGCGCGAGAGTCGACGACAAAACTTCGCAGTAACCTTCCGTTAGAGCTTCTCGAGCCAGTGCTGATGAATCCACGAGCGTTGAGTTTGCAAAAGCGCTGTTGTTGGAATGCTTCCGGATGCGACCAACCATGGCACCTGTGTCAGCGAACCCAACGCCAGTAACGTTGAAAACAGTGCCACCCTTGATTGGACCAGAAGCAGGGCTGATACTCGTCACAGTGGCGGGCGCATAAGCCTTGTAGGTGCCCTCTTCAAGAATGGACCACGAAAAATTGTTCAAGCTCATCCACACGGGTACCGACGTGCCGAACCAACTTACGGACTGCGATATGGCAGGCATAACAAAGTCAAGCGACCCGTCACTAGAATCGAAAGTACCCTGTGGAACGCTAACATAGCCACCTTTCGCCGTATCGGGATTACCTTCCGCGTCTTGATAGCCGACTCGCATTCCAATAAACGGTGAATTGTAAAGCGCAATGCCACCAAGCTTCACTCGAGTTCCTCCCCGGAATGGTCCTGCTTCAGGGGTCAAGCTGATGGGCGTGTAGGCGTAGTATTGCGTCGTGTTGGCATTTTTGTACGCGCTATCTTGATTGCCCACCATGACAGAGATTATGTGTACACCAGGCGCAGACACATTAAGCCTTGCAACAATTTCAGTTTCTGAAGTCGATACCACTCCAGCATAGGAGCCATTCATGAGCACGGAAATAGCGGCATCATCATTTCCGAAGTACTCTCCGGTGAGAGTCACGAGCACTCCGCCAAGAGAAGTGCCAGCGAGTGGTGTCATTTCGTTGATCACCGGCCGATGGTAGGACACGTTGAGATTGCCTGGCGCGGCAGCACCTTCTTGGCCACCCACAGTGGCCTTCACCTGCAACCCTTTGCCGACACCAGCGCTGCTTGTGCAAGTCATTTCAGTGTGGCTCACGGTGACGGTGCAGTTCTGAGCAGTGGCACCAACCAAGGCGTTCATAGTCAGCCCATACGCCATGCTCACTTCATTGCATGCGCTATCAGCAGCACAAGGGTTTGGGCTCAAAGGTCCGAAGTCGGTGCCTGTAACTGTGATGACTTCACCTCCAACTGTCAAAAGGTTCGAGAGGTCCACATCGGTTCCACCGAGCAGCCCCGTGATCGCAGGCGCCGTGTAGCCGATGCGTGCCGCCGACGCCGGCGAGGCCTGGAAGCCCACCATAGCCGTGAAGGCCAAGTCTCCACCAACGCCTTCCGCTGCAATGCACTCAATTGCAGTGTGGCTTACACTCACATTGCAGCTTGTAGCAACTTTCGTGGCATATCCAAGCTCCGAGCTAGTGAAGAGACTCAAATCAGCGGCGACATACGTGACAGAAATGAACTGATCATTGTTGCGCACACCGATCGGGCCAAAGTTGTCGCCAGTGAGGGTAACAACAGTGCCGCCAGTGGTAGCAAGAGTATCACCAATGTTCGATGACAGGCTTGCGATTGTTGGCTCGTCGTAGCCAATGAGCGTGCCATGATCGTACGACGAAATTTGTTCGCCCACTGTGATGGTAAATGTCAAATTAGTCCCTACACCTTCCTCCGTGCCACCACACTTCACCAAGAAGAACTCGCCATCGTCAGAAACCGCGCAGTTTGTCGCTGCGTGGGAGGCGCCAGCGAAGCCGTGCTCGTCTTCGCTCAAGGTCTCGCTCGAGTACGCTACGGTGACCACATTGGTGGGGTAGTCGCTACCGGGCCCGAAATTTGTACCCGTCAGTGTAATGGTGGTGGTACCGTCCGTCGCAATAGTAGCCGGCGTGACCGGCAGAATGTCAGACCCGCCCGATGCCACACTCACGCCACTGCGCACAGTGCAGCCTGCACCGCTGTAACGGCATTCAATGCGCGGGGCAGCGTAGGAGGTGGTGTCCGATGACGCAGGAGAGGATTGGTCGCCAACCGTCACCGTCCACGCTTGAGAATGGCCTACCCCGATGGCTGTGTTGCACTCGATGGTAGTGTCAGCCGTCACAGTGCACCCGGTTGCCGTAAAGGTGCTCCCGGCCAGGTTCGACAACGCGGCATTGGAGTAGGTAGCTGACACCGTGTTGATGCTGTTCACGGGGCCAAAGGAAGTTCCCGTAAGAGTCACAACCTCGCTGCCAGCTGTCTCCAGCTCCGTCAAACCGTTGGCAGTCGCGAGACCCGAAATGGCGGGAGCCGTGTACGACGTGGTGGTGCTGAAGGCAGTCGATGACTGGTCGCCCACATGCAAGGTCCACAGGTGGTCCGTGCCCACGCCGGGTTCAGTGGGGCACTCGACTAGAGTGTGGTCCGTGAGCACGGTGCACGGAGCAGTGGTGTAAACAGAGGATGCAAGCGCTGATGCATCCACAGCACTTCGCGCGTAAGTGGCGTACACCGGTGTTTCACTGCCAAACTTGGCCAATCGGCTCACCTGGAAAGCAGAAATAGACAAATCCTCGTTAAACAAATCGAAAAAAATCACTAAACATTTAAAGATAATCGCACCAACTACAAGGGTTGTTGATCGTGCAAGTAGTTGACAACTTTTCAACAACGCCTGCACCCGCACAGCCTCAACTAAACTAGTCGCTTACCGACGTCGGGCCAAAGTTTGTCCCCGTGAGATTCACGAACTCGCCGCCAGCCGTAGCCAGCGTGGCAGGAGCCGACAGGGCCGTCACCACGGGGGCCGTGTAACTACAATCCAAAGGAAACAACAGAAAACAAATCATACACGTGTCAGACACAAGGGCACGTGGCGCTTTAGGGTTGATGAACGGGGACGGGTGCTACGAAGGTGAAAAGTGGGAGTGAAGGATCAGATAAGGGCGAATATACAAACTGCGCCCAGTTACAAAAGTATCCATAAATTAGGAGGTGCAACGAGGAAAAGAAGAGGAAAAGACAGTGAATGATAAAAGTTTGTTGCATTCTAAGAATACCTGGTGCAGACGCCGCTGCTTGCACACGACGCAGCAGTGGACTGAATCGTGTTCACGTGCAGCATCCAGGAGTGGTTGGCGCCGTAGCCTGGTACGGTCGTGCACTCGATCGTAGCTTCACTGCCGTCCGCAGTGGTTGACGTCAGGTTGCATCCAACGGCCAAGTACTCGTAGCCCGTGGCACCGTAGGTCACGTTCAACTGCGCAGTCTCCAGGGAGCTTGCGCGGAAGTTTGTGCCAGAGATGGTCACAGTGGTGCCACCTTCCGTCCCGAATTCGGCCGGGGCCAACGAAGTCACTGCGGGCAGCGGCGTGGGCACTGAGGTCGGAGCGCTCGTCGGCAGATTGGAGGGCAAAGAAGTAGGCTGAAACGTAGGCTCAGGTGTCGGTTCTGGCGTCGGTTGCTAGGGGAGTCGAAAGAGGAGGTGAAGTGGTTGAGGGGGCGGGTGACACACGTAAGCGAGCACAGTTCCCAGGCGTAAGAGCGGGTCAACACCGGTAAACATTGGGGCGAATGGACAAGAGAAGGCGAGAGTAAGTTATACCGGTGTAGGAGTAAAGGTTGGCCGAGGCGTCGGCTCCGGCGATGGCACCGACGTGGGCACAGGGGTAGGCTGAGGCGACGGCGCTGTTGGCTCGGGAGTTGGGCTCGGCGATGGTTTCTGAAAGAGGAAGACAACAGGCAAAATACGTATACGGCGTTGATTGTTTAGCGAAGAATATTACCATCGGTAGTGTTCGAAGCGGGTCTTTGTGGTTCAGTTTCACCTCCTCAGATCCATGTGCATTACTAGTAGACACATAAGAATCAGGACTTACCCGTGTGGGCTGTGCCGTTGGTAGAGGAGTCGGCTGTGCCGTTGGTAAAGGTGTCGGCTGTGCCGTTGGCTGAGGCGTTGGCTGGGCCGTTGGTTTAGGGGTCGGCAGAAGCGTTGGTTGTGACGTTGGAGCAGGCACGGGAAGTGAAGTTGGGCTCGGAATGGGCAACTTCGTTGGAGCAGGCACAGGCAATTCTGTCGGGCTCGGAACCGGCAACTTAGTTGGACTCGGCACCGGAAGCTTAGTTGGATTCGGCACCGGAAGCTTAGTTGGATTCGGCACAGGCAACTTCGTAGGAGCCGGGATCGGCAAACTAGTCGGGCTAGGAACTGGAAGCTTCGTTGGCACGGGCACAGGCAAGGGAGAGGGAGCCTGTGTTGCCCCCCTCGCCGCCACCACGAGGCAGAGCATCTCCACGAGACGCCGCATCTCTATCTTAGGCTTGGCACCTACGAAAAGGCAAGGATGCTGAGAATAAATATAGTTGAATAGCTACAGATTGCACGTGCGAAGGAATGCGTGGGCGCCTGGTGCCATCATTTATGTGGTCACTCAAATGAAATACTCTTTACAAAATGTAATACCTCGAATCAAATGAAGAACGCTTAAAATAAAATTTGAATGATGAATATACGGATGACACTTACTTCAGAACAAGCCTGCGTGCGCTCAAATATCGCTACGCGGAGTGTGCCCCGTCCTGCGCAGCTATCTCTTCGAATTTGCGAGGCCACCTTACTCAAGCTCTCAGCGAATTTCGATAAGTGTTTCTCATTGGTCAATCGATCAGCTCCTGAGAATATGGATAATATTCCGATGTTCCCATTTGCCTTCGTCCAACGGATCGAGAATTTCGGGAAATTACTGAGGGCAGAAGGGCACGCGCGTGCGTGTTGCGCGCAAGTTAAGTCGCATATGCAGCAGAAGAGAGTGACCTCAGAGCGAGTATGACTGGGTTTTGAGTCCTATTGCGTGAGGAAACTATAGTTCTTTACTCTCTCGATGTCCTTCAGCCATCAGGCATTAGGGTGTTTGGAAATGGAGTGTCAGACTTGTTCTGGAGGTTACATTTTTCTGTTGCTATTTGCCACAGTGGTGTTTCTTTGTATTTTGGGGAGTATTAACTAGACTAGACTAGACTAGAAATGGAGTTAGGTTTCTGCCTCAACTTCTCGGCCTGTCCTTGGCAATGACAATCCAATCACCTACCTCCTCGGGATGGCCACAACCCTAACTCAGGTCATCAGTTGAGGGCCAAGTAGTCAAGAAACTTAATGCAGTCACTTGCGGGCATTAAGAAAGCAGAAAAACGACGAACCCACTTGTTTCTTAGGCCGTTACTTCGACTCCCGCATTCACCCCCCTCGGTTTCCTAATGAGGAGCGCCCTCCACGAAGTTAAGAAGAGGGCGATGGAAATAAGGCCCTAAGAAATCTTTCTTTTCTCTCCTCGCTTTCTTCTAAAAATCACTGAATTCTACCCCTCTATTTCTTAACGTTTTTGTTTCTTAATGTCCGCAGCTGACTGTACCCAGCCACCCAGCAACTGCCGAGGCGCCCGGCTCACGGGCATATGCGCGACGTGGCCAGCCCAGGAGATTCGCACAGGGCATACTGCGAGAAAACTTGGAACCGCGCTACGCAGCCTTGCGTTCGCCCTTAAGCTGTCGATATGTGAGCAGTGGGGTTTGCGGGCTCCTTTAGGAGCTGCAGAGCTATACAGGGAGGGTCCCTGTTGTTGGCGATGCTTGTTTCCTACCTCGTTAATGATACGTGGTCACTGCCCAGTCTTTCCAGATCAACAGGTATGGGCTCGTAGTCACGCACCCTGCGGTGGTGCTCTACAGACGGTAGAATGTAATGTCGCGTTCAATTGCTGAAATGTGGTCAAATTTTCAGTCAATTCGATTCGTAAACGAACATGTGAGGATCTTTGGAAGGATAGGGCAATTGCGCACACGGATGTGCGCTGGAGGGAACAAATATGCACGGCCGCATATTCGTTCCAGGGATTGAAGAGAAGAAGAGAAGATGGTAGTTTTCGTCGCGAATGGGTCCTATGCAGAGGGAAGCTTATTCGGGGCGGCCTCGTGGGCGATAGCTGCGTACACGAGAGAAAAAATTTTGGGCGAGTCCCGGTCGACGAGTGACAAGCCTAATTTCGAAGGATGAGAAGTAGCCCAACAAATTGATGCAGTTGGAGAGATACCACGGACGCAGCTTCTGGAGGCTTGGTGGATAGGCCTAGCCCAGGGCGATGACTGTGAAGATGTAGAC
>Ga0307931_1000482_pt1 | contig 25214 bp, 18 predicted proteins | sample OrgLakmetageno47_FD_201816 | JGI IMG/M metagenome (GOLD analysis project Ga0307931, IMG submission 201816) | Saline water microbial communities from Organic Lake, Antarctica - #47 | ecosystem: Environmental > Aquatic > Non-marine Saline and Alkaline > Saline | place: Antarctica: Organic Lake...
ATTCCTTCATCCAGCTATCTTCGTTTACTTCAATCTTTTTCTGCATCATCTGCTGGGTAACTTCTTGTGTACTGTACGTCGCGTCGTGCACGTTGTTGTTGCTGTTCCTGCTTATTAGAGCTGTCAAGTTGACATCATCGCATAATCGTGAAGGCTTCACTCTAGTTCCATCGACTTGCGAGCCCACTAGGTCAAGGAGTTTATAGTAATATTTTGTAATAATAATTGCAGATTCTAGGGCTAGTTGATTATCGAGCTCCAATTTACGTTAGTACCTGCAACTGTTCATTTCCATTTCGAAGATTTTCACTATGAGAGTAGCTCTGCTCATCATGATGCAGTTTGCAGCGCCAGCTGTTCAAGCTTTACTGCCCACTGTCCCTGCGTTCACTCGTGTCTCAAGCCCTACACAAAGCCTTCACCGACTTCCAAAGAGTGTAGCAGCAGTTAGCGTGGGAGGTGAAGACGTCTCCAACCAAAAGCTCGCACGAAATTTAGCAGGCGCATATCTTGGTGCATTTCTGTTCGGTAAGTGGCCATCTAGCGTTTTTCCATGCATCATTTCACGTCGTGTCGTAGACTGCAAGTGTTCATCACAGTTTTTGTTTTGAAAGGTTATCACCTAGGAGTGGTGAATGCGCCTCTACGTGAGATAGCGACTACGCTAGGCTTTTCTGGGAACGCTGCAGTTCAGGTAGACGTCGTGTGTTATATTCTACCTAGGCGCTCAGTTATTAACATTGCCAACTTAGAAATAGTGCATTGGAGTTTATAGCATTCCTCAAATGTGTGCTCTAATGTACTAATAATGAAAGGGGCTCGTCGTGTCGACCACCGTGGGTGGTGCGTTTGCTGGCAGCCTGGCTGGAGGCTCCTTGGCCAGCGCTCGGGGCCGGCGCGGTACCTTAGCCATCACCAGTGGAGTTCTGGCCGCGGGCACTGCTGTGTGTGCTATAGCACCGTCGACCAATGCTTTGCTGGTTGGGCGCGCCATCTGCGGCCTTGGCATTGGTCTGAGCGGCGCCGTTGCTCCTCTGTACGTTTTCTCTCATTCCAATGCACCAATTCCCAAGAAAGTTAAAAGATGGCGATACTTGCGGTTCTTCACTTTTGCATACCCTCAGCATCGCCTTATTCCAAACTTGAATGCACGCAATCTCGGGCGAGTGGAATATCCCATGTTTACACCTATCCTCTATCGATTCCAGATTCATATCTGAGCTATCCCCGCCGTCTCGCCGCGGTGCCATGGGTGCCTACAACCAAATCTTTGTGTGCGTCGGCATTCTGGCCTCTATTTTAGTGGGCCTCCCTGTGGGTACCTGTGCAGCTGCAGGTGGCGGAAGTTCCGTGGAAACTGCCGCTGTTGCCACATTGGGCACTGCTCTCGGCTTGAGCAAATGTGCTGCCGCTGCCGCCTCCACCGCTGGTAGCAGCATTGCTTGCAGCGTCAACAGTATTGGCAGCAATCTTATGAGTTCCTTGCTGGCAGTGCCTTGGTGGCGTTGCATGTTTGCGTTCGCCACCGTGCCTGCGCTCGTGCAGTGGTTGGCACTGCGCAAGTGGGCTCCAGAGTCACCTGCTTGGCTTCAAGCTCAGACCGAGAAACGAACTACGGATGCAGCCGCTACTAGTGTAGCGACGAGCTCAAGCACCACTTCCAAAGACGACAACGGGTATGCGTTTACCTTCAAACTATGCACAATTACTTAGAATTTCACCACTTTCAAAGTTTATAAATTTTCTTCAACATTTTCCGTACATCAATATCTTTTTTTTGGTCCAGGTGGTCTATTCTCCTAGATCCCAAACACCGCCGCGCTGCAGCTACGGGTTCTTTGCTCTTTGCGTTGCAGCAATTCGCGGGGGTCAATGCAGTGGTGTTTTTCTCCACCGCAGTGTTTGAGAAAGTGGGAGTGCCGTCTGCCGTGGCCGCGTCAGCGTTGGTGATGGCGACCAACATTGCGGGCACTGTGGGCGCTTCGAGGTGGTGCACAGAAACTGTAGGGTTGTATTTACATGTGCCTGTTGGAGGCGCGCGCAAGCTAAGTTTTTAGCCTTTCCCCTGTCCTAAGCGTATTGATTGTTTTGGAATCCGCAAATTTCTTTCTACCAATATTTGTGTATTCATTTTTTTGTTATTCTTACATGAATGGTGTGGGCCTCTTTTTAAAAACAGGATAATTGACAAGGTTGGCCGCAAGCCTCTTCTCGCTGGCTCCTTTGCTGGCATGGCAGCAGCGATGGCCATTATGGCGGCTGTGCCGGCGTCAGCGGCCTTGGCTGGTATGACCATAAACCGATACATGTATCCTTCCACTGCACCTCTTCGAGCATTTTTTCTTCTTCCTGCCTTATTCAAACCTATTATGCCTGCTTTTCTTTTGCATCCAAAACCTATACCCTCCCCCTCGATTAAATTTCAACAACACTAGGCCCCATCAATGTGCTCGGCACGGTGGCTTACATTGGCGCCTTTGCGATGGGGGCAGGGCCCATTCCTGCGTTGCTCCTCGGCGAATTGGTGGAAGACCCAAGAGCTCGCGGCAAGGTTGGTACAAGGAAAGCCCACACTTAAGTGGGTCTTCTAAAATCGATGGATAATTTCGGTGCACCATACTCTCATGGACATGCCGTCTTATTTCCCCCTCCCTCCTTCTCTTCAGTTGTACGTATGCGTGCATGTGTTTTCATCTTCGCTGCCTCTCTCTTTTCTTGATTGCAGGCTGCTTCTATGGCAATGGCCACCCACTGGGCTTGCAACCTCGCTGTGAGCGTCTTGTTTCTGCACCTGGTGCAGCACTACAGCGTAAGCTTCGTCTATCGCGCCTTCGCTGCCGTAGCCGCACTTGCTACTGCTTTCGTGATTACCGCCGTGCCTGAGACAGCGCGAAAGAAAAATTGATGAAACAAAAGTGAATCGTGCATAAATTCCTAAGCAAAGGATCTGCGTATAAAAAAGCACAGTACCACAATGGGTTATTATCAATTAATTGCGTGTGAGTGTTACGTGAGTCTTGGAATCTTGGGATCATAAAGATTTGAGTACGAAATCGCTTAATTCTAATTCTCATAGTCGAAAGCAACCACGTAATCTCCAATACCAAATCCCCTGATGCCTGGCAGCTAAAGGGTCCCTCGAGATGCCCGTGCGCCTTCGCCTTCCTCTTCCTCTGTATTGTTTGTCGGAGTGTATAATATCCAAACACATCTTTCTTTCAGAATTCTTCCGAGTTACTTTGCCAACAATGCCATTTCCCTTACGACCCATTCCACGGCGCAACACGCACGCTTTCCCACTTCCGCCCGCCGCAGTTGCTTTAATACACAACAAGCAACTCACCATCTCAAAACAGTTACAGCTACAAATGCGGCCTTCGTTAACCGTATCCTACAGAGGGATTATGTTTTTCAGAAAGATGGCCCTTCTATTGCCAAGGCGCCACCTTGCCCTCGATTCTACTACTACGACCCCAAGCTAAACCGGCGGCCGTGTAATCACCGGAACCCCCATCAACCCGGGTATAAGGTAGCTAGTAGCAGCACAAATTTTCTCTCGGGTTTACTGAGTGTGGGTTTTCCCTCTTTTTCCTTTTTATACCATACTACAGATAGTGCAATTTTTTTCTCACAACCTCACAACCAAATGTCAGAATGTCAGAATTTTATGAACCAGCTCTCAGTCATCCAATCAGAAAGAGTGGTTGTCAGTTGTTGTTGATGGAAAAAGTTAAAAAGTTTCATCTGACTTGGGAACGGACTGCTGCTACTGGTTCCGTGCGTACCAAGTGGCCTTCATGCACCTCTTTAGGAAGTCGTTGACGCAGGAACAGCGAGGCAGTGCTAATCCAACACTCTCACCTGTGCGTACTCCGAAGGATGAACCGCCACCGCCTCCAGAATTAGACCTCGACAGTTCTCCGTCGGTGTCACAGCCCTCATCATTGCCGCAGCAAAAGAACGAGGTTTCATCCAACGATAACGCAGAGAAGCCTTCCCACCGTTTAAATGAGCGAACTGATAATCTACCGAGAACGCAGCCGGCGAAGAAGCCCTCGACATCATCCGCTACTTCGGCGTCGAGGCTGGCTCAGCCCCGTGCCAACCAGGCGAAGACTGCCACACCGAAGGCCGACTCGGCTACAGCAGGCGCTGCAGCGGCTGGGCGTAGCGCAGACCTGGGCGCTAGTGGTATAGGAAAAAAATGTCCACAAATTGCGGATCCGACCAAGCGCGTTACGCCGAAGGCGGGCACTTCGAGCAGCGCTTTGAGCACGAGTAGCGCTAGCAGCCGCAAGCGCAGTAGCACGGCTCCCCACAGTTCTACGGGTGTCACTCCTCAAGCCACGGCTGCAGCAGCAGGCACCAACAATGTTGCTAGTAGCGTGCCAAAAGGCCCACGGAAGCGCCCCCCGCCTGCCAAGAGCGCTGGCACAGCGGCTGCCCGGTCAGGCCTGAGTGGGGTGCCTACGCTGCCCAAGAGCGGGAGCACTACCGCGAAAGAACGCGCCGTGGCGAGTGCGTCGCGCGCGCTCAAAGCAGAAGAAAAACACCGAATGCGCGGAGACAAGGCAAAGGAAGCCGAGATGCGGCGCCGCGAAGACAAGGGCATGCTGCCGGAGCGCGAAGGCACCCCGGCCTTTGCGAGCGTGAAGCGGCGAGGCGCCCCCACCAGCTCGGTGCGGAAAGCGACTTCAGTGGGGCGCCGCGCTTCGGTGAACCTTCGGCGCACGCGCTCAGCCACTCGCGACGTGGATGATGATCTCATTGACCTCGAAGGCGACGAAGCCATGGCCATGGCCGACGCCATCATGGGCGCGCTCGACGGCAACGGCGACGACGAGCAAACTGACCGCAACAGCCTCTCGAGACCCAGCGTCGGCGGCGGTGGTGACAGTGTTAGCCATAGCCGCAGCAGCGGCACTGGGTGGTGGAGCGTGGGCTCGCCAAGCCGCGAAACCAACACGCCATTGCGGCAAGCCAAAGTGAGGTCGGCGTCGGAACTGTCACCCCAGTACGCAGACCGGCACTTGCTTCTCGAGAAATGGCAGGCAAAGCACGCGAGTGCTCCCGGGGAAGGAGGAGCAACTGGAGCCAAGGGCACGCCTAAACCGGCGCAAGGAACCGCAGCAAGCCGGTTAGGAGGCTCGCCACTCAAAAAGGGCAAAGACACCAGCAGCGCCAGCAGCAGCCGCAGCAACAGCATCACCGGCACGCGTACCAATCGAAGCAACAGCGGGTCGGCCACCACTTACGAAGTGCCGGTGTTGGGAAGAGACGACGACGAGGTGAATGTAGGGATGCGCGGCATGCCTTCGTTTCGTTTCATGAAATCCTCCGTGACGCCTCCGTCGAAGCTCCTCATGCAGCGCGCCGCTCTTTCTGGTGGGCCTAACAGCCGCCCCTTCAGCCCTGGTGACGACGACGACGATGACGACGACGCCAGCAGTGGGAAGCTCCGCGGCAACCTCGCGGCGTTGCTGAGCCCAGTCCCTCTGGCGACGAGCCCGGGTGGAGCTTCGGGCGCCCTGCGTGGCGGGCCCAACAACTACGGGCGAGCGGCGTCGGCATCCGAGCCTCGTTCCGGTGGGGGAGGGGCACCGCCGCCGCTGGTGCTGGGCGCAACTGCGCTAGGCACCGTTGGGGAAGACAGCCCTCGGCTAAGAGGTTCACCTTTGGACGGGAAGCGCAAAAACCCACTGGCAGCAGCAGCAGGTGGTGGCGGTGGCACAGACGGTGGCAGTGATGGCTGGGAAAACGTGCGTTCGGACAGCCAAGGGCGCGTGGCAAACGGAGGCAACGCGAGTCGAGGCCGTGCACGGTCATTGATTGACGATGCCATGGAGGCTTTGTCCCCAACCCTTTCCAAGAGCAGTCGAAAATCCATTTCGCCTTCTTCTGCCTCGTCTCCTTCCTCCAACTCGAGCCATTTCTCTGCGGTGCAGACCATGAGCAGCGGAGACGGTCTTTCCTTGGATCCACTCAGCCCGACTACAGCGAGCAGCAGCAGCAGCGGCAGGAGCAGTCCTGCGATGACCAACATGCTCTCGATGAGCAGCAGCGGTTTGAGTGGCAGTTTCGGTTCTACTGGGAGCTTAGACGGCCCCGACGGGTTCCGAGAACAAGACGCGGTGGTGCTTCACGGGTGGATGCAAGTGAAGTCCAAAGCGGGCACGGTGTTCAGCAGCGGCTGGAAGCGCCGTTACGTGGTGCTCGTGCGCGGGGGTAGGCGGGGCTTTGGCCCGCGGGGCAAAGGTGCTCTGCTTCTCCTCAAACAAGAACCCAGCGAGGCTGCGCTCTCTGCGCTCTGCCAGTCGGGCAAAGACGGCACAGAAGCCCTGGCAGAGTACAGCGGCCGAGAGTTAGGCTTGAACGGCGACACGGCGGACGTGGCCTTGCACTATTCCAAGGCCCCCTCCAAGTCTTTTGGGTTCTTGGTGACCGACAGCAGTGGTGCCGAGCTGCCTTTGGCGGGTTCGAGCCGAGAAGAGCGCGCAAAATGGCTCACGGCATTGCGAAGCATCTTGAAGCCCCACAAGCCCGCTCCGGGCCAACAAACCCAGGCAGAACTGTCCGTTGCAGTGTCGATGCTGGCGCTTTCCCCTAAAGCCGCGCCGCCGAACCTCTTCAATGCGGATGGGGCGCCGAACAGCGGTGGCAGTGGCAGTGTAGGAGCGACGCGCAAATCCCTGAACGGATCAGGCGGCAGCACGTTACCAAATGATGCCGAGACAGCAGCAGCCGCAGCCTCAGCCTCAGGACAGCCGTTGTCGCCTTCGTATCCGCCGCCGCTGATTGGGCAAACGTTTCCACAGGCAGGCTCACCTGGTACGCCGGGCAGTGACAATCCTATGCGCGGAGCGGTCGGCAACGGAGACAAGAATGCCTCTGGTACCACCGGCGCCAGCACTCCTCAGAACGAGTCCTTGGCGGAGCGCCGCGGCCCGTCTAACCTTGCTGCGCTTGAGACTAGCTTTGACAGCAACGCCTCACCAACCGCGCCGTCCCCACATCCGTCCCCAAGCTTGGCCGGCCACAACGGCAATGCCCCGGGCTATCGGCCGCGGAGCGCACCAATTGCGAGGCCGCCGCGAAAAGCAGCTGGAGGTGCGGGCGGCAGCGGCAGTGGTGGAAAAAGCTCACCAACGAGCCACGGTGACGACCTCGCCGTAGTGCCATCCAGCAACCGCCACAACGACAGCGTGGCGCACGCAGCGGGGTACCTGGAGTGGCGAGAGCGGCTGCGGCGCGCCGCCCCCGCGCGGATTGACGCTGTGGATTGGAGCAATTTGGTGGCCATTGCCACCCCTGATGACCTCCGCGACATGGGCAAAGGTGCGGGAGTCTCCAGCGTGATTGTCGCGAACACCGGCGGCGCCGTCTTCTATGCCTTCTTCAAACGCACCGCCAAGAATTCGCGGCGCGGGTCCTCGGGCCGCGGCATCATGGTGCCGCACAACAACAGCAGCAGCTTCAAGCAATGCGACAGCAATTTGCCGCTACGGTCAAGCTTCTCGTCGCCGGCGAAGCAGACCTCCGAAAAGGCGGGAAGCCGAGTGTCGCCCGAGAAAGCCAAACCAACAAGCAGCAAAAAGGGCAGCAAGCCTGGTGGCGAGAGCGAAGCGGCAGTGGCAGTAGCAGTGATAGCTGCACCGCCTGCTGTGCAAGGAGCCGTGCGAGCGCGCACGCGGGCAGTGAACCAGGTAGAGTATTCTCGTGTGGTTTTTGCCTTGTCAATTTTGACTTTGCTGCTTTTTCCTTGTTGTGTGCGTCTTGATTAGCTCATTCTTCTCATCTTGCTTTCTCTTCCTCTCTTCGCTCGTACTTAAGTTGCTCTTTTTCTCTTTCTCTTCTCTTGTGGGGATTACACCTTTTTCCTTTTCCTTCTTGAACAGCCGGGCCAGTACCACGGTGGTGGCGCGTCAAGAGCCAACCGTGGGAGCCGAAGCTTGCTCAACGTGCTCGCGGATGGCGGCCAGTATGACCCCATGAGCCATCCAAGTGTAGATTCGGTGATTGCCGATGAAGAGGCTGACGATGATGATGACGACGACGACGATGATGATACTGACGATGCCGACAACCACAAGGACCCGAACGAAGAGACGCTTGACAATGAGGACGACGACGCTGAGTCCGCCTCAAGCGCAGAAGTGAATGACCCGGAGTGGGAACACGATGACGACGATCATGGTGACGACGACGAGGATGACGACGACGACGAGGACTACGGGTTGGATTTGGAAGTGGAAGAAGTGTTGATTCTCAAGTTTTGCCGGAACATGATGGACACCCAAGCCGAGTTTTGCGCGAACCAGTTGGCCATGGCGCTGCACGTCCAGGTGCCTGCGTGCCGCCTGCTGCGCAAGAAGGACGACGAGTGGGATTCGGTAGCTTCCGCCGCTTACGACGCCCGGAAAGCGGCTGCGCAGTCCCTGGACCGCCAGCAGGTGGCTCTGACGTGCGACCAGCTCGAAGAGGCTTTGCACACTACCAACTGCGGCCTGGTGTTTGAGTTCGTGCACACGGGCCAATCCGCGAAATTGGACTTGTTGAAACCCGCCCTGCAAGACGAAAACTTGTGGCCGTACGACCGCCATCGCCTAGAAGCCAATACCGGGCGTGGCGCAGCAGCTGCGGTAGGAGGAGACGATGACGGAGAAGAGAATAGCAACAGTAGCAGTGCTGGTGCTGCTGACAATAAGGCTTCAGTGATGTCGCCGCCTAGCAACGGAGGAAGTGGAAGCGAAACCAGTGCGATGGACCTCACTTCGCCCGACTTGCCCGCTCGTTTGGGGCTCGGCCGTGGGGCCAGCTTCACCTCCCCCAACGTGGCGTCTGCCATCACGGGGGGAGTGTTCCGGCGGCAAGCCTCCGTTCACGGCCGCACTTCCATGTTCTCATCCATGGCGTCCGCACCCGAAAACGATGCCACCAACCACAGTGCCCTGGACCTGCCATCTAGTAGTAGTCAAGCTGACGGAGCTGTGGCTGGAGAATCAGGCTCAGGAGCAGTTCCACAGAATGCGAACCCAACAACGTCGCACAATCAACCTCCTTCGTCTTCGTCATCTTCTTCGGCAGCAGCAGCAGCTGTCGCGGTGACTGGGGTGGAAGAAGAAGAGGAAGAGTTCTTGGAGAAAGACTTGGGCGAAATTTTGGGCGAAACCCTGGTCTTTGACGTGGCGATTCGCAACCCTGACCGTTTCCCCTGCAAGCTTCTAGGGTGGCGAGGCAATTTGGACAACGTCCTGTGGGTGGAGCGCTCCAAGTTCAGTGGGAGCCGCACCCTGTGGGCGATTGACTCGTCGATTCCGCGGCGGCCGCTGCGGCTGCACGCCCGGGACGACCGCGCCGCGATTCCTGCTCTGCTGCGCACTGCGCTCCAGGGCAAGTCCTCGAACAAGAAAGGGCCCGAGGGGGCTCTGGCAGGGGATCGCACCTCGACGGTGCGCGCGTCGGCGAAGCTGTTGTATGAATTGGTGGGGGGCGACTTGGCGAGCGAGGGGGTTGACCAAGATTTGGAGGTAAGAAAAAGGGAGGCAATGCCTTTTGCAAGAGTGGGGTGTCTTGAGTTACAAGAGCGGAATGATCTGAAAAAGGATACAAAAGAGTGGAATGCAATGCTGAGAGCAGCCCACTTAGGCATGATTTAGAGGCCTTGAAAGCTAAAATTGAACCGGCGCCGATGCTTTCTCGCCACTCATCAATTTTCCTATCTGTCCTCTATTCTTCTCCTCGTGTGGCTCTTGTGAACTTGTGTGTGGTGTGCGACGACAGTACATGGACCGGCACGTGCCTGCGTTCCGGCGGGGGATTCGGCGCTGCCTCAAGCGCTGCCGGGTGCTCCGCGAGGGCACTTTGAACCCTCTGCAGACCGAGCTACAGGGCGCTTTCGACCAAATCTCAGTGGAGCTGGAAGCGCTCAAAGCTGCACAAGCTGCGGCCAAAAAAGCGGGCAGCACGAGTGGTGCATCACCTGCTACCAGTGGTGGTGGTGGTAGTGCGGTGGCGACTCCGGCGAAAGCAAATGGTGGCGCACCTTTAGCCGTGACGCCGCCGCCGCCAGCAGCAGGAAGAGGTTTGGATGCAAACTTGTCGCCGAAATCGCCGATGAGCCCGCCGTCCGCGCGCGCCAAGCAAAACACGTCGAATCGCATCGGGAAAGCAGTGCCTCGCACCGACAGCAGTGGCGCAGAGGTGGCATCGCCCTCGAGTGGTGCCAGCCCGTCTGGTGCTACAAGCACTGAAGGAGGAAGTAAAGGGTGGGCAGCGGCATCCGCAGCAGCGGGAGCGGCAACGGCATCCTCGTCTTCCTCCGGGGCATCGTCAGGAGCCCCCACGAGCCCAACCATGGCAGACGTAGTCGTGGACACGATGGCGGCTTCGGGCTTGAAACCCAAGGCGAGCTTCCGGGGCCGGTTCAACACCCAGGACATTCGGCTCATGGCGCTCAAGCCCAGCGAAGTGGCGCAACTGGAGCAGGAATACGCGAATCCCCAAGATCCCCCACCGGGGGAAGACATCATTGCTGAAGCAATCCCGTCGGCATCCTCGTCGTCGGCATCGTCTGAATCTAGACCGGAGCGCATGGTGCCTGACATGGCCAAGTTTGGCAACAAATGGAAGCAATCAGCTGAAAACAGCAACAAAGATACAGCGCCTGGAACAGCTGCTGCTGCCAACAGCACTGCTGCTGCCGCTTCTAGTGGCGCTGCTGCCACCACTGCTGCCAATGGACCACAGGGAGCCACCTCAAGCCAAGTGCCCAGTGCACCCACAGCGGGTGCGGGAGGAGCCCCACCTACAGGCCGCGATGCCACGGTGGCCGTAATCAACCGGTGGACTCGGAAGCTGTGGGAAGTGGGCAAGAGGCTCGAGCGGCAGTTCGAAGATTACCTCTCGTCGCAGGAAGCATACGAAGAGCAGCTGTTGGAAGCAACGGACACGTTCCACGACGCCCAACAAGCGTTGCTCGCGCTGCCAGGTGTAGACGATGCCGCTGCAGCGGCGGCGGCTGCTGCGCCAGGCAACAGTGCTGAGAGCTCATCTTCGGTTGGAAGCCCAGGCGACGCCGAGAGCAACAACAACAGTGGCAGCACGGCAAATGCAATAGATGCTGCCACTTCAGAGGCTGCAGCAAGCTTAGCTGAAGCAGCCGCGGCCACAACTTCACTCATGCGCAACGAGCCTGCGCCAACCCTTGTGACTGGTTTCATCGACACCGGCAGCACCAACTGCTTCACGGGCGCTTACGAGCTGAAGATTCGATTGGAGCACATTGGCGAGCGGTTGCGGCTGCTGCTTGATACGGTGGACGTGCTTGGGGACGGCACCGACGATGAAGATGAGTTAGCTGCTGCTGACAGCAGCGGGGCTCCTCCGAGCACTACGGCTTAAATGAAGCTATGTGCCATATATGTATACCAGAGACCTCGTGACGTAAAGATACTTCAGATGACAAGAAAGAGATGAAAAGATTATGATCGGCGCTTGCTTTGCCTTTTATCTTGAAGCTAGAAATCAACAAGACCAAGGGGGAATTCCATAGACTGAGGACCGAAATACTTCTAATTCCCATTTCTAGATACTAGGGCATGATGAGAGCTGGAGTAGAGAGCGGAATACACATATCAAATATACAAAAACAAAACAAAAATGAGAAAAATAGAGACAAAGATAAGAGGCGTTGGCGCAGCCACCCCGTCGGGGCGTTCAATACTCCTTTCCTGCTGCGAGCGAGAACAAAAAGAGAAAATGTGCGAAACGGTTACGCAGTTACGCAGGAATCTCAGTAGTAGCGAGCTAGTTCGAGCTTTTAGGATAACGGAATGATGATGCTAGCGAACAATTGTGGTAGATCAATAAATTGATCAATTAGCAGTCAAGCAATGGCCCAGAAGCTACCATCTACTCGGCGGCAGCGTGGTAGCGGGTCCATCGTGAGCGCTTTCGTGCAACTTTCTGCCGTGCCAGACGCCGATCATGCTCCTAGAATTGCCCCGCGCCGACGCGAGCCATCATTGCCTCAAGTTCACGCTGGGTCTAACAACACTGATCGCGGCAACCATCGTAGAGGGCCGCCAGGTGCAGAAATGGCGTCGGCGGTTCAGACCTTGACTTCAGCACCTAAACAAAAGGCCGTTCCCGGCCTGCCTCGCACGCAAAACTCAGCGCTAGTTCGGGACACCGTCGAAACAGCAATGCGAGAATACCAGGTGCCCATATTGAATTTTATCATAAGATGATGTTCTTACTATACTTCTTGTGCGTTATTCATCTATTCTCCTTTCCTTTTAGTTCACGTAGTCTTCATCCTAAGTTCGGCATTATCATACACCAGGGTCAGTACGGCCATTCGGGGCCAGTAGCCGACGGTCCAGCGCTAGAAGCGCTCATAGCGCAGCAGCGCGACGCGGACGAAAGGGCCAAAGCGAAGAGAAGACGAGCTGCTGAGGCATCAGAGCGAGCAGCCGCGCAAGCACGCAAGGAAGCTCAAGCTGCTGCTGCTGCTATGCCGAGTGGGTTCCGACAGGTGTGACTGATAAGGATCACAATAGCATTACTAGTTGGCTTTGCTTCTTATTTTGACAGCCAAGCGCGCTTTAAAATTTATGACGTATCACTTTGCTTATGACTTCATTGACTTCCTCTTCATTCCTGAGTCATTTCTGTATGGTTCTAAGCTTCTGCTGTTGTATATTTCTCTTGTTGGCTTGTTTGTCTCCGGAACGCCGATTCTCCCCACTCTGCTCCCAAGGATCAAACGGCTGACGCTCTGGAGCACGTGCTGTCCCGCGGCTCTTTGCTAGGGGTGGGGTTCAACCCAGAAGCTGCTCTTCGCGGCAACCGCGGCTGGCCGATCGTGGCGCGCATGGCGAGAGTAGCTGACGTGGAAGCGGTAACATGTGTATACGAGAGAGGCAGAAGAACTGCCAGAGGCATACGAATGCAGATGAAGAGGGTTGTATGCATGTGTGTGTCATGAAGGGTGGAAGCAATGTCATAGAAACAGTCATAAGAATCGAAGTTTTGTTTAACTCGTTACTCTTTATTCTTGTTGTAATCTTATATTTTTGGATGTTGGCGGTGCCAGGTAAGTGCTAAGCTATACACCGAAGTCATCGACGAGCTCGCTGCAGAACTGTGCAGTGCTGAGCACAGTGGCGCCACGCAACAGCTGGAGCAGCAAGTTGAAGCTCTGTTGAAGCAAGCCTACCCTGTAACAGCGAGCTTACCGAAGAGTGAGCTGAGGAAGCGCTTGAAAGAGGCGCGAGCGTTGGAAGAGCAGAAATACCGGAGCAGCAACAGGCGCACTGGCGGTAATGATACTGATATGGAGCTACCTCCAGACGAAAACGCAGCGAGTGGGGTATTTGGGCGGCAACTGAGCCTGGTGTGTTTGTGTATGAGCTCTACAAGTGCCACCGTACTTCCTCCTCATTTTTCTCCTCCTTTCTCATTCGCATCTGTGAACCATAATCTAGCGAAGCTTCAATACACTTTACTTGTTTTTATAACACCGTTCCCAAATCTCTCCATCTCTGGGTAATTCTGATCTGATTTGCTCTGCTTTGTTTTCTTCTTTTATTTTTCTCTTACATGTGCGAAGGTGCGGCGAGCCCACCAGCTCATCGTGGCAGACTTCAACGCCGAGCTCGGATTGCGCACACGCAGCACGGCGCAGGCGTCCTTACTACAGGGAGAAAACAACAATAACAGCAACAAAACACGCGCGGAGCTTGCCTTGGAAGGAGGCAACCACGGAAGTGGTGGGAGAACTACCAGAAGTGCGCAACTGCCAACCACCTCATCATCGACCGTTGCCAGGCGTACCATATTGGGCTCAGGAAAAAGTGACGCCAGCATATATGGTGGCAGCGGTGGTGGAGCACTCCCCAGACCTTCCGCTGAAGCAGCTGCAAATTTATCAATGGCGAGTGAGCGACCGTCGTCTTCGCTTTGGAGTTCTAACGGAAACAGCAACAGCAGCAGCGGCGGCGGCGGCAGCAACAACGGCGGTAAAGGTAGCGAGAACGCAGGGACGATTAGGGTCCGCCGGCCACGTCAGCGCAGTGACTTGATGGCTGGCGGTTCAGAAACCGTATCTTCAACTTCAACTCCTTCAGTGTCCAGCCCTGTGATCAAATGGGGCAAACCCACAAAGAGGCGCTCTCCTACCGCAAGCGACGACGAGGACGAAGACGACGACGGCGAGGAGGACAACAGCAACAGTGCATCGTCCAGAGGTGGCCGTGTCATGCGTTCAAGGCGCGAAAGAGAAGTTGTCACTTCTCAGGACGGGGCGCTGAGGTCCATCGAGCGAGCGCGAGAAATCGAGCAAGCTCGAGCATTGAAACGCCAGAGTCGTCCGAACCCAGAACAAATAGCTATACGTAAGAAATCTGGACTCAAAGATGCAGACTCATCCTCGTCTCATGCCTCAAAGCAACGCAGCGTCAGAGCGGGGATTCAGTACTGCACTTTAGAAGAAGAAGAAAACGAGGAAGTCGAAGACGCCATGATGGAATCAGGCGAGGGGACAGCATTAGTAATTGGCGTTATTTCACCTACTGCTGCTTCTCAGGCTGCAGACACTGCGGTGTCAGCGGATGCAGCTGTATCAAGTAGGGGCAGAAGAAGAAGAGCACCACATCGAGACGAGTTTCAAAATATTCCTCAGGGTGCTTTCCACAACTACGATGGCAGCAATGAGCGCAGTAAAGGCGATAGAACAAACGGAAGAGTTGACGATGCTACTACCCTACACTCGAAATCCTCCTCCTTTTCCTCCTCGACTTTCTCCTCGACTTTCTCCTCGCCAGCCGTGCCCACAGCTGCAGCAACCTGTGAGCTATGGGCGCGTGCCGCAGCTGCCGCTGAAAAGCTAGGGATGGCAGACTTGCGGCGATGCCTCGTCAACCGGGGCTTGGACCCACAAACGCACGGGGTCGTCGGCGCGCCTCGGCATTTCGCTTTGAAACAAAAGCTTTTGCAGGCCGTGGCCAGTTCGGCTACAAGTGCTGAAGATGCATGGGCCAAGGAGCATACAGCTTTTCTAGGCCATGCACAGCCCCCACACTATGATAGCAGCAGCAGCAGTGATCCTGGAAAAGCAAATGTGGTAGCTGCAGCGGCAAGCAGGCAATGGCAAGGAGACGGCAAGTTGCAGCTAGAAGCTTTCGTTGCCGACCCACTATCGCCTCCGCCGAAGCCACCGTCCCATGCGGCGCCGGCATGGTTTTCGGCCATCTCTTTGCCTAAGAACAAGGAGGCAGTAGCAGCTCGGGCAAAGGCAGAGGCAATGGACCGCGCTCTGGATAGCGACAGTGAAAGCGACTAGCGATTAGTAGAGATGCACTAGAGGAGGCGATACAGCTGATTGCCCTACTTGGGTCTCTTCAACCTCAACATTGCTTTGCTTCCATATCTTCTCATCAACTCACATATATATGTAAAATATCACATAATACCACTGTGCGACTTAACACAAAGCCGGGGCCTTAATTGACGCTCGCGACGTCTATAAAACTTCTTACCAATAATATGCAATTGCAACTACCTCATTAGCCATATCATCCCCGCGTGGCCGTGTTAATGATCTGATATAATTCGTATTACACTGCACTGCGCATTGCCGGTAATCGTTGTTTGTTGTCTTCGAGAAAAGTAGTATAGTTCTTTATTTGATATATATACAAAGAGTTACAAACATTTCCTAGGTGAGAATTGAAATAACGAAAGCTGCACGCGTATCAGCACCTTCATAAGCCGCTATCACTGCCAGCATTGGGCCCGTCCCGCTCTGGAGCCCACGGATCAAACCGGCTTATCCAAGGGCCAACACCCACAGCACCCCCACTGCTGTCCACATTTGGGTCAACACCGCTCATGCCTCTTCCCTCGGTGCTTTCGTCGCTCCAGTCGCTGGGTGGGGCGTCGCCTTTTGGCATGTCAGCGGCCACCTCTTCTTCGTACTCGTCGGGCAGCACCAGTTCCTCGAGTTGGTTGGTGCGAATAGACGTGTGGTCGCGGCCGCGACCTTTCGCCAGCTTGGTCTCGCGGCTTGGGCGGCTGCAGCACTGTTGAATGCAACTTGCTAGTCTTAAAGCCAGCAAGGCCAACAAGACGCCAACGAGTATGGCGCCGCCTGCAATCCAGAAAGCTACATGGCCCGAAAAATCGTAGGATTCAGGCGAAGCAGGTGCCACCGTCGGCGTAGTTGCTGCTGAGCTCATGGAAATTCGCCGACCTTAAAACAGGATGCAGCCTTTCTCGAAAATAGCGTGCCAACCCTATAAGATTTATGATGATCGAGGCTCCTCCGTAGATGCCCAAGGGAAAGATCGACAAATAAGAGCCCTCGTGTTAGAAGTAAGACCTGAAAAATGAATGATGGTATATGGTTACTTCCAATGTCATACTGGTGCGTAGCTGCTGCTACAAGAAGTTCAAAAGGCTACCGACTATTAAACTCAAATTTATATGACGAAAGCTTAGAGGTGGCAGATTGATTAAACACTTTTTCACACAATGCTGAATTTACTATTCATGGAGTCACTTTAAAACTGTTGAACACGTGACGTCAACCTAGAAAGTACCCCGGCTAGAATTAAAATATGTATTCCTACGAGTAACGTGCGTTTATGATACCCGCTTCTTCTTGAGATGCGTTAGCACGAAAAGTTGAGCTGTAGAAGTGAAGCACGTAGCGTAATGTAGCTGCACTAGCAAGGCACTACAGTAGCTAGAGCGTGGAGGTCTGTAGTAATTTTTCGTCGACCAATCATCAGGAGCCAAATTTTAAAATTCGTCGATATGATGGCGCGGCGACATGGCGAGAGTCGAGAGTCGAGACGTTCGTTGTCAAAACAATCCGCCTTAAGTACTAAATTGCAGCGACTGCAGCTCTCAAGGTCCGCTTCAGCTGCACAACTGCAGTTCAAAGTCCACTTATTTCATACTCTTTCTGAGGAGTAGACTGACTTGTACGTAGCATTAGAAGCTGCAGATCTGTAGTATCTGACTTTATCTTTGCAAACGCCAAAATAGCAGTGCCAATGGCGTAATAGATCCTACAAGTTACCGTTACTTCCCTTTTACCGTTATCATTTGGGCACCTACAAATACGAATATTTGTGCAACCAAGCTTGGCTAGCGATGCAGCCGTGCATCTACTCGGTGCAGCAGCGCCGAAAAGCTAGAGGCCCTCAGGCTAACTCGCTTCATTTCAATGTACAACCCAGCTACATTTCACCGCTCGCTAGTACAGTTGTCGCGGAACCAATTCCTCTAGGCGTTCTGGACTCGCTTTTCGTGCAAGACAGCCGCCGCCCAACGCTGGTTGAACTATTGGTTTTGGTGCCCTCTGCGTTGGATGCGTCGCGCGTAGGCGAAGCAACACAACAAGCCCTCAGCGATTTGAATGGTGGTTTTGCCTCCGTGGGTGGCGTGCAGCAAGCTAAGCCAGCTAGTGGCGGTGGCAACCCTTCCATATTTCCTGGACCTGGTGTACGGTTTAGCGCCTGTTCTATTGATGACACGCAGCTGCTCTCGCGGCCGCCTCCGCCAAGTCTATTCGACAACCCTACTGAGGAGATGAAGAGCAACAACGACTGCGACGATAAAAGCAGCAGCAGCAGCAGCAGCACCATCGGCAGCAGTAGCAGCAGCAGTAGCACTAGCAGTAGCAGCAGCATCAAGGCGGAAGCTATTGAGCGCAGTGATAGCCATAGGGTAGGAGTATTAACACTGCGCGTGTCGCACGGGCGCAGCGAGCAGCTGACGGGTTTGGGTTTGACCTTCGACCACGCTCTTTGTGACGTCAGTGGAGTGGCTCTCTTTCTCGCGCACGTGTCCGCGCGCTACGTAGCATTGTCAAGGCAAGGGAGCAATGTTGCAGCACTTGCTGACGAGCTTCCAGCTCCACCGCCGTCGTTACCGCCGCCACCGGTGCACAACCGAGCGTTGCAATCCATCATTGTGCAGAAAAGCATCTCTCCGGCAGGAGAAGAAGAAAGAGCAGCAGCAACAGCAGCATTGGTATCACCAGGCTCTGCCTCGGCAGTAAAGAAAGCAAGCGCTCGCATAGGTGGTCTCAAGGGTGGTTGCGGTTGCGTTGAGTGGCGCTACCGAGCATCGGACCTGGCAGCACTCAAAGCGTCGTATCAAGCGCACTCTCGGCATGACGCAGCTTTTGCTGATGTGATTTCGCTGCTTCGTGCAGCTTATGTTTCGGAAGCTAAAGCGGCCACGGTCGAAATGGAGTCAGCCAACGAAGATGCAGGCTGTAGCCCTTCGCACAACATGTCTTGCAACAAAAGTGGCGACAAGGAGCAACCTCGACCACTCAATTCAGCAACCATCAGCCGCGACGAGCGGTTGCGTTGCGGTTTACCAGCAGAGCTTTTCGGCAACGGCATTTCGCTCGTGCAGGCTACCCTGCCGCCGGACCTTAGCTATGCAGAGACGGTCAATGGAGATGGAGCCACCCAAGGAGACGGTTCCTGTGCTGCTTCTCCAGCCGCTCGCGCCGAGGCTGCAAGCGCTAAAGTCAACACAGCAGAATTTGAAGAAGGCAATGGCGATGAACGAGAAGCACAACTAGGTTGCGTGGCAATAGCGCGTGCTTTACGTGAAGCAATCACTCACGGCGCCGGGCTGCCTCCAGATTGGCCCCATTACGCAGACGTGCACCTCAACACGTGGTGGCACCCTTTGCAGCACCGATCTGCTAGAATTGCACCTAAGGAGGATGCGCCCACCTCTTCTTCTGGCTATTGGTTTGGTGCGCCAAGCCCGCCGTCATTTGCCGTAGGACCGGGATCCATAGCAGCTGCTGCGTCGATGTGCCAAGCTCGAGGTGGTCAACCGAACATTACACTGTTGCCGTGGCCAGAAGCCGACGACGTCGAAAACAAAGGAGGCGGTGGTTTTGTGGTGTCGCTTATAGCGCCTCTGCGCACGAGCCATGCAGTCCTCAAACTCTTACAGGCGAGAGAGAAGAAAGCCAAGCAGCAGCGCAAAAGCAAATTACGCGAGGTGGCTCTTGCGTCTGCGCCACCGACGTCGAATTTACTGCAGGGTTCAGGTGCAGAAGCAACTCCAATTAGTTTAGCTGGACATTCTGCGCCAATTGCATCAGTTAAGGTTACTGCGAAGACTGGAGCACCTGCGGAATCGACTGATGCGCCACCTTCTACATCTGCTGGGAGAATTACAGACACTGCACACGAACCCACCTGCGCAGTGGTGTGGCTGCACGGCCTTGGCGATGCATCTCAAAGTTGGGGCAAGCGCCTGAGCGCTGCTCACCCAGGCCTCGCAACAATGCTCCAGGAAGAAAAGAGTGGCTCAGCCGCAACCACATGCGTGTTTATGCAGCCACTGGCACCTTTGATATCCGTAGAAGCAATGAACGGAGCTTCGTGCCATGCCTGGTTTGACCTTCCACAACTGCCCGTGGCATCCACTGACCTGAATGCCACCAGTGAATCACAGCTTCAGGTTGCTGTGTCGCTGGTGCACGGGGAGCTCGATACTCTGCAGCGCCGAGGGATAGCTCCAGAGCGCATTATACTCGGCGGATTTAGTCAGGTAGTTTTCTTGCACTGGCTAGAAAACAGTAAGAATTTTTAGAGTCAAGTGAAGATTAAAACATGAGGAAAATGCAGACTGTGTTTTTTAAAATTCTGCCATACATAAACGAAATATAATTCATGGACTCCATCGTGTTTTATTGTTTGAACAACTTACTTTGAATCACTTGCCTGATTGTGTGCGTTGCGCGCGTGATGGTCGTCTATTTGATTCCTTTTCACAGGGCGCAGCGGTAGCTTTAGCGGCAGGTCTCAGTTATTCTCACCGTCTCGCTGGCTTGATCTCCGTTTCTGGCTGGTGGCCTCATCTTCATAGCAGCAAAGATGACAGCAGCACACATAGCAGTAATAGTAGCAGCAACAGTGAAAATTGCCAGGGCATTCTACAAAATGGTCCAAAGGTTCCTGTGCCTCCTTGGGTGAACTCAGCTCTCGACTTACCTGCTGAAGACGACCACAATGGAGAGTATGCAAGCGCAGACAAAGACGATGCCCCAGCAACCCAAATGCCCATTTACTTTTCGTACGGCACTTCTGACAACACAGTGGCCTCTCGCTTGAGTCAATCGTCAGCGCATTACTTGCAACAATGCTTGTGCCCTGGTGGCGACGACAAGAGCAAAAAATGCAACACCAAGCAGAAGAAAAGCAGCACTGACATAAGCGCTCTTAATACTAGCGCGGAGCAGAGTACCAAGTTGAGTCGATTCAGCGTGGTGGTAGAAGCAGTGCAGCGCAAAAAGCACCCTCCAAACCAGGCCGAAACCCAGAAGGTTGCGTCGAGCATCTTTGCCATGCTTGGTTCTGATTCTGGCACTCCTTCCGCTACATCTACCCCTGCTGTATCTGTCGAGACTGCAGCTGCCGGGACTGCATCAAGTGATAGCAGCAGGAGCACTGACGCACGCCCATTTGTAGCTCCCCTCGCAGGGGGGTGGTCTTGCCATGGGTCGAGCAACGACGAGTTGGTTGACAAGGTAGGATTATGGGCGTTTGCTTCTGCTGCTCTAAGCAGTACGAGAGAGGGTTTCATGTTCTTTGGCTATCTTGCATGCCATATCACTCCTTAGCTTTTATAATCACTCTTTTTCCTCTTTAAATTCTGCTTTCATCCCATTTGCAGTTGGTGGCCGCGAAAATCTTAACGTCACCACTTGCCACTGACGCCATGCGTCGCACCGATCGCCAAGTGTATTGCACGGTGAAGGGCTGGGTGAGGGACCCTCCGACGAGGAAATCCGTGCAGGCAAGTGACGCAGGTTCAACGAATGACAACACTCAAAGTGGTGGTGGTGGTGGCAGCGAGCTCCAGTCGCAGCAAAGCTCTGGCGTGGCACGCCAGGGCAAGAGCAGCGCGTATGCCTATGGCCCTTATGCAGATGCACCTCAAGCCATCGGGTTCAAGGTGAATAAGCTAGTTTCAAAGCCATCACGGGCTATTGTCCAATTTTCTTGTTGGTGTACCTTATTTTCCTTCTCTCATACAAATACAGTGCACTTACTGGCTGATACATGTCAATTATCTTCTATGCACCTTCTCTAAACTCTGCCTCTTGACACCAGGCGACTATATCAGCGCCTCATGTGCATGCCAAAGCGTTAGACCTTTTGGCATCACACTTGGCCATGCCTGGCTGCAGAGCACTTGACATTGGCTGTGGTTCTGGGGTGCTGGTCGCTTGCATGGCAAGGTTAGCCAATGCTGCCCAAGATGCTGTTCAGAGAGCGTCTTCATCTTCTTCTGCGTTACCTGACCTTGGTGATTCAGCTGCACCAATGAGCTTTAGTGAAGAATTATCTCTGAAAGAGAAGAGAACAAAGCGGAATTTAGTGGTAGGGATTGACCGAGTACCAGAACTTGTAGCGCTGAGCGCCGAAAACCTTCAACGGGACGGTTTCCATGTAGAAATGGACGATGAAAGCAGCAGCAGTAGTGGTGATGTCAGGCACGACAGAGGCGGAGGTGGAGGTGATGGAAACAATGGCAGCGGTGAAGGTGTTGACTCGAGCGATTGTTGCCGTGTTGTGGTGCGTGTAGGCGACGGCTGGAACACTTCGGACGCGAACGAGAAGCCAGAGAATGAGAGGCCAGAAATAGGAGAAGAGGAGTTGTTTGACGCGATTCATGTGGGCGCCGCACCGCCGCATTTGCCGCCGGCCCTTCTCCAGCGCCTCAAGCCTGGGGGGCGAATGGTGGTGCCTGTCGGTCCACCGAGGGGCACTTGGCAGGAATGGCGCTGCGTGGATCGAGCTACTACAGAAGCGGTGGCGAACGGCGCGGAAGAGTTTAGCTCGCGTGTCATCTCGTCGGTGCGCTTCGTGCCGCTGAAATTTGGTATCGGCCCTAACTGAGCATTCCCCCGTTTGTCTGTTCTAGAGGCAATGAAGGATTTAGAAAACCCTATGCCGATGCCACACCTCGTACGTGCGCAGATCTACGAACGATAAGAATGCGCACTCTCCTCTCATAAATCTGGAAGTCCTTTCAACACTTTATTAAATGGGAATCACAGGCCCGTGCCTGGCCAACCCCAACTCCGAAGGCTTCTACGGCCTGTTGAATACAAAGGCGGACAACCAATTGGCCATTGCGCCTAATTCTCCTCTCGCTGCTCCCTGAATTAATAATAAGTAAGTAATCATTATATCATTACCATCGTAATGTAGCCCCCTGTTCTACTTTCGCGCCATTGCACCTCAAATTGAGATCAGCTGAATCAGGTCTTGAGTTCAATGTGCAGATATTTATCAAAAGTATGTCTTCAAACTGTTGCACTTGTGTGTTCAGACTACTGAAACACTTTTCAGCAACTGCTGCCGAATGTTGGTGCCCAATGCAAACCCCAACGCTGCCGCGAGCGCGCCTGCCGTCAAAATGGCATCCAAGGGCCAAAACGAAAGCGCAGCAAAAGCAAACTTGGGGCTTGACTCTAGCCCCAGAAGTGCTGCTAGGCCTTCGTATTTGGTAGGGCCGCCACCTGCGGCACAGAGTAAAGTCTTTGCTCGCGAGCTGTCGTTTGTTTCTCCTGTAGGTACTCCTTCTGAAGTGCTGCTCATGCCAGTGCTATTCTGATCGTTGCTTTCAGATGCTTCGACTTTTGAACATTCTCGAGCGAATTTATACAACTTCTGAAGTCTTTGAAGCTCAGCCGTTATGCTTTGCGCAGCTTCAAGCTCCGAAGAAAGCTATTTTGACGTTTGATTTGTTCGACCACATTGAGGAATGATGAGCATGAAAATTAGACACTGTTGACGACAAACCACTGCTTCAAGCAAACGATCAAACAAATATGGCTCACCTGAATAGCTTCTAAATCTTTCTTCTCAATTAATTTCCACATGGTATTGCGCAGATTTTGTATAGCATTCATCTTAGACGGTGGTGCCTGCAGGGTAAAGAAGAAGAAAGTTAGGCCTTCAGAAAAAAAAGGATATTTGCCGCTGCTAGCTTGAAAATAGTTGACGATTTTCTCTACAATCAATAATCTTTTTCAATTTAACCAAGTCCAAACTGAAAGTATTCACCTGGTGATCGCTGTGGGTATCGCCGCCGTCGAAGTCAGGTAATGTTTGCTCTTCTATCTTAGGATCATCAAAAGAAGGATCCGGCTCTGCCATTGACATATCATCGCACGGGATAACGTTCCCACTGTCATTCAAACACATTTCGACATGAATGGTGCTCTGTGTTTTGCCGATGCATGTCGCCGCAACAAGCAGGCCTTTCATTAGGACGCGCGCCATTTCTTTCGCACTACGCTACTTCGCGCGAAACAACGATATTTTTTTTGTTCTCGACGATTGATCCGTTGAAAACTTCCTCTCCCCCCCTCAAGGAAGGGAATACGTCAGTTTTTTTTTGTTTGGCGATTAGTCAGCTTCTTTGGCTCGCGTTGGTCATCATCTCGGTCCAGCTAAACTTTGTACGCCCGGTGCCCCTTATGTTGTGAATCTGCCGCGCTCCTCATCTTCGCGCTTTCGCGACAGATCATGATGATGATGATTGTTCTTTTTAGAAACTATGCGCGCTCGTGATTTTTCCTACTAACGCTCCGCCTGCGCTTTTTTTTTGCATTTGCCGTTTGCCTCGCCGTAAAGAAAAACTTTTACCATGCCGAAGCTTGTCGCAGAAGTTAAGGCGTCCCACTTCCACCGGACGGGCGCCGATTCCAGCTTCGTCATTCACAAGGTTAGCCTATTCTTCAACCTTCGCGCGTCAACATTTTCCTCGAAATATTTGAAGTATGTGACCTTAACGTTCACCTTGCGTGTACATGCACTTGCATTTACAGATGAAGACGGGGTCGATCCGGGGCGCAGACAAGTCCTTGAGCTTCCGCGCTTCGAGGAACGTGCAAACCACCAACCTTGGCCCTCTCGGCATCCCTAACGATGACTGGAGTAAGTGTTGGTCCTTTGTGGCATTTATCATTTTGGTTATCCTACGGAGTTGCTTCCGCCGGGACTTTGTAGTACTTTCATGTTTATTTACGTCGGATTAGCGCGTTTAATTCTTTCCTTTCGACTGCTTCAGCGCGCCTCATTTTCTCGTACACAATTCTCTACGGGCTCATGACTGCTCTCTTCGCTGGGCTCATGCACTGGAACATGGTGCGATTTTGCATATTATTTTGCTTTTACCGATCATTTAAGATGGGCGTGGCTGTGCTTCTACGGCCATATACTTTGTACTACGCTTTATTTTCAAAGTCTTGTTTCCCGGTTTAGGACCGAAGTTATCTCTTTTGACTGGTCTGCACTATCCCATCTTTTTTGCTTCTCCCAGAACATCACCGACTTCACTACGCTTTGGGTGTACTTTGGCCTCTTCATGGTCACTGTCGTGGTGATTATTTACGTGAGCGTGGTTCACTACCAACAGCGCATGCAAATGAACGCTCTTGCCTCGGCGTAAAGCTTTTTTCACACCTCGTGAAGGAGCGGCGTGAGAAGCACCCGTGGCGGAAGCAGCAGCGAACTCCGCAGGTGCAGTTTTCGCCTCTAGCCAAGCGCACTGCGCCGCAATCACGTTTATTATATGTGGACTCCGCTGCAGCCCGGCGCCAAGAGAGAAATAATTTCGTACTCAGCGCGCGCATGCATCTGTCTTGTTATTTTTTTTGCCCCATTAATATCCATAAAACTTGGAGCGGCAAATTGAAGTTACTACTTACAATGAACAATATACCAGTTAAAAACGCTTGGAGTGCAACCGGGATAACTTAGTGAGGTAAGGTGTTTAGGGTATCGCCGGTCGTTTACGACCTGTCCTGAAATTTTCACCTCTTCATCATTCATCACGTTCGAGGCGCCAATTCTCGACGCAGCATCCACAGCACGGGCTTGTAGTCAGTAGTCGCGCTCGCGTCGCCTTGAAGTGTAACGCGGCATGCCTTTCCGCTAACACGTTTAAATTAAATGCGCACATGAGTCTTTGTCTGTGAGTGGTTGTCCAGGATGATTTCGAGGACAGTATGGACTGCAAACTACGACGGAACTCTGACACCAGAGCTCATGGCTGTGAATCCAGAATCGCATTGTAGGACTTCAAAAGTGGCGACAATATCCCACGGTCCGTCTGTGAGACACAGTCATGCACGGTGGGCATCAGGGGAG
>Ga0307931_1000483_pt1 | contig 25175 bp, 38 predicted proteins | sample OrgLakmetageno47_FD_201816 | JGI IMG/M metagenome (GOLD analysis project Ga0307931, IMG submission 201816) | Saline water microbial communities from Organic Lake, Antarctica - #47 | ecosystem: Environmental > Aquatic > Non-marine Saline and Alkaline > Saline | place: Antarctica: Organic Lake...
GTAAAGCCTAGAGGCTGCATGATAGTGAACTAGCCAAATAAATGATATGTACTTACAAGGGCGATAGAGCGAGAAAGAGTCTCGACAAAGAGCGTACACGCACAAAGCACATACACAAAAGTATGACAAGGAAGAAAGTACAGAAGATAGTGTTGTTGAAGTTGTTTGTTCTCGCGATCTCATGATTCGTTGAAGAAAGGTCGTGGAGCCGAGACCGAGAGACGCAATAATATAGCCAACAAGCGCCAGGGAAAAGAATGACCCTACCCCGACCAATCTAGCTACGATTCACGAGTCTAACACCCCGAACAGGATTCGCCGTGTGCTAGCCTCAACTCCTACCTCTAGGTTTGGCCTAGATTGATCTGCTGAATCAAACTCCGGAGCTAGGATAATTCCAGTTTCTCAGAACTCTACGTAAAACAATTTTAGAGTGGCCCGGCGAGCTACATTGGTTGCTCCTTCCTTGTCCTACTTAGTGTGATCAAATAGGTGCTATCATTCCTCGAGCATGCGTGTATCTAGTTTGGTGTGCGCAGCTGTGGCTGCTGTCATCGCTATCTTCGTAGGATTGCTGGCCTCGGTTGACCTCTCCACGCCGGCAGACCACAAAGCTGCAGAAATGGGATCGGGCGCCATGTTTGACTCAATTGCAGATGCCTGTAAGTGCTTGCATGTTTCTGTTAAGCGTAGAAATAGATATCGTCGTGGCTTGACACGGGATGTACTTCATTCCTGACATGGAGAACCTTCTCTCTTTATCCTCTGTTTCTTTCAGATGATATTACCAACAAGGTGAAAGGAAGTATTCACTAGCCATTTTTCGTATAGTTGCGTGGAATCACGATGATATGGTTTAATACTTGATGAAAAAGATGAGCGTTTTCTGTAGTCTATTTCAAACTCATGTATTAGGAGTGTTTGTTTAATCACCTCGTACAACAGCACCCCATATCCTGGTATCCTATAGCTATAGCTTCATTCATGCCCTTGTATTCTTCATTCGAGAGTGAATAACTTCCACCCTGGCCACTATTTCTGTTGTTGTTGGTTGGCAGGTGTTATCGCTCGGGTCGGACGTGGCGTGGCGACGGGAACTGGTAGCAGCCATGGAGTTAGACCAGGTGTGATTTCTTGCGTACGAAGACAAGCTAGGCGAGCGTACAGCAGCAGCGTTTGCCTTCATGTTGATCGTTGATGAAGTTTTTTTTGTGCATATATTCATGAACGAATGACTTTTCGCTCTTGCCTGTAATGCCCGCTGCCAGCCACTTCATTGTTTGAAGCACCATGGTGTTTCATACCGTTCGGTTCCTGCGTGCCATTTATCATATTCTCATTTTAGGTGAAGGGCCACCGGCCGCACGTGTTGGACGTGGCCACTGGCACCGCTGACGTGGCCCTCGCCCTGGCCGCAGCTCCACCGCAACCGCAGGTGACTGGCGTCGACCCGTCCGCTCAGATGTTGGCGCACGGACGAGTAAAAGTGTCGGAACAAGGCTACGATGCACACGTGAAACTGCGGCAGGGCGACGCACAGCAACTGTCAGGTATTGTTTCTTTTGATAGCTTGCGTGCGCCTAAAATCGCAATTCTTTCAAATACGTAAAATGAAGTACCACTAAATGTCTTTGAATATGTTTGTAAGCTTGTTCTATTTCTTGTAATTCATCAACAGTACTCTCTACAGAATGCTTGATTGATTACTCACTTACTTCAATTCCTTCTTTACTTATCTACTGACGACTTACACACACTATAGGCTACGCCACCAACGCGTACGACGGCTGCAGCGCGGCGTTTGGGATTCGCAACGTGCCGAACCGAGGCAAAGCTTTGAAGGAAATGGCAAGGGTCACCAAGCCCAATGGCGTGGTGGCCGTGCTGGAATTCAGCGAACCGTCGGAAGGGTGGCTGGCTCCTCTGGCGCGCGTCTTCGTAGGGCATGTGGTGCCTCGCCTGGGTAAGGAAGGGAATTCGAGAGGGGGGTGGATTTATAAGGTATAGCAGTCTTTGAAGTATGGGAAGCAAAGTTGTGAAATTGTGGAACTGAGACTTCAACGCTTCAACCTCCATGATAAGAGTGAAAGTTGGTGGGAAATAGGGAAAAGGGGAGAAGAAAAGGTATTGTAGTTTGGTAAACAAAACTTCAGCTCTATTGTTGATTCAAGTATTACTCGCCGGAATTTCTCTTATGTTAGTGAACTACTTTTTGTTCCACCACCTAGGTGCCTTGATGAGCGGTGGGGCACGCGCCGAGTACGTGCACTTGCAGAAGTCTATCAAGAATTTCCCCTTGCCTGCGGGCTTTCGGGCCGAAATGGCGGCGGCGGGCTTGCGCCAAGTGGAGAGCCGGCTGCTGCACCCGGGTGGGGTTTACTTGTACACTTCACGCGCGCCGCCTTGAGCCAAAAAAAAACAATGGACAATGGGGGGGGGGGGTATTTCAGCGATGTGCTTTCCCTTTGCCTTCTCTTGAGCTTGGGTGTGGACGGTGTGGAGCGCTTATGTGTTATGTGGCTAAATATTCTCCTTTTAACGATCGAAATCGAAGGGCCCATTCGCCTATTGCTTCCTCGAATTTCGTTTTGGGGCTTATGTCTAAGCGAAGGGCTTTCTTAGAAGTAGCGCTATTGCTATATGGCTGAAATTTGGATTGCGGGCGCCTCGATATGTCGAGATGTATCCAGTTCCAATGTCCAATGTCCCATTTTTTATTCAAATGGCATATGGAAATAGAAAAAAGGTGAAGGCGCGATAGCGATAGCACTCTGTAACTGCAACCTTCAGCCGCAGGACTCAGCTGGTAAGCGCCTATGTTCCAAATTCCTATATAGGTGTGTCCTGTGCTCGACACGGAAATGCAACGGCCATAATGACCTATCGGCCTATCTTGTTTCTACTATGTACACAGCGGCATTTAAACCTCGGTGATTTACAACCTTTTCATGCGGCCTTGCGTGTTCGCACGTTTGAGGGCAAGGACCTAGTCGGAAGAGGCAAGCACAACGACAACATCAGGGCATGGCGTAAACAAATGCTCACATGTAAAAAGTAATAGAAATGTCGTTGTTGATTTCATACCACGAGAGCAGATAGAGGCGTGTGATCACTTTTCACACTCTCATCACTCAGTTAAGGCATGTTTCATCAAGGGTGGTAACAAAAATGTGCAATGTGTATATGTATACGTATTAACCAAATACCTGGCACCAAGTAGGATATCCCAGCACGAAGCACGCGAGGAACCACCGTGGCAAATGCTGAGACGCAATGATTTTGAGCCGGGACGTTAAGATCCAGCAGCACACACTAGCCATCACTGTATGCAAGCCTACGACGACCTAAAGTAGAGCGTGTTTGCAAATGAAAGTTGTTTGGCCGACTCTTGTCAGGAAGAGGCTGCCAATATAGACGGAATTATTTGTGTATGGCATACGCATTTTACATTTACTCTCTTCATACTTACAGGAAATTGATTCAGTATACAGACAGTACTTTTACTTGTTGTTTCTCATTTCAGCTTACCATGAAGGCCCAGTGCAACTCTTCGCGGGAAGGCATGTGCTCTGCCCAGTGGTTCGGCAAAAAGGTCAAGTCTTGCCCCCCGTGACTCTCCACGTAAATGAGCAGCACGGCTGCGTAAGCGGCCAGCACGAGATAGGCCCACGGACCAGGAGGCCACTTCACTGCTCCGGCTTCAATCTGTTGAGATGCCATTCGAAAAGAAACGGGCGACACCTCTAAAATTCTACAAGAAAAAAAGAGAGCAATTTTCCACAAGAAGCATGGTGTACTCTCATTGTGTTAATCGCCAGCAACACAATGAAAAGGAACAAACAAACCCAAGCAATCGAAACGCTTGTGGGTATAAATGCCATCTTTTAATGAGTAGATACGTACTCTACCATCTTATGGTCCAAATCCTATTCATCGATCAGACTCAAGGAAAGGAATCAAACGAACCCGCATGTCTTCGCGAATGTATTCCACCATCTTTTTTCCGTTGTCAATGGGCCCACGCTTGAAGTTTACGCGGGTTTCGGTGTACTCAGCGCCGTGAAAGTGGCAACGCAGCTCGAAACCCAGTCTTTTATGGGGAAAGATGAAATATTTTTTTGTTACCATCGAAGATGGAACAGGAACAAAAAGGCGACGCTGAGCACACAAACAAGTCTCATTATCACGAGGTGAGCACAATGTAACACATTAACAAGTAATTTATAATCATATTTAAAGAGTGAAGTAGCATTGAAATGGTCGGCATGAATGAAAGTGCTTAGAATGTGTATGCAGGACAGGAAGACTAACCGATCGACTTGAATCATTTGGCCTAGCATGGTGTCGGGGCGCTGGCCGAAATGCCACGCCAAGAGCAGCATTGTTGCCCCATGAGCAAAATTCAAATGTTCGACAATTTTGTCCGAGACTGTTTCAATTGGGTCGACGTATTTGCTACTGCCGGAAGATTCAGACCCTTGCTTGCGAGTCTTCAATTCAGCCATGATGAAGTTATCTTTTTCGCAAAGCCTGGTGGTTCTAACTGCTAGACTTGAGCTAACTTGAGCAGCCCCTTTGAGTTCACACGTTTACAGCGCCGCTATCTGTTCTACGCCGCTCGGCTTACAAATCTTGTTCAAGCATCAATGCCTAGAACCTCCGTCACTTTGTACACTGTAATAATGAAGATATGAAGAAGTATTTATCAAACTGTAAGACTGTGGCGTAAGGCTTAAGGCATATGGTGTATGGTGTGACCTCTAGCTAGTACTTTTACACGATGTGAAAGTTTGAAAGAATTCTACCACGGCATACTCGAGCTAAATATGACCCGCGCCGCAACACGGTCGGCAAATGAAACTAACCCCTGTAGCTAGCAGGAAGGAAAAAAAAAATCTTATATTTGAAGTCGTCTGGACCAGGCAAGGCTACTCCCAGCCACTGAAGCAGGAGAAAGGGCTTTAGAGTTAGTTCAAGAGTATTGAGCCAGGATAAAAGCATCAGTGTTTTGCAGAGGTGTGAAGTGAGGGGCTCATTGAATATTTTCCTACTATCTAGCTAGAGTCTTCAGTATTCTCTTGAGGCGGTCTGGATGGCATCTCTTGAAAAGACCATGGCAGCAGCCAGTCTACATGAGCCAGCATCTACAGACCCAGTCACTCCAGTTGCTAACCGTTTCGCCGAGGAGCCGAACTCTTCTAGCACTAGCGGTGACACTAGTCCTGCCACACGTGCCGCTACCCTACGGCTGATGAGTGACTTACGGTTAGGATTATTGACGTAGGCTTCAAGAATTGGCTTTCCTTGTGAATTATGATTGCTCTCAAGCGACGAATTCCATTCTACAGATTAATATTTACATATGCCTTCCAATAACTTGGATGATTTACCTGCCACATCCTCTTAACATACCTATATTGGTTCTCTTGTCATGCTCTAGGGCCATCACGGAGGACCCACCGGATGGAATATCTGCAAGCCTTGAGGACGATTCAGACTTGTGCGTTTAGGAATTTCATAAAATCACCTGTTGTTCTATTTAGCTTGCTTTTCTTTTGGGCCGAAGATCACACATTTCTCTTTTCATTCGCGCTTTTGCCAACAAGGTACACGTGGCGAGCTTCGATCACTGGCCCAGAAGAAACGGCTTGGGAAGGCGGAATTTTCGGCTTGCGGCTCAAATTTGACGGCAACTATCCGGTAACTGCTGAGCTTGATTGGACCTTTATCGGTTCTTGTTCGCTGGCATGATTATAATGAAAGCGGAAAGTCATTCGCACAAAAATAAGTGGTGCTCCAATCGGTGTGTTTGATTCCACATGTTTTCTGCTGCATCTACTTATCGTACGACAGGACGCTCCACCAAAAATCAAGTTCACGTGCGACATATTTCACCCGAACGTGTACACCGACGGGGCAATCTGCATGGACGTGATGAAAAACTTATGGAAGCCGGTAAGACAGGGCCTATCGCATTAGTACTTTCAGACTGCAGTGAAAGTTTTTAATGGTACAAGGATGTGTGTCCTCGACCAGCGTGGATGAAAAATTGATGCGTTAAAAATAACATGTATTTCACATATGTATCTTCGCGCCTTTCATGCCTGCTCAACCCAATTTTGCTGCCACCGTGAGGTCCTTCTATTTTTAAGTGTTCTCCTGGTTGCTTGTTCTCTCGGCCCAGGTATTTACTGTGGGTATGATATTGAGCTCCATTCAATCGCTACTCGCTGACCCCAATCCTGCGTCTCCTGCCAACCCCGAGGCCGCTGCTTTGCTGACGTCCGACCCAAAGGCCTATCGCCGCCGCGTGCGCCGCTGTGCTGAGAATTCACTCGAAGCTGGCTTTGATGACTGAGGATAAAGGGAATGGGATGCTTGTGTCGGGCTGTGAATTCGTGAAATTTTCACAGTCGAATGCTCTTAGTCGCGTCTGGTTCGTTTAAACTGCGAACTCGTTTACTCGTGTTGCGTTTTCAAACGGTTTTCCTGGTTTAAATTAAGAAGGATAATAGCGGGTAGCGAATTCCAAAGACGGCCGCCTGAATTCGGACTGCCCTCTAATTCCGATCAGCAGGAAAGAAAATACCATAGTTTAAAGTTTGGATATAAAGCACCGAATACGCGTACTTTATATGTTTCTCTTTTTTCTTGATGTCATTGTAGATAGCAGAAGCATTCAAAACGATTGCAGCTAAGTCACTAGCAAGAAGCCCTTAAGCACAAGCATTGCACAAACCACGACAAAGGAACCAACTCAGGTATAACTGTTCAGCTGCCAGGCAGCTGCCGACGCAACCGCAACAGGCAGCACACTCCAATATCATCGACGGTTCTCCTGCACTGAAAGTATTTCACGAGCGCGAGTTGGAGCAGTGGACTCATGTTCGCTGTTGTGACGAGGAAGGAGCAACTGCTGCGGCCTTAACAAAGTCCACTAAAAGCGCGCTCGCTGCCCGTCTTGCGCGTCGAGCAACTGTGCGAGAAGTTTTCTTTGTACTATTTGCCGCAACCGCACTCGAGGAAGAGGATTCGCCGTTGGCTCCTGCTGCACTAGAATTGCCGCCAAGCCGTGGAGACGTGCTGCCCGTGCCTACTTTGCGAAGGGCGCGGCGATCGGCTTCGAGGTGGTCCTGGCTGAAGGCTTTTGTCGCGAGGTAAGTGCGTAAGCACCAGATGACCTTCGGCGGAAACAAACATATCAAGCATCGAGTCACATTCAAGAGAAGCATTCGAAGCGGCTTTAGACGTGCCACAATAGTAAAAGACTAGCATTCAAAGCAAAAAGTCATCGACTTCTTTACCCGACCAACGCACGAAAAAAGGCAAGATCAACGCACCACTGTGTCGCCTGTTTCTTCGAACGCTTCTTCGCCGCCCACGCCACCGGAACGCTTGCGAAATTTACTGCTACTACTGGTACTGCCTTCGCTAAGATGGCTAGTGCTAAACTCGTTCATATTTGGTTCTTTTCCGAGTTTGTCCCCGCCGAAATTCATTCTAGGGCGGCCTGTTTTTTTAGTGCCTGTGTTCAGGGAACGCTCGAGCACAGCGGCCACTAGTTTAGCCTCTTCAGCGCGCTTCTGCTGCTTGGCTGCGTGCGCAGGGCAAGGCGCGCCACCACTCTCGCATGCTTTCAAGCAGCACCGAAGGCAGCCCTCGTGGACACAAGTCTTCAGCAAAGGAGCCTTTTGACACAAAGGGCAGAGGACACTCTGAAAGGCACCTCGTCGGATCTCTTGAGGAACATTCCCATCTCCTGATGTTACCCCTGCCGTTTCCTTCGGAATACTTTCTAGAGATTGACGCTTTGCAGCGCCACGGGTGCCATGTGGTGATACGGGGGGTTCTACGTCAGCTTGTGCAGGCCGTTTGGGCGCCATTTTTGAACGATGCAATTCAGATATTCAGCGGATTTCGAATGTGTGTTTACTGATATTATATTAGAGGGTCGATGATGCTCGTCATCTTCTTTACACTTTTTGTTGTGATGACGTTGAGGTTTACGGCATCATCAAAACGGACGATTGCTAGCCACTCGACGTTTCGCACGAATTTCTCTGGGTGGCCCTGAATGAGAGCTGGGTTCTCACTGCTTCTACTAGCGAAAAGCCCTGTCTCGATCACCTCATTTTCGGCACCTAGTCGTGTTTTGACACGTCGTGCCTCCCTTTTGAGTAGCAGTAGCAGCATGGCGAGTACAGCTCCTCAAATAGTGCCTTGGGGTTCACCGCTTCCTAAAGGCCCTCAGACAGTTTCCGTGTTTTCATACAACTGCCTTTTGCCGAACTCTCAGGATGGCTGGTGGCTCTACAAGGTTCGGTTAGGACCTACTAGTAATGCCTCTCAAATATTCGCCAAAGTAATCCTCATTATTCTTGTGCACATTTTGATGTTCACAGATGTACAGCCCCTTAGGGCCACCAGTGACCGAAGCCGAGACTGCGTGGCCACATCGTGCCACTTTGCTCAAACAACAAATTGAAGCTGCTGATGCAGATGTCGTGTGCATCCAAGTAAGACATCCTTAAGTAAACAGCCAAAAGAGCTCATGCTTGCATTCATTTTACAACTAGACAACTGGCTTTTTCACGCTTTTGACCAACAATCTTATCATCACGTAGCTAATACTCTGCTATATTATGTCTCCTTTTTACGGCCTTGTGGGTGAAACTTACAGGAATGCGCCGAAAAATCGTTCGACACGGACTTTGCTTTCATGGCCGAGCTGGGGTACACGGAGCGTGAACTGTTCCGGAAAGGCCGCTTTCGCCCAGCGACATTTTGGAGGCCCGATCGTGTGGAGCTTTTGGCAACCCCTGCACATAAAGACCGCATCTTAGTCACGCCTTTCTCGCCAGTGAACAGGGCTGCTCCTCTGGATTTTGCTGCTAGCAGTGCGAACGCTATGACTACGGTGCCAGCGCCTACGGTGTGGGTGTTGAATTGTCACTTGACGGCGGGCCCTGAGGGTCCTCGGCGTTTGCGGCAAATGCAGGACGGCCTCGATTATGTGCGGAAGGATTTGGTGAAACGAGGAGACGCCATACGGAAAGCAGCGGCTGACATGGCCAAAGCCAACAAAGCCGCTGCGAAACAACAGCAAGCGAAACAACAGCAACAAGCGAAACAAGCAGAAGTGGCAGCATTTGCTACTACAAGTGATACTTCTGCGTCAACCAGTGAGACCGTGCCTACGCCAGCAGTTAAAGCGCGTGTCCCGGCGCCTTCTCCACTCCCAGCACCACCCCCACCTCCTAGCGATTGTGTGATCGTGATTGGTGACATGAACGCAGAGGGTGCGCGGCCGAGCGGCGTGGCAGCACTGTTAGCACAGGGTGTCTGCGAACCTTCTTTGCTTGAAGACGGCGTTCCCGTGACGGTGAAAACCAAAGCACAAACTTTGGCGCGCTTTGTTGATCCCTATGAGCTGGCGTTTGGAGACCAGCCGCCGCCGACCATGGTGTGCGAAAACTTGATCCCGCGCCTCTTAGCGAAAGGCGAAGAAGAGCACGGTTCGCTACACCCGAATTTCTTGGTGGCGCTGAGAGGGGCCTTTGAGACCTTTGCGACATCACAGAAAGAAGAAGGCGGGCTCTTGCGAGGAGTGCCTCTCGTAGTACGGCCTTTGAGTACTGCAGGTGAGTTCTGGAATGACGTGTTGCCGCTGCGGCACCGTGTACTATGGCCGGAGGGCGCCTTGACTGAGGCGCTTGTTCCTGGCGACCCAGAGAAACCTGCCAGTACCGTTGGAGCATCGGCCAGAGATGCAAGTGGAGTAGAGTCAGGAGAAGGGGGCACACAAGGCCAGACCTCAAGCAACGCCGTGCATTTGGGGCTCTACGAAGGTTTTGCAGACTCATTAGTAGGGGTGCTGTCTCTGTACCTCGACACGCATCCAGCAGCTGGCATGGGCGACAATACAGCCACCAGCAGCACTAGTAGCAGTGGCAGCGGAGGCGAGGTAGCGAAGGCACGGCGCGTGCGTATGCGTAAATTTGCGGTTGACCCGTGGGCCCAGGGACGGGGCTACGGCAGCAAGCTATTGGAGCAGGCAAAGGAGGCTGCGGTGGCTATGGTGGTGGACGCATCAGCAGGAGCTGGGACTCCTCCTGGGAATGCTGCTGATAGTGGTGGGTCCAGCAGCAGCAGCAGCAGTGGCAGCGGCAGCGCTACCGGTGTTAGTTCCGTCATTTTATGGTGCGATGCGCGCGCTGAACAGGCTTCCTTTTACACAAAACGAGGTTTCACACAGGCAGGCGAAACCTTCATGAAAAAAGGAAGACCTTACGTGGTCATGGAGTGTTTCCTTTCAAGAACGGGAAGTTCAGCTGAAGAAGCAAAAGAAAAGGTCGATGGAACGTCACGTCTCGTGAACAAGCCTTTAGCCTCGGGTGTTGTTGTAGGAGACACTGAGGTGCCCGTGATGAACAAAGCAGCGGTCTGCCAATGGCTCAACATCATCAACTTTCAAGTCGGGCGAGGCTCGGAATTTCGATCTGCTGCTGAATGCATGGGCTGGACGCTGCCACCACCTCCGCCAACGCGAAAAGAGCCGGAGGGTGCCATTGCCGGCAACAGTGGCAACAATGGCGACGGCAATGGCAGCAAAACAGAAGCGACGAAGGACACGCGCACTCCACGGCCCACTACGGTGGATGATTTGCCGGAATTGGGTGTGCTCACGTGGCGAGACTTCCGGCGCGTGTACGAAGCAGAGGTTGGTTTCAATGAGATGCAAAACGAATCCTGTTTCTTGAGTACTATCCTGATTAATTGAAGCATAGTTTCTTACTGGTTCATGCAAACTTCAACTTTTGGTCATCTTTATTGTCGCGATTACCTTAAAGGTACGCGGTGGCAAGTATTGGGGGGTTGCTTGGGACCTTGCGAAGTGCGGCAGCCCACTGCCAGGAGCCAATCAGAATGAGCGGTTTACTGCACGCTACGACCGGGTGTGGGTGGGCGACACAGCTCCACTCACTGCCGCTGTTGGTGGTGGTGGTGCTACTGCTGCTGGCAGTGCTGGTGGGAATAAGAAGGGTTTTGGAAGCACAATAGGTATCAAGCTAACTTCTTCTGCCACTTCCAATGCACGGGTGATTGCCGTGCGCGCTACCATGGCTGACGGCACAGGCCCTCCACCGCTCTTGCCCAACGCGCAGCACCCATCCGACCATTTACCCATTGGCCTCACGGTGGACTTCTCACAGTGAAATGAATGTCCGCGGGGGTGAGGTGTTTGTGTGGCTGTTGGAGGTCTTGGTATTCCCAAGCAGGTAAATATCCGCGCACGAGAGCGCCCTCTTTGCTTTTTCCCGAACTCGAACTCGAACTCGAACTCGAACTCGAACTAATACAAACCCAAATGACACAGAAGCCAGTGCTGCGGGCAGAAGTGTATGCGCGTGCGTTGCGTGTAAGTTAGAATCGCAAATGGGAAGTGTGTAGAGGAAGTCCTCTTGCGTTTCGCTCGCTACACACAACCGTTTTTCCAGCGGACTCGGTCCCCTGCCCGAGATTAATCAAGAGCTTGTTTTTCCCAGTGCCTTACTGGCTTCCTAGTAGCTAGGGAAGTGCGATGTCACGCCCCTGTATGGTACATGTGGCTCTAGCTCCAACGGGTTTGAACGTGGAAACGAACCCATACCCATTGCCCATACCCATTGCCCATACATCCAAGATCTAAGACATACCCATTGTCCATGAATACTTTTCAAGGTTCTTGACATCGGAATTCTTGACGGACGGCGGAACATGATTCATCATTTGATTCATCAGGGAAAAACAGAGGAATCTTGACGCACGTGCTTTTCTTGGCGGCCTCCATCGCATCATTTTGCAAGTATACGTGGTGGCGCCCCAATGTTCCGGCAATAATCATCCTAGCTTCCAACCTCAGGCCCTCTCAAGCAGACGCCTATAAAGATACGCCAAAGAAATTATCGAACATGGGGCTTCGCAGACAACAGCTCGAGGCATGCCTCCACAAAAATTGGCTTCAAAAGCGCCGGAACTTGCGAGTAACGCTCTGCGAAGTCTTGTCTCCTTTAGTGCTCATTTTGTTGCTATCGTACGGCTACTTTCAGAGCGACATATTGTCATTCAATGCCAAAATATACGCGCAATTGGATTTTGACATACCGAATGACTTCAGTGCTTTCTTGCCGGGCGGGAAAGCATATGGCGGAGAGAGCCTTGACGATGAAGAGGATGCTGAGGCTGCATCTGAAAGCCGAGGCACGGACATTGTTCGACTGAACAAAATTCGCAAATTCATCGAAGACCTGCTGAAAGGCCCCTTACCAGCGCCCACCTTTGACCAATTTGTCCTACTCTCGACGGCAGTGTCAAGCGGTGTAGATGCAGATTTGTACAACGAACTCATTGGGGTGAGTGAAAGCGCACTGGAGGGTAGCACAGCTAAACACAGAAAAAAAATCCTTCCGTGAGCAGTACACCCCTCTCTTGGTTTTCTGGCTATGAATTTAAGCGTGTTTTCTAGTGGCCTTCTTCTTCTGCCACATCTGTTGTTACTGTTTTTTTTTTCGCGCCCTGGTTGAATGCGTGCTGTTTTGCAGGAAACGAGCTACGGGCGAAGCTTCGGGAACCTCGTGACCCTAGGCACCATGCACTTAGCGCCTGCCGGCCCCGTCGTGGACGCCTTTATGGAGTATGCCACAGCAACGAGCGCGACTTTCGGGGCCAACACCAACAACGGCAGCTCGTACTTCAACCATATAGTAAAAATGCTCTCATAGCACTCCTCGTTTCGTGTAGACGCTAAAAAGTTAGCCCTAAATTTTGATGCATACCCTGTTGCTGCCTCTGCTGCTACTGCTGCTGCTGCTGCTGCTTCCGTTCTTACGCTTGTGCTCCCCGCTATTGTCATGGTTGTTAGGTTCATGCCAACGAAGAGGCAGCCCTCGAGTGGATCGACGACAACGCTGCGGGTGATCGTGCTTGGGTGCTGGTGCTCTTGGATACGGTTGAAGAAGGGCATGTTGACTATACTCTACGGTTCAATTACAGCACGGTAGGTAATTGACCTATCTTTTTCTTACTCTCTTTCTCTTTTTTCATAATGATACCCTATTATTCATAGGTTCGCTAGCTTATTCGTCTTGTCTACATGACAATGAAATAATGCTATCAGAGCGGAAATAACAACTCGAGGGATAGAATAGTCTAAATTTATACAAATGCGCCTCATGGTATCTGTTTTCGCATCTGTAGGTGCCGCACACTGCGTATTTGGTGAACTGGATTACATTAGGACTCGACGACCGCTACCAACGCTACTTCTTCTCGGGCTTTCATTCGGTAAGTTACTAGCTTCAAACATATTTGACACCTGCATTATTTGTTTCTCTCTTGATTTTTTCTCACCTTGATCTGCGTCTTCTTGTCCATCTCTTCGCACTCTACTATTCACTTTTTTCCTTTCAAGTAATATCCTTACTGCCCGGTTTCCTAACCTCTCCACTTCTTCACCCTCCTTCAGCCCCTCCTCACCCATCATATCTTATCGTGGTATGAATAGGTGAGCCAGCTCATCGACCAGTTTGCCTTCAACTTCTCGGCCAGCCCCAACATGGTTGGGTCTGCAAGTGCTTCTCAGTGCAAACCTCCCTCGTGGACGGGGGTGCCGTTTCCTACGGCGGGCTACGACCAGAACTTGTTCTACCTCGCGGTGGGGTACTTGTTGGGCCTGGTGTTGACAATGGCTACCCTGTATCCCGTTAGTCGCCTCATCAAAGATTTGGTGCAAGAAAAAGAAACCAAAATGCGCGAGACCGCGGCGGCCATGGTAAGGAAATTGCAACTGCAGCTGCTAGAGTATGATAATATATATTCGTGCATTCATCACGTGGGTATCTTCCTTCTTCCTTTTACTTCAAATTTCTATCAGTGCACTTTCAATAATCTCTTTCCAAGGTTTCTTCTTACTCTTTGTCTCTTCTCTCTCTCTCTTTCTCGCCCGTCCTTTTCTCATTAATGTTTTTAGGGTTTGAGCTTGGGTATCAATGCGCTTGCGTGGTGGATTACTTCGGCTACTCTCTTTTCGACACTGGCGTTCGTCATGGCCCTCACTGCAAAACTATCCTTCTTTCCACGAAGTGATTTCACGGTATGTGCGTGTAGAATGAATTGATATGAAAAAAACTCAAACAGCTTAATTTTGTGCGTACACCTTTTTTCTGAAGACTCGCATCTCCTGGTATGACTCCATGTGTGCTCATGGACTCACAATGTCACAATTCGTGACGTGCATGTCGATAATTTAAAACAGGTACTCTTGGCGTATTTCGGCTTGCTGCTACTGTCCGAAGTTGCGCTGGCCTTTTTAGTGGCAGCCTGTTTCTCTCGAGCGCGTTTAGCCGCCATCGTTGGGCCTGTCGCCCTGTTTGCGTGCTGCTTGCCGCGTTATGTGTTCTTTGGCACCGATCGCAACGAAAACGTGGCTGGCAAAAAGTGGGCGTCTCTGAGCTCGGTGGCGGCGTTCTGCTTCGGCGCTGACGTCTTTGCGGGTGGGTTGCTTTGTGTGCTTGGGTGCATTATGTCTCTGTTATGAACGCGAGTTTATGTACGTAATGGTTGTACCTGTTTTGCTTTAAGTCTTTTTTCTTTTCTAGGGTAAGATTGCTGTACCCATCTTGCGTGAATAACAAAATCAAACCATTCAACCGTCCTAGATTATGAATACGCCGAAGTTGGCGTGGGTTGGCGCAACGCTTTTGAAGGCGACTATTCTCTGGTTGACTGCCTCTTGTTCATGGCCTTTGACGGGATCGCTTACCTTTTGCTGGCTGCTTATCTGGAGACGGTAGCCCCTGCGCAGCACGGCAGCCCCCGCCACCCTTTGTTCTTTGTGCAGCCGCTGTGGAGAGCTGCTGAGAGAGGGGTTAAATGGTTGTTTGGTGGTGGTTTAGGATGTTTCCATGCCTCTGCACTACCACCACCGCCAGAAGGATCTGCCACGATGGTGGATGATGAGTACAGCGAAGCAAACGATTTTGGCAACGACAACAGTGGAGTTCGTAAAATAGAATCTGCCATCAGTGCAACCCAGCTAGACCGTCAGCAGCATGATGTTTCATTCGACGTTAGTGTTAGTGGCAGTGGCAGCGGCAGCAGCAATAGGATTGCGCGCCGCAGCCAGAACAACAACAACAAAGACGAGGAACCGATGCCCTTAATTATGGGCGCACCGGCAGTGACCATCACTAATCTCGTCAAGGACTACCACTCGTCCTCGTCTTCTTTGTCATCTCGAAAGGAGAAGAAGCGCCCTGCAGTTGACGGTCTATCACTTGAATTGTGGGCCGGGCAAGTCACTTGTTTACTGGGGCACAACGGCGCAGGTCAGTCTATCATTAACACGAAGTGCATGAGATTTAAATGGGCAGTGTACTTTGAACTATCTTTTTCTTTAATTTCTTCAGAACATCCTCCGTCCCTGTCTTTTCTTCCTTTAGCGCATACTCACCCCCCCCCACTGTTCCACAGGCAAGTCGACCACCGTCTCAATGCTCACGGGCCTCACCCCTCCCACCTCCGGTGACGTCACGGTGCACGGACGATCCCTGAGAGACGACTTGTCCGGGGTCCGAGGCCCAAACGTGGGGCTAGGGGTCTGCCCCCAAACCAACGTGGTGTTTGAATCTTTGACGGTGGAAGAGCACTTGGTGTTCTTCGCGAAGGTGCCTTATTTTCACTGTATTATTTTGTGTAGCGTATTTACCTTCTTCTTGACTCCTTTATTTCTCGCAGTCGTCGCGCGCATACGCACACTCATGCACTCACCTTCATATATGCACATCAGGTCAAAGGAGTGGGCGCGAACTTAAATGGCTCAGAAGGTGATGCCCTCCGAAAAGCAGCTGTTGCTTCGGCTGTCGCTGATGTGGGTCTATCGGAAAAGCGGTACTATCGAGCTGCGGCCTTGAGTGGAGGCCAGAAGCGAAAATTGTGTCTGGCCATGGCACTCATTGGAGACCCCAAGGTAATGGAATATCATGATCATAAAATATATGTTGAAGAAGAATGAGAAGAAAAAGGGTAAGACTTCATGCATACTCGAAGAACAAGCGTCCGTTTTTTTTAAGGAGTTGATCAACGATGTGTACACCGACAACCGATGCGATTGTTGCTTGTCTTGATATTGTTACACGTTGATACTTTACAGGTGGTCTACTTGGACGAGCCTACCTCAGGCATGGACCCGTACAGCAGGCGAGCAACGTGGGAACTGGTGCGACGAGCCAAACAGGGCAGGGTGGTAGTGCTGACGACACACTTTATGGACGAGGTATGCGAGCGAGCGTGTTTTTTTTTTTCGTTTCTTCCTTGAGACTTCCGCGAGGCTTGAGCCTGCATTCGACTTATCGCGTGGCGTTGCAGCATTCTGGTCATATTCTTGCTCTTGGACGTAATGTATTTTTAGTGTCTCGGATGGCTTGATGATTTTTAAGAAATACACTATTTTAATTTCCTCTCGTATATTTATTCTCTTTGATGCACTCTGCCTGTGCCTCAACAATAATGCCATGTATTACAGGCCGAAGTGCTGGGCGATCGTGTGGCCATCATGGCCCGAGGGCGCTTGCGTTGCGTGGGGTCAGCATTGTGGCTCAAGGCGAGGTTCGGGTTGGGGTACCGTTTGGTCGTCACTACCACGCGCGCCATTGGTCAAGCTGTTGAAGAGTTCGCCGGGAATTTCTCTGCGGCTAAGAAACAGCAGCAGCTCAGAGGGGCCCCTGTGGCCTCTGCGGTCGTGTCCGCAGTGAATGCGACTGCTGTTCCTAGTTCTGTCCTTGCAAACATCGATGCTATGGCTGGAGCTGATCAGTCAGGCTACGGCATTCCCAGTGAAGAGCACAAAGATGCTGGGGAATTCAGTGAGTCTGATGAAATGGACGAGTTTGGTATTTTTTCACCCCCGAGGGACGAGCAGCTCTTGGCTCATTCGAACAGTCTTTTCGCGGGGACTCCGAAGCACAAGAAACACAACACGAAGGGCCAAGATAGCAAAGAAGCTTCTTCCTTTTTCACTTCCTCTTCGGGTGAAGAAACGGCGCCCGTCGCGGCGTACGCTGCAGGTCTGTCCCCAGCAGCAAGAGCGGCTGCTGTCGTCAAGAGTAGCTCTGCTCACGCAGGAGGCGTAGCTGTTGCTGTTGCTGGGGCTGGAGCTGGTGCTGCAGAAAGAGCGGTGCGACAAACGGTACAATCGGCCATTCCTACGGCCCGTTTTGCCGGGGCAGTGGCTCGCGAAGTGTCGTTTCGGTTGCCTCGTGCGTCCGCACCACAATTTCCTGGTCTGTTGGAAGAGCTGGATGCAATGCCCGACCATGTGAGCGCTTATTCCCTTGCTGTAACCAGTTTGGAAGAGGTTTTTGTGCAAGTAGCAGAGGAAGACGAAAAAGACCGAGCACAGAACAATGGCGAGCACACTGGTCGGGGAAGGACGGAGAGCGGTACTGCTGCTATTGTGAGCTCTCATGGCAATCTTGGTGGCACCAGCAGCGCTGGTAGCAAAAGTAATACTGCTGCTGTTGAATTGGTTAATTACGCTCCAAATAATAGTGTCGCGGAGACGCATGGACAGGCTGGATCTAACAAGGAAGAGAAGCATGAAGAGGGTGGCGAAAATGACGATGAAGGAGGTGGCGAAGAAGACGACGATCAATTCGCTGAAACCAATGACGAAGAACGATCTCAGAAAGAATTAGGCTTTTTTGAAGAAATCGCCATTCAATTTTTCAAGCGGTGGACAGTGTTTAAGCGAGACCGCAAAGGCGCCTTCTTTCAGCTTGGCGTGCCTATCCTGTTGATCGCGGGCATTTTGAGTATTCTCACGATTCGAGTGACGGTTAGTTCAACTCCTCTTTGAGTTTTTGTCTTGCCATAGGAAAGAAATCAGATTGATGTGATATGTGTAGTCTGTTCACTGTCCATTTAGTTTTCTTTCTCGCAACCCATCTCTCTCATCAACTGACGCCCATTCCAATTCATTTGCTCTTTCACAAACTTTTGTGTTTTGGTTATGAATTGTCTACAGCCGGCAGGGCCATCACTCACTGGCTTGCCTTCTTCTTACGGGTCAAAAGCCAAGTCGGAAGTCACCATAATTCCCAATGGTAAAAAGCAGTGCGAAGCCATAGATTTGCGACTGACAACTGGCCTGGCTTCTCAATTGGACTGGCTAGATGGGCTCGTAACTCCATCAACACTCTTGGAAAGTTACTCGAACTCAAACGGATTATTAGAAGATGACGAGCTTCTTCCTTTTTTTCCTGAACTCGGAGCTACCTCATATAATCTGAGTCACTATTTTCTCGACACGTACAACGTCAATCGCAAGAACCGCTGGGGTGCGTTCGTGTGCGATGACCGCATCCCTACCGAGGTGATCGTCGACTGGGAGAGCGTCAATGCTTTGATTCCATTCATTTTTCGAAGCCTCGCTGCGTCCCCCGCGGCGTCTCAAGCGGCCGAGGAGGCTCTGGTGGCCAATGCGCCTTACACCGTTGGGCCAGCAGAATTTCCCATCGCCAGCGTGCAAGCAGCATGTGCCCTGGTGGTGGACGACCAATCCAACGCGCTCTTTGTGCCGTGCCTTACGGTAGACCTCCTTGCCATCGATTTGGAAGGTGGTGGGAGCGTGAGCGCAGATCAACTTGCTGCAGCCCTTTTGAATGCTTCCAATACTGCAAACAGAGGTGGCGACGACGGTGGTGGTAACACCGTTGGTGGGTTTATCACCGGCTTTTTGAGCACCCTCAACGCTTCGTCTACGGCCGAAGAAGAATCTGCTCTATCAGCAATCTTAAGCAGCAGCGGACTGTTTCCGAACGGCACTTTAACATTGCCTACGAATAGCAACGGTACGACGGTCGTGCGCGTTCCTCGTGCTGAAATTGATTTGAGCGGTGCCTCCATAGCAGATGACGGCAGCGGCATTGCCTTCACTGGTATAAATATCGCTGTGAATGAAAACATCACTTTTGCAGTGGGTAATCTTATTTTGACAGTGGAGGAAGTACAAGAGCTAGTGTACATCATCTTCGGCGATGAGATTGAGACCTACAACTTCATAACCCCTAGCGCTTTAAGCGTGGCCCACAACGCGAGCTCTTGGCATGGCCTGTGGCTCTTCCAGGGATTGGCCAGGCAGGAGCAATACCGCACTCAATGCCTGGATCCTAGTAAGTGGGGAATAAAGGATAGCGACGACGATGATGGCTCGTTCGTAGCTTCCGACGATGTTGCAGAGCAGTACGCAGGTCAAGAAAGTTTAAAGAGTGGTGGAAAACTAACGCACAAGAGCCCAGGGCGGTTTGTGGTGCGCAACCATCCTTTACCGCTCACCACGCGGCAAACCTTGGAAGTGCGCGCGATCTTGTCGGTCTTTGCCTCGCTCTTCGTGCTGATTGCCCTGAGCTATGCGCCCGCGGCCTTCGTGACGTTTGTGGTGAAAGAACGGCAATGCAAGTCGTTGCATTTGCAAAAAGTAAGCAATGCGAAATTCACGAAGTGTGCACGTCTTATAGGGCTTTTCCTTGCCATTCCTTTTGTTCTTGTTTTTTCATGTACTCCGTTCTTCTTTGCTTCCTTGTCACTCTAGCAAAGTTTGCTCTCATGTCACGCATGATGTACGATAATGCTTGAAAACAGGTGAGTGGTGCTAACGTGTACCGGTATTGGATTGCCACGTACCTTTGGGACGGTCTCTTGTTCTTGGGGCTCAGTATTCTCGTGATGCTCATCTTGGCTATATGTAAGAACAAGTTTATTTGTGTCTTCTACTTTTCAAAGCATAATGGAATCTTCTTTTACCTCTTATCAGAAGTAAATTTCTAGAAGTGAATATCCACCGTTATAAATTTCGCAAATGTCTTCACTTCCTCCTTTGCGCATCTCACTTTTACTGCAACATGTACCCCCGTGCTTCTGCGATAGACGGCGATGCGGCTGCCGTGTTCTTGCAGCCTTTTGATGCAGCTGTCGCCATGTTTTTGCTCGTGTTTCTGTTTGGGTTGAGCACAATTCCGTTCAATTATGTGCTGAGTTTTGCATTCCACGATCACGCCACGGCCCAAATCACCCTACTGGTCGCCAATTTTACTTGCGGCTTCATTTTTACTATGGGGTACTTCATTTGCAATTCGGTAAATGGATTATAGTTTACGACACGACGTCCACTCTTTGAAATCGTCACATCTCATGAGCATTAGCACATGCTCATGTGCGTTTCTATATCTTGAGAGTTAATTTATATTCTGAAATTCATACGAGTTGTGGGGCTTTGTCGTTTTTCTGCTGTTCAGATTGAGTCCACTCAAGCGCTCGCACAGTCCCTGCGGTCGAACTTTTTCCTGTTCGTGCCTCCGTACAACCTCGGGGAAGGCCTTCTCAACCTGTCGCGAGCATATTACGTCAACAACGTCCAGGTAAGAATGAACAGTGTGCTAATTATTCAAAGCAAACAAAAAAACACGTTGTAAAATATGTATAAAAAGACTCAACTACTCGTATGTTTCTTTTCTCCTTTTGATGTACCCATTTAATCAACTATTTTTCTTTCGTATATTGCCGCATTCATCATCTCAACCCTACTATCCGTCCACTCATCGTGTGTGCACGCACATCCAAAAACCTTGTTGAATGATGTATGCAGGGCGGCAACGAGCCCTTGTTTGGTTGGGACATTGTCGGTGGTCCTTTGACACTCATGGCGCTCGAAGCGATTGGTTATGTGATGCTAACTTTGCTCCTGGAGACCAAGGCAACGAGGGCCTTGGCGAGGCAATTGGACAAACTGAGGGTAGCACCGTTTCTCTTGAGACTCAGTCGGCAGAGCACAGGTAGCGCTAGCAGAAGAAGGGTGGTGCATAATTTGTGTTATGTGCGTATGCCTGAGTGACATCCTGTTGTGTGTGCTTTCTGTCAATTTGGGCGCTGAGACGTGGACATCTTAAACATTGTGTACCCAATTGTCAATCTCATTTCGCCCTCAGTCGTCAAGTTGTTTGCTCCTTTCTGTCCTCTTTGCTGTTGCCTCTTCTGTCACTACATGTAAAGCCGACGCTGGCGTCGATGCTGACGTGTTGGAAGAATCCTCCTACGCCAAAGCTCTTCACAAAGCGCTCCAAGCTTCACCGCATGCTAGTGCTAGTGAGCCTCCTAGTAGTGATGGTAATGAGGCGGCTGCTGGTTCTGAGACTGGTGCTGGCGCTGTTGATGCTGAGCGCACTGCCTCTGCTGCTTTGCGTGCGCCTTCTGACCCTTATTTACTTGGGGCTGATGCTGCGGACGCTGATGCTGCTGATGTGACTGCCTCGTCATCACGAGCAACGGAAGTAGCAGCCGCAGAGGCCGCAGCAGAGGCTGCGGCCGCACGATGTGGATGGGACGAAGCGACGATTCTTTTGAACGATTTGCACAAGGTCTATCCCCCACCCCTGTTTGCTTCTGGAGGAGCGTCGGCCAAACATGCCGTAAAAGGTAATGCGTATCCATAGCAGTAGTGCGGAAGTAATTGTGATGCCAACAGTAGCAAAATTAGAAATTCCCACCCGTAACGAATCCCATGAGGGCCTTGACGGTCGAGTTTCAGCGCACATTAAGCTTTTGTCTGTTCGACAGGCATCTCGCTCGCGGTGCCCAAGGGGGAAACCTTCGGCTTTTTGGGCATCAACGGCGCCGGGAAGACCACCACGTTGTCGATTTTGACCGGTGACGTCAGCAAATCCACGGGTGCCGCCCTGGTAGAGGGCAACGACGTGGGCGATCCGGGCACCATGCGAAGGATTGGGTATTGCCCCCAGGAAGACCCGCTGCTCGAGCTCATGACGGGGGCCGAAACGTTGCGGTACTTTGGGAGGCTCAAAGGAGTCGGGCAGGAGAGTGGTAACCCCACTGCGGCGCTGGAGAGAGCTGTGGCACGGATGCTGCACCGAGTGGGGTACGTGTTTATGTATTTATAGCTAGTCAACACAAGTATACATGTGGTTCTGATCAAGTTTTAAGGGTCAGTTTCATCTTCGCCATATGTCTGCCATTGAACTGACATCCCTATCGGTCTCTATAACCCCACTATTGAATTCCATAGTCCTGATGAAAGTAGTCTCGCCACCGTACCATATATTCATGTTCCCGCTCGTTGTTGCGACGAAATCAGGTTGAGCAAATTCGGAGATCAGCCGTGCGGCGGCTACAGTGGTGGCATGAAAAGGAAGTTGAGTTTCGGCGTTGCTCTCATGGGAAACCCCAAGGTGCGATGGAAAGACGAATAGATAAACGTCTTCTTTATTTTTTTCTGTTCTGTTCTCCGCAGACCTGTCTATATTGATCTCAATTGACCCATTTTCTCTTTTCTACTTACACGCGTGCACACACGTGTTTTCTCTCTCATAAGCCATGTCTCGCGTACGCACGCAACCAATTATGCCTGCCAGAAGTGATTCTTCGGTTCACATTTTACATGTGCGTAAATTGACGCAGGTTTTGCTGCTCGACGAGCCCTCTACAGGGATGGACCCAGTGGCAAGGCGGCGGCTGTGGCGGGTGATTGCTGCGGCAGCGCGGCACCGGAGCGTGTCCTTGACCACCCACTCCATGGAGGAAGCTGAAGCGCTGTGAGTACAGTGACGAGTGTCTGTGTGCGCGTCTATGTATGAGTGCACGTGCTTTTCTTTTTGATATTGCTTTTTCTTTATTTCTTGAAGGAAGGAAGGAAGGGTGACGAAGGCATTATTATCATCCCGGGGGAATACGTTGTGCTCTTGTTCGTGCATTCAATTTTTACTACTCTACTTGAACTTCATCCTTTTCTTTTTCCATTGACAAATACAGGTGCACCCGCGTAGGGATCATGGTGGGGGGCAAGTTTCAGTGCCTGGGCTCGATTCCCCGCTTGAAAGGGCGGTTTGGCGGCCACCTCACCCTCGAGCTTCGCTGCCGCGCCGATAACACCAATGCCAAGAACAGCAGCAGCACCAGCAGCGCTAGCAGCAATGCTGTCAGTGCTAATGGCAGTGGAGATACCGAAATCGGGAGCGCTATTGACTGCGCTGGTAGCACTGAAGTATCGCAGAGTGCAACAGTGACGGCCGCAGAGTCTGTGGTCGCTGTGGTGGACCGCGCGGTGGCGTTTGTGGAGGAAGCGTTCCCGGGCTCGAAGGTGCAGGAGCGGCACGGCCTCTTTGTGCGGTTTGAAATACCCCTCGCGCCCCATGTGCAACCGCAGCCTTGTGGCGAAGGTGGTGCTGGCGTTGAAGTTCAAGGTGGGAGCGGTAGTAGTGGTGGCAGTGGAATTGGTGCGAGCCTTTTGTCAGGGAAATTCGTAGAGGACGACCAAGCAGATGCAGACCACAAGAGGGCAGACAAGACCATTTGCGAAAGCGAAGACAGCCGCACGAATCGTTCCGTGCCTCAAGCGACAACGTTGGCGGACACGTTTCGAGTGATTGAACGAGCCAAAGACGAGCTTCGAGTCGACGATTATGCCGTCGGGCACGGGTCCTTAGAACAGGTGTGCACAAATCACACATCAGAGTCTTTTTCATTGGTTGTCCTTCCAAGGGCGTTTCAGAATCAGTTTCTTTTTTTTTGAAGTGATGGCCTTCCCTAGGATGAGTTATTCCTCCTCCTTTATAATTTCATTTTTCATATTGTGTTGTATATCTTGCGCTTGTGCGTGCAGGTGTTCATTCGTTTTGCCAAACGCCAACAAGAAGAGACTGCGCATGTCGCAGGAGTTGTGTATGCGGATGAAGAGACTAACGAAGCGAACAGTAGCACCACCGCTGTTGCCGTAGCAGGAGGCGCAAGCACACCCAGCGGTAGCAGCACCAGCAACACTACTGACACAAGCAGCAGCTCTGACGTCAGCGTGCCTACGGGTTTTTACTCCCGCAGTAGCAGCAGCTACAGCAGCAGCAGTCCAACCAGCCCTTCTCCTTCCTCAGCAGCTGAAACTAACCCTCTGCTGGCCAGTGCTCGAAGAACCAGCAGCACTCGGCAACCTTTCCTTCCAGCGCGCACAGAGCCTGCTCACGTCAAGTCAACTACTACTACTACTACTACTAAGGGGCCCAATTTCACAGGAGGAAGCCTCGACCCAACGCCAGGCGCTGCTGGCCACGGCAGTCGTGCTAGCCAAGCGCAGGTTGAAATGCTGTAAGTCGTGGCCGCGCATCGCAAAGGGGTGGAGCTGTGGGACCAGAAATAATTTATGAGCTCGACAATCATAATTATTAAATGCTCTCGCGGATTTGAGATCGCAGTTATTCCAACAAACCATATTCATGGATTGGTCTTGCCACAAGAACCAGTTGGATGTTATATAAATGGCCGTGCTATAGAATTTTGTGAGCATGTTTAAGTTTTACTATGGCCTGTGTTATTTATAATCGTACTTATTTCCATCTCCGCTGTATGAAAGCTCCGTGGCTTATGGCTCATTTGAAGTGCCGTCTAAGTTCTAAGTTCTAAGAGACCCCGGGTTCATGAGGGTGTTCCCTCGCATTCCCCGACGGCCCACGGTCCGTGGCGTTGTCTCGCCTACTTATTCTGCATTATTTATAACTTGTTACATACACCTAAAAGACATTTGGCTCCTAACCACCGTGGACATAGAGAAGGGTAGTGCCGTTGGGCATCTGACGCTTTTCTAGATTACAGCTTCCACCTGCCTCGAGACGACTGAGAAGGTCTTTCAATTGGCCACCCTGGTAGTCAAGCTTCACATTGTAGCGGGCTGCGTAGGCAGCTGGAAAGTCAGCACCCGAAAGGCATCGCCCTGGTGACGAGGCAAGCAGCAACACTACGTTACGAGCAAGGGTGCTTTTAAGGCTAATTGGTCCTTGAGCGCTGTGCCTTCCAACGCCATCGCTACCACTAAAGACGAACTTGGGAGGTGAAGTCTTGAAGATGTCCGGGCGCGCGTGGGACTTTTTGCACTTATCGCCATACTTGCAGGTGCCGTTGAGGAAGTGGTGGCAAATGAGGTCGTCCTTGTCGAGGTCAAAGGCAGTAGCAGGATTTTTTGCGGAAGGCAGACTGTGCGGTATCTTGCGGTGGCCGCGTTCCTCGAAGTTGCCGACGAACTCTCGGACGATGGTCTCGCGTGTGATTACGGTGCCATTGGCTTGAGTCGTCTTCTCTTTTGT